>Ga0210393_10000704_pt1 | contig 29215 bp, 20 predicted proteins | sample IncBWC27OmetaG_FD_160068 | JGI IMG/M metagenome (GOLD analysis project Ga0210393, IMG submission 160068) | Forest soil microbial communities from Barre Woods Harvard Forest LTER site, Petersham, Massachusetts, United States - Inc-BW-C-27-O ...
TTTCCGGATTCCTGGGCTTTCTGGCGCATGAATTGCACGGCGTCCATGATGTCCTGTTCCTGGTTGTAATAGGCGTCACCAAGAGAGGAAGTCCAGGAAAGATTTTTGTCCATATTGCCGAGAACGGATGGAAAAGGGGTAAGCGCTTTGACGCTGGGATCCCATGGCTCTTTGTCGACGGCGTTACCCAGGTCTTCGCCTTTCAGATCGGGATGAGATTGCACAAAGCGGTCGGCTTCGACGACTTGCTCGGGAAAGGTGGAAGCAGCGAGGATCTGCGCGACCAGGGAATCGGGATAGAGCGCGATCGGTGCAACCAATTGCTGCAATTGCTCCGGAGTTTGTTGAATGTACTTTGCCGTTTCCGGCGCCGGGGGAGCTTGGTTTTGCGAGTCTTGCGGGTCTTGCGAGGCGGAGAGCTGCTGAGGCCAAGCACCGAACAAGAGAGCCAACGACAACGCGGAAACCAGAATCTTTTTGCCCCATTGGGGCATGTTGAAGCGAGCGGCACGTTTAAAAGTATTCATGCGCTTGAACCTCCTGTGGACCTCAACGCTTGAGGCCCTGCTACCAGTAACCCCACACCTAATAAGATGTTCCGCGAGAGAGAGAAGTTTCAACGCTTATCATTAGACAGATACCTCTACTTTTGCGCGAATAGGACTATCCGCTATGGTACAGATGCATCTATTCCCCGGGGAGACGCAAAAATGACCAAGCACAGGTATGGATTGGCCAACGCGCAGGAAATTGCGGGAATGAGCGGGAAGGAGATGCTGCAAGCGGTGATCGACGGGCGGCTACCGCAAGCGCCGATCTCGGAGACGCTATCGTTCTGGCTGGTGGAGGTTGGCGACGGCTTTGCGGCGTTCGAATGCGATCCTGGGCCGCATGTGCTGAATCCGATGGGGACAGTGCATGGCGGGTGGGCGCTGACGTTGATTGACAGCGCGGCGGCGTGCGCGGCGCATTCGCTGCTTCCGGCGGGGGCGAGATACACAACGATTGAGACGAAGGGAAATTTTTCGAGGGCGATCACGAAGGACGCGGGGCGAGTGCGTGTGGAGGGGCGGGTGGTGGCTCAGGGGCGGCAGATTATTTCCGCGAGTGCACAGGTGCTGGGGCAGGATGGGCGCGTGTTGGCGCATGGGACCTCGACGATTATGGTGCTGGGGGATGGGCGATAGGGTTACATGCGGCTGTCATGGAAGGCTGCACTCGGTTTCCCGAGTCCACTACATTGGCGTAACGCGCAAAGCAGTGAGGAATCATTAGAAGACTCAAAAAAATGGCTCACTTCGCGTGTGCGAAGTGAGCCATTCCGTTTTAAGCGGATGAGGCGGATTGTTCTGGCGTCAGTCCGCCTGTGAGAGCGGCTGGCCGGTGGCTGGGTCGAGGATTAACTTGTGGCCACGGGCATCGTCGAAGTCGAAGAAGCCATTGAGGGTGCCAGCTTTTTCGTCGAACGAGCCATTGCCGATGCGACCGAGTTCCCAGTTGTCCTCGATGAAGCGGAGGATGGAGGATTGGTCGGTGACGCGGTGATCGACATAGTTGTGCTTGGCGTAAGGCGAAATGACGAGGAGGGGCTGACGTGGGCCATAGCCGCAACGGCCTGGCGTTCCGCCCGCCGCGGTGACGCCGCAAGCGCCGGGGCCGGTCAGATTGTCGTCGGAAACGTCGGATTGGCTGACGACAACATCCATGGCGTGATCGTACCAGCCGTCGGAGTCGTCATAAGCAATGATCACAGCCGTCTCTTTCCAATCGGGGCTTTGCTGGAGAGCGTTGAGGGTCTGGACGATGAAGGTTTGTTCGTTCAAGGGGTCGGAGTAACCCGCGTGGCCATCGAATGCGCCCTTGGCTTTGATGAAACTAACGGCGGGCAAGCGGCCTTCGTTTAGCGCGGTGAAGAAGTCGCTGAGGTCGTACTGGTGGTTGGCCTGATCGGTCTTGCCGATCAAAGCAGGATCGCTTGCGGGAAGGTGATTGGGATTGGCCGTGGACTGGTAAAACTGAAACGGCTGGTGGTGAGGAATGTAGTCGCTCTTGGTGCCTTGCGGGAGAGTGGTGGAGTTGCCGCAAGCGATGGAGCCGTCGGGGTTCTTGCCGGTGACGACAAAGCCGCCTTGGAACCAGCCCCAGGTGATGTTCTTGGTGTTGAGAAGGTCGCCGACGTTGAGGCCAGAGAACGTGACGCGGGTGCTCTTGGCGGTGCCGAGGATGGGAGTGGTCAAGCAGTTGTCGAAGCCGGGGCGAACGTCACCGACGAGGGCGCCGCTATTCACGCCGGCAGCAATGTTTCCCTTTGGATTGCCCGGAGTGACTCCATCAGCGGCAAAAGGCAGCAAGGTGGCGCAGCAAGTGTTGCCGGAGATGAGGTTAATCGCACCGACGGTGGAAGGGCCAAAGTTGGTGCTGAAGGAGTTGTCGCTCATGGCGAAGTGCTGTGCGTAGTTCCAGAGGGCGGTAACGGTATTTCCGTCGAAATAACCCATGACGAGGCCTTTACCCTTGCCGGCATCGAAGCAGCCGGGGCCGCCGACACCGACGGATTCTGGGAACTTGTCCATCAGACCGTGGTCAAAGGCCTTCTGCTCATCGGCGTAGTTGTGGTCCTGGTCGCAGGTGACCGCTTCGGAATGATCCAGACGGAAGGGTTGGGTGGAATTGGGATTTTCGGTGAGGAGACCGCCGGCGAGGAGGTTGTTGGTGCGTGGCGTGTCATCCTTGGCGTGAAAAGCGGGCTCGCCAGCGGGATTGGTGGCGTGGGGATAGGTGGCGAAATAATGATCGAAAGAGACGTTTTCCTGGAAAATGACGACGACGTGCTTGATGGGAGTGGTGGTCTCGAATTTGCCGGCATCGTTCTTATGCTGCGCCAGGATGTTGCCGGGCATGGCGACGGTTAGAGCGAAAGCCGTTAGCGCGGACGCGAGACAGCGCGAATATTTGTGAATCATCAGTTCTCCTTTGGAGGTAAATCGTTCGCCATCGCTGCGAAAACCGGTTGGGGACATACCCTGAGGTGCTGCAGCGGCCGGGATGCGCGCGAGATCAAACTTGTGCGCACCATGGATACCCGGAAATTGTTATTGTTGCGTGAAAGAAGAATGAAAAGTGGAACGCGATTGGGTCATTTGGCTTGTGCAAAAGTGGGGAATGGATGCATGGTCCGGCAGGCGAATGTGAAGGGGAAGTACTATGAGTTCTGAAGAATGAAGAGAAAAAATGACGAGCTAGCGGGTTGGTTGCAGATGGACGCGGGGCGAACTCCATGTTAGGTCCGCCTGCAACGCTGGCGCGGAAATTGCGGCTGGCGGATTATTTTGCGCTGGCGTTTGGGACGATGATTGGCGTGGGCTGGCTGGTCTTGATGGACGACTGGCTGGGGCGGAGCGGGCCGCTCGGAGCAATTCTGGGATTTGCGGTGGGCGGGATTTTGCTATTGCCGGTGGGATATGTGTACGGGCAGTGGGTGCAGCGGTTGCCGGATGCGGCGGGGGAGGCGGCGTATACGGCGCAGGTTTTTCCAGCGAGCGTGAGTTATTTCACGGGCTGGATGATGCTGCTGGCGTATTTTATTGTGTGCCCGTGGGAAGCGGTGGCGGTGGGGAAGCTGGCGGCGTATATTTTTCCGGCGCTGAATTCGTTTGAGATTTACAGCGTCGCGGGGCAGCCGGTTTTTTTGCCGCGGCTGTTGCTGGGAGTGGTGTTGACACTGCTGCTGGCGTTGCTGAATTACCGCGGGATACGGCTGAGCGCGAATTTTCAGAATTGGACGACGGGGACGGTGTTGCTGCTGTTTTTGTTTGTGCTGGGGATCAGCGCGACGCGAGGGAGTGTTGGAAATTTTCAGCCATTGTTTCGAACGACGCCGTTTGTTTCGATTTTGCTGACGCTGCAGATCGTACCGTACTTCATGACGGGATTCGAATCGGCGCCGAAAGTGGCGGAAGAGGCGCATCCGGAGTTTCGTTCGAAGGGATTTTTCCGGGCGATTGCGACGGCGTTGTTTGTGGGCGCGGGATTTTACGTGCTGGCGGTGGCAGCGGTGGCCTACGTTGCGCCGTGGCAGGGGCTGCTGGGGAAGCGATTTGCGACGGCGATCGCTTTTGAACAGGCACTGGGAGCGCACTGGCCGGTGCGAGTGATCCTGGTGATGGCGATGTTTGGGTTGTTTCAGTGCTTTAACGGAAATTTTGTGGCGTCGAGCCGGCTGTTGTTTGCGTTTGGACGGAGGGGGACGATCGATCCGCGGTTCGGCGCGGTGCATGAAAAATTTCTGACGCCGTCGGTGGCGGTGATCGGAATTACGGCGGCGACCCTGGTGGGATTGCTGTTGGGTGACGCGCTGCTTGTTCCCGTGACGGAAGTGGGATCGATGGCGTCGGCGTTTGGATGGCTGCTGACCTGCCTTTCGTTTTGGTTGGTTGAGAAGCGGGTTTCGATGCGGGTGGTGGCGAGTTTGGGGATCGCGGTCTCGCTGCTGCTGTGTTTGATGAAATTGCTGCCTGCGTTTCCAGGGCATTTTTCGTTGGCGGAATGGATTGCGCTCGGCATCTGGATTGCGATGGGATTCGGGTTGCGCAGGCGCGCGGCTGTGGGAGCGCAGTGAGATTGCATTCCTGCGACGCGGCAGTCAGAAGGATTCGAATAGCGGGCCTTTCTAGTCGCGGAGCGCGCTCGTGTATACTTCTGAAGTAAATTCACACGACTTTTGATGATTCCTTTTCTACATTTTGGCTGGCTGACGATTCCCACATTTGGGCTGATGGTGGCGACGGGCTTGCTGGCGGCGGCGTACGTGTTGCAGGCGGATTTCGACCGGCGCGGCCCACAGCTTATGAGCAAAGAGGCGTTGCAGCGGGGCTATCGAGTTCATCAGGACGAAGGATTCCTCGTCATAGGTATTGCCGGACTGGCGGGATTAATTGGCGCGCGGCTGTATCATGTACTGGAAAGCCCGAAGGAATTTTTTGCCGATCCCTGGCCGCAGATCTTCAGCCGTTTTGGTTTCGCGTGGTTCGGCGGATTTCTGGGTGGATTTTTCGCGCTAGTGATTCTGGCGCGGCGCTCGAAAATTCCTTTGCTGGAATTTTTGGACATTTGTTCGCCGGCTGCCTGCGTCGGGTACGCCATCGGACGGATCGGCTGTTTGCTTTCCGGCGACGGCGACTACGGCATTCCAACGACGTTGCCGTGGGGAATGAGCTTCCCGAATGGAGTGGTGCCGACAACGGAACGCGTTCATCCCACGCCACTCTACGAATTTTTCATATGGATGGCGATTGCGTGGTTTTTGTGGCGTGTAGGTTCGAAGGCCTTGAGCCATCCGGAGGTGGTTGGGCGAGTTTTCTGCGGTTATCTGATTCTCACCGGAATTGCTCGCTTTCTGATTGAATTCATCCGCATCAATCCGCGTTCATTTTTCGGCATGTCCAATGCGCAGACGGCGAGTGTTGTGTCTGTTCTGCTGGGATTGATCCTGTTATGGAGAACTCGAGGTCAGCCCGCTCCCGAAGGAAAAGCTGCCTAATCGATAGTTTTTTCGCGGTCGGAACTATTCCTTCTGTGATCGCGGAGCCTAGAGCATCTGCCGCAGAACGTATTGCAAGATGCCGCCGTGGTGATAGTAAGAGACTTCTTCGGGAGTGTCCGCGCGGGCAATCACGGAAAAAGTTTTAACGCTGCCGTCTTCCGCTTTGGCGCGGACGGTGATTTCCTTTTTTGGCGAAAGAGATGTGACGCCTTCGGTCTCGAAAATCTCATGGCCGGTGAGGCCGAGCGATTCGCGGTTTTGCCCGGGCTTAAATTCAAGCGGGAGAACGCCCATTCCGATTAGGTTGCTGCGGTGGATGCGTTCGTAGCTCTCTGCGATGACGGCCTTGACGCCCAGCAAGCGCGTGCCTTTGGCGGCCCAATCGCGCGAAGAGCCCGAACCGTACTCTTTTCCTGCGAGAACGACGAGCGGAACGCCTGCCTCGCGATATTTCACCGCGGCGTCGTAGATATACATTTTCTCGCCGTCAGGAAGATAGAGAGTCCAACTGCCCTCGGTGCCGGGAGCGAGTTGATTGCGCAGGCGAATATTCGCGAACGTGCCGCGCATCATTACTTCGTGATTGCCGCGCCGCGCGCCGTAAGAATTAAATTCGTGCGGCTTGACCCCATTGGCGATCAAATATTTTCCGGCGGGGGAGTCCACGGCAATGGACCCCGCGGGAGAAATGTGATCGGTGGTCACGCTGTCGCCGAGGATCGCCAGGACGCGCGCGCTGTGAAAATCAGAAAGCGCAGGCGGCGTTTTCGGCATGTTGTCGAAATACGGCGGGAGCTTGATGTAAGTGGACTTCGGATCCCATTGATAGAGGTCACCCGCGGGCACGGGCATCGATTTCCAGTGCGCGTCGCCTTCGTAAACCGCGCTGTACTGCTTGCGGTATTGTTCGCTGGTGACGGAAGCGCGCACGGTGGACTCGATCTCCTGCGGCGTGGGCCAAATTTCGCTGAGATAAACGGGCTTCCCGGCGGAATCCGTTCCGAGTGAATCGGTAGTGAGGTCCAAATCCATCCGGCCCGCAAGCGCGTAAGCAACCACGAGTGGCGGTGATGCAAGATAATTGGCGCGCACGAGCGGATGAATGCGGCCTTCGAAATTTCGATTGCCGCTAAGTACCGCGACGGCGACGAGATTGTTGTCTTTGATGGCCGCGGCGATGGCTTCGGGCAGCGGACCGCTGTTGCCGATGCAGGTGGTGCAGCCGTAACCGACGAGATGGAATTTCAGTTTTTCGAGGTAGGGCATCAAGCCGGCGGCGTTCAAATAATCGGTGACAACTTTTGAGCCGGGCGCGAGGCTCGTCTTGACCCAGGGCTTAATTTCCAGCCCGCGTTCGACTGCTTTTTTTGCCAACAACGCAGCGCCAAGCATTAGCGAGGGATTCGAGGTATTCGTACAACTCGTGATGGCCGCAATCACCACCGCGCCGCTCGAGAGGTCGAAGGAGTCGCCGTTGTTCTTCACCGCGACGTGCTTTTCCGGCGTGCCTTCCACGACTTTGGTAAATGAAGACTTCGCCTTGCTCAGGGGCACGCGATCTTGCGGGCGCTTCGGACCAGCGAGTGTCGGCTCCACGGTTCCCAGGTCCAACTCCAGAGTGTCGTTGAACAAAGGAGCGGGTGTTTCGTCCGTGCGGAAGAGGATCTGCTCCTTGCAATAGGCTTCGACGAGAGCAATCTGCTCCGCCGGGCGAGCGGTGAAATGCAAATAGGAAAGCGTCTCGGCGTCTACGGGAAAAAATCCCATGGTGGCGCCGTATTCGGGGGCCATGTTGGCGATGGTGGCGCGGTCCGGGATGCTGAGGCTGGTGAGACCCGAGCCGTAAAATTCCACGAACTTGCCGACGACACCTTTTTTGCGAAGCATTTCGGTGACGGTGAGCACGAGGTCGGTGGCCGTCGAGCCTCCGCGCAAGCGGCCGTGCAGACGGAAGCCCACAACTTCGGGAATCAACATCGACGACGGCTGGCCGAGCATGGCGGCCTCTGCTTCGATGCCGCCGACGCCCCAGCCAAATACGCCCAGCGCATTGACCATGGTCGTGTGCGAATCGGTGCCGACAACGGAATCGGGATAGGCCTCGAACCTATTCCCGAGAGGCATGGCGCAGACTACGCGCGCGAGGTATTCAAGATTCACTTGATGGCAGATGCCGGTATCCGGCGGCACAACCTTGAAATTCTGAAACGCCGTTTGTCCCCAGCGAAGAAACGCATAGCGCTCGACGTTGCGCTGGAATTCCAGTTCCGCGTTTAAGCCAAAAGAGTTGGCGCTGCCGAAGCTGTCGACTTGCACGGAATGGTCAATCACCAATTCGGCGGGGAAGAGGGGATTAATAAGTTTCGGATTGCCGCCCATGCGTTTGACGGCCTCGCGCATGGTCGCCAGGTCGACCACGGCCGGCACACCGGTAAAATCCTGCAGCAGCACGCGCGCGGGCATGAAGGCAATCTCTTTTTCCGGAGCGCCGGGTTGCCAATTGGCCAGCGCTTTGATGTCCGCGGCCTGCACGAAGCGGCCGTCTTCGCAGCGTAAAAGATTTTCCAGCAGAATCCGCAAGGAGAAGGGCAGCTTGGTTAGATTGGTGATCCCGTGCTTTTCGAGAAATTCCAGACGGTGAATGTCAAAGCTTTGAGCGCCGACACTGAGTTTGTCGCGGGTACCGAAAGAATTTCCTCGGGAGATGGCCATCCTGGCTTCCTTTCGCTGGGTTGCGCAGCCTTCTATGATAACCGAAATCCAATCCGCGCGGCGTACGGCTATACTTGTTGCATCGTGAACATCCTTCTCATCTCGACGTACGAATTAGGGCGGCAGCCTTTCGGGCTGGCATCGCCGGCGGCTTGGCTGCGAAAGAGGGGACATCGCGTCGCGTGTTTTGATCTGGCGCGCCAATCGCTGGATTCCGCCGCTGTGCAAACGGCGGAGCTGATCGCGATCTACTTGCCGATGCATACGGCGACGCGGCTAGCGGCAAAGCTGATCCCTTCGCTTTGCGCACAAACACGGGAAGCACATCTTTGCTGCTATGGCTTGTACGCGCCAATGAATGAGGATTACTTGAGGTCACTGGGAGTTTCGACGATTCTCGGCGGGGAATTTGAGGCCGGCCTCGAGCATTTGGCGGCGCGCTTGGCAAAGGGGGATTCCGCCGAGGGCAAAGTTCAGGAAGAGCCAAGAATCTCCCTCGAACGCTTGAGCTTTGAAGTGCCGGATCGCGCCGGATTGCCGGGCATCGATAAATACGCGCACCTCATCATTCCCGGGGATGGTTTTCGAATCGTCGGCTCCACGGAAGCGAGCCGCGGCTGCAAGCATCTTTGCCGCCACTGCCCGATTGTGCCTGTTTACAATGGCGTGTTTCGCGTCGTCAACCGCGAAATTGTCATCGAGGACATTCGCCGCCAAGTCGCCGCTGGAGCGCAGCATATCTCCTTTGGCGACCCGGACTTTTTCAATGGCATCCGCCATGCGATGGAGCTAGTGGAAGTATTTCGCCGGGAATTTCCTTCCGTGACGTACGACGCCACTATAAAGATCGAGCACCTGAAAAAACACGAAGAGCACTTGCCACGGCTCAAAGAGACTGGGTGTCTGTTCGTGATCAGCGCCGTGGAGTCTGTCGATGACGCAGTTTTGGACGCCCTTGAGAAAGGACATTCGCGCTCGGATTTCTTACATGTGGTGCGCTCGTTTCGAACTTTGGGGATGACGTTGCACCCGACGTTCGTGCCATTTACGCCGTGGACCACGGTGGAAAGCTACCTGGATTTGCTCGATGTGATTCACGCTGAAGGCCTGGTGGAAAATGTCGCACCCATTCAACTGGGAATTCGCCTGTTGATCCCGGAAGGCTCGCGCATGCTGGAACTCGATGACGTGCGGAATACAATCGACGCATTCGATCCGGAATCGCTGGTCTATCCGTGGAAAAACTCCGATCCGCGGCTGGATGCGCTAAGCGAGACGGTGCAGGAAATTGCGGCCGACGCCGACCGGCAAAAAGATTCGCGGCCCGCGACATTCGAACGTATCTGGAAGGCCGCTCACGCGGCGGCCGGAATTGCGGCGCCTGGCTTGCAAATGGCGAACTCTGCCATCGGCGCCGTGCCGTTCTTAAGCGAGCCATGGTATTGCTGCGCGGAGCCGACGCGAGATCAATTGATTTCCATTGGTGGCGCGAAGCCTCAGCCAGCCGTTGCTAACGCCGCTGCGGACGGGTTTGTCTGATGGCGGAGAAAGCAAAACGCTTGCTGCTGTTCACCGGCAAGCTCGGCTATCAGACGCGCAGCTTCGAGGAAGCTGCGCAAAGACTTGGCGTGGAGTTGATGTATGTGACGGACCGCTGCCACCAATTGGATGATCCCTGGGGCGACCGCGCGATTCCCGTCCATTTCGAAAACCCGGAAGCCGCCGCCTATACGGTGATGGAGAAAGCGCGCAGCGAAAACGTGGATGGAATTCTCGCGCTCGGGGACCGGCCCGCTGTTGCCGCCGCGTACGCGGCGCGAGGTCTCGGCATCTCTTACAATCATCCCGCCGCCGTCGAGGCCTGCCGCAGCAAATGGCGCATGCGCGAGGTGTTTCGCGATGCTGGACTGCCTGCGCCGTGGTTTCGAAGAATTCCCATTCATCCGTTTCCCGAGCCTTCGCTCCTGGGAATTTCGTATCCATGCGTCTTAAAGCCGTTATCTCTCTCGGCAAGTCAGGGCGTGATTCGCGCCAATAATCGCGAGGAATTTTTGGAAGCGGCGGAGCGCATACGCCGCCTTCTCGGTTCGACGGAAATTCGCGCCACGCGCGAGAGCAATCTGGATCATCTCCTTGTGGAAGGCTACATCCCCGGAAAAGAAGTTGCCGTGGAAGGACTTCTCACGGACGGAGCGCTCCGCATCCTGGCGCTCTTCGACAAACCCGATCCGCTGGAGGGCCCGTTCTTTGAAGAAACGATTTACGTGACCCCCTCCCGGCTTTCGGAAGCTCAACAGCGCGCTATCGAGCGTTGTGCCGCGGACGCCGCGCGCGCGCTAGGACTATCCCACGGCCCGATTCATGCGGAATTCCGCATTGACCCCGAAACAGTGTGGCCGCTGGAAGTCGCGCCGCGTCCCATTGGCGGTTTGTGCGCTCGCGCTTTGCGATTTGGACCGGGCCAATCGGGGGAATTTATCGGCTTGGAAGAGCTTCTGTTGCGGCATGCCCTGGAGTTTTCTGGCCTCGAACTTCCGCGCGAATCTTTCGCTTCGGGCGTGATGATGATTCCCGTGCCTCGAAGCGGAATCTTCGCGGCCGTCGAGGGCGAGGAAGACGCGCGCGGGACGCCTGGAATCTCCGAACTTCTCATCACCGCGCGTAAACACGACTACATCGCCGCATGGCCGGAAGGTTCCAGTTATCTAGGATTTCTTTTCGCTCGTGGAGAAGAACCCGCGCGGGTCGAGGCCGCGCTTCGTGAAGCTCACAACAAACTTCGGTTTACGCTCACACCGCGCTTGCCGGTACAGACAGCCGCGGCGAAGCCGCTCGCCGGCGGCTAAAATCATCCCTTCGCTTTCGGCGCCACGTATCCTTCAGGCAATTTCGCGCCTTCTCCAAAGAAAAACTGCTCCATCTGTTCTCCCATGATTTTCTGAGAATTGGGGTCCAGCGGATTTAGCCGGTATTCGTTCATGATCATCTTCGAGTGCTCGATCCACAGCTTCCACGCATCTTTCGAAATGTTCTCGTAGACGCGCTTTCCCAATTCACCGCCCCACGGCACGCGGTCGAGGCCCGGTAATTCCTTGCCAATTTTTACGCAATGCACCATGCGCGTTCCGGGCTTCACCGGTTCTCCCGGGTTGGGTGTTGGTTCACAAGATTCGTCGGCCATTCAACTCTCCTGGCAAACACTGCCAGTTTTCACCTTACTGCAACTTCTCCGAAATTCCTAGCCAGCGCGGCGTTACCGCAAATGTTCGCCCAGTTCGCTTCCAACGGAATTCCAGAGAGACCATTCCCATGAATGGATGGGGAATCATGACAAGTGTAGAATCGCTGCTCCAGTAGGAATTCAGGAGCCAGCGTGTCCTTACCCGTGCAATCCATTATTCCCGGACGGCTCGAACCAGCCTACCTGAGGGAATTTCAGAGTCTGGTCGACGAACAGGCTGTACCGCGGCTTTGGAACAAAGATCCAACTCTCTGGCCCAGCGAAGGTCGCCAGGCCAAATCCCTGAAAACAAATCTTGGCTGGCTTGACTTGCCCGCTCAGATGGGGCCCTACATGGAGCGCGTCGCGAAGCACGCCATGGATATCGAGTCCGAGGGTTTCGAAGACGTCGTGTTTATCGCCATGGGTGGCTCGAACCTGGCCGCAGAAACCATTTTGCATCTTCCCGGCGCTAAACTTGGCAAGAGACTTTCCCTTCTCGACAGTACCGATCCTGGTTCCATCATTGCCATCGAGAAAAAACTGAACCTGGAGCGCGCCCTCTTCGTTTTTTCCAACAAGTCCGGAAAGGGCATCGAGACCCATGCGCTGCTGCTTTATTTTCTCGACCGCCTCAAGACCGCCGGGGTTCCCGCTCCTGGCCGCCACTTTGTGGCTTTGACGGAAGAGAATTCCTACCTTGCCGATCTCGCCCGTCAATACCATTTCTCTGGTGTCTTTTTCGATCCCCCTGGCATCAGCGGACGCTATTCTTCGCTCATTCACTATGGGCTTTTCTTGGCCGCAGTCTGCCATGTCGATCCCCGGCATCTCCTCGTCTTGATGGAGGCCATGCGTGATGCTTGCGGCCCCACGGCGCCGGCACGAGCAAACCCTGCGCTTTCGTTGGGCGCCTTCCTGGCCGCCGGAGAAATGGAAGGGTTGGATCGCCTGCTTCTTCTAAGCACCGCAAGCGTCGAGCGATTTATGTATCGGGTGGGAGCTCTCGTCGGTGCTAGCACCGGGAAGGGAAGTCACGGAATTGTCCCCATTTTTGGACAAGCAGCCAACACACAGAAAATGTTCGAGCAAGCTTGCATGGTGGCGATGCTGACGATGGCGGATGACGATTCGACCGAGGTTCTCCGCAAGTCCCAAGAGCTGAAACTTGCGGGCGTGCCGGTCGCAACCATCGAACTCCACGGCCCTGAAGTTCTCGGCATCGAACTTTTTAAATGGGAAATTGCGACCGCGCTTGCCTGCTCGCGCATCCAGGTCAACCCTTTTGACGACCCCGACGTTCAACACGGCCGAGTTAACACGGCTCACATCCTCCAGCAAATCACCACTCACCGCGAAATGCCGGCTTCCGCCGCGCGCGTGCGAGAAGCAGGACTCGAACTCCACGCGGAAGGAGAAATTCGCCGCGAAATCTCCACGCTCAGCATGTCCGAAGCCCTCCGCACTTTCCTCGAGCTTTGCGATCCCGAGGGCTACCTCGCCTTGCTTCCTTTTCTGAATCTCAGCCCTTCGATGGTCGCCGCGTTGCTCCGCGTACGTGACCTTCTCGTGTCCAGCCTCGAAATACCCGTCCTCGTTACTTCGGGCCCGCGGTATCTTCATGCCATCGGACAGGTGTATAAAGGTGGTCCCGCGAAAGGTCTTTTTCTCGTTTTAACGGCCAACGCCGTCGAGGATCTTGAGATTCCCGGTGCGGCCTATACTTTCGGGCAATTGGAATTGGCTCTCGCCTTGGGTGATTTCCGGGCCCTCGTGCAACAGGAAAGACCAGTTTTGCGCTTGCATCTTGCGCGGGGAGCGGAGCAGGGCGTCGCGCAGTTGGAATCTGTATTGACAACTTCTTTGGTCAATCGGCGCAGAACGGCCCAGTAATCTTGTTACCTTATCGCCCGTTCGCCCATCCAATGCCCGGTGACTGCCCGTTCGGTTAATTCGGAGGAAAATTTCACTTGGCTGAAATTACGACGCTGTTCTGGGACATCGGAGGCGTCATTCTAAGCAACGGCTGGGACCGTGCCTCGCGCCGCGAGGCCGCCGCCGCTTTTCAATTGGACTGGGAAGAGTTTCAGGACCGCCACGATCTTTCCTTCCCAGCATTTGACGCTGGTCACATCACGCTCAACGAATACCTCGACCGCACCCTCTTCTACCGGCCGCGCTCTTTCACACGCGAAGAATTCACCGCCTTCATGTTCGCGCAATCCAAGGAATTTCCCGACTCGCGCGCCCTCCTCGATTCCGCCGCCCGCTCGGGAAAATATTTCATCGGCTCCATTAATAATGAGCCGCTGGAACTCAATGAGTACCGCATCGAAGCCTTCAACCTTCGCCGGGACTTTCTCGTTTTCTTCAGTTCCTGCTATCTCGGATGCCGCAAGCCCGAAGAAAACATTTTTCGCATCGCTCTGGAAGTCAGCCAGCGCAAGCCCGAGAATTGCTTGTTTATCGACGACCGCCCATTGAATCTCGAGAGTCCGCGCCGTCTTGGCATGAACGCCATTCATTTTCAGAACGCTCATCAACTGCACGCGGAGATGAGAAAGTTCGGTGTTGAGGTATAGTTTCCAGCGCCGCGCGCCATATCGCGCAATCTAGGGGGGAGCATGGCACCTGAATCAGGCCGTTCCGGATCAGTTTATGGAGGGGTCGCCGAGCCTTGCACCGTCGTGCTCTTCGGCGCCTCGGGAGATCTTGCCAAGCGCAAGGTCATTCCCGCGATGTACGATCTCGCCATTCACAATGCGCTGGGGCCGCGCTATTCCATCGTCGGTTTTGCCCGCACGCCGATGACCGACGAATCTTTCCGCTCCACCGTTGGCGAAGCCGCCAAGAGTATCTCCGAAGTCGGCCCGATCGACCCCAAGCAGTGGGACGATTTCGCTTCCAATCTCTCCTACCACTCCGGCGATTACAACAATCCCGACTCCTACGCCCAGCTCGGCAAACGCATTGCTGAGCTCGAATCCTCCAAGAATCTTGGCAAGAATCGCCTTTTTTATCTTTCCACTCCGCCGGAAGTCTATCAAGACATCATCGAGAATCTCGGTAAGTCCGGCCTCGCCAAACCCTGCGATTCCGATTGCTGGGTGCGCATTATTATCGAGAAGCCTTTTGGCCGCGACCTCGCTTCCGCCAAGCATCTAAACCAAATCGTCCTCAATGTCTTCGAGGAAAAGCAGGTCTACCGCATCGACCACTACCTCGGCAAAGACACCGTACAGAACCTCCTCGTCCTTCGCTTTGGCAACGGCATCTTCGAACCGCTCTGGAATCGCAACTACGTCGATCACGTCCAGATCACCGCCGCTGAAACCCTCGGTGTCGAGCGCCGCGGCGGTTTCTACGAAACCACCGGCGCCCTTCGCGACATGATTCAGAGCCATGTCCTGCAGCTCACCTCGCTCGTCGCCGTCGAGCCCCCCGCATCTTTCGACGCCACCGCCGTGCGCAACGAAAAACTAAAAGTCCTCCAGTCCATTCGTCCTTTTAATTTAGAAATGGTCGCGCAGTCCGTCGTCCGCGGCCAATATGCCCCCGGCCAAATCGGCGGCAAGCCCGCTCCGGGCTATCGCGAAGAGCATGGCGTCAGTCCCGCCTCGCGCACCGAAACCTTCGTCGCCGCAAAGCTACTCATCGACAACTGGCGCTGGGCCGGCGTCCCTTTTTATCTGCGCACTGGCAAACGCCTCGCCAAACGCAGCACCGAAATCGTCATCGAATTTAAAAAAGCGCCGCACATGGTTTTTCGCGACCGCGAGATCGATCCCAACCGCCTGATCCTCAACATTCAGCCCGATGAAGGCATCTCCGTCTCTTTCGGCGCTAAACGTCCCGGCACCGAGATGAGCATTGGCAACGTCACCATGAAATTCAGTTACCTCGAAGGCTTTGGCCAGGCCACCCGCTCCGCATATGCCACCCTGCTCAACGACTGCGTCCGCGGCGATGCCACGCTTTTCGACCGCGGCGACAACGTCGAAGCCGCCTGGGCTCTCGTCGACCCCATCCTGGATGTCTGGACCGCCGCCAAGAGCGCCGCCGTGCCACAGTATTCGTCCGGTGGTTGGGGCCCCCGGGAGTCTGATATTCTTCTTGAGCGCGATGGCCGGGAATGGCATAACCCGCAGTAATAAATCGTTTTAAACAGCCACTCGCAGAAATTGAGGACCAACAGGGTGATTCTCGCGGGAGACGTCGGCGGAACGAAGTGCAATCTTGCGCTCTTTTCGGAAAAGGACGGCAAGCTTACTCCCGTCTTCAAGCAGCGCTTTGCCAGCAAGGAATTCGCGCAGTTCGATCTCATCGTAAAAGAATTCGCGCGCCAGGCATCATCGCATCTCGAAGGCCAACGCGTCGTCGCCGCGGGTTTCGGCGTTGCCGGTCCTGTCATCGATAACAAAGTCCGCGCCACCAATCTTCCTTGGATCGTCGACACGGATAAACTCAAGAAAGAACTAAGCGTCGGTCACGTCGTCCTTCTCAACGATCTCGGCGCCACCGGCCACAGCCTTGCGCACTTGCCTCCCGAAGATTTTTGCGTTCTTAATCCCGGCAAGCCCGAGCCCGGCGGAACGATGGCCTTGCTCGCCGCCGGCACCGGTCTCGGCCAGGCCATTCTTGTTTGGAACGCCGGCCGCTATCACGTCGTACCTTCCGAAGGCGGCCACTCCGATTTTGCCCCGCATACCGAGCAGCAGATCGAACTGCTCCGCTTCATGCGCCGCCGCTATCCGCAAGTCAGTTGGGAGCTCATTCTTTCCGGCCGCGGCTTTCGCACCATCCACGAATTTCTCGCACCCCAGGTCAAGCACGCCTCCTTCGAAGATCCCGACGCCGATCCCGCCCCCGAAATCACTCGTCGCGGCCTAGAACAATCCTGCCTCGTTTGCCGCGATACGCTCGACCTCTGGACCGCCATTTACGGCGCCGAAGCCGGAAATCTCGCTCTAAAAGTTCTCGCTCTCGGCGGCGTTTACGTCGCGGGAGGCATCGCCGTAAAAATCCTCAGCAAAATCCAGGAAGGCTCCTTCTTCCATGCCTTCAAGGACAAATGGAAGTTCGAAGGCATGCTCAGCAACATCCCCGTCTCTGTCGTCCTCAACGAATCCGCTCCGCTTCTGGGCGCTGCTTACGAGGCCCTCGCCGCCCTCGATAGATAGTGCCTGCCGCCGCGAACGAATCTAACGCCTCGAAAATAATCTCCAATTCTTCGCCACGCCCAACCGGCGTAGGGGCGGCGCTTGCTTGCCCCGAGCCGGTCGGGCCCCCCGCGGTGTGACGTGGTGTCTGCGCCGCATCCGTGACGCACGATTCTCGCTCTTTTCGAAACACCCTTCCCCAAATCACTTTTCCTCCGCAAACGCCCCTGCTACGCTCAGCCCAATGGCCTTCCTCGAAGAAAAATTTGGCGAATGGAAACCCGTCTCGCTCGCCGCCGGAATCGCCTGGCTCGTCTTCTACGCCCTCTTCTTCCTCTACGCCTTCACGAATAAATCCGGCTTCCTACTGCTCGACTTCGCCAATCTCATGATCCATGAAGCCGGCCACTTCTTTTTCAGCTGGTTCGGCTACACCATCACCATCCTCGGCGGCACACTCGCCGAACTAATCGTTCCATTCCTCTGCGCGCTCTATTTTTTCTGGAAAAGGGAAGTCACTGCCGTGGCCTTCTGCGGCTTCTGGTTCTTCGAAAATTTCCTCTACATCGGCACTTACATGGCCGACTCTCGCACTGCCGCCTTGCCCCTCGTCGGCTCCGAGGAAAGCGATTGGACCATTCTATTCGGCCAATGGGATTTGCTCGTTCACGATCAGCAAATCGGCCACACCACCCGAACCCTCGGCTTCCTCGGCATGCTCGCCTCCGCCCTCTGGCTCGCCTGGCGCGTTCGCCAAGATGCGGCATCCAGCACCAGCTTATAAGACACGTTCCAGTAAGTTTCCGGCAAGCGGACTAGTCGTCCAAGTGGCCTTGGCAGCGCTACGCAAACAAAAACACGAACCGGCTACTGGGACATTGCCTCCCTAAGAGAACCGACCCCTCCGGATACGCGCAACTAGACCTGGACAGGGCAGAGCACCGCGTTTAAATCAACGTCCGCGAAAGACTCTAGGTCTTGAATTTCCTGCAAGTAGACTTCGAGCAATTGTTACGACGACCCATCTAGCCCGCCCGCCTTACAGGGCATTTGGTTTCGATTCCAATTTACGATTTGCGATTAAGAAAGATAGTGTGGCGAGGACCGCCCTTTTTCATGCGGCCACGAAGGCGCTGCACTTGCACGTCGAATCTGCCATCGCGCAATCGCTGTTCGAATTTTCGATCGTCTTGGGCCGCCCAGACAGCCAGCACCCCTTCCGTCTTGAGAGCCGCGTGTGCGGCGGCAATTCCACGGATGTCGTAGAGACGGGCGTTGTTCGGCGAGGTAAACGCGGCCGGGCCGTTGTCCACGTCGAGCAGCACGGCATCGTATTGGCAGAGACATGAACTAAGCGCGACGATCACATCCCCAGTCTCGACGCGGACGCGCTTGTCCTTCAGAGGGTGTCTCGCCAAGGGCCCGAGCGGCCCCCGATTCCACTCCACCACCGCGGGCACCAGCTCGACGACGACAACAGTCGCATCTTGTGGAAGGAGGTCGAGCGTCGCTCGTAGCGTGAAACCCATTCCGAGACCGCCAATAAGTACGCTAGGCTGCTTTAGCGTCCGCACCCTTTGGCAGCCGAATGTGGCCAACGCCTCCTCTGAGCCGTGCATGCGGCTGGACATTAGGATCGCGCCGTCGACTAGTAGGATGTACTCATCGCCGCGACGAACCAACTTCAGAACGCTGCCGTCTGGAGTAAGCGTCTGACCGACCAGCTCGAAAGGCTTCACGCGTTTGATGTTACAAGAGAGCAAACTTAAGTAAAAATGGACCGCGCACCTACAAACTCGACACACAGTGATGGTCAGCGCCCGATAAGTTCACGCTGATCACCGGACATCTGCCCTTGGAGCGCTCCGCTTGTCCGATTAGCGCGCACTTTTATAATGCGTTTATCAAGAGTTACGGTCGCAGGCGGCCCTAAGTCTCTCGCGCAGAAACATTATTTCAAACCTCGGCGCAGCGATCTTGGCTCTTCCGGCTAAAGACAAAGCCGCCGGGCCCGCGATTTCATTACATTGACGGATGCTTCAGAATCTCTGCCAAAGCATGCATCCGCGCCGAGTCACCCGGATTTTTCGCCGTGGCTGAGCTCTTTTCCAACGACGGCGCCATGCTCTTCAACTTTGCCAGCTTCCCCCCGCTCATGTGCGAACTCTCTGCGCTTTGCATCGCCTTCTGCAGTGCCGCGATCTGGTCTTCGGGCAGGGCTTGCGACCGGGACAACTGGTCCACGTACGCCTTTGCCACGACCAACCTTGCAGGCCACTCGATTTTTTGCTGGTTCTGCACATTCAGTTCGGTCACCCGAACCGTCTTCGCGGCATCGATTTCATTCTGCGTCAGGAACTTACTCGGCGTCAGTTCGAACACATCGAGGCCGCGCGCAATCTCCGAACCGTAAATGTTGCCGTTGTACCAATACGCTGACCATTCGCCGCCCAGCACCAGCATATTCGGATCAATCGGCCCGCGGTCGAAGTAGGCAATTTCAAATGGATGCGCTGCGTCGGTGAAGTCCACGATGGAGACTCCCCCTTGGTACCAGGCCTGCACTTCGATATCGCGGCCGGGGACCGGAATCAGCGAGCCGTTATGCGCCACACAGTTCTCGGTGTCGGCCTGCGCTGCTGGCAACTTGTAATAGCTCGCGAAATTCAGCTTGTCGTCCTTCAGATGGAAAATCGCATCCGCGCCCCATTTGTTCGGGTCGTTTGCGCGGCACCGCGCCCCCAGGCCGCCTCCCCATTCGTCGGTAAACACCACCTTGGTCCCATCGTTCGAGAACGAAGCCGAGTGCCAGTACGAATAGTTAGGATCGTTCACCGCATCCACACGCTTCGGATGTACCGGGTCCTTGATGTCGAGCAAAATTCCATTCCCGGAGCACGCGCCCGCCGCCAAACCAATCGCCGAGTACACCGTAATGTCGTGGCACTGGTTCGTGTCGGCCGGCTTCACCTCTTTCCCGTTCTTGCCGTGAGTGCCACCGTTGTTCAGGCCGTTCATCGCGCCCGTCCGGGCATCGATAAATACCCGGGGGCTGGAAACCACCTTCGCGTCCTGCGGCGCCGCCACCGGAACCTTGATCACTTCAATGCGAAACAGCGCCGTATTCGGATCCTTCCCCGTTTTGTCATCCGTGCATCCAGCCAGTTCTTCCGCTTGACGCACAAACGAGGTCCCCGAAACGTAGACATACACATTGTCCTTATCTTTCGGATCCATCACCAGCGTATGCGTGTGCGATCCGCGGCACGTCTGCACCGCCGCGACTTGCTTCGGATTCTTGATATCGGAAATGTCGAAGATCCTCACACCGCGGAACCGGTCTTTTTGCGCTGACGGCAAGCGGCGCTTTTTTTCCTTTTCATCCCCCGCGGGCGGCGGAGGTTCCGGCGGAAACCCTTGCGTCCCGCAATCCAAACGTCCATTCGGCATCTCCACCGACATGAACAGCAGGTTTTTGTATACCGACACATCTCCCTGCCCCCCTGGGCATACCAGTGAAGTCAGCAACGTAGTGTTCGCCGGATTGGAGATGTCAAAGATGTTCACGCCATAAAAATTTCCCTGGAACAGGTGGTTTCCTTGAAACGCAAAGTCCGAGTTCGCGAAAGCCAGCTGCGCGATCACCAGCTGAAACGGCTTGGGCATCTTCGAGGCCATGCTCATGCCTAATTGGGCAATCGTCTTCTGCACTTTCGGATCGTCGGGCTCGGAAGTCCCCAGTTGAAACGCATCCGGCTTCTTCAGCAGCAGGAGGTGCTTGATCCCCATCGACGTCTCACCCGCGTCATACAGCCCTGGTGTCAGCTTGGCGCGCGGATCGTTCGCATCCGACCCCGTCATGCCCGCGGGCAGCATCGGCGCCGGCTGTGGAGCAAATGGATTCTCCTCCTCTTCCATCTCCTTGGGCTCCTGCGCGGGTGGTGGCGTTGCAGTCGTCTGCGCCTGCATCCGGCTCACGCCAAAACATATAAAAACCGCGGCCGCCGCCACACGAAAGGCTACACTGGGCATTCCGTTCATCGTTTCTCCTCTGACGATTTTTTCTCCAACATAGTCTGCATAATCTTGATCTCGGCCCGCTGCGTATTGTCCGCGTCCGTCGCGAAATTGAACAGATCGGCGTCCTGCCCCGCACCCGCGGTGTCGAACAACTCCTTCACCATGGTCAGCGCCCCGCCGTGATGCTGAATCATCCCTGTCAAAAACAAGTGGTCGAACTGGGCGCCCTTGGCCTTCCGCAATGCCTCCATCTGCTCCGGCGTAAGCATACCGGGCATAAGAGCCATCGGTTCGCGCGCCATATCCATTCCCGGCATCCCCGGCTTCGCCATGGAGACCGCTTCTCCCCGGGCCGCCAGCCACCGCTGCATAAACTTGATTTCGTCCGACTGCGAGCTGCTGATTCGCGCCCCTAGCGACCCCAGATCCTTGTTCTCCGTATGCGACGCAATCAGTGCCGTCATCTCCACCGCTTGCGAATGATGCATGATCATGCCCTGCATAAACTCCACATCCGCTTGCGACCGTGGCGGCAGCGTGGCCCTCGTCGTCGTCGGCAGCGTCCTGCTCGGCTTGCCCGGGGCACCCGGCTGCACCACAACAGGCTTCGCTGGATCATCCTGTTGTGCGTACGCAGCGGAAGAAAAGAAACCCGTGGGCACGCTCGCGGCGAATAGCACGCCACACAGCGCCACAGATCTTCCTGCAGACTGGAGCTTGCGCTTGCGGCGAAAACGGTGAAGCTTCCACTTCGGTACACAGCTAAACATTTTCAGTGCTCTCGATCTAAAACGAAGCGGCAAACGCAATACACGGAAATGCGGCTTACACCTTCAAAATCCCTGAGAATTTTTACCGTTTCCCGACAGGCGGGCGTAGTTCCAGGGGCCATGCGTGCCAGCGTACAAAATATCATTTGCTGTGTCTTTCGCCGATGCCGTTCGATCCGCGTTGATTGTGGAGTAGGTGCCAATCCGGTGCTCGGAAATAGATACGACGCAGGGCCAAGTCGGGCGGAGTAGGCGTGTCTTCAGCTTCCGCGTTCTCTCCGGGCCTTCGCGTTCCAGTCAAACGCGACACGCGGCCAAAAAACCTCGCCGCCAATCGCGCCGAATCCGCAGCATAGACCAAAACTGCGAGTGATAGCAACGCTTAGAAAGGACGGGCAGTGGCGTCATTTCAAATAACACCTCTACCCAAGGATGACGCCGCATCAAGCCGGCCGTTCCTCTACTCTTCGTGCAAGCGAGCTTCACCCTTGGCCCCGCTGATTGCGGATAAGGCCGCAGCGATTGACTTCCTGAGCGAACGTAACACTGCAACGTTCGGGCATATTTTCATAGGAGCAAAGATGAAATCCGAAGCGGTGATCGAGTATCAGAATGGTTGCTAACTCCCGAAAGCCGCGTACCCGCACATCCGCCCACTTGTTTTTGGATCCGTTTCCGCTTCTCCGGCATCCGCGTTCATCAGCCATGTGAATTAATTCAGGGTAGCCCGCGACTCGGGAACAATCGCCAGGAATGTCCACGAATCAGATTTGTGGACCGTCGCGGTCTCTTATGCGAAGGACTATTCGTATCTAAACGCTGCCATTGGATCGACGCGCATGGCTAGAGATTTGTTAAAGCCGCTGATTCTTCTCACGAACTTGAGCGAAGCGGCTCGAATCACTTTGGCAGTGACGGGCGGATCTCCCTGCGCATCTCAGTCGGCGCGAAGAGCCTGGATGACGTCGATGCGCGCGGCCCGCGCGGCCGGCAGCCACGACGCGACGACCGCGGCCGTCAGCAGCACGAACGCAGAGAGGACCACGGGCAAGGCGCCAGGCATCTTCACGTCCAGGAAATAGCTGCCTGCCAAACGCGCCATCACGAACCCGAATGCCGCGCCTGCGACGACGCCCACCGCAGTCATCACGGCGCCTTCTGCAATGACGCCTCTCAGGAGATCCCGCGGCTGCGATCCAAGCGCCAGCCGGATGCCGAATTCGCGCGTCCGCGCGCTGACCGAAAACGCCAGCACGCCCGCGACGCCAACCAACGCAATCGCCAACGCGACAGCCGCGAACACGCCGAACACCAACGAGTTCAAGCGGTCCGGCGTGAGTACCTCGGCGCGGACGTCTTCAAGAGTGGCAGCGTGCTCAACTGGCTGATCGGCGGACATGCCGCGAATAATGTGTGTGACCGGTGTGACCAGCGAATAAGGATTTGCGCTGGTGTGGATGAATAAGCGCCCGCCAAAAATGGGACCTTCTTGAAACGGGCTATAGATTGTGACAATCGGTTCAGGAACGACGTGTTCGTCATCAATATCGGCGGTGACGCCGATGATGCGATGCGGGGCGGAGCTAATTCCAGGAGCGAATTGCAGCACGGGATCCGTCCAATAGACATGCCGGCCGATGGCATCTTGATTGGGGAACATGCGCTTTGCGAGCGTCTCGCTGACGATAGCGACGGGCTCTTTATCTTTTTGCCCGTCGAGCTCGTTGAAATCACGGCCGCTGAGGATCGGAACGCCGAGCGCTGCAAAGAATCCGGGAGAGACGACGCGCAACTGTCCGCGAGGATCCTCGCCCGGCGTGTGAACGTGACCATCGGCGGAGAATTGTAAACCGAAACCATTGGCCCCGACATCGCGCCAGGGAACCGACAGACCGAAAGCTGTCTCCTTCACGCCGGGTAGCGCATCAACGCGGCGAATCGACTCCTTGTAGAATTCGATCACTTGCTCAGGCGTTTTTCCGTGCGACATCGGCGGTACGTTGATGGTGAGGACGTGGCGCATGTCGAGACCAGTCTGTGCCGTTTGCAATGCGATCAGCGTTGCGACCACCGTACATGCACCGGCCAGCAGTACGAAGGATGCGGCGATTTGCGTCACCGCGAAGATCCGCTGGCGACGGCTCGTGCTGCCGGTGATTCGTGTACTGCCGCTCGATAGGCCGTGGCCATTGGACGTGTCCGCCGATGGCAGCCGTGGCACAAACGCCAAAATCACCGCGGCCACAATAGCCAGCGCCGCTCCCACCCATAGCAGGCTGGAATCGACCGCCAAATCCAGCGCGCGCACCGAGAAGCGCGACGCGTAGCGCGCCAGGATCGCCACCATAGGCTGCGCGCTCATTACACCGAGCGTGGCCCCCGCTCCGCAGAGCAGAAGGCTTTCGGCCAGCAGCATGCGCCGCAACGCGCCCGTGCTTGCCCCGAGCGCCGCGCGGGTCGCCAACTCGCCTTCGCGGCGAACCGTCCGCGTAAGAATCAGGTTCGCCACATTGGAACACGCGATGACGAACACCAGCCCTGCCGCCGCGAGCAACACCAGCAGCACGCTGCGGGCGCCCGAGGTGATCTCTTCGCGAAGCAGTTTGGCGCCGATTTGGTAGTTCCCATTGGGCGGATATGCTTCCGCGTGGGCTTTCGTCATGCCTCCGTAGACCGAGCGCAGCTCCGCGCGAGCTTGATCCAGGGTGGCGCCGGGAGCGAGACGGCCAAAGAGCTCCGTCATGCGGTGGACGCGACCGGTGACCATGGTGGCTGAAAGGTGGTGCGGGCTAGTGACCACGTTGGCGATGAGCTCGGTATCTTGGGGATACGGGATCGACGGTTCGAGGACGCCGATAACCGTGGCAGACCGGTCTCCCATGAGCCCGCTGTCCAGTCGGACGGTTTTGCCAATGACGGAAGGATCTTTCCCGAGACTGGTTGTCCAGAAGCGATACGTGAGAACAACGACGCCTGTGGCATTGGGACCATCGTCCTGAGGTCCGACGAGACGACCGAGGACAGGGTGGAGGCCCATGACTTCAAAATAGTTGCCGCCCACGACCCCGGCCTGAACTACGCGAGGCTCACCCAACCCGATCATGGTAAATTCGGTGGTCGAAAAATCGCCGAACGCGCTCACGGTCTTAACGCTGGCGCGCAAATCCTGGATTTCGGGCACGGAGAACGCCGTGTTCTCGTCGCCGGTGCCTGGAGCGCTCTGGCGGATGTAGATCAGCCGGTTCTCGCCGCGGTTGACGAGAGGCTTGAGAAGCACACCGCGAACCAGTGTGAAGATGGCGGCGTTGGCGCCGATGCCAAGCGCCAGCGTCAGGATCACCGTGAGTGCAAGCCCTTTGGTTCTAGCGAGCGAGCGAAACGCAACTCTCAGATCGTTAACGAAGGACATAGCTTTTGCTCTCCTTCCCGAAAGTCAGTCTCCCCAGCGGTAGAAGCAACCACTAGCCTTGCATCCGTTTGCCTCATCTTAGCGAACTGACGTTGAAGGTAGAAACGCAATTAGCAATCCGCCACACCGATCAATCTAAGCTCTTTCCTATGATCGTGTTACTCCAATGCGCCAGGGTGTCTTATGCCTCGCGCTGCGCGATTTTGGGAATTCTTTGCCCAGATTCGGACATCCTCCATCGAGTAAGCAGCCGGGCATATGCCCCGAAAATGCAGGCCTTCGTCAGGCAATCAGCGAACCGGTCCAGCGTTGCGGCGAAGCCCTGCGGCATGGATTTGAACCCCGTCTCGAAGCTCTTGCGCTCCGACTCGGTCGCATGGATTGGACGCCCGCGCGGTGTGAGCTTCGTGCTGCCTTGGTGCTCGGCGAATCCGCCGATTCTGGACGAGTGATGACCACCCGGAAGTTGAGTTCTAGCCATCGTCTGGCGCTGCGGTAAATTGTAGACTTCGTGCCTCCCCCATCAGAAATCCGGCAAGTCCATTAAGTCACATCTGCAATTGAAACGCCGCGAACTCGGCCACGCGGAAACGCCGATTACTTCATTCGTACCGTGGGCTGCTTCCACCTCTTCTCCGCGATCTCGCGGTCTCTCTATAAGTTCTTTCTTTTCTGCATGAAATCGATCGACTCGAAGGTACTACTCAATCCATTCGAATATAGTACTCACACATTATAGTGCTTGACAAACTAACTTGCCCATGCTACCATGTGCTATGATTCCCCCAACCCATTTCGAACCTCGCGAGTCTCATGACTCTCAACGGCGCCCTCTTCCCGAACCCTACTCGCCGTCCGGGCCCAAGAATTTGCCCCAGCTATCTGCTTTAGATGCAACACTTACATCCGTCCTCGCAAGTGTTGCAAATGCAGGACTTATGCCAGACCGAACTCTTTTAGATGCAACACTTACAGAAATGCGCGGGGGGTCCTTGCACCCCTCCCAAATCGTCCCTTCCCTCTCCTCCACCCTATCTCCTGTTGTTTCATGCTTTTCCACACTCTTTTGCACATTTTTGCGTTCTCGAAAAATGCAACCCTTTTCCTTTCATACAATTCCGCACTCTGGCCCAAAAACACCCGGGGGTGGGCGGGGACTCCAACCCCGATTCGCGTCTCGCCCCTGCACTTTTTTGCTAAACTACACCGTTTCCATTTCTTCGCTGCCCGGCCCCGCGGAAAATTCCACTCATCCCGCACGAAGGCCAAGGAGCTTTGTATGAGCACCGCCGTAACCACCCAAATCACCGAACTCCAGAACTACATCAACGGATCATGGCGCCCTTCTTCCAGCACCCAATTCCACGACGTCACCAATCCCGCCACCGCTGAACTCATCGGCCGCACTCCGCTCTCGACCACCGCCGACGTCGAGGCCGCCGTCCAGGCCGCCGCCGCCGCTTTTCCCGCCTGGCGCCGTACCCCGCCCGGCGAACGCGTCCAATATCTCTTCAAGCTCAAAAACCTCCTCGAAGAACACCTCGACGAACTCGCCCGCATCATCACGCTCGAAAACGGAAAAACTTTCGGCGAAGCCAAAGCCGAACTCCGCCGCGGCATCGAAAACGTCGAAGTCGCCTGCGGCATCCCTATGATGATGCAGGGCTACAATCTCGAAGACGTCACGCCCGGCGTTGACGAAATGCAAATTCGTCAGCCCCTTGGCGTCGTCGCCGCCATCACGCCCTTCAATTTCCCCGCGATGATCGTCTACTGGTTCCTCCCCTACGCCATCGCTTGCGGCAACACCTTCATCCTCAAACCTTCCGAACGCGTCCCGCTCTCCATGCGCCGCGCCTTCGAGCTTCTCGAACAAACCGGTCTGCCTAAGGGCGTCGTCAATCTCGTTAACGGCGGCCGCGAAGTCGTCGACGCGCTTTGCGATCATCCGCAAGTCCGCGCCATCAGTTTCGTCGGCTCCACGCCCGTCGCCAAGCACGTCTACACGCGCTCCGCAGCCGCTGGTAAGCGGGCTCAGTGCCAGGGCGGCGCGAAAAATCACGTCGTCGTTCTACCCGACGCCGACATGGAACTCGCCACGCAAATCATCAGCGACAGCGCCTTCGGTTGCGCCGGCCAGCGCTGCCTCGCCGTCAGCGTCGCCGTCACCATCGGCGAAGCGCAAAAAACCTTCCGCGACTCCATCGCGCAAGCTGCCACAACGATCCGAGTTGGCAACGGCCTCGAACCCGGCGTGCAAATGGGCCCGGTCATCAGCCGCGACAGCAAGCAACGTATCGAGTCGCTCATCGCCACCGGAGTCGGCGAAGGCGCCAAGCCCATCGTCGATGGCCGCAACACCAAAATTCCCAAGTACGAATCCGGAAATTTCCTCACGCCCACCGTCCTCGATGGCCTTCCGTCCACCAGCCATCTCGCCAACACCGAAATCTTCGGCCCCGTCCTCAGCCTCGTCCACGCCAACTCGATCGACGAAGCCATGGATTTCTTGCGCCGCAGCCCATATGGAAATCAGGCCTCTCTCTTCACCACCAGTGGCTCCGCCGCGCGAAAATTTCGTTACGAAGCCCCCGCCGGAAACATAGGCATCAACATCGGCGTCGCCGCTCCCATGGCCTATTTCCCCTTCAGCGGCTGGAAAGAAAGCTTCTTCGGCATCCTTCACGGCCAGGGCCGTGACGCTGTCGAATTCTTCACCGAATCCAAAATCGTCGTCGAACGCTGGTCGCGCCAGGAAACCCGCAAGTTCTAGGTCGTGGACTTGATTACTCATCGTCATGGCAGGCCAACTCGCACAGCCCAGGGAACGCTGCCACCCAAATTGTCATCCCGAGCGTAGCGATCGAAGATTCCGATCCGGTCGCAAGGGATATGTTTTTTTCTTCGTCAGTGAGATACAAAATGGGAAGCAAGCTGTACTAGAGGCCGATTCTTAGCTGTGAGCTGTAAGCTGTTAGCTCTTTTATGCTAACCAAACCTCTCCATCTCGACGTCCACGAACAGATCGAATGCGCCCACACGCTCGCCTCGCGCTTCTACACCGATCCCGCGATCCTCGGAATTGAAAAGGTCCGCATTTTCCATCGCACTTGGCAACTCGTCGGCACGCTCAGCCAATCCTGCGGCGAAATCAACGGTCTTAAACGCACCATCTCCGATCCAGAAACTCACTTCACCGCCGACCTCGCCGGCGAACCGGTCATCGTCGTCCGCGACAAGCAGGGCGCCCTCCGCGCTTTCAGCAACGTCTGCCGCCACCGCGCTGGACCCATCGCACTCGGCAGCGGCTGCAAAAATGTTCTTCGCTGCCAATACCACGGCTGGACGTACACGCTCGACGGCCGCCTCATCGGCACTCCCGACGTTGATGGCGTGGAATTTTTCGACCGCAGCACGATGGGCATGTTTCCACTGCGCTGCGAAACCTGGGAACAATTCATCTTCGTAAATTTCGACCCCAACGCCGAACCGCTCTCTTCGTTCCTCGGCGAAATTCCTCAGCAAGCGCGCGGTTTTCAATTCGATGGCCTCGAAATGGTCGAGCGTCGCGATTACCTCATCGATTGCAACTGGAAGGTTTACGTCGACAACTATCTCGAGGGCTATCACATTCCCATCGCGCATCCCGGACTCATGCGCGAAATCGACTATTCGCAATACCGCACCGACACGTTCCGCTACTACTCGCAACAATTCGCGCCGATCCGTGCGATGAAGCCCGAAGATTCCGGCGAACGCTTTTACGCACCCGGCACCGGCATTCAAGAAGCCTTGTACTTCTGGATTTTCCCCAATCTGATGATCAACATTTATCCCGATAACATTTCCACCAACCTCATCGTGCCCCTCTCGCACGAAAAAACACTCACCATTTTCGAGTGGTTTTTTCACGACGCGAATTCTGAAAAAACAAAAGAGCGCATCAAAAAAGCCGTCGCGTTCAGCGACGAAGTCCAGCAGGAAGACATCGGCCTCTGCGAAAACGTCCAGCGCGGCTTGCGCTCCTCCACCTACGATCGTGGCCGCTACTCCGTAAAGCGGGAAAACGGCGTCCACCATTTCCACATGCTCCTCGGCGAATTTCTCGGCCAGGTCTGAGATGAGCGGAAAGAATCCGAAGTGATCGTCATCATCATGGGCACCACCGGTGCTGGCAAGACCACCATCGGCAAATTGCTCGCCCGGCAGCTCGGCTGGGAGTTCGACGACGCCGACAGTTTTCATCCCGCGGCAAACATCGAGAAAATGTCCCGCGGCATTCCGCTCGGCGACGCTGACCGCGCACCGTGGCTCGCGGCGCTGCACAATGCCATCGCCCAATGGATCGCGGCTGGAAAAAATCTCGTCCTCGCGTGCTCTGCG
>Ga0210393_10000706_pt1 | contig 29169 bp, 18 predicted proteins | sample IncBWC27OmetaG_FD_160068 | JGI IMG/M metagenome (GOLD analysis project Ga0210393, IMG submission 160068) | Forest soil microbial communities from Barre Woods Harvard Forest LTER site, Petersham, Massachusetts, United States - Inc-BW-C-27-O ...
TGAGTCCACGCTCCTGGGCGTTATTCTCGGTGGCGTCATTGGTGGCATCGCGGGTTTGATGCGTATCGAGCTGAGCTGCCGCTCACGTTGTGCACTGTTCGGGGCGATCGTCATGGGGTCAATCGGGATCCTGCTGGCCCTTGGCGACTATTTCGGAAGCCCAGAGCGATTTGGAGCCTGGGCCGCGATGATTGTCGGCATGGACGTGGCCTGTCCCCTAATTGCCGGAATAGCGGGCGGAAGTTTGGTTGCCCGACTGACAAAGGCCCGCGGACATCGCAGACCTGGCGTCGGAATTGGTGAATGACGGCATCCGTTGCCAGTTCCAAGCTGCCGGGCAGTTGGTGATCTCTCGTCAGGTGGGGTCGGTATGGCCCGACCGCGGGAACAGCTTCTGGGTCACCCACGTCGACAGTCGTTGGTATCTCTTCACTTGGTCTCCGGTTGGATATCGCGTTCCCGAGACCGCGGATTTCGCGGCTCTGTGTCGGGCCTGCATGGCATTTGGGAATAGCGCGATGTACCGCGTGCCGAGCGAAATCGCGGAACCATTCGGCCTGATCGAGCTGTCCGAAGAGGAAGCCGACGCCGTGGCCGGCGAAATGGGTGACGGCTAATAGGCGCGGCTTTAATCCGGCCTCCAACGACTCATCCGATCAATCGCGCGATGCCGAACGCCGCGGCGGCCGCCAGTCCGCCGACTACCACCGTTTGGAGTGCACTCCTCAGCGGCTTGGCGACGGTGAATCGACCCTTGACGTAGCCGAACACCGCCAACGCCGCGAGCGTTACGGCCACGGAGACCGGTAACGCCGCCCTCGCCGACGAGAAGAAGAAATACGGCGACAAGGGGACCAGCCCACCCACGACGTAAGACGCGGCGATGACGAATGCACTCGTGGCGGCCCGGCGGGGGTCGGGCTCTTCCAGACCTAACTCGAAACGCATCATGAAATCGACCCACCGCTTCTGGTCAGAGCTGATCGCCGCCACCACTTTACTCACGGTTTCCTGCTCGAGACCGTAGGACTGAAAAATCGTGGCCACTTCTTCCCGTTCTCGGTCGGGCAACTCCTCGGTCTCACGGATTTCCCGGGTCCTTTCCGTCTCGAAATGTTCCACATCGGTCCTGCCGGCCAAGTAGCCGCCCAGCCCCATCGCGATGGACCCGGCGGCAATCTCGGCAATGCCCGCCGTGATGATGATGGTCGTCGTGTCGACCGCCCCCGTGAGACCCGCTGCCAACGCGAAAGGAACCGTGAGGCCGTCCGACATTCCGATCACAATGTCACGGACGACTGCGGACGACGTGAAATGCTTTTCGATGTGGGGTGTGGTCGGCATTGCGTGAACTCAGTTCCTTTGCCCGTTGACTCGCCAGATCGCACGAAGGCGATTTTATCGTGGGAAATCACGCCGGCGTGCCGGCGAAGAGTCCGGGCCCGTCTCTCGCGCAATACGAACTGTCACTTTCGGCCAACACCACGGGCGATCTCTGCGTACCAGTCGTGCCGTTTATTCGGCTTAGAGGCCGGATTGCGGGCGGTCGGCAGGAACCGGCATTCGCCGGGGATTGGACCCCTTTCGGGGAGTGGGTCGCGTATGACACACTACGTATGGTCCGTCTAACGTCGAATGACAGGTCGGGTGCCGCGGCCACGGCTTTGGCCGCCATGCCTAGTCTCGCATGCCCACGCAAAGCCGTGGGCATGGCACCCCCCCAGCAAATTGAGCCCTTCGCTTCTGCCCTGGTCGTCCGGTCTACTCGATGATTTTTTTCGTTCTGGCCTGCGTCGTGCCGTCGTTTGTCATCTCGCTGGGCATGACGGCGGCGATGCGGGTGATTGCGCCGCGTACGGGGCTGATCGATCAGCCGGCCGCCCGCAAGGTGCACAAGATCCCCACGCCTTTGGGCGGCGGAATCGGGATCGTCGCCGGGGTGGTGATCCCCCTGCTCTGTGCCGAGGCGGCCGCTCGTTTTCTGCTCAAGCACGACGAACTGCACTCACGGCTGCTCGACGACGTGGGCCTCTCCCTAGAAGGGGTGCTGGAGAAGCGGGCTCAACTTTGGTGGATTTTGGGCGCCGGCCTGTTGTTGTCGCTGATGGGCTTGATCGACGATCGTAAGAATCTGCACTGGGTGCCGCGGCTCTTGGTGCAGATCGGCGTGGCTTGCGGCCTGGTGTTCGGTGCCGGCGTGTACGCGACGGTTTTCGCCCCGCACCCGATCGTGGGCCAAGTGCTGTCGGTCTTTTGGATTCTCGTGCTGGTCAACTCCTTCAATTTTCTCGACAACATGGACGGGCTCTCGGCCGGTATCGCGATGATTGCTGCCGTCGTGCTGGCCAGCCTGATGCTCAACTCGACCGAAGAGCCCCGCTGGCTGGTGGCCGGCGTGATGCTGGTCCTCGTCGGCTCGTTGATCGGATTTCTGTGTCACAACTGGCACCCGGCCCGCATCTTCATGGGGGACACGGGAAGCTACTTCATCGGGCTCTTGATGGCCTGCGCGACGTTGCTGGGAACGTACTACGAGTACGACGAGGCTCCCGAAGACCGGCATTTCGTGCTCGCCCCGCTTTGTATCCTGGCGATCCCGCTCTACGACTTTTGCTCCGTGATGATTATTCGCAGCCTGCAGGGACGCAGCCCGTTCCACGCCGACAAGAGCCATTTTTCGCATCGGCTGGTGGAATTGGGACTGAGCACTCGCGGGGCCGTATTGACGATCCACCTGGCCACGCTGACGACAGGGCTGGCCGCGCTCCTCTTATATCGGGTGCACGATTGGCCGGGGGCCGTGTTGGTGCTGATGCTGGTCGTCTGCATTCTGGCCATCATCGCGATCCTCGAGACGGCCGGCCGGAAGAGCAACGGCGGGGGACCCGAATGATGGCCCAGTCGGTTGCCGTACCCAGGAGGGGTGGCTGGGGTCGGACCGCTGTGGTTCGCCCCCAGAGCGGGCCTACCTGGGGGCTCGCTGCGCTCGACCCCAGCCACCCGGCGTCTGCGTTATGAGTAAGACGAAGCGCCCGTCGAGCCCGCATCCCGCCGCATCGCGATCCGATCAGACGCGATCTTCTCCACCCAAGTCCGCGCCGCCGACGTCCGTGCCAGACGATCCTCGGGCCGGGCTGCTTCGCATGCTGGTCATCGGCCTGCTCGTGGTCCGCTGGCTGATTCCGGCGGAATCGACGGGCGCGGGCGACACACTGTGGCTGGTGCAGCTCGGCTTTGCCGGCGTGATTTTTTGGGCCTGGAGCTGCCTGCGAAGCGGGACCTTCACCGTCCGCTGGAGCCTCTTCGATTGGGCCTTGTGGTCGCTGGTGGCCGCGCACGTGCTTTCGACAGCGGTCCTCTTCGTGAATGGAGGCGACCGGCGGATCGCGCTCAACATGGCGTGGGAATGGATCGGGCTGGGCGTGACCTTTTTTCTGTTGCGGCAGACGATCCAGACCGCGCTCGACGCCCGGCGGCTGGCGTCGATCATCGTCGCGCTTGCCGTTGTACTGAGCGGGTTGGGCATCTGGCAGCACTACGTCTACTACAAGCTGGCAAGCGTCGAATTTAAGGAACTGATCGAACAGCTCGACGCGCTCGAGAAAAATCCCCAAGCCAACGCTCGCAAGCTGGGCGAGCTGCGGTTCAAGCTCGAGTCTCAGGGCATTCCGACCGACGAAATGGGTCGCAAGCAGTACATCAATCGGCTGCAGTTCAGCAACGAGGCACTCGGTCCGTTCGCGTTGGCCAACACGTTCGCGGGCTTTCTGCTCGTCTCGCTGGTGCTGGCGGGTGAACTGTTTCGCACGCTGCACGGCCCTCGATCCAAAGCGATGCTGGCGGCGTGGGCCGCCGCGCTGGTGCTGTTGCTCTACTGTTTGATTCTGACGAAGAGCCGCACCGCCTGGACGGGGCTGCTCGTCGGGGGGGCAGTGTGGGGCACGACAATTCTCGTGAGAAATCGCCAGCGGATCACGCGGCGGGTTTGGCTTTCGATGGGGCTGGGAAGCGTCGGCGTGGTGATCCTCTTCGCGATTGCCGCCCTGGGGAAAGGTTTCGACGCAGAGGTAATCTACGAAGCGCCCAAGTCGCTGTCGTATCGCTTTCAGTATTGGAACGGTGCCCTGCAGACGGTTGCTGCTTCCCCCATTTTCGGCACCGGGCCGGGCAACTTTCGGCATCCCTATCTGCGCTACAAGGTGGCCGAATCGAGCGAAGAGATTGCCGACCCGCACAATTGGCTGCTCGACCTGTGGACAAGCGGCGGAATTCTGGCGGTCGTGAGTTTTGTCGCCTGCTTGGTGCTGGCGATCGCCCCCTTTCGCAGACGCGCAACTGAAAACGATCCGAACACTCCGCCCGAACCCGAACGAATCTCGTCGTGGGCCGCCGATCTTCCCGGACCGGTGTTTGGCTTTCTGTTGGGGCTGATCGCGCCGGTCGCGTCGGCCAGCGGCAACTTCGATCCGTCCCAGCTATTGCTGTTGGCCGCCTGGCTGGTCACGTTCGCCATTTTGCGCCGGGGACTCGGCTCGACGCGGCTGGCCAATATTGCGCTGGGAGCGGCCGCGGTCGGCTTGATGATTCACTTGAGCGGCGCCGGCGGGATCGAAATGCCGGCCGTTGTGCAGATTCTGCTCGTGCTGGTCGCACTCGCCTTCGCTACGCGCGATCGCGCCAAAGAGGCCCATGGATCGCCTCCGGCGGTGATCGCGATTGGCGGCGTCGGTGTCGTGTTGTTTGTCGCACTGTTCCTGACCTCCACATTGCCCGTGCTCAATCGCCGAGCGGCGATCGCGTCGGGCGAGCAGGCCCTGTTTGTCGATGGTCAGTTCGAGCGGGCAGAGGCCGAGTTCGGTCGAGCGGCCGTTCACGATGCGTTCAGCCCCGAACCACACGACAAGTTGGCCGATGCGCTCTTCGCGCGCTGGCAATCCAGCCCGCCCGGGATCACGATCGATTACTTTGCCAAGGCGTGCGAGGCATTGAAGACTGCGATGCGGGAGGACCCTCGCAATCCGTCGCGCTCTCGCCGGCTCGGGGAGTTTTATCTCGCCCGGTTCGCGCGATCGCAGGATCCGGCCGACGCCAGGGCGGGCGCGGAAGCGTTGCAGCGGGCCGCCGAGATGTATCCGACTGAAGCCTCGCTGCAAAGCGCCTGCGCAACGGGCTTCGCCGACGCCGGGCGACCGGCAGAGGCCAAGAGCCACGCCCAGCGAGCCCTGGCGCAGGACGAGATTAATCATCGCTGGGGCCACACGGATCGCTACTTGCCAGACCCAACGCTAACGCGCCTTCGAAAGCTTGCGGCCGGCTCGTAGCAGGTGCCCGCCCGCCGTCTTGCGGATGGCCGCGGAGCAAATGGGTGGCACTGGCGGCTTGTCCGCCAGTGGTTCTTGGGTATCGCTCAAATGCACACTGGCGGACGAGCCGCCAGTGCCACCCCAGACTCGAGACACCATCGCCCCGGCCCGATTCCAACACAACCGATCCTAACGACGTAAGACAACGGGCGGCCGCGGGGCGGTCACCGGCGCAATGTCCTCGCAGCTCTCAGGCCGATTCACTATTATCCGCCCAGACTCGTTTCGCCTCAGCCCAATTCGCGCCATCCGGCCGTGCCGTTTCACGAGGATCGCCGCATGTCGAAGGAGCTTCTGAAGGCCGTTCCTTTCGTGGTCGGCCTGACCCTGATCGCGCTCATCGCCGGTCTGCCTTCCGGCTGCAACGACGAGATCAAGACCGACGCCCCGCCCCGCGGAGCCAGTTCGATTCCTCCGGCCGAGCTGCCTGCCACCAAGGCGGAAGCGCCTCCGGCCACGAAGCACGCGAAGGCGGCCGCCGTCGCCGATGTGAAGCCGTTGCTCAAAGGTTGGGCCAAGCCGGCCGTCGCGCTGGTTTTCTCCGGCGAGCAACACGGATACATGGAGCCGTGCGGCTGCTCGGTCACCCAATCGGGCGGACTGTCCCGCCGCGCCGATTTCATGCGGCAGCTCACCGAAAAGGGCTGGCCCTTCGCCGCGCTCGACCTGGGCGGCCTGGTGCGGAAGGACAATCAGCAGAACAAATTCAAATTCCAGGTGATGCTCGCGGCCCTCAAGGATCTGGGCTACAAGGCGATCGGCCTGGGCTCTGAGGAACTGTCGATCGAGCGGCTCGAACCGGGCTTTCTGTTGACGCAGGGGCTGCAGACCGGCACGGACCAAAACGGATTGGGCTTCGTCAACGCGAACGTCGACTTCACTCTCTTTAAAGACACCCGCCCGGCCGCTCCGGCAAAAGTCATCACGATCAATGGACACCGCATCGGCGTGGCGGCGATCTTCGGCAAAACTCTGACGGCAGCCCTCTTCGGCGATGCGGGCGATCCGCAAATTAAAGTGAACGATCCGGCCAAGGCCCTGCCCGCCGCAATTGCCGAACTCAAGAAGCAAAATGCCGAGGTATTGGTCCTGCTGTCGCACGCAGAAAAGGCCGAGTCCGTCGAGCTGGCCAAGAAATTTCCCGAGTTTCAGATCGTCGCGACGGCCCGCGGCCCCGAAGACGGCGAGGACACGGCCGAGCAGATCGGCAAGACGCTGCTGGTCGTCGTGGGCCAGAAGGGGAAGCACGTCGCCATCGTCGGCTACTACCCCGACGAATCGAAACGGCCCTTCCGCTACGAGCTGGTCGATCTCGACAAGGAACGGTTCAAAGACACGCCGAAGATGCTCGACCGCATGCGCGAGTACCAGCACATGCTCGAGGCCAATTACGACGCGGTCCTCAAAGACTTCGCCAAGCCCCCGCACCCGAACGGTGATCAGTTCGCCGGCGTCGATTCGTGCAAAGACTGCCACACCAAGGCGTACGAGGTTTGGAAAGACTCGAAGCACGCCCACGCGTACCAGACGTTGATCACCGGCCGCGAAGGGACGAAGAATCCGATCCCGCGCAATCACGATCCCGAATGTATCGCCTGCCACACGACCGGCTGGGATCCGCAGGGAGTCTTTCCCTACGTCTCGGGTTTCTACAGCGCGGAAAAGACGCCGAAGTTGAAAGATCAGCAGTGTGAAAACTGCCACGGCCCGGCCGCGAAGCACGTCGACCTCGAGCTAGCGTGGAAGCGCGATCCGAAGGCGGTGAAGAAGGCCGATCTCGATGCGGCCCGCGCCCGCGCCACACTCAAATTGGGAGAGACCACCAAGACCCTGTGCTATCGTTGCCACGATCTCGACAACGATCCCAACTTCGAATTCGCCAAGTACTGGCCACAGATCGAACACTCGGGGAAAGACTAACAACGCCGGGGGCCACGGCTGAGTTCGCTCAGTTGTGTCTCTTGCGCAGTTAGAATGGATCATGACCGACGAACAGCCGACCACCATCAAGGCCTTCCGCGAGCAGGGCATCCTCGAAATCACCTGGCCCGCTCTCGGCGTGCGGCGGATCGCGTTCAAGACCCTGCGGGGCAACTGTCCGTGTGCCGGCTGTGTCGATGAACTGACCGGCATCCGCACGCTCAACGTCGATGCGATCCCGGCAAACATCGCCCCGGCTCGTATCGAGCTGTGCGGCAATTACGCGCTCAAGGTCGAATGGAACGACGGGCATTCCACGGGACTGTATACTTGGCAGCGACTGGCCGAGATCGCCGCCAACACGCAGGCCGACACGCATGAACGGTCCCGCGACCTTTGAGGTCGAGCTGAAGTTTCCGCTCGCCGACGCCGACGAGATCACGCTCGAGTTGCTGGCGCGCGGCGCGACACGCGGCGGCGTGGTGCGGCAAAGCGATCTCTACTTTCAGCACCCGTCTCGCGATTTTCGAGAAACGCACGAGGCGCTGCGGCTGCGAAGAACCGATGACGGCGTGAAGATCACTTATAAGGGACCGATCATCGATTCGCAGACCAAGACGCGGCGGGAGATCGAGCTTCCCGTCGGTCGCGATGCGGGGGACTTTGATCAACTCTGCGAGCTGCTGAAGATTTTGGGCTTTGAGCCGGTCCGAGGCGTGGCCAAGGTCCGTGCTATTTACGATCTGACCTGGGAGGGACGAAACTTGGAGCTGGCCGTCGATTCAGTCGACGGACTGGGGACGTTTCTGGAGATCGAGTCGATGGCCCACGATCACGATCGCGAAGCAGCCCGAGACGTCATTTTGGGGCTGGCTGCCAAACTCGGCCTGAAGAACGCGGAGCGGCGGTCTTATCTTCAGCTCTTGATCCAGCAGGCCGAGTCCGCCGATCATGGGGGCCACACCCAACTCGGATAAACCCGCCGGGTCCGCGTTTTGCCAGCCGTTTTTGCCTCTTGAAAGGCCTTGAAAAAAGCCGATTGACAATATAGTATCTTTTTGTACACTATTGGCGTCTAGGAGACGCTGTCGCACTTTCCGAGCAAGCCGAGGATGACTCTGATGACCCTGACCAAAGCCTCGAAAAATAACCACGCCCCTGTGAAAGATCACGGTAAAGAACACGCCAAGGAGAACGGCAGAGGGGCGAAAAAGACCGACTCGAGCCCGAAGAACGAGAACGAAATCATCCTGTCGAATACCCTGGGGCAGATCGAGAAGACCTTCGGCAAGGGCTCGATCATGAAGCTCACCGAGGCAACCAGCCCAGCCATCCAGGGCATCTCGACGGGCGCCCTGTCGCTCGACATTGCCTTAGGGGGCAAAGGCTTTCCTCGCGGGCGAATCATCGAACTGTTCGGCCCCGAATCGAGTGGTAAGACCACTCTGGCCCTGCACGCCATCGGCAGCGCCCAGAAGACCGGAGGCATCGCAGCCTTCATCGACGCCGAACACGCGCTCGATCCCTCCTGGGCCAAGCGGCTGGGCGTGAACCTCGAAGAGCTGCTGGTCAGCCAGCCGTCTTACGGGGAAGAGGCGCTACAGATCGCCGAAATGCTGATCAAATCGAATTCGGTCGACATCATCGTGGTCGACTCGGTCGCCGCGCTGGTGCCCAAGGCCGAGCTTGATGGAGATATCGGGGACACGCACGTCGGCCTGCAGGCCCGCATGATGAGCCAGGCTATGCGCAAGCTCACAGGGGCCATTGCCAAGTCGCGCACGACGGTGATCTTCATCAATCAGATCCGCGAAAAGATTGGCGTGATGTTCGGCAGCCCCGAAACGACTCCCGGCGGACGCGCCCTCAAGTTCTACTGCTCGTGCCGCGTCGACGTCCGCCGCATCAGCACCCTCAAGGAGGGGGAAAATACGATCGGCATCCGAATCAAAGCCAAGATCGTCAAGAACAAAGTCGCGCCTCCATTCCGCACGGCCGAATTCGACATGCTCGGCAGTTGCGGGATCAGTCTCGCGGGAGACGTGATCGATTTGGCGGTCGAGGATCATGTGATCGATCGCAGCGGCACCTGGATGAGCTTCGGCGACGTGCGCCTCGGCCAGGGACGCGAGAAAGCCCGCGCCTTCCTGGAGGAAAATCCGGACATGCTGGCTCAGATCCAACACAAGGTCCTGGAGAAACGCGGGTTCGGCCCCAAAGCAGTGGCCGAAGAATCCAACGGCCCACCGGCGGAGGACGAGAAACACTAAGGCGCCTGCCACCGGGGCAGTGACCGATCTATGCTGCGGCCTGTGAATCAGCGCCGGGGGCATCATGCCCCTTGGGTGTTGTCTCGCAGGCCGCTACCATTACGGGATGCTTGCCTGTCGCCTCGCCAGTCGTCTCGAACCCTTTTCTCGCCGTCGATTCTTGCCCATTTGGCTGGCCCTTTGCTGGGGCGTGATCGGTTTGTTTCCTGAGGTCGTGCGGGCCCAGAATCCGCAGGGGCTCGCGGCGGCCGTCTCGTTGGAGCGCGTCCTTGTCGACGTCATCCATCGGGCCGAGCCCTCGATCGTGAGTATCGCTCGCGTTCGTCCCGGTGCGAACTCGGGACGTTTCAACGGGCTCGACGTCGATCCGGAAGGTCGCTTCGAAGCGGATCGCCCCGAGAACCCCGACTTCGTCCCGAATGAATTCGGGGCCGGTGTCGTGATTGTGCCCCCGGGTGGAAGCGGGCAGCGCTACATTCTGACGAACTACCACGTCGTCCACGGCGGCCCCACCGCCAAGGGGGGCGGCGAGAGCCAAATCTACGTCCGCTTCGGCGACCGTCGTGGTTACTACGCCCAGATCGTTGCCGGCGACCCCCGTAGCGACCTGGCCATTTTGGCCATCGATTACACCGCTCTGGGACTGAAGCCGACGGATCTCAAACCAATCACGTTGCGCTCCGAGACATCGCCGCTCGAGAAGGGTCAACTCGTGATTGGCTTGGGCAACCCCTACGCGATCGCCCGCGACGGTTCGGCGACTGCGAGTTGGGGCATGCTCAGTAATATCTCCCGTCGCCCCGCGCCGACGCGCGTCCGAGAGTTCGGACTGCCGCAATCGGACCTCAGCATTCACCAGTTCGGGACGCTCCTGCAGGTCGACACGCGGATGGAATTGGGGACCAGCGGGGGCGCTCTCGTCAATCTGCGGGGCGAGCTGATCGGCATCACCACTTCACTGGCCGCGCTGGAAGGGTATGAACGTTCGGCAGGTTTCGCGATCCCCATTGATGAGTTCACGCGACGGGTGATCGAGACCCTCTGCCACGGTTACGAAGTCGAGTACGGGTTCCTCGGTCTGACGCTGAAGACAGTGCTGCCCGATCAACTGCGCCGCCGCTATGGCGTGAACTTCAAGCAGGCGTCGGCCGTCGAAGTGAAAACCATTTACCCGAACTCGCCGGCCGCCATCGCCCAGGTGCGGCAGGAGGATTTGATTCTCGAACTCGAGGGGCATCCGCTGCTCGATCAGTTCGATCTGATGCGCTACGTGGCTCTCTATGGACCTGAGGCGACGGTTCGCTTGAAGATCTGGAGACCGAGCGAATCGACCGAGTTGACTCTCGCGGCCAAACTCGCAAAATGGCCCGTCATGGAGGAGGACGCGATCATCGCGACCTCGCGTCGCTATCCGCCCTGGCGGGGATTGATCGTCGATTATCCGACTGGGCGCTACAAATATTTTGGGTGGCCGCCCCAGTTCCGAGATGCCGTGGTGATCGGATCAGTCGGGGCGCGCAGCCCGGCCCAGTCCGCCGGACTTGTGGAAGGGGACTTCATTGCCAGCGTCAACGCGGTGCCGGTTCACACTCCGAGCGAGTTTCAGGAGGCCGTCCGCGGGGCCGACGGACCGGTCACCCTCGAGCTGGTCGACCACCGCAAGATAACTGTCCAAAAATGACGACGCGAAAGTAACGGCAATTTCCGCCGAAGTTGGCTCGACTTCAGCGGCGTTTGTCAGGTTGTCGCGTGGCCCGTGTGGTCCGTCGATATAAGATCCGAACTCCCACCTCCGAACTCCCGCCGTGGTTTGGGCGTCGTAGCCAGAAGCACGTGCTCAACGGAAGGGCACGAAAGCAACGAGGAAGGCTGATGAAGACCGACGAACTGCGTGAAAGCTATTTGGATTTCTTCGCCTCGAAGGGCTGCGTCCGCAAGCCAAGCGACGTGCTCGTTCCGCGCGACGATCCGACCGTGCTCTTCACGCCGGCCGGCATGAACCAGTTCAAGGCGCAGTTCCTGGGCATCGGCAAGCTCGAGTTCACGCGGGCCACCACCTGCCAAAAATGCCTCCGCACGGGCGATATCGGCAACGTCGGCGTGACCGCCTATCACCACACGTTCTTCGAGATGCTGGGGAATTTCTCCTTCGGCGACTACTTCAAACGCGAAGCCATCCATTGGGCTTGGGAATACCTCACCGACAAAAAGTGGCTCGGCCTGGCTCCCGATCGCCTGTCGGTCACCGTCTACCTCGATGACGACGAGGCCTTCGACATCTGGACCAAAGAGATTGGCCTGCCCCCCGCCCGCGTTCGTCGCGAGGACGAGCACGAGAACTTCTGGCCCGCGGCTGCTCCCTCGAACGGCCCCGATGGCGTTTGCGGCCCGTGCAGCGAGATTTATTACCAGGCACCGGGCGGTTCGAAGTCGGTCGAGATCTGGAACCTGGTCTTCACCCAATTCAATCGCGTCGGATCGCCGCCGAACAATCTGCGGCCGCTGCCTAAGAAAAACATCGACACCGGTATGGGCCTCGAGCGCACGGCGTCGGTGCTGCAAGGCGTGCCCAGCAACTTCGAGATCGATATCCTGCGCCCGCTCTGCCTCGCTGCGGCCGAAGCGGTTGGCGTGAAGTATGACTTCGACGGACCCCAGGGCCGGCCCCTACGCCGCGTCGCCGATCACGTGCGGGCCGTCACGTTCTGTATTCACGAGGGCGTGTCACCCGGCAGCGAGAAGGAAAGCTACGTCGTCCGGCAGTTGTTGCGCCGCGCTTTGCTCGAAGGTTACTTGCTCGGCAAGCACGAGCCCTTCCTGCACACGCTCGTCCCGGCCGTCGTCGAAGCCATGAAGGTCCCCTACCCCGACCTGGCCAAAACGGCCAAATCAGTCGTCAACGTGATCGAGGAAGAGGAAAGCCAATTCCTCGGCGTCGTCGAAAAAGGGTTGAGCAAGTTTGAACGCTGCTTGGACAAGGCTCGCACGAGCGGTTCCGGAAAAATCTCCGGGGACGACGCGTTCGATCTGCACCAAACCGACGGCTTCTTGATCGAGCTGACCGAGGCGATGGCTGCCAAGAAAAATCTGGCTGTCGATCTCGATCGGTTCAAGCAGTTGATGAATCAGCACAAGATCGGCAGTGGCAGCGGCGCGTTTCTTGATTCGGTAATGGCCGAAGGCCCGCTCGACGCCGTCCGCAAGTCGGTCGGCTCGACCCAGTTCTTGGGATATGACTCGCTCGAGGGCGACGGCGAGATCGTCGGCATCATCGCCGAAAAACAGCTCGTCGAGCAGCTCGAAGAAGTCGGACACGTCGTGCCGGTCGGCATCGTGCTGGATCGCACACCGTTCTACGGCGAAGCCGGCGGCCAGGTCGGCGACACGGGAACGCTCACCGGTGACGGTGCGGAGTTCGAAGTGATCGACACGCAACGCGACGGCGGGCTGATCCTTCACGTCGGACATCTGAAATGCGGTCGCTTGCAGGTGGGCCAAAAGCTTCACGGTCACGTCAGCACCGAACGGCGGGCCGCCATCAAGCGGGCCCACTCGGCCACACACTTGCTGCACTTTGCGCTGCGGAAAAACCTGGGCGAAACCGCCACCCAGCGTGGCTCGAAAGTCGAACAAGATCAGTTCCGTTTCGACTTCGCGCACAAACGGGCGCTCACGCCTGAAGAAATCCTCACCATCGAGGACGAGATCAACGCTCGGATCGCCGAAGGGGCTCCCGTCCAAACGCAGATGATGAAACTCGATGAAGCGAAAAAGGTCGGGGCGATGGCCCTCTTCGGCGAAAAATACCCCGACCCGGTTCGCGTCGTGAGCATGGGTCAGTTCAGCGTCGAGCTGTGCGGCGGCACGCATCTGACAAACACGGGTCAGGTCGGCTTCCTCAAGATCGTCTCCGAGGAGCCGGTCGCCAAGGGCGTGCGTCGCGTCGTCGCCATGACGGGGCCCCGGGCCCTGCAGCGCGTGCGGGATGCCGAAAACCTGTTGAAGGAACTCGTGACGCTGCTGAAGACCCCGCAGCCGGAAGACCTGCCCCGGCGCGTGGCCGTCCTGCAAGAAGAACTTCGCGAGGCCAAGAAGCAGCTCGAGGCCCAGACCAGCCAATCGGTCGCCGGCATCGCCGAAGAACTCTTCGAACAAGCCGAGGACGTGGGTGGCGTGAAGATCATCGCCCGCGACACCGACGTGACCAATCGCGACACGCTCCGCGAGTTCATCGACCAGTTGCGCGGCAAGGGCCGCCCGGTCGCGATTCTGTTGGGATCGAAGGCCGACGGCAAAGTGTCGCTGACAGCCGCCGTCAGCAAAGATCTCATCTCGCGCGGCCTGTCGGCTTCAGACGCCGTTCGCGCGGCGGCCAAAGTTGTCGGCGGCGGCGGCGGCGGCCGACCCGACCTCGCCGAAGCCGGCGGCAAGCACCCCGAAAAACTCGCCGATGCAATCGCTGAGGGGGCCGCGTACTACCGCTCGAAGCTCGCGAGTTAATTGCAGGAAGTTGTAACCATTAAGGCACCAAGAGCACCAAGGAAGAATACAGTCAGTCCACTGACTGCCTCTTCCCTCTTGGTGTCCTTGGTGCCTTGGTGGTTTAAATACTTCAACTCAGGTCAATCCGCGACGGCGAAGCTCGGCGACGACGGTCTGCACGATGGCGTTCACGTGGCTCGGGTCGAAGCCGCCAGTGCCATTACTATTTGCTCCGCTGCCAGCCGGGCAGCCGCCGACCGGTTCGTTCGTGAAGCCGTGCTCCGCCAGCAGGCATTGCAGCGTCTTGCTCAACGTCGACAGATCGGTCTTCTGCTCCGGGCTTAGCGGTTGGCGGCCGACGCCCATGTGGAAGCCGCGTAGCTCGACAGCCGCGCGGAAGCCTTCGGGGAACTCGGCCGAGTAGATCATCGTGTCGAAGAGCGTGATCAAGTCGTACTGAATCTTGCGGGCCTGATCGAGCTGCCCGGAGAGCGTCAGGTCGTAAAGACGACGCGTCAGCTCGGGAACGACGCCGGAGCTGGCGTTGGTGCCGCCGTCGCAGCCGACCAACAGCATCGGCATCAGCGCGGCGTCCCAACCGGTGAGGAACGCGAAGTCGGGCCGGTTCGGTCGCACCGCCTTGATCATGCGAATCATGTGCGGGATTTCGCCCGACGAATCCTTGATCGCGACAATCCGTTCGCACTCTTCCGAGAGTCGCTGTACGGTGTCGACGTCGATGGGGCTCGCGAACATCGGAATGTTGTAGAGCGTGACGTCGACCGGCGTGTTGCGGCCGATCTCTTTGAAGTAGGCATACACTGCGGCCGGACTCAGCTTGTAATAAAACGGAGCGACGATCGCGACCGCGCGAACGCCCAGGCGAGCATAGTGTTCGCACGCCCGCAGCGTTTCCTGCACGTTTGCTTCCGCGGCCCCTGCCAGAATCGGCACGCGGCCGCGGGTCTGATCGACAATGATCTCGGTGATCCGCCGCCGCTCGTCGGCGCGAAAACGCGTGAATTCGCCCGTCGAGCCGTTCGGATAAAGCCCGTGCACGCCGCGCTCGATCAACCAATCGACATAGCGGCGCAGCTCGGCTTCTTGGATTTCTCCGTGCTCATCCAAGGGGACCAGATTCGGGGTGAAAATCCCTCGCAGGCGTTCGGATTGTGCCATCGCAGACTGTCTTTCCCATCAGGCGGAGTATCAAGAGGGTCGCGTCGTATTATACAACCCAAACGGCCCGCCCTTCCCCATCGCGCAGGTCGTGGGCCCGGTTGCCGCCATCTCGGCCGCGATTCCTACGCGTGCTGCCGGCTGCATGAGCAAACAAGCGGCCGCGCGATCGGTAGATTGAGCAAATCCGGGACGACTCGCGATGCGCACGCCGCTGGCCGATTAGCTTTGCGCAGCCCCGGCCGCCGCGGGTTTGCGAGCGTCCGCGGGCCGTTTGGAGCCATCCTTCCCCGCCGCTTCTGCGCTTTCGGTCGCTTTCTTGGAAGCCGGCTCGCTTGCCGTCGTTTCCTCCTGCACAGCCGACCGGCCGCCGAATTGGATCAACACGATGAGCACCAGAGTCGCGATTGGAAGCAGAAAGACCGGCGAGTATCCGTAGGCGACCGGTGCATAGCCGAGGATCGCCACCACTCCTGCCACTGTCAGGGCATAGGGCAACTGCGTGAAGACGTGGTCGAGGTGGCTGCACGAGGAGGACGCCGACGAAAAGATCGTCGTCTCCGAGATCGGCGAGCAGTGACGGCCGAAGACGGCCCCTCCGATCACGGCGCCGATCGTCGCCAAGAACAGCGGGTGCATCGGGTCTGATTCGTTCAGATCGGCTAGCAGTGAATGCGTCACCGACAAGAAGGTCGGCAACGCCATCGCCAACGCGGCCCACGAGCTCCCCAAGATGGCGGACGTCAGACCGACCGCTGCAAACGCAAAGAGCGGCACCCACTCGACTGTCACCCGCGGCTGTCCAATTTCCGCGAGGAAACCGGCCGTGTTGAGATGATCGGCATCGCAGACTCGTTGAAACGACCAGGAGAGCACCAAGATCAGCGCGGCCGGCACCATCCGCTGCAGACCCGAAACCCACGCACTCAGTCCCTGCTGCAAACTCATCGAGCGAGACCAAACGGCGAGCGCCACAGCGGCGATGGACGCGATGAACGCGCTGAAAAGCATCACGCGATGCGGATTCGAATGCTCCAGCGCGTCGAGCAATCCCGGTTCGGCCGAGCTTTGCGCGAGCAGTTCACTGCGGCCGGTCCACCAAAGTCCGACGCCAGCCAAGAGGAACAGCAAGAACAGCGGAATGGCTGCGTTGCGAACGAGCTTGGCGCCGCCAGGCGGATCAGGCTCGACCGCGGGGAGCACGGCCGGATCAGAAAGGTCCGGCCGACTCAAGTGTCCCTGCGTGGCGGCACGCCCTTCCGCTCGCAGCATCGGTCCAAAATCGTGGCCCAGAAAAATGACCAGGGCCGCGAAGGCGAGCATCAAAATTGGATAGAAGCAATACGGCAAGCTGGCCAGAAGCGTGGCGGTCGGACTGCCGGCGATCCCCAGATCCTCGAATGTCGCCCGCAAAGTCCCTCGCTCGGCCGCAATCCAGGTCGAAAGGATGGCGAGCGCGGCGACGGGAGCAGCCGTCGTATCGACCAGGAAGGCCAGCTTCTCGCGGGAAATTTTCATGCGATCGGAGAGCGGCCGCAGAGTCTTGCCGACGATCAGCGTGTGGGCGTAGTCGTCGACGAAGGTGAAGACGCCGAACAACAACACGGCCAATTGCCCGCGCTCTCGCGTGTTAGCGCGCTTAGCCAAGCGGTCGGTCAGACCGGAGAGACCGCCGCCGGCTGCGAGCACGGCAAACAACGAACCGAAAAAGAGCATCACTGCCAGGATCGACAAGTGCGATCCGCCGAGGGTGCCGGGCTGACCCGAATCAAACGTCACGAACGAGTCGATCGTTTGGACAAACGCGTGGAATAAATTGCCCCCGTCGAGAATGGCCAAGCCGCTCCAAATTGAGACGAACATGGCCAACACGAAATTTCGTGGCCACAGGCAGAGCACCAAGGCGACGAGGGCAGGCGCCAAAGCCAGCCAGCGAAACGTGCGCGGGACGACGAGCGTCGCCGATTTCCGATCGCCCCCGTCGACGACGATTTCCGGCTCCGAGATGTAGACCTTCCGCCCGGCGTGCGAATCGGTGGTCAGCTCGAGCACGCCGTTCTGAAAGGGACCGAGCTTGGCATCGTCGCTTTGAGGAACGGCCAGACGAATTCCCGTGATCAGCGGCTGCCCGTTGTACGAAAGGTCGGGATTTCCGGAGGCGTCAAAGGCTCTGATGACGATGCGCCGCACGGGCACGTCGGTCAGCACGATGGCTGGAACCTCAATTCGAAACCGCTCGTGCTCGACCAGGGGCTCTTCGCGCGCCGGCCGCTCAGCGGCCGCCAGCACGGCCGAAATCGAGAGCGCAATCGCAGGCCAGTTGCCCATCGGGGATCATCCGCTCGAACCGTGGGCCGTGGCTGGCTGGGGGCGATCGGAGTGCGTTTCACTTGCCAGTACGTCGCGATCGGGCCAATAGACACGGAACGTCGTGCCTACGCCCGGCGCCGAATCGACGTCGATCCAGCCGCCGTGGTTGGCCACGATCCGCCAGCATTTGCACAATCCGAAACCCAGCCCGCGCCCCGCGTCGCGCCCCGAATAAAACGGGTCGAAGAGATGCGCTCGATCCGTTTCACTCAACCCCCGGCCATTGTCGGTGACAGTGACTACGGCGCTGGGACAAGAATCAATCGTCTCGTTGGCCATGCTGAGTTCGATCGTTCCGGAAGTCGGTGGGACCGCGTCGAGACTGTTGCGAACGAGTTCGCTCAAGACGACGTTCAGTTGGGTCGGATCGGCCCGCGCGAACACGGTGCCGTCGCCCCGAAACGTCAACGTGCAGGGCCGCTCGTTCGCCGCGTCCTGGAATCGCTCGATGGTGGCACGAACCGCGTCGTTCAGAATCAGCCGTTGAGGCACCGGAGCCGGCGGTCGAGCGAAGACCATCAGGTCTCCGATCATGTCTCGGATCCGGAACGCCTGCGCGGCAATCGTGGCCAGGCTCTGCCGCCGACCGGCATCCTGCTCGTGCTTGAGCAGGACTTGGACGCGGCCGACGATCGTCGCCAGCGGATTGTTGATCTCGTGACCGGCGCCCGCCGCGAACTCAGCCAGCGCGGCCAATTTGGCGGTTTCGAGTTCGCGCGGATCGACAGAGCCGACCGCGCCGTTAGCGGCGCGCGGACCGACACAGTTTCGCGGGCCGTCCTGAGCGCGGTCCGAATCTGTTGCGAATGCGGCCACGGCCGCCGCTGCTTCCACGACGGGCCTCCTTGCGCGACCGTGGACTCAAAATCGAAGCGTTAGCGGGCCGCCTGAGCCGGCTCCATGTCGAGCAGGTGACACATCCGTTCGACGAGCTTCTCGACCTCGAACGGCTTCTGCAGGAAGTCGTTCGCTCCGGAAGCGCGTAGTTCGGTGATCTTGTCGGGCTCGACCATACCGCTGATGCAAATGATTTTGACGTCGTCCAGGGCCGAATCGCTGCGGACCCGCTGGCAGACTTCTTTGCCGTTGATATCGGGCAGCATCACGTCGAGGACAATCACGTCGGGATGGTACTCCTTGACCATCATGCCGGCGTCGAAGCCATTATTGGCCACACGGACCTCGAAGCGGCCGTCCGATTCGAGCACATCGCGGATCAGTTCGACCAATTCCTCGTCGTCGTCGACGATCAGGGCTTTGCGCTTGCCGCTTTCGAGGGCATCGGTCGGGATACTGTTTTCCTTCATGAACTTGAAAAGCACATCCCGAGGGATGCGGCGAAAACGCGAGCCCGGGACGCGAAAGCCCTTCAGCTGTCCCGAGTCAAAGCAACGAATGATGGTCTGCTGGCTCACCTTGCAGATCTTCGCTGCCTCGCCCGTCGTAAAGACCGTTTTCATAACGCTCGTCCCATTCCTTCGATTCTGAGCAGTGTGTTGTGAACGGAGACCCAAAGAGGCCTCGGAAATCCCTCGACAAGAGGGGCTCCTCCCTGGTGGCGCAGGCACATCCGGGCCGCGCCACTCCTTGATCGCTCACATGCTTTCGGAAAATCGGCCCTCACGAGGAGTAGAAGGGAAAGCTGATTCCTCCAGTGACACTTGAACCGACCGGGGGGGGGCCGGCTGCCGGCACACAGCCGATTGGCCGGACGCCGGCAACTCCGTTCACACGCTTGCTTAATTGATATTCTTTAGCGCGTCAAGACAACTTGCCAGCCTTATCAGAGACCCCGTTGATGGCCAGTCTGTGAAGTCATTGAGGTAAGTTGGGTTCACCAAAAGCCTTGGGCTGTCCCACAGTATATCAAGCCCCAAGCATATGTGGGGGCCTCGCTCACTCGGCACTTCGTGAAGCCAGACGTTCTGGCTCCTTTAAGTAGAGGGCCAGCACAGTCAAGTCGGCCGGGGTGATGCCACTGATCCTCCCTGCTTGCCCTAGGTTTCCGGGGCGCACGCGTGTGAACTTCTCTTTGGCCTCCGCCCGTAGCTGGGGCACGGCGACGTAGTTGAACGCGGCGGGAATCCTGAGGGACTGCGCCTTCGACTGTCGCTCAACCTCCAAGCCCTGCCGGCGGATGTATCCCCAGTACTTGGTTTCGATCACGACTTGATCAATGGCCCGTTTTGACAGGCCAAGCGCGGACGCCTCGGGTGCCAAGGCCACCAAGTCACTCCAGGTCGTTTCCGGGCGCCGCAGGTGGTCCTCCAACGGGAGGCCCTGCCGCCGCGTGGTTTGGATAAATTGGACGCCACGGGCAAACTCGGCTTCGTAGGCCTGGAACCCGCTGCCCCGGTGGCTGTCGACCAGCCCCAGATCGATCCCCAGCGGCGTCAGGCGGCGATCCGCATTGTCATGTCGCAGGAGGAGCCGGTACTCGGCCCGCGAGGTAAACATTCGGTAAGGTTCGTCCACTCCTTTTGTCACCAGGTCGTCCACCAGCACGCCAAGGTAGGCTTGGCTCCGATCCAAGACAAAGGGAGGCCGGTCGGCAACCTTTAGGGCCGCGTTGACGCCGGCGATTAGCCCCTGCCCCGCTGCTTCTTCGTAGCCCGTCGTCCCGTTGATCTGGCCTGCAAAGAACAGTCCCGCTACGGTCTTGGTTTCCAGCGACGGCGTCAGTTGGGACGGCGGCGCGAAATCGTATTCGACGGCATAGCCATAGCGGATGATCTCGGCCCGTTCGAGCCCGGCGATCGAACGTATGAATTCATCCTGCACGTCGCGAGGCAGACTGGTCGAGATGCCGTTGCAGTAAACTTCGCGGGTGTTGCGCCCCTCGGGTTCGAGAAAAATCTGGTGCGACTGTTTGTCAGCGAAGCGAACGACTTTGTCCTCGATCGACGGACAGTAGCGCGGGCCGGTCGAGTGAATTTGTCCGCTATACATCGGCGCCCGGTGTAGATTGGCCCGAATCAACTGGTGGACCTGGGCATTCGTCTGTGTCAAATAGCAGGGAATCTGCGGCTGGCAGATTTGCTCGGTGAGAAACGAAAACGGCTGTGGGTCTTCGTCTCCCGGCTGAATTTGCAGGGCCGCAAAATCGATCGTGCGACCGTTGAGCCGGCAGGGCGTTCCGGTTTTGAAGCGACGCAGCTCAAAGCCTAGATTACTCAGGCTTTGTGAGAGGGCATTCGTGGTTCCTTCGCCAGCGCGTCCGCCGACCGTCTTGGCTTCCCCCGTGTGCATCAGGGCTTGGAGAAATGTGCCAGTCGTAATTACGACGGCGCGTGCGCGGTAGACCGCGTCGCCACGCACGCGAACGCCGACGACGTGCCCGCCCTCGGTCTCGATCGCCTCGACCATTTCTTGTCGCACGCCGAGGTTGGCCTGCTCTTCGACGCGCAGTTTCATCGCGAACTGATACGCCTTCTTATCGGCCTGAGCGCGGGGGCTGTGCATCGCCGGACCTTTGGTCCGGTTGAGCATGCGAAACTGGATGCCCGTCTGGTCGATCACGCGGCCCATTTCGCCGCCGAGCGCGTCGATCTCGCGGACGATCTGCCCCTTGGCCACACCGCCGATGGCCGGGTTGCAGCTCATCTGGCCGATGGTGTCCAAATTCATGGTGAGGAGCGCGGTCTTCGCGCCGAGGCGCGCGGCAGCCAATGCGGCTTCGCAGCCCGCGTGACCGGCTCCCACCACCACCACGTCGAAGTCGTAATGCGACGCAACCACTCGACCGTTCCAGGATTTAGGCAAACCGACAAACAGCGACCGAGCAGCCGGCCGAATTGCCTATCTTAGTGCGGAGCGGCCGGGACTTGCATCCGCGAGCCAAAACGCAATACTGCTGGGCAGCGAACCGATCACGACTCGACGGCTTTTTTGAGACGGGAACAGAGAACATGGCACGAAGTGACGCAGTCAAACTCAAAGGCAATCCGGTCGCCTTGGCCGGCAACGAGCTGAAGGCCGGACAGGCCGCGCCCGAATTCAAGCTGCAAGACACCACGACGGCGGAAGTGACCCTCACGGCGACGAACGGCAAAACGCGGATCATCGCCACGATTCCGTCGCTCGACACTCCCGTGTGCGCGATGGAGACGAAGAAATTCAACGAGAGCGCCGGGCAATTGTCCAACGTCGACGTGCTGGTGGTCAGCATGGATTTGCCGTTCGGCCAGAAGCGATGGTGCGGGGCCGAGAACGTGGCCAACGTGAAGACGCTGAGCGCGCATCAATCGACGAAGTTCGGCGAAGATTACGGCGTGCTGATCCAAGGCGGTCCGCTCGACCGCTGCCTGGCGCGCGCGATTTTCGTCGTCGACGGCCAAGGCAAATTGAAGCACGTCGAATATGTCAAAGAGATTACCGAGCACCCGAACTACGAGGCGGCCTTGGCCGCGGCCAAGTAGCACCACGCTGCCGCTCGCCTAAGAGTGCGCGGAACCTACACAAGAAATCTGTGATTTCAGGCTCGTCCGCTGTTGCGGATGAGCCTTTTTTCATGCGCCCGGACGGCGGCCTGAGGCCTTGTTGTCGGCAGAACCGGTCCCACCTGACGGGGCTGTCGATAACTTGCGGCTCTCCGTCATAACCGTCGCGATTCTCCCCGGCTCCGCTTGCGGATTTTTTGACCGGCTGGCGGATTGTCCTACCTTTTACCAGCCGCGGCGGCCATGCGCAAGGAACGTCTTGAGCTTTGGCTCTACTATTTCGCCGCGGTGCGAAGCCAATACGGCCGTTCCCCACCGACGCCCGAGAACATCGCAACATGGACGCTTTCGCCGACGCCGAGCTACTCGAAAATGCGGATCGCATTTTTCGGGATCAAGAATTCCGTCTTCATGCCCGCACCGATCGACTCTTCGCAGGCTTGATGATCCTGCAATGGTTGGGCGGAATCTTAGCCACTTTGCTGCTCTCGCCGCTGACCTGGTCGGGCGGGCAGAGCGAGATTCATCCGCACGTTTACGCAGCCGTCTTTTTGGGAGGGATCCTGACGGTGTTCCCGGTGTACCTCGCCTGGTGGCATCCCGGGCAGCGTCTAACTCGAAACGTGATCGCCGTCTCCCAGATGCTCTTTTCCTCGCTCTTCATTCATTTGAGCGGCGGACGGATCGAGACCCACTTTCACGTCTTCGGTTCGCTGGCCTTCTTGGCCTTTTATCGAGATTGGACCGTCCTCGTTCCCGCGACGCTCGTGGTCGCGCTCGATCACTTTCTGCGGGGGATGTTTTGGCCCGAAAGTGTGTTCGGTGCCCCCGTTGTCGAACCGTGGCGCTGGGTCGAGCACGCCGCCTGGGTCGTTTTCGAGGACATCTTCCTCATCATCGCCTGTCATCAGGGAGTGAAAGATCTTTGGAACCAGGCTTGGCGCCGCGCCGAGCTGGAACGGCGGAACGACGAATACCAAGAGCGCACCGTGCAGCTCGAACAGGCCTACCAGTCGAAGAACGCCATTGTTGAGACGGCTCTGGATGCCGTCGTCAGCGTCAATGAAGACGGCAAGATCACGGGCTGGAACTCGCAGGCTGAGCGAACCTTCGGCTGGCCCGTCGCCGAAGCACTCGGTCGGGATCTGATTTCGACGATCATCCCGGTTAGCTATCGCGACAAACACCGCCAAGGCGTCAAGCGGTTTCTCACAACGGGCGAGCGCGGCGTCGACGGGCGAATGGAGGTGACTGCGCTGCATCGCGACGGACACGAATTCCCGATCGAGCTGGCCGTGGCACCGATTTACGACGGCCTAACGGTCAGCTTCTGCGCGTTCGTCCGCGACATCACCGAGCGCACACAAGCCGGCCTGGCACTCTGCCAGGCCAAGGAAGCGGCCGAGGCGGCCAACCAATCCAAGAGCATGTTCTTGGCCCAGATGAGCCATGAAATCCGCACGCCGCTCAACGGTATCCTCGGGTTTGCCGACGTGCTGCTGAGAATGGGGGCTCAGGCGAGCGAGGAAGAGCGCAATGATTACCTCGAGACGATCAACCGCAGCGGCCGCCACCTCCTGAGTGTGATCAACGACGTTTTGGATCTCTCGAAAATCGAATCCGGCCAGATGGAGGTCGACCCGACTCGTTGCGGCCCCCACACGATCATCGCCGACGCAACCTCGATTTTGCGCGTACGGGCGCAAGAAAAAGGAATCGACTTGTGCGGCCGATGGGAGGGCCCGGTTCCGGAAACGATCGTCACCGACCCGTCGCGTTTCCGTCAATTGCTGATGAACTTGATCGGCAACGCGATCAAGTTCACGGACGCCGGAGGAGTCGAGGTAGTCGCCCGCCTGGAAAATGTCGAGGAATTTCCGCGACTGGCCGTCGACGTGATCGATACGGGCATTGGCATCGCGCCTGAGCACTTGTCATCTGTCTTCGAGCCATTCGTCCAGGCGGACGGATCCATCACTCGGCGGTTTGGCGGTACAGGACTCGGACTCACGATTAGCCGCCAAATTGCCGAGTTGCTCGGCGGCAGTCTCGAGGTCAAGAGCGAACTCGGACGTGGTAGCCAGTTCTCTGTGAGGATTGCCGCTGGCTCACTCGCGGGCGTGCGAATGCTGGACGCTCCCGTCGGGGACGTCACGCCGAACGAGAAGCCTCAAGCGGATTCGGTCAGCCTATCGGGGGCTTCGATCTTGCTGGTGGAAGACGGGGCCACCAACCGCAAGCTGATCGACCTCGTGCTGCGTCGCGCCGGAGCCCGAGTGACGATGGCTGAGAACGGGCAAGTCGGCGTCGACTGCGCGCGAACGCGAAAGTTCGATCTGATTCTGATGGACATGCAGATGCCGGTGCTGGACGGATATCAAGCGACGGCCGAATTGCGACGCGGAGGTCTCAAAATCCCGATCATCGCGCTCACGGCGAACTCGATGAAGGGAGACGCCGAACGCTGTCTGGCCGCGGGCTGTACCGGATTTCTCTCCAAGCCCATCGATGGCGACCGTCTGCTCAACGGTATCGCCGCCGCCTTGCGCGAGGCAGCCGGACCTGTGAGCGCCCCTCTCGCCGTGAAACACCCGGACGCGGCCGTTCGGAAAGAAACGCACACTACGGAGACTCAGCCGCAGCCCGAACCACTCGGTCACTCGGTCCCTGAGTTCGAAGACGCTGCGCAGCTGTGGTAGCCGAAGTCCAACCACACGCTAAAGCAAAAAAGGACTGGCTCCGCACGTGCTGAGAGCCAGTCCTTTGTTCGTAGCGTTCAGAGTCTGATCTACATCCCTTCAGCAGGATCCTTCATTCCCGGCTTGTAATAGTTCGGGAATGCAGGGTGTTTGGGATGCTGGACCGGGTGCTTCGCTAGCTCGCCCATCACGACTTCGATCGCTTTGTCGAGCTGGGGATCCTTGCCCTCGCGGACGAGTTTCGGATCGAACTCCACCTCAATGTCCGGAGCGACGCCCCGGTTTTCGACGTCCCATTTGCCGTTCGGGAACCAGATGCCCCAGCGTGGCGCGGTGACGCTGCCGCCATCGATGAGCGACGGATAACCGCCGATGCCGACCAGGCCACCCCACGTTCGCTTGCCAATGAGCGGGCCGAGGCCGCTTTGTCGGAACGTGTACGGCAGATAGTCGCCGCCCGAACCGGCCATCTCGTTGATGAGCATGACCTTTGGTCCGGGAATCGCCGAAGTTGGGAACGCCTGATCGGCCCCCTCGCGAGTCGTCGCGTAGTTGCGCACCGGCTGACGCAAGTAGTCGACCACGTGATCGGCCAGCAAGCCGCCGCCGTTGAACCGCTCGTCGACGATGACGGCATCGCGTCCCGCCTGCGCGAAGAAGTACCGATTGAAACGGATGTATCCCTCGGCACTGGTGTTGGGTAAGTAAATGTAGGCCACCTTCCCACCAGTCGCCTTATCGACGGCCCGTCGATTGCCATCAACCCAAGCAAGGTTGCGCAGGGCTCGCTCGCTCTCGACTGGAACCACCGTGACTTCACGACTCCCCTTGCCGTCAGGCGTCGGCCCGACTTTGAGGATTGTCTGCTTGCCGGCCGTTGCTTCAAACGGAGCATAAACCTCCTCGTTGCCGCGCAGGTCTTGCCCGTTGACGGCGAGCAGGTACTCGCCCTCCTTGACGTTCGCGCCGGGCTGTGTGAGCGGCGCCCGCAGGCTCGGGTTCCAACTCTCCCCGCGATAGATCTTGGCGATCCGATGTCGACCTTGTTCGACCTTGTAGTCGGCTCCCAGCAAACCGCAGCTGGGACCTTCGACTTGCGGGAAATCTCCGCCCGCGAGATAGACGTGCTGCAAACTGAGGCCAGACAGCAACTCGTCGAGCAGATAGTTCAGGTCGTGCCGGCTCCCGAGCCCCTCCAGATAAGAAGCATGTTCGGACCAGGCCTTTTTCAAGTTATAGCCGTGGAAATTGGGATCGTAGAGGAAGTCTCGCTCGATCCGCAGGACCTCGGCATAGATTTGCTTCCACTCGGCCCGCGGGTCGACGCGGACTTCGAGCTTGTCCATCTTGAGCGCCCCGTCACCCGGCTTGGCGGGGGCTGCCGTGCTAACCACGAACCAGGCGGGCCCATGGTTATAGAGCATCTTTTCGCCGTCGAATGAGACGGCAACCTGGTTGGCCGCGTCGACCAGTTTTTCGAGTTTGCGCTTGGTCAGATCGAAGCGATGAATGGTCGAGGCCGGACCACCAGGGCCGGGGGCGCCCCCGTCATCCGAAATAATCAGCTCGGGTGCTTCCACCAGAATGAACGAGCCAGCCTTGCCCGCTGCCAACGCCCGATAGTTCTTGGCCGGGATCGGCAACGCCAGCGTTCGCTGGTCGATGTTTTCGAGGTCGACCTTCACCTTGGGAGCGGCTGGCTTCTTCCCCTTCTTATCCGCGTCCTTCTTGCCAGCGTCCTTCTTGTCTTTTTTGTCCTTGCTCTTGTCTTCTTTCTTCCCGTCCTTCTTATCGTCCTTTTTCTCGGCGGCCGCGGTGTCATCCATGGCGGCTTCCGTATCAACCTCTTTCTTGTCGGCGTCTTTCTTGTCCTTGTCCTTCTCGTCGTCGCTCTCCGGCGCCAAAGGCGACGGATCGTCCTTGCTCAAGACGACGACGTAGGCGGCCCGTGTTACGGGGCGGTTGAAGATCGACATCCCCGAACCGACCGAAGGGCCGATATCGGTGCTTGCCAGGAAGAAGAGATACTTGCCGCCCTTGTCGAAGGCCGGCGACTGAGCGTCGCTCATTCCGTCGGTGATTTGCGTGACCTTGCCCGACTTCATCGAGTAAAGGAAGACCGCGCTCAAGTACGATTTGAGCGAACGCGTAAAGGCGACCCACTGACTGTCGGGCGACCAGGCCACTGCCGAGGTCGGGCCTTCACCGTAGTACCCGGTATCGATCTTGGTCGATTTGCCGCTGGCCACATCGACGATCCACACGTTGGACCGCTTGTCGCTGCAGGCGATTTGTTTGCAGTCGGGCGACCAGCTCGGGTTGTAGAAGTAAGACTCTGTGTCGCCGATTCGCAGCTTCTTGGTCTTGCCCTGCCCGTTTTGAGCGCGGATGTGGAGCCGGTACTCCCCCGATTCATCCGAGAAGTAGGCAATCCATTTCCCGTCGGGCGACCAGGCCGGATCGCGCTCGGCGGTCCCCGGCGAATGGGTCAAATTGCGAACGTCGCCCTTTTCGACCGGCACCGTCAGGATTTCGCCGCGGGCCTCGAACACGGCCCGCGCCCCGCTGGGCGAAAGGTCCGCTCCCGAGATCGACTTGGCGACCTTCTCCATTTTGGGTTGCACGGCCGGCAGGTCGGCCGCCACCGCGATAGGAACTTCCTTTGCCGTGTGCGACTTCACGTCGAACAGGTGAATCGAGCCCCCCTGATCGAACACGATCGCATCTTCGCAGGCGGAGGCCGACTTGATGTCGTGCGACCCTTCGGTCAGCTCGAGCATGCGCCGCACGTTCTTGCCAGTGGGGTCGCAGGCGTAGATCGTGGCCGCGCCATCGCGGTCAGAAAGGAAGTAAACCGTGTCGCCAATCCACATCGGATTGAATTCGTTCGAGGTGGTGCGATCGACTTTCACGATCGAGGAATCAGCCAGATTGGCGATCCACAGCGGCGAAGCTGAGCCGCCGCGATAGTTTTTGAGAGGTCGATAGCGGCCGGGGAACTGCGGCTTATTCGAGTACGGGACATAAGCGATGTGCTTGCCGTCGGGCGAGAACGAGCCGTCCTCCGCCATCGGCAACGGCAACTCGGTCGCCGGACCGCCGTCGACCGCGACCGAGAAGAGCCGCAGGAATCGGGCGTAGCTGCTCCGCGGCGAACGGAAAATGATTTCTTTGCCGTCGCGCGTCCAACCCACCGGGACATCGGGATCGGGATGGTGCGTGAGCCGTCGCGGTACGCCGCCGGCCGACGGGACCACGTAGACGTCGAGGTTGCCTTCGTACTCACCGGCGAACGCAATCATGGTTCCGTCGGGCGAAAAGACGGGATAACTTTCGAGCCCAACGCCCGCCGTCAACCTCCGGGCATCGCCCCCCGCGCGATCCACCGTCCACAAATCGCCGGCATACGAAAAGGCGATCTGCGTGGCGCTCACTGCCGGCATCTGCAGCAGCAGCGGTACCTTGGCCTTGGAGGCGTTGACCGCCGCTTGACTCGGTTCCGGGCGGACGAAGCCGGAGGCCACAAGTAAGGCCGCTGCCATAAAAATAGCGGAGCGGGATCGCCGGGGCCATAAACCTGGCCGGCCGACATCCGTAACTCGATAACAGCGAATGTCTTGCGTCGTGTGGGAAAGATGAGGGTCGCGGTTGATCTTCACAGACGATTCCCGGATGAGGACTGGAAGTGTTACTAAACGCGCAGCTTTCCCAGATTACACCGGCACCTGTGAGGACGCAACGAGCCTGCGGAACCTGGGCCGGCTGTGCGAGTAATACGACTCCGAACGGGAATTCTTGGGGAGAATTTTGGCTGGAAAATCGAAGATGTGCTAAATTTTTGCCACAACGATCCAGTCCGAGCGGAGAGGCTGCCGCGAGCAGCAGGCCTACGAGATGAGGACCGCAGCGCTAAAACAGACGCCCCTGCTCATCGGCCGGCTTGGGCAGCGCAAGCTGCAGATGGACCAGCGCGCTTGCGGTGATCATTCGGCCGCGGGGCGTGCGCAGCACAAAGCCGAGTCGCAACAGGAATGGCTCGATTTCGTCTTCGAGCGTGTCGGTCGGGATATTGAGACTATGCCCCAGGGCCGAGACGCCGGCCGGGCCGCCGCCGAAAACGCGAACCAACGTGGTGAGATACCGCCGATCTTGAGCTTCGAGTCCCAAGTCGTCGACCTCTTGCAGATGAAAGGCCTCGCGGGCCGCTTCCGTGGTAATGCGTCCGTCCATCTTGCTTTGGGCGTAGTCGCGCGCCCAACGCAGCAGATTGTTGGCCTTGCGGGGCGTGCCGCGGCTGCGCTTGGCGATCTCCCCCACCGCGTCTTCCGATGCCTCGATCCTGAGCTTTCGCGCGCTGCGGCGAACGATCTCGGCAATCTCGTCGACGTCGTAGAAGTCGAGGTGCTCGCGGTTGACGAATCGATCACGCAGGGGGCCGGTCAACAGG
>Ga0210393_10000712_pt1 | contig 28990 bp, 33 predicted proteins | sample IncBWC27OmetaG_FD_160068 | JGI IMG/M metagenome (GOLD analysis project Ga0210393, IMG submission 160068) | Forest soil microbial communities from Barre Woods Harvard Forest LTER site, Petersham, Massachusetts, United States - Inc-BW-C-27-O ...
CAGATGGCTTCAATGCGATCGCGATTTCGGGCAGGTCGGCGCCGTCGGGATGCAGCCGCACAGCCTCTTCGATTGCGGTCAGGGTATTTTCCGGGATTCGCTTGGGCAAGGCTGCTGACTCCTTTTGGTTGCGTCTTTGGATATAGACGCCATTAAAACATGGATAGACGCAATATTAACCATAGGCGCAATATTTTGTTGCGTCTTAAACTAATAGCTGCGTCTATGTTTTCCATGGCTGCGCCTATCACCCCATCTGCTCGATTCGCTTTGAGCAGGGCCCTTCCTTAATGCGCTTGTAGGTCGGGAATCGACTAGGACGGTCCATTGACTACTCAGAATTCCATCCGGAGCACGGCAATGGGCCAGAACTCGGCTGCTAAGAAGCGCTGGCAGGACACTCCCAATTCGACGCATTCGCGCCCGATCAAGCGTCATTTTCGACCGGCCTCTGCCGTGTGTGGGTTCCGAAAATTCTGGCACCGATTCCGGAAATTCTGGCACGTTCTGCAGCAGGCGGCAAGGGCTCCTCTAAGTTCAGGTGACGGGTGCGCCAAGAGGGCCCATCGAGGTGGATAACGCGTCCGCGCTCGAGAATGCGGTCTAGAATGGCCGCTGCCAGGCCCTCGTCATGCAAAACCTTTCCCCATTCGCTGAACGGCTTATTCGTGGTAAAGATCATGGGTCGTTTTCTCAAGTGGCGATTGTTGACCACATGAAACAAAACACTGGCGGCATCGGGACGGGAAGATGCATGTTGGGGTGCAATTAAGATGAGAATCGACTGGGAGAGCCCACTGCGATCTGCCGTCAAATCAAAAGCTACAAAAAAGCTACGGTTTGAGCGACACTTTCGGCGCATTTGGTTCCGTCATCGTTGATGGAAAAATCAATAGGTCGATAGGGCAAGCCCTTCGGGATCAGCACTAAGTAGCTGTGGATTCAGCGCAAGAATCGAATCCCACTCTCTCCGCCATATTACTAAAAATAAACGAGTTATTAGATTTACAAGACCCACTCTCAGGGCCTCTTTTCGTCTTTGGAATGAGTGACATGCAGTCTTGCAAGCCCAGCTGCGTGCCGTTAAGGCTAAAACCGACTGATTGGGAATCAACTTTCGAGCACCCGCACCTTAAATATGGTTACGCAGTGACCAGCCACAGCAGCCAGGGGCAAGCCGCGGATCGAGTGCTTTCGTTCTTCTCGTTTTCGGTGGTTTATCTTTATTATGTTCCCTGCCCCGAAATTCTGTTTGTGTCCCCATCCAGGAATGCATATGACCGGCGCCTCTGACGACAAAACTCTCAGCATCGCCTCAGTCCAGAGTTCCTTCTCCACCATTGGTCCGTTCCGACTCGTGCAGATGGTTGGCACCGGCGGCATGGGGGAAGTGTGGCGCGCGGAACAGACCGCGCCCTTTCATCGCACGGTCGCACTTAAGCTGATCAAGGCGGGCATGGACACTCGCGCCGTGGTGGCGCGATTCGAGTCTGAGCGCCAGGCGCTGGCGCTCATGGAGCACCCTAACATCGCAAAGGTTTTCGACGCCGGGGCCACGCCAGAAGGGCGCCCCTACTTCGTCATGGAGTACGTGCCCGGCCTCTCCATCACCAGCTATTGCGACAAGCACAGGCTCAGCATTCGAGATCGTCTCCTGCTCTTTACTCAGGTTTGTGAGGGTGTCCAGCATGCCCATCAGAAGGCGATCATCCATCGCGACCTGAAGCCTTCCAATGTTTTGGTCAGTGAGGTGGACCAAAAGCCTGTACCGAAGATCATCGACTTCGGCCTGGCAAAGGCAACGGGACCGCGATTGAGCCAGGCTACGATGTACACCGAGGCTGGCGGAGTTGTAGGCACGCCCGATTACATGAGCCCCGAGCAGGCCAACAGCAGCGAACGCAACATCGACACTCGCACCGATGTCTACTCGCTCGGGGTGATTCTGTACGAATTGCTGGTGGGCGTGTTGCCCTTTAGCTCGCAGGGCGGCGGCCTGACGCCCTCCATACTGGAGAAGCTCCGCGCCGATGAACCTACGCTGCCCAGTTCCAAGATCAAAGCTCTCGGCGAAGCGTCGGAGGAGTCTGCCGAGAAGCGTCAGGAGGAACCGAAAAGCTTGCGCCGCCATCTGCGCGGCGAACTCGACTGGATCGCAATGAAGGCGCTGGAACACGACCGTTCTCGGCGCTACGGCTCGCCTTCCGAGTTAGCCGCCGACATTCAGCGTTACCTCAACGACGAACCTGTACTGGCTGGCCCGCCTAGCACCACATACCGCGCCTCGAAATTCGTCCGGCGGCATCGTTTCGGCGTAGCCGTGGCCGCTGCCGCCCTGATCCTATTGGTTGCATTTGCCGTCACTATGGCGCTGCAGGCGCGCCGGATCGCCAAGGAACGCGACCGCGCGAACCGCGAAGCCGCTGCCTCCGAGCGCGTTGCCGACTTCATGACTCAGATGTTCAAAGTCTCCGATCCCGGCGAAACTAGGGGCAACAGCGTCACGGCCCGCGAAATTCTCGACAAGGCTTCCAAGGACGTCGATAGCGGTCTGGCGAACGACCCCCAGTTGCAAGCCCAGATGATGAACACGATGGGTTCCGTCTACGAGAATCTGGGGCTCTTCGGCCAAGCGGAGCCGCTGCTGCGTCACGCGCTGGAAATTCGCCGCCAGCTACTTGGCAATAGCAACAAAGACACGCTGAAGTCGATGTATCAGCTTTCCGAGGTGCTCACCTGGAAAGGCGACGCGGCAGAAGCCGAAAAGCTCTGCCGCGAGTCCTTCGAAGGCCGCAAGACTGTTCTTGGGCTCGAAAATCGCGACACCCTGACCTCGATGAACTGGCTGGTGTGGATCCTATTCATCGAGGGACAGTATCCTGAAGCCGAGAAGCTGGCTCGTCAAACGGTCGAAACCACACGGCGAGCGCTCGGGCCGCAGGACAAGGTCACACTAAGCGCTATGGGCCGGCTGGGAGTCATCCTGACGGAAGAACGGAAGCTCCCGGAGGCAGAAGCGATCCAGCGCGAAGGGGTGGAAGTCCGCAAGCGGACGCTTGGCGCCGAACACCCTGATACGTTAGCCGCGACGAGCAATCTCGCTACCTTGCTGCATGCCGAGGGGAAATTCGCTGAATCGGAAAAACTGAACCGGGATGCGCTCCCGGTATGGCAGCGAGTGTTCGGTACCGAGAATGCCAAAACACTGATGGTTGTAGAGAATCTTGCGATCGACGTGAAGGATCAAGGCCGGGACGCCGAAGCGGAAAAATTAGATCGCGGCGCACTCGAGATCGAGGTCAGGGAATTCGGCCCCGACAATCGGAGCAGTCTGATTACGATGACAAACCTGGCCGAAATACTCGCGGAAGAAGGCAAATATTCCGAGGCTGAGCAATTGCTGCGGCAGGCTGCAGATGGGAAGCGGCGCACCATGGGACCCGAACATCCATCGGTCTTCTACTCCCTGGACACGCTGGGCAATGTCCTGAAGAAAGAGAAGCGCTACGCGGAGTCTGAGAAGGTCTACCGGCAAGTGTTTGATGCCCGGAGCCGCGTTCTGGGCGCCGCCAATCCCGACACCGCCTTCAGCGCCTACGCGCTTGCTTGTGTTCTGTCGCTGGAGGGTAAGCGCGACGAGGCGTTCACCAACCTGCAGTTCGCCGTGGAACACGCGCTTAGTACGGACCAGCGCAAAGGACTGGAGACCGACGCCGATCTCAAGCCGCTGCGCGGCGACCCTCGTTTCGGCGCGCTACTGGCCACCGTGAACCAATCGGCCGCATCACAAAATCCATAGCTGAAAAACTAAGTGGAACTGCGTCCGTTTGTCGCACAGGCCAACTGAGGAACTGAGGACGATGGCCATTCTCATGTCAGCATCACTTCCGAGAAACGCTCTGCGCTCACAAATTGCAAAGGTCGTCGATTATCGCGGTAAGCCAGTATCAGATCACTTCCGGTTAACGAACCATCCATCCAGAATCGTTGCTTCAGCGAGAGGAGGTTCTTATACACAGGACGGAGTTTCCCTTGCGGGTCTCTCGCCTATCAATCACCTCAACAATCTCCGAGTCGGGCTTTGTCCATGCCTGCGCACCTTCGTGGATTAGCCGCTGCGTGGCGTCGTTCCAGTGCAGGCGGGTGATGCGGTTGTCTCTCTTCTCGTAGGAGTAAGTCTTTCCATCGTCCTGATAGAGGGTGAACACAGCGTCAGCTCCTGGATAGACCCGCAAACTCGCGATCTCTTGCGGCTGATTGGTGCTTTCGATCGCTTCTCCCAGGGGGACGATGGACCCGGCGCGAACAAACAAAGGTAATGTGTCAATGGGCGCACTGACCTGGATCGCCTGTCCGCCGTGCACGCGTTCGTTCGTCCAATAGTTGTACCAGTCGGCACCGGCAGGAAGGTAAACAGTGCGGCTGGTTGCGCCCTGTTCGATTAGTGGAGCCACCAGGAATGCAGGGCCAAACATGTATTCATCCGGCAAATCGGCCACTTTCGGGTCATTGGGAAAATCCATGAACAGAGCGCGCATGAAGGGGGCGCCTGTCTGATTCGTTTGGTAGCCGAGCGAATAGATATATGGCAGGAGTTGGTAGCGCAGCCGCAGATATTTCTCTAAGATCGGCTCTGCTTGTTTTCCATACGACCAGACTTCGTTGTAGAGCCGGCTTCCGTGCGTCCGGAAAATTGGGAGAAACGTTGCATATTCGAACCAGCGTGTGTAGAGCTCCGGATAGTCGTCATATCCACCAACGTTGTCTCGTGCGTCGGAAGGATCGAGCAATGGCGGATGAGCGGGATGATGCTCGCTCGGCAAATATTGCCAGCCGCCAATGTCCTGTGTCCAATACGCAATCCCGGAAGCCGTGAAATTGAGTCCCGTGGGGATCTGGCGCTTCAGCGTATCCCACGTCGGATAAATGTCTGACGACCAGAACATGCTTCCGTTTCGCTGTGCTCCGAGGTAAGCATCGCGCGAAAGAATCAGCGCACGATGCCGGACGTCGCGACGGAAACCGTCATAGATCGCGGCGGTGTGAAACAAGGGATAGACGTTGAAATAGCGCGTCCCCGGCCCGATCGAGAAGTAGCTGCCGTTCGGCGGCAAGTCCGGCTCGGTTTCATCGGCCCAGATCGAATCAAAACCTTTACCGAGGATGTTGTCGCGGATCGTCTCCCAGAACCAGCGCGCCGCCTCGGGATTGGTCGTATCGATGTCCGACCCAGCCCGGTCGTAGGGCAGCCCATCTGTCGGTGTACCGTCAGCGAGGTGTTGAAACCAGCCTTTCTTCACCAGGAGATCGTAGTAACGGGAACCCTTGGCAAAGCGAGGCCACACGCTGATCATGGTCTGAAAACCCATATCGTGAAGCTGACGATTCATGACCGTCGGGTCCGGCCATCTGTCCGGAACAAAATCCATCTCACCCATCTTTGAGTAATAAAACCAATCCACCACTATGATGTCGGCCGGAAGATGTCGCTCCCGGTATCCTTTGGCCACCGCCATCACTTCATCCTGCGAGGAATAACGTTGCTTGCATTGGATGTAGCCGTAAGCCGCTTTCGGAAGCATCGGCGTGGCTCCAGTCAGTAGTCGATATCCCGCATAGATCTCGTCAAACGTGCCACCGGCGATCACGAAGAACGACACGCGGTCGCCGACCTCCGATGTCCAGCTTGTGCGCTCGTTGAATCCTGGCTCAACGACCGTCTTCGAGGGATTGTCCCAGATGATTCCGTAACCGTAATTCGTCACCATGAATGGCACACACACGCTCGGAGCCGCTGTAGCAGCGTAATTGTGCCAGCATTCGACGCGATGCCCACGATGGTCAAGATAACCTTCCTGATTCTGACCCAGGCCGTAATAATGCTCGTCATCGGGCGAAGCAAACGCGGCACCAACTTGATAGAAAGACGAATCCGACGGCCGCTTGTCATACAACACTGCAGCGTTGCCGTCTTTGTGGTTGGGCACAGACATCCGCCAGTTTGTCATTCGCAGAAGTGTCTCGCCTTCCGGCGTTCGGAACGAAATGCTTACTCCAGGATTGGAGCCGCTAAAGAACTTGCTGATATCGATTTGGGTCACCGTGGGCTTCCATGGATGTTTCGGGGCGACGGTAACGATCAAGCGGGCCGACCGGTAAACGTCACCTTCTTCGCTGTGCTGTTGTGACCATCCTTGGGTTGCGGGAGTCGCTGTAAAACCATATCCCGGCGCGGCCACGGCCTGATCCTTGTTCATGCTGAGCGTCACGCGAATGATGTTTGCAGAGTACGGTTCCAAAGCAACGGTACTGCCATCACGATCCAATACAACAGGCGGATTCTGGGCATTTGCTGAGTCGAGGTTTGCGACCAAGCATACAACCATGAGCGCAAGCAGGAGTCTTGCCATAATATTATTTGAGCTCCATCGTTCCGCTGGATTGACCACAGCGTAGGAGTCCAATCGGCCTTCCAGAGATTCTCTCAGCTCCATATCAGCACTCTCCACGTTTGCTTGAGTTGAATGAGAATACGAAGTGGCAAATCAGGTCGCTTAAATATACCGATCTATCCCCAATGAAGCTATTTGCAGCAGGCATCGTCAGCGTCCTCGCTCAGCTCCTCTACGGTCGAGCGCCAAAGTGTACAGAACTTTCCATGTAGACACACGATTCTTGCTCGTATGACGAGCACTATCCTTCCATAATCCGATAAGGGAAGGTTTGCCGACCACACAGCCAGAAACCTTTAAGTAGGTCGTGCGACAATGGTGGATTCTTTGAACTGCGAGTGAGGGCTGCGGCAGCGAGTACGTGTGACAATTGCGGAGACTCGGCACTCGTGCAGCAAGCCTTGACTGTTTGCCGGTTCGGAGGAGGGTCGATGAAACGTGTCGCGTTGATCGGTCTTGATCCTGCGGCGGCGGACTTTTCGATCCAGCGCTGCCGCCGGGCATGACCGCAGAAAAGACCCACGCTGGGTCAAACTCGCGCTCACACCACCTCTATTTTTTCGATTTCTCTTGCGACTTGACCTGCACACTCCTTACTAGACCTGCGCCATGCCCCCATCGACGGCGAGATCCACGCCGGTGATATATGAACTTTCATCGGAGGCGGTCGCGGCAGGAACAGCCATCGCTGGCTGCTCCCCGCACGGACCCGGACGGGCGCTGATCGGCGCATCCGGTTCTTATCGGAGAAAGTCGTTTGCAGGGCGTCTTAACACGATTCCATTTTGGCGGATTTTGGCGGCTTTCGAAGGTAGGAGCTTTCAAAAGCCACGCTTCATTGCAACGTCGCAACGCCTATGAGGCGCGTATGATGTCCGCTGGATGGAAGACAGCGCCCAAGAAACGGCTGTAACAAATTGCCCCCAGTGCGGCACTACCGCTGAAACGGGACGCATTTTCTGCGCGAATTGTGGGGCCACACTTCGAACGCCAACTCCATTGGTTCCTCCGAGCGCCCAAGCACCGGCAAAGCGTAAATGGATATCCGTAAAGTGGACGCTCGTTGCTATCGTTCTCTTGTTCGGCTATTTCGCGTGGCAATGCGGGTCCGGTATGAAGGCCGGTGCGCTCCTTTCCGATGAAGCGGTGCGTCACTTCCATTCGCAATTAGACTCGGAAGCATACGGCGATATTGTGCGCGACTCTGATGAAGCGTTTCAGAATTCGGAGAGCCGTGACGAGCTAGTTAAATTCCTCGCAGTTGTGCATTCAAAGCTGGGTCCATCGCGTGATTTCACCCGCACAAATATCTTTGTGAACGCCAATACCAACGGCACGTTCATCAAGGTCACTTACCAGAGTACGTTTGATCAAGGGAACGCCGTGGAAGCATTCACATGGAAAAAGGCCGCTACTGGTCTTAAGCTCGTGCGCTACGATGTCAGCTCGAAGACATTTCTGACGCGATGACGCCGTGCAGTGGCCTACGGGTCAGTTGGCGGAACAGTGCCCCGTGAAAGGCGCTGGACTCCAGCGGTCGCAAGTCCGCTCGCAAACTGGTTCGCTCGACCTGAAGGCAATCCAGGTCGGTTGTTTTCTCGGTGACTAAAACCACAATTTTCTAGAGATTTCCCTGAGGGCAACAGCATAATTGTCTTCCATGGCGGCGACTCAACGCTGGAAGACCATCCACTTCGGAACTGCTTTCATCCTTCTGACACTCTGCGCTTCCGCTCAAGACGGGGGAAGTGGCGCACCGGAGGTAACGAAGTGCGACGGAAAATCCTTCCCCGTTGCGACGTGCTGGCAAAAACTTGACACTGGTCCGTTCTCGATTTTGGCTCCATTGGGATGGGAGTTTCACCAGCTAATGGGAATCGATTCCTATGTTGGCGAGTTTGTAGGGGACGGCATATCGCTCACTTTTGATTTTGGCCGATATTCAACCGAACTCAGGAAGGCCAAGAAGCCTGAGTACATCGTCACCAAAGAGTCCATCGGCGGGCTTTCTGCAAAAGTAGTCCGCCCACGAACAACGGGCAACGGCCTCACAGGCGTATATCTCCGTAAAATACCGGGACACGAAGAGCTTTGCCTCTGGGGGAGAGACCTGACCGCTGCGCAACAAGAATTGGCGCTGAAGATGTTCGAGACAATTCAATTTGGAGGCCCTATGCCTCCAAGCACTATTCCGCCGCCGCCACCTGCAAGTTGGCGAGAAAGTGCGCCGTGGAAAGTAGCTTGGACTTCAGCGGCGGGCAAAACGTGAAATCGAACACCGTCAGTCTACATTCTGTCGAGATTTGATTGGAGTAAAAGTGCGCCGTTGAAGATTGCTGGACACACCCGTGGCTGACGGAAACAGTAAGCGTGAAAGTCGCTCCTACGATTGGCGAAAGAATACTACGGGGAATTCGATCCCTTCTTGTGCTGGACTTCGACGGGTGAAACTCCCGCACCGGGCGGTACGAGCGCAATGCCCTCTTTTCGCCAAGCATCTTTCCTGTGCTCGCAATTTCGCGTAAAGTTTCTGCCATGGACGACGCTGAAATTGAGCAACCACGGCGGTATCCCGTTCTGCTACTCGGCGATGAGGAACTGCTCAAAGAGATTTTCTCCGTGTTGGGCAAATCCGTAAACTCTGCCGCAGACCCGTACAGCGATGACGGTTCATACGCCGCAGCTATCGCCAGTCTGCCCATGGGCCTCCGCGCCATGGCCGCAACTCATCATCTGGACATCAGCCTGACAATGGATGACATCGGCTGGCACTTCCTGAATTTTGGAGAGCCGGGTCTTGTACGTGAAACGGAAGCTGGGCTCCGCGAGCTGGGGCTTGGCGACATCGCAGATTACTTTGTAGAGGCGCATGCCATCGTCAGCCCGCTCAAACCAGAGATCAAGGAAGCGGACGACTACTATGAGTGCCTCGAAAGTCGAGGACTAATGGCAAAGATTGACGAACTCACGGACAAAGCTTCTGCAAGACAGCCGATTCTGGATGGCAGTCCCATCTATGCCGCTTGGATCAAGTACACTCGGCTGCACCCCGAGAACGTGTTCGCTTTCTAATTGACGTAATAGTGGGCCGAGAAAGGCGCTGGACCTCGGCGGGTGCAAATCCCGCCGGGAGGTTTGAGCGTAAAGGCCTTTTGACAAACCCGCTAGAATGGAGGCGTGAAGAGTTTGGCCAAGTACGGCGCCATGTCCTTCGGCGTCGGGATTGTTGCGTTTGCGCTGACATTCGCATCTGGTTTTGGGCCGTGTGGCCCGAGCACTTCATTTGGCGGGTTCCTGATTTCGTTGGGATTTGTGACCACAATCGGTGGGTCGCTCATGATGATCGGAGCGATCCTTCGAGCCGCCTTCGGTCGGAGATAAGAGTATTGGTTGTTGAAAAAGTACGCCATGCCGCTGGACTCCAGCGGATGCGACTCCCGCCCGGCAACTAGTTCGCTCCACCCGATGGCAAGCGAACTCGATTGCTCCTCAGTATCGAAAAGCACATTTTTCTAGGAATTTCCCTGCGGGCCGCAGAAATAGCTGTTTCTTTGCCAGGGGTTCGAGGCTGAGCGCCATGCCGCTCGGATTGCTCCTGTTTTCTACACGTAGCTCTTGCGATGCGGATCAAACACATGCGGATGCCGATTCTGTTGAAATAAGTTCAGCATCGCATCGAATCCTCTCGTCAACTTGAAATTGCATTCCGCAGTCGTGAGTGGAACCACCCACAGAAAGTGAACGGGGGTACCGCCCAAATTCAATTCTGACGGTAGGGTCTGGTCTTTCTTAACAATTGGGGGTAGGAAAAACAGCGTGTCTAATTCAGTGCTACCCCAAAACGGTGCTGGAGGGGTTCCGTTCGGCATTGTATGACCATGGCCGAGCCACGACTTGCCGTCATGAGGAAAATGGGCGACCCAACGCAGAGTCGCAATGTACTCGTCACGTGGCTCAGAGCAGTAGAAAATGAGTTCCACCCGTCTAGGAACACCCTTGTCCGTTCCACGTGGCAGCATCATTTCGATGTCGCTCATTCCGCCAGTGACGAGTGAATAGACTTCTTTGTTTCCCTGAGATCGCTTGAAGATGTACACGTCGATGTGAGGAACAAGTGGCAACAATTCGTGGGAAACACTGAGCGGCTTTCCGAAGAGTCGTTCGTATACGGACTCCCGCGCTTGCGCGAATCCTGCCGTCCCCTTGGTCACACCGAGCTTCGTCTCGACGTTCTCGTGACGGATAATGTTGGTTCCATCAGGCGCTTTTTTCTTGCTGAACCACGACTCCATGCTTTCCCCCGGCTTTCCGATCCTTACCACGGGATCGTGACTTTCGCCGCGCCATTAAACTGTAACTTAGGACGAAGCCGCTGTGATAGTTTCACTTGCACGATTAAGATCACTGGCTGCCCCTCCCCAGACCCGTCCGGCCGCTGATCGGCGCATCCGGTTCTCATCTGAGAAAGTCGTTCGCCGGGCATCCTAACGAGAGTTTGACGGGTTTCGAGGGCAGGAGTTTTTCGACGGCCACGCCTGTTTTCAATACCTACGGAAACAGTCATAATTCCGGTGTGATTTCCCCGCGCATAATGCCTTGGAAGAAAACAGCTTACCTGCTCGTAATTCTGGGTCTCGTGACTGTGCTGGCCTGCTCCACCCACGTTGCATCCGAGAAAGTTTCTGGCACGTACCTCGCAACGTACCCTTTTGGAAAGGGATTATTGGTATTGCAGACCGACGGGACACTTGTCCAAACCGTGGATGTGAACGGTGAATCGGCGGTTGCACGAGGGGTCGTGGAGCTTTGACTCACACAACAGCAGGATAACGCTTCGCGGCATCATGGAGGGAGCATTCGTCAAACGCAGCGGTACCATAACATTATCCAAGAACTGTTCAGTTTGAGACAGTTCCGGGGACGAAACCATGCCAACCTCGCAATGCGCGCTATAGCAAGCCCCGGCGCTGACTAACAAAACCTTACCGTCCACTCGATTCGGCCCAACATCTCTCGGCGGTCTTCTTCGATTCATTGGATGAGAGGAGAAAACACATGAAGCAAATGGGATCGCAGGTGGTCATCTCTTCTTCTTTGGCAGCGGTGGTAGCACTTGCAGTTGTTCTGCTAGTGCCAGTGTCAGGTGCCTATGGCCCCGAGCAACGGGTACCAATGATCTCGGATTGGAGCCACCACCACGTGCTTTTCTCTCAGCCCCTTACGTTCGAGAAGGCGTGGAGGCTGCAAGCCGAGCCTCGCTACCGGATGCAAGTCCTCAGCCGCGAGGCCAGACGAAACGGACGAATTGACTCTGATCCCAATGCTGATCCTTACGGCGTCGAGGAAAATTCTTCGGATTTCGAACCGCGCAAGAGAGAGCCACAGCGCATATTTAAGAGGGATTGGGGCCAGTCGTTGGGAGCGGGTGGTTCGACAGGCGTCCCTCTTTCGGGCGGGAACGGGAACTGGTGGCCTGTATTTCCTGCAAAGTTTTCCTTCAATATCCATGCCAATCCGGATTGCACCAAAGATTTTGTGGTCTTTCCGACGAACGTGGCGGGCGTGACAGGCGGGCAGGCCAGTGTCATCGCGTACAACAAACTGTACGCCGGAACCGGAACCTCATTCTGTGGAGTTACGAATCCTTCTGTGTACTGGTCCTATGACACAAACTTTGATGCTGCGGGCGTGGCTACGACGGGAACCGTGCAAACCTCTCCTGTGTTGTCGAAAGACGGCAGCAAGGTAGCCTTTATGGAGACCGCTGCGAGCGGGGCAGCCCTTCTGCATCTGCTGAAGTGGAACGCAGGTGATGGGGGTGCCATCAACTCCGCAACTGCCCCGACTATCGCTACGGTCTGGACCGCAGATGGGCTGGCTGGGCATTGCCCTGTTACCGGAGCCTGCATGATCAGCATCGCTCTGACAGGCGCTTTGCCTTTGGCGGATACGGCCTCCTCGCCTTTCTATGACTATCAGCGTGACGCGATCTACGTTGGCGATGACAGGAGCAAACTTCACAAGATTATTAATGCCTTTGGAATATCCGGGTCCACGCCGAGTGAGGTTCTGACAGGCTGGCCTATCATAGTAGACAGTAGTGGAAACGTGAAGGTGACTTCCCCGGCCCTCGATTCTATTTCTGGCAATATATTTGTTGAGGATTCGAGCGGGCTACTCAGCTACGTGCGAGAAACCTTCAGCACCGTAGGGACGTGCGCTGCGGGAGTCCCCCCGTGTCTGGGCTCAACCAGCGTCAGCAGTTCTTCCGTCCATGTCGTTACTGATCCGCCGACTGTGGACTCATCCACCGGAAAGGTGTTCGTATTTTATGGCAACAACGGTACAGTCTCGGCTGTGATTCAATCAGACGTAACTTTGAGTGCTTCCGTCACAGCTACGCTGGGATCGGGGACAAATCACCATATTCATTCGGGGGCATTTGATAACACTTATCTAGCCGGGGACGGAAGCGTCGGTCGGCTATACATGTGTGGGTCATCCGCCAGCAGTACCCCGACTATACAGCGGATTGGATTTACGAATTCAGGCAGAGTCCCCCCAAGCCCTTTCGCGAATCCGGTAGGCACAATGAACTCTGCCGTGGACACCGTAAAACTCGCGGTTGCAACCGCCAGTGCGGAATGTGCTCCCGTGACGGAACTATTCAATGCCAATGCTCCTGCGGCCACGCAAGATCAAATTTTCTTTGGCGTTCAAACCTTGGGTAGCGGAACCAATTGTGGAAGCGGCGGCTGCGTCATGTCAATCAACGTGACCAACACCCCCGGAACGCTGACCATTGCGAATTCGATTGCCGAAATCAACGGCCCAAGCGGAATCACCGTGGACAACGACGCGAATACAACGACCTTCCCACAAGCCTCCAGTCTCTATTTCTCGAATCAGGGTAACAGTACGGCTGGTGTCCCGTGCGGTGCCACGACAGGAGTGGGCTGCGCGGTCAAGGTGACGCAGGCTGGTTTGCAGTAAAAACACAGTGGGGCAGCCTCGTTAACTCCGTCCAATCATCAAATACTTGCTCCTGGTGTGCTCTTTTGAACAGACCGAGCAGAGTGTGTTCGAGTACCGTTCCAACGGACAAGCTGTCTCGACTGCTGCGACGAGTCAGCATTTCAGGACGGAGGTATCGGCATGGAAGACTCAAAGGGGGAATTTGACGAGAAGGAAGCGACCGTAAAGAAGCCTTACCTAAAGCCCGCTTTCAGATATGAGCAAGTCTTCGTGACGACGGCTTTATCGTGCGGAAAGATGGACGGTTCGCAACTTCAGTGCAGAACAAGCACGAAGGCGTCCTAGAGAGTCGGCAAGAAAGATAGGAATGGAATCTCTATTGCGCCTTCTGCACTCGTAACGAACCTCAATCTTCCTCTTTCGATGGCTCGCTGCACGGTTGCGCCCCCTCATTGATATCAGTTGTCTCGGCGCATTCAGCTTTCTCATCGTAATCGCAAACACGACCGGGATGGGTTTGTTTGCATTTCTGGCATAGTTGAGTAGCCATTGCTCCACTTCCTCTTTTCGAAGGCGCGACCTAACGTTCGCATGCCCCCTCCCCTTACGCGGTATTTCCATCGGTGTATGTGGCGGTGATGCGTCAACTTGACCGCCGCCCGGATGGCGTGGGTACATCAAAGCTGTTAGATGGTGAATGCGACGTTGCCGATTGGGCGGCCATCGACAAGGCTTATGCTCGAAGCTCGCACTCTCGCTTTCCATCAACTCGGGGCATTTCCCGAGCGATGGCCACGGATGACTTGCTCGACCAATTCTTCGCCGAACCGTCTGGTAAACGGGCCCGAGCCCAATAAGAAGCGATAATAGATCGCGCCAAAGATCGCGTCGTTCAGCAGGTCAGGTTCCGTATCTGACCGCAATTCCCCTGCATTCTTGCCCCGCTGCAGATCTGCGATGGTAGCGGTCCGCCGAGGACTAACCCATCGGTCGAAGAACGCCTGACGTATAGCTGGCTCGCTCTGGCCCTCGGCGATCAGCCCGGCCACGATCTTGCCAAACGGCCCGCTGAAGGCGTCGATCAAGCGCCGCACCCGAAGGCGCAGAGACTCTTCCGCGGTCAGGACTGTCGGCTTCTCCAGGTTGGGAGCCATCCGCTCGCAGAGCATGGCTAACACCAAGGTTGCCTTGGTCGGCCACCATTTATAAAGGGTGGGTTTGCCGACCCTGGCCCGTTTGGCGACCTCTTCTATGGTCAAGTCTCGGACTGACTTTTCCTGAAGCAGGGTATGGACCGCATCCATGATAGCGGCATGCGATGCCGCCATCTCGCTTGGTGGCCGGCCTTTGCGCGCAGTGGGAAGCACGTTCTTCTTCATGGAACTAAGTTTAACGGAACGTATCGTAAATTCAATTGACATCGATGACGCTTTATTATAAAACGGAACGTAAAGTAAACTAAACGGCCGATCCCATATATCACCGGACAAGGAGAAATGCAATGAATAATCAAGTGCGTCCTTACGAACCTCTGACTTCCCAGAATGCGGCGCTCGTCCTCGTCGATCATCAGGTCGGCCTCATGACGGGCGTCCGGGACTATTCGACCGGCGAACTGAAACACAATGTAGTTGCTTTGGCCAAAGCTGCGAAAGCGTTGAAACTTCCGATCGTCGTTGCCACGACTGCGCGCGACAGCATGTGGGGTCCGACAATCCCAGAGCTCGTGGAGGCTCTTCCGGGCATTGAGATCATCGATCGTTCGTCGGTCAATGCCTACGACGACGCGCGCGTGGCTCACGCGATCGAAGCGACCGGTCGCAAGAAGCTGATTTTCGCCGGCATCTCGCTCGAAGTCTGCGCGGCTTTTCCGGCCATGACAGCCGTGGCAAAGGGGCTCAACGCTTATGTGGCGGTCGACGCCTCTGGCACATTTAGCGAGACCAAACGGCAAGCTGGGATCCTGCGCATGCTACAGGCGGGCGTTATTATCTCGGACTATGCAACCTTGATGGTGGAGATCCTCAAAGACAATGCGCGACCGGAGGCCGGCGAGGTCTACGCGGCCATGGATATGGGCTGGGCCAAGCTCGTCGGCCAGATCGCTCAGGCCTTCGGAAAGTGAGTGGGACGCCTCTCCCGGTTGCGTGCTCCCGCTGACAGTCTGGCGTCAACGGCCCGCTGCGACCGTTGCCGTCCTTCACGAGGAACGCGGCGGACGCAGCCATTGTTGGCCGCTGCTCTTGCAATCAGTGCGGCCGTGCCAATTTTGGCGCAATCCCACCCTTCTCCTTCCATTGCGCAGTCTTCGCATGTCTCGAATGCCGACGGCCCGCAGGTGACTGCGGGAAGCTCAGGCCTGCCGGATTATCAACTGGATCGCAGTGAGGAGGATTGGAGCGGTTTGTGTCGCCAGGCGAACGCTAGGGACGACTTTTGGGACCCACTCAAGTGCGTCGGGCTCGGACGACCTTTCTGGTACGTCTCCTTCGGCGCAGAATTACGCGGTTCGTATGAGGTCTACCGCAATTACAACTGGGGCAGCGGACCACAGGATCGCAACGGCTACTACCTCAACCGACTAATCAGCCACGGGGACTTTCACTTTGGTCCGTCGGTGCGTATCTTCGCGGAACTCCAGAGTGGTCTTGAGTTCGGTCGCAATGGGGGCCCCAGGCCCGCGATCGATGAGGACAAACTTGACGTCAGCCAACTGTTTCTCGAACTGAGATCGTCAACGCTACAGCACAAAATTCCAATCGAGGTCCGCATCGGCCGCCAAAACCTCAACTACGGTGACGGCAGCCTTGTGTCGATACGCGATCTAAACGTCCGTCGGCCTTTTGACGGGATCAAGCTGACCCTACGGCCACAAGAGTGGCGCATCGATATCTTTGCCGCAAAACCTGTAGAGACCAGCTCTGGATTCTTCGATGACGCTCCCGATCACACCCAAACGTTCTGGGGAATCTGGGCCACCGACACGAAGGAACAATCGTTCGTCCGACAACTAGACTTTTATGACCTCGGGCTAGACCGTAAGAATGCTCAGTTTGACCAAGGGACTGCTCGCGAGCAACTAAACACCCTGGGAGTGAGAGCTCACGAGACGGCCAGTAAATTAGCCTTCATCCAAGAGGGAGATTTACAGTTAGGAACTTTCGGATCGGGGCGACTGCTTGCGTGGAAGTTTGCGGATGGAGTGTCCTACTCAGTTCCAACAATTCGGCAGCGTCCGAGTCTCGAACTTCAGGGAGCAATTTCTAGCGGCGACAAAAACCCGCGGAGCGTTGACCTTCAGACGTTTTATCCGCTGTTTCCTTCAGGCCTGTACTATGGCGACATGGTCTTCACGAGCGGATCCCTCAACGCAATCGTGGCCCACCCGAGCCTTGGTATGCAGCTATCGAAGGGTCTTTCGCTCAATGTCGATAGCTTCTTTTTATGGCGACAAAGAACGACCGATGGACTCTATTCTCAAGCCGGCATGTTCCTGCGCACGGGACAGACATCGCGATCGCGCTACGTAGGTGCAACGCAGGATTTGAGCATCGCATGGCATGTGGACCGACACACCACCGTGCGGTTCCTGGCAGCGTACTATGAGGTTGGGTCATACCTTCGCGAAACACAGCCTCTAGGAAAGAACACCGCATATTTTTCGGCAACAGCAAATTACAAGTTCTAAAGCACAAGCCGTTGGCAGCTTTGCTCGATATGGCCCACTACTCCCGGACGACGGGCAATTATTCCCTAATCCTGTAAGGTAAGCTTCGCCGTTCCATCCATGAACTGGGTTCGGTTCCTGGTCCCGGTCTCTATGGTTACGGACCGGATGTCGGGGTAAGGGATCGATCTGAGAAATATCCTGCAGCAACATCGTTCTTCAGTCGAGGGTCTCGATCGGTTCCCAGGTATTCGTCGAGAAAGTCCAGCAGCACTTGCACTTTTGGCGTCAGCCGTGAGGGGCTCGAGAATAGCGCACAGAGAGTGATCGGCTCCGGGACCCACTGCGGCAGAATCTGCACCAGCGCCTTTCGAACTTCCGGACTTTTCGCCATCCACAACGGAAGAACGACGATACCAAACCCACTCAGGGCGAGTTTCAGAGCAACCGTCGGATCGCTCGTAACCACCCGAAAGAGAATATCGGGCGTTACCACCTTTTTGCCCCTGCTCAGCTTCCAGGGTCCGGAGCCGACGCAGTTGTGCAGCGGGAGGTCCTCCGGGGTCGATAGATCTCCAGCGTCTTTAAGATAGTTTTGGCTGGCAAAAAGTCCTCGAACCGTCCCTGGATATGGGCGCACGCGCCGCAAGGAGTCTTTCGGCGCCCGCAGTTTAAAGAAGACGTCCACGTCATCTCGCGGCTCCTGATCCCAACTTGCTGCATAGGGTTCGATTTCAACGCGTAACTCGGGATAGCGTTCCAGAAATTCCTTCAGCAAGGGCGCGATAGCGTCGCGCGCCATGGTCACGGGACAAGCTACCTTCAGCAGCCCGCTTGGGCTGGAGCGGTGGCCTTCCAAAACGTCCCGTCCGTGCTGAAGGCTCTGCAGCGCACGTCTGCACGATTGCAGGTATTCCTTCCCGGCGTCGGTCAGGACGAGGCCTCTGGGACCTCGATGCACCAGCAGAACCGCGAGCTGCTTTTCCAGTCGAGTCAACGCCCGGCTCACAGTCGAAACAGGACAGGCCATCTCCTTCGCCGCGGCTGTCAGCGTGCCCGCCTGCGCGACCGAGACGAAGGTGCGTACATCGTTGAGATCCAAGTCATTCATGCAAAGCCACTCCGCAGCGTGGATTCGTTGAGCCTAGCAACAGCGTTGCACCGACGCAATTCTATCTTGCGCCTATCGATCTAGCAGAGATCGGCAAGAAACATCTATCCATAGACCTGGGCACGGCAGAACGAAACAAACTGGGGGCGCAGAGACACGGAGCAGCGATGAAGATTCTAGTAATTGGAGGCACCGGCAAAGTTGGCGCAGAAGTCGTGAAGGAACTGCAGAAGCGCAAAGCAGACATTCGCCTGCTTGTACGGAAGGACGGCACTCCGACGCCGCGGGGCGCCGAGGTCGCCAGCGGCGATTTGCTGGATCCGGTTTCACTAGAGAAGGCAATGCACGGAGTGGATAAGCTCTACCTATTGAACGCCGTCTCGCCCGATGAACTGACGCAAGGCCTCATCGCCTACGATCTGGCCAAGAAGCTGAGGTTGAAACACATCGTCTATCACTCGGTCTTCCGCGTGGAACACTTCAAGGATGTTCCGCACTTTGCCTCAAAGCTCGCGATGGAAAGCGCCATACGGGAGTTTGAAGTTCCCTTCACGATTATTCGCCCAAACTACTTCATTCAGAATGATGCCACATTGAAAGACTCCCTTCTGAAGACTGGAATCTACCCCGCGCCGCTGGGCAACGCAGGCATCTCCGTAGTCGACATCCGAGACATTGCGGAAGCAACGGCAATCGTTCTGACTTCGGACGAACATGATGGCAACACTTATAACCTTAACGGTCCGGAGGCTCTGAGTGGTCCGAAAGCGGCATCGATCTGGAGCAAATTACTCGGCAAAGAGATTCGTTACGCGGGTCACGACATGGATGCGTTCGAGGAGCAGATGAGAAATTCAGCTCCGTCGTGGTCGGCATTCGACATCCGCATGATGTTTCAAGGGTATCTCGAACGTGGTTTCGTCGCGGAGACGGGAGATGTCGAGAAGTTGACGAAACTCCTGGGGCACGCTCCGCGCCGCTACGAGGATTTTGCCGCGGAGACCGCTGCGCTTTGGAAGTAATGAATCGCGTCAATGACTCAAAACAACACCTTGAGGAGAACAAAATGTCATCCGCTCAGCCGACAATTCCGCCGGACGATCCCAAACGCAGCCTCACGCTTGCTCAACTCGAAAACCTGTCTCACATCGGGCTGGTCGGCGATACCTACACCATTACCGTGACCGGCGAGCAGACTACCGGACGCTTCTGCGTCATCGACATGCACATCCCGCCCGGTGGCGGTCCGCCACCGCACCGGCATGACTTCGAGGAGACCTTTATCCTGCTTGAAGGCCAGATGGAAGCCACCTTCCGTGGCCAGAAGTCGACCGTCCGCGCCGGAGAAACCCTGAACATCCCTGCCAACGCTCCTCATCAGTTTCACAACGCTTCTGGTGAGGACGTACGCATGCTCTGTATTTGCTCTCCGGCCGGGCAGGAGAAATTCTTTTTGGAGATTGGAGTTCCGGTTGCCACTCGTATCACACCCCCGCCCAAGCTCTCTGAAAAGGATCAGGCGGCATTCATCGAGAAAGTAAAAGCGCTCGCCCCCAAGTACCGCACCGAACTATCAAGAGAGGCCTAGACCGGCCGAGAGTCGAGAGAGCTTTCGACGAACAACCGTGACTATTCACTCATCTATTGGGGCAAACAATTACTTCCGTGCGATCCCGGCCCAATAGATCGCAAATCCACCGTCGCGATACTTCTTTGCCATGGATGGTTTCAACACGATCAGGTCCATGGTGGCTTCCGCCCAAGATCCCAGCATCTTCGAAATCAACTCAATCGGAACGTCCACCCGGAAAATATGATGGTCAATGGCGTCGCGAATCATATTCTGCATTTCGATAAAGGGCGCGCTTCCGGCTTCGATCGCCTCTTTCGAAAGCATCCCGGAGACCTGCAACTGGGCCAGGACTCGGCGTTGCTCAGGATTGTTCACACCCCAATTTACATAGCCGTCCCATACATGCCGCAACCTGGTGTGAACACTCTTCTTGCGCGGAAACTCGGACATCATCGCGTCTGCCAGTTCCAGTTTGATCTCGCGATAAAGGGCATTGATCAAATCATCCTTGGTCTTGAAGTAGGTAAACAGAGTTCCGTCGGCGACGCCTGCTCGTCTTGATATCTCTGACGTTGGGGCAGCGGTAAGACCGCGCTCCGCAAATACGCGGGTCGCGGCGCCGAGGATCGCATTTCGTTTGTCTTCGCTCTTTGGGCGAGCCACTGAGCTCCTCTCTGGGAGAATGTGTCCTCAATACTATATCTCTGGGCCGACTCCCGAAGGTATCAAATAAATGAGCATCCAGTCAGTTAACGTGGTCATCCTATGCAGAGGAGGGTATTACGATGGCCAAGGTCTGGTTGATTACTGGAAGCGGAAACGGATTGGGACGCGACATCGCCGAGGCGGCGCTGGCCGCGGGAGACAGTGTAGTAGCCGGAGCGCGTCGGACCGAGGAACTGGCCCCTCTGGTGGCGCAGTACGGCGAGCGGGTGAAGCCCGTCAGGCTGGAAGTGCGCGATGAGGCCGCTGCAAAGGCAGCCGTGCAGTTGGCGGTGGACAGCTTCGGGCGTCTGGACGTGCTAGTCAACAATGCTGGTTACGGGCAGATTGCACCGTTCGAGCAAATGAGTGCGGAGGATTTCCACGCCGTCGTGGACACCTGCTTTTACGGGGTGGTGTACTCCACGCGTGCCGCCGTGCCGGTGATGCGCAAGCAGAAGAGCGGTCACATCTTTCAGGTGTCTTCGGTCGGCGGTCGCCTCGGGGTTCCCGGCAATACGCCGTATCACGCGGCCAAGTGGGCTGTCGGCGGTTTCAGTGACTCGCTGGCGATGGAAGTCGCGCCGTTCGGGGTCAAGATCTGTACGCTGGAGCCGGGAGGCATTCGGACCAACTGGGCACGCCGCGCGGGTGAGAATATGCCGGATCTGCTGCCGGACTACGAGGCCTCGGTCGGTTTGGTACACAAGATGTTGCGAGGACTCGAAGGGCGTGCGGAAGGCGATCCGCGAAAGATCGCGGGCGTAATTGTGCAACTGGCAAATAGCGACGAGGTGCCGATGCGACTGATCCTCGGTGTCGATGCGGAAAAACGGGTGCAACAAGCGGAAGCTGCCCGTGCTAGCGAGGCGGAGAAATGGCGACATCTCACTGTTTCAACGGTTTTTGAAGATGGACGCTTCGACGGCCGATTGTATACGGCAAAGAGCGGAATCAATTCCTGAGTTGCGTGAAAAGGAGGACGAAGATGAAATACAGATTACTCGGCAAGAGCGGACTGCGGGTCTCCGAAGCGGCGCTAGGCACTATGACTTTCGGAGACGAGTGGGGATGGGGATCACCGAAGGCGGAAGCGCAGAAAGTCTATGAGTCCTACCGCGACGCAGGCGGCAACTTCATCGACACGGCGAATTTCTACACCGGCGGCACTAGCGAAAAATTCGTCGGTGAGTTCATCGAGGGCCATCGCGATAGTGTTGTTCTAGCGACGAAATACTCCAATGCCGTGCCCGGCAACGATCCCAATGCGGCGGGCAATCAACGCAAGAACATGATGCAAGCACTGGAAGCCAGTCTGAAACGATTGCGAACCGACTACATCGATCTGTACTGGGTGCACATCTGGGATGGAATCACACCGGTGGAAGAAGTCATGCGCGGCCTGGACGATATCGTTCGCCAGGGCAAGGTTCTCTACATCGGCATCTCGGACGCTCCCGCCTGGTGGATCGCCCAGGCAAACACTCTGGCCGAGCGTCGAGGCTGGACACAGTTCGCCGGGTTGCAGATCGAATACAGCCTGATCGAGCGAACGGTCGAGCGCGAACTGATTCCCATGGCGAAAGCTTTGAACCTGGGAATACTTGCTTGGTCTCCTCTGGCGGGTGGAGTTCTAAGCGGGAAATATCACGGCGAAGGAAAGGCCGACGGCGGGCGGATGACTAATGAGGGAGTGAAAGCCTTCTTTCCTGAGAGGGAACAACGCGCGGCGCCGATCATATCGGCTGTAAAGTCGGTTTCCGAACAGACCGGGCGCGGCATGGCGCAAGTCGCACTGGCCTGGTTGCGCCATCGAACGGTGCCAGTAATCCCGATCATAGGAGCGCGGAAGGTATCTCAACTCCAGGACAATCTCGCCAGTTTGGATCTGGAACTCTCCCCCGAACAGTTGAAATCGCTCGACGGGGCAAGCCGAATCGAGCTCGGATTCCCCCAAGCTCTTTACGAGAAAGAAATGGTTCGCGCAACTATGTATGGCGGCACCTGGGATCGCTTGCTGCTCTAAGTGCGGCACTTCAGGCAGAATAGTGATACAGCTGCCGGCGTTTAACCGGAAGTAATTTTCAAGCGGGATAGGAGACCGGCAGCCGGCCGACCTGCGCCGGACTTGCAAACATCCAGTCTTCGTCGGAAGAGGACCGGGTGTTCTGCCTCCAGGCTTTCAATACTCTTAGCATCTGCGGATCGATGGACATCAGCTTGCCGGAGTGGATGGTTTTGACATCGTCCACCTGCTGGCGCAGTGTTGCCCGCTCAACGCGGAGCTTGAGCGATAGAAATGGTAGCTATCGCTCACAAAATACTGTAATGTGAGTGATAGAAAGGGTAGCTATCGCTCATGACCTGGAACTGGCAGCAGCCTAACTGGCCCAGATTCGCCTGGAATCCGTCCCTCCTCGCCGCTGCCGAGCAGCAGTTCCTCGTCGGGGGAGGGACATTTGTCGGGGCAATCAAGCATCTTGACGACGAAGATCGCAATCAGCTGACGGTCGAGGCGATGAGCACGGAAGCGCTGACCACTTCGGAAATCGAAGGCGAGATTCTAGACCGGGCGAGTGTTCAGTCATCTATCCAGCGGCAGCTGGGGTTGGCTGCGGACAACCGGCGAGCGGCCCCAGCGGAACGCGGCGTTTCAGAGATGATGGTCAACCTCTACAAGACCTTCGCGTCGCCGCTTTCGGACGACACATTATTTGAATGGCATCGCATGCTGATGACCGGCGGGCAAGACCTGACGGATATCGGCCGCTACCGCACCAGCGATGAGCCGATGCAGGTTCTCTCCGGCGCCATGGGCTCGCCGAAGATTCATTTTGAGGCACCGCCATCGGCGAAGATTCCATCGGAGACGAAGCAATTCGTTACGTGGTTCGACCGAACCGCTCCCGGAGGTCCCGAGCCATTGCCCGCGCTGACGAGGGCAGGGGCCGTTCACCTGTACTTTGAATCGATCCATCCGTTTGAGGACGGCAACGGCCGCATCGGCCGCGCGCTCGCGGAAAAATCCCTGGCCCAGAGTCTAGGCCGGCCGTCCCTGATCGCGCTTGCGGCAACGATCCTTGCGCGGCGCGCGCGTTACTATGCTGTGCTGGAAGCGGCGAACAAAAGCAACGAAATCACCGAGTGGCTGGCCTGGTTTGCCGGCACGATACTCGAAGCGCAGCGGCGCACCCTTGCGCTCATCGAATTCCTCATCGACAAGACGAAGCTGCTCGACCGCATCCGCGGGCAACTGAGCGACAGGCAGGAGAAAGCGCTCCTTCGAATGTTCAAGGAAGGGCCTGAAGGGTTCAAGGGCGGTATGAGTGCCGGCGAGTACAGCACCATCACCGGTGCGTCTCCTGCAACAACAACACGTGACCTTGCTGATTTGGGGGAGAAAGGCGCGCTCATCAGGAAAGGGGAGCGCAGGCATGCTCGCTACAAACTAAATGTTCCGTTGCGGCATGTGCCGCATATATCGGTGAATGAGCGCGGGGAGATTATCGAGGGCTGATCTCATTGCAGGTGAGTTGAGGCTTCATCGAGCCGTGAACTTGACTTGGTGGCTGGGGCGTGCGTGATATTACAGTATGAGTTCTGCAAGCACGGAAGGAACCCTGCGCGATTGGAGGTACGGGAACACACAGGCGGAACGCCTCTGTGCCGCCCTGTTGCATTTAGAGTCCTTCGAGGATGTCGACCCACAACATCCGTTGGGAGGACCGGACGGCCTGAAAGATGTCCGCTGCAATCGCAACAGGAAAGTGTGGATTGCGGCTGGGTCACAGCAACATTTCGCGTGACCCAGGTGTTCTGCAGCAATCTCAACATCTTGTGCCTTCGCGCAGCATGGCCGGAATGCATGGTGCGGAAGCTCAGAAACTGCCTTTATCGTGGATTGAGCAGTGTGCGGACCTCGGCGAAAGCTGCTTGCCAACATTCGCCGCGGGCATAGTGATTTTCGGATGCGTACCGATGACGTCTGCAACCGTCTTCCCCATGTCTTGGTTTACCGGGGTTGCCAGAAAGGCGTGGACGATCGTTCCCGCGTGCGGCCCGACCATATCCACCGCCATACCGGCGATTTGTCCGCTCTCGTTGATGTTGCTGGCCGAGATTACGTAGAGGTTGGAACTCGCGGGAAATAGCTGGTTAAGATCGAACATCCTTCCGTTCTCCCATATCAGGCCGTGAGACCAGTTGGAGCTGGAGTCGAAGGAGCTTCCCACCACCTGGCCCCGGTTGTTGATGCTGGTGGCAAAAGCGGCAGCATCTCCGGGCAGAAGGCCGCCAAGACTTCTGACTGTACCGTTCTCCCAAATAGCGGCCAAGGCTGTGCCCTCAGAGTTGACGGCTTGCCCAACAATCTGGTTGTGGCCGTTAATGGCGTAGGCTATGGCGCCCGGAGTTCCGAGGTCCGCAAGCGGGGTGGCAGCGCCGTTCTCCCACAGTACGGCGTAATTCGCTGCGGTGCAGGTTCCCGAGTAGCCTACGGCTTGGCCGTCATCGTTGATGCCGAATGCGACCCCGTCTGGATCGTTACCGATCGTAGAAAGCGGTTGGGCTTTCCCTTTGTCCCACAACGCCGGCAGGTCAATCCGATTGTTAGTGACGCCGGCCGGGCAGGTGGAGTCCACGATACCGTTTTCTGCATATCCTGCGACTTGTCCGCTGTTATTGATGGCGCTGGCCTGCCCGTTATTCCCGCCCAGCGTCGGGAGAGCGTGCATGACGCCGTTTTGCCAAAGAAAGGGAAGGCATGTAGCGTGTGTGCCAAAACCGCAGAGGTCTTCGCCACTCGGATCTGAAACGGATGTTTCGGACATACCGACAGATTCCCCGCGGTCGTTAATTCCGTTCCAATTGATCGAACTGTTCTTTCCTCCAAGTGTGCCGAGTGGAAGGTTGAGTTCGCCGATGCTGATCCTCACCGTGCCTTGCACGGCCGGGAAGAGGGTGGAAATGGCGGAATGATCCAGGAGTTGCTCCATATTCAGCGTCCAGCCGCTATTATTGAGACCCATCGCCATGCCCAGGTTGTCAGGGTGCTGAACTCCCAAATCCTGAACTTTGTATCTCGCTTGCGCGACCGCATTGCTGAAGCAAGCCAGAACCATCGCCGTAACCCACAGTATCCAGAAAGCCCGCAAACCTCTTAGTGCACTCATATTTCCTCTTTTCCTCCGATGAAAGTTGCCGTGCCGAAATGACGGGAGCATGTGGCGTTCCACCGGAAGAACAATTACGTGGCACAACAACACAGACATTTCGGACTTCACAGCAGAGTGGCGGGCTGACAAAATACTGTGACGATTCCAAGGCGGCTAGAGCGCCTGTTTCTCCAATTTCTCATACACATCGGCGAGAGGGTACGAAATTCGAGAATGGGAATCAGGAGTCAATCCAATCAATTCGATTGACTTTCGACCGGTTTAACATCCATACTGGTTGGTATGTTGATGGCACGCAAGAGTCCCAAACCTAGAGCGCCAAGGCCGCGTAATCCTGAGCGGACGCGGCAACGCTTGCTACAAGCGGCTTTTCGGGAGGTTTACAGGTATGGCTTCCAAAGTGCCGGAATCGGTACAATCCTGGCCGCCACGAACGTCACCAAAGGAGCTCTCTACTATCATTTCGAGAGCAAGGAAGCTCTGGGATTCGCCATTATCGAAGAGATCGTCGCAAAATTCCCCCGCGAGAGGTGGTTGCTTCCTTTAGAGCGAAGCAAGGACAGGGACCCTATCGATGCTTTGATCGGCATTGTACGGTCGATACCAAGCCGGCCAAGCGACTTAAAGGCTGGTTGTCCCCTGGTCAATTTGGCGCAGGAAATGTCTCAACTCGACGAGCAATTCCGCAAGCGACTGGAGAGAATCTTCCAGGCCTGGCAAGAAGGTATTGCGATGGCTCTGCGGAGGGGGCAGTCTCAGGGAACAGTCCGCCGCGACCTGGTTCCGGAAGAGAGTGCGAGTTTTCTGATCGCGATGGTCGAAGGCTACGAAGTGTTGGCCAAGAATGCTCAAGATGCGAAGCTGTGGAATATGGGAATTGAAAATATCGTTGGCTGGCTGAGTTCACTTCGCGCGGCGGGCAGCCGCAAGTGAGGTCGATTGCATCGCTGTCTCCAGTAGCCTGTTACATACCAACCGGTTCGTATGCCAGGAAATCAGCATTGCGTAATCGGCGAATCGCTTCACACCACATCATCATGAAGGAGAATGAATAATGACATGGATCGCAGTGTCGCGCAGGAATCTGCTTGCAACAGGAGCCTGCGCGCTGGTGAGTGCCGTGAATCTGTCGGGACCGGCAAGTGCCAGCGCATTGGGTGGGCAGAACTTAACCAACGAGGAGATCATCCGTAAGTGGTACGCGGCTTGGGAGAAAAAGGATTTCGACACGTTCAACATCTTGCTCGCCAACGACTTCACGTTTACCAGTGCGGCCGGCGACGACCACATCAGCAAGAGCGCTTTCAAGACGCAATGCTGGGATACCCAGATTGATTTCATTGGACACTTTGACCTGGAGCGGATCAACACGGGCGCAGAGGATGCTTTTGTGAAGTATCTTTGCCACACCAAGAACGGTAAATCGTTTCGGAACGTTGAGTATCTCCGGATCAAGAACGGAAAGTTGCAATCCATTGAGTGTTATTTCGGCGCGCAATCCACCTTTCCCTCAGCAGTGAGCACTGGGCAGAAGTAACCTGCGGGCCGATGATCCCTCTGCTCCGGTTGTGCAGGAAGATTTCGATTAGAAACATGCACTCGTCAATCTCAGTTCAGCCGGCGGGACGTCGAGACGAGACAGCAAGGGGTTCAATCATGATGGCACGCGAGATTCAAGATCAGAAGGCCAGCGCACATGAGATGTTTGTGCCACAAGTTGGTTTCGCGAATGAGGACGTTTCGGCTAGCCCAATGCGGGGAGCCACGATTTGCGCCGCCAAGAGTGGACGGGACTACGCCCTTGAACCGACCGCGGAAGGTTTCTGCGAGACTGCAGATACGTCGTTGCTTCCGGTCATCGGACTTGATGCTGCCAACCTCGTGCGAGTCTTGCGGCAGTTGGAGGTTATCGCAAAACGGCAGGCGCCACGTATTGCGTTCAAGGCAAAAGGGGGCATCCTGCTCTTGGATTTAGCCGACATCTTGGCAGTGCAAGCCGAAGGTAATTACGTTTCGTTGCGACACCAGCGTCATCCCTATTTGGTGCACGAGTCTCTGTCGTCCATGGCGGAGAAGCTCAAACCCTACGGTTTTATTCGCATCCACCGCTCGGTCGTCGTGAATACTTCGGCTGTGGAGGAGGTCCAACCCTTACCGACCGGGGAGTACAGGCTCCGTATAAAAGGTGGGAGGGAATACTCGGTAACGCGTACATACAAACACAACCTCAGAGATCTGGCTCAACTGTGGGTTGGCTCGGAGTGCCTTTGCGGCTAACAGGCAGCAAGAGGTTTACCTCGTTATTATGTCATAACATTTCCGATCGTCCCTTACGAAAAGTCAGGCCGTAAACAGCGCGGCGGAATGAAAGCGCAAGCACAAAATCTCGTTGAGTGGTTTCTGGGCGGTTGTTCCAAAGCCTGCGTTGAGTAGTCGGAACGGTCGAAACCGCTCGACCGCTTGTTGCAACACGAGGCGGACCTGTTCTGAGCAAACCTCGTACGATGCTCAGATTCGTTCTCCATCATCATCTCAACGCTGTTGCCGATGTTTTCGAAACTAGCTGCGAAAACCTCAAGCTACTTCTAAGTTGCACCAGATCGCCAGGGCGTCGATCCCCAGAGCGGTGAGTTTCCTTCGCCAACGCCACAGTGCCAACCGTACAGCCGCTGATGGCATGACCCAGAGCCGGGGCCGAAACCTGTTGCGATCTCGCCTGATGCATTCGGAGGAAATTGTGGACCCCAAATTTGGAGCCATACTCAACAGCCTGCCCAACAAAGAGCCGCGCTCGCGTTTGGAACCCTACAGCGAGCTAATAACTAAGATGCGAAAGCGAGGTCACAGCTATCGAGAAATCACGCAGGTAGCAGCACCTCGAATCGTTCCGACTGAACTTCCCCTGCCAGGCCAAGCATCTCCGCGCCGCGGCCTTGCCATTGGCCCATAACACGCTCGCCTTCAGCGTGCTGATTCTAACGCCAAATTGCTTCTACTATCATTGGCGATTCACACTGGAATGTTCGAGCAAAGACACACGATCGGTAAAGAAATGCCGCGTTCTACGCTGAGCTGCCCCTTGAACCACCCGAACCGCGGAGAACTGGTATTCGATTCAGAATGTAGTTCCTCTCAAACTTTTATAAATTCGAGTGTGCCCTCGACTTTCTACTGATATAATATGAGGGTGCCCTCGCTTTCGTCAAGTTCGATGCGCGTGGCTCCTCAGCAGGATCGCTCGGCGCGCAGGTTGGCAGGCTTTCTTCAGGCGGCCGCCGAACTATTTGCTGCGGTCGGATATGAAGCCACAACGATGCAAGCGATCGCCGATCGCAG
>Ga0210393_10000714_pt1 | contig 28874 bp, 23 predicted proteins | sample IncBWC27OmetaG_FD_160068 | JGI IMG/M metagenome (GOLD analysis project Ga0210393, IMG submission 160068) | Forest soil microbial communities from Barre Woods Harvard Forest LTER site, Petersham, Massachusetts, United States - Inc-BW-C-27-O ...
CGCCGAAATCCAATCCTGGGCAAACTCAAACAAAAACTCGCAACGATACGGATTACGTTGCAGCGGTCTCGGGAAAAACATCGGGCGGACCAACGCTGACTAAAATCCCCGGTCTCAAATAGGTGTTGCCCCATCTCCGGGCGGCGCGGCGGGTTTGATCAAATCAATCTGCTGGACCTTTAGAGTTGCAAGTTTCCGCACGGCAGCGTCCAGGGCTTCGAGCTCGTTTGGGGTGATTTCAGCATTGCCGTTGAGCCGTTCGTTGATTGCCGCCCGCGCTTTCGAAATTCGAATGGGCATTCTCGCAGCGTCAATTTCCAGGATCGCAGCGACATAGGCCGTTCGCCATACCGAGGATGCAAGGTCGCTCACGAATTCTTCTTCACGGCGTTCTCTGATTCTTGATGAGCGTCTTTTGACCATCCGAACGCTTTATTGGCGTGCTCCAAAGCTTGTTTGGAGTGTTCGTGCCCGCTGAGGTGGTCGCCCTTGTCGTGACTTACCGCTGCAGCACGATGGGCGTGCGCAGCTTGTTCGTGGAACTCCGCTGCTCGTTGATGAGATTGGTTTGGCATTTTTCCTTTGGCTCTATTTCTGCGTCAAGAGTTGACAGGCGTACGAATGCATTGAACACCGCCAACCATTCTAAGCCCCGCAGCTTTGATTTCGGATCAGCATGAGCCGGATCGCTATCTGAGCTTGACGCAATACCGCCTTTTCCTCCTTTTTTGACAACGGACTAAAATGCCGCTGTTCCAAAGCCGACATCGCCTCAGAAATGCGGACGGAGAGCGGCGAGGGATCGGTCTCGCTGAGAGCGGCCATATACGTCTTGTGCCAGGGAAAGTTTGCAACAGCGATCATCGCTTAGTCCTCTGTTTCGTTTCCTATGCTTTCGCGCTCATAGAACCCAGAATTTGCTCTGGTCCAATCCGCATGAATCGTTTATCGAATGACACCAGGATATTTTTCCCAGAAGCCGCAGTGAAGATGACGACGATCTCTGCTGCAACCACCTCTCCTGATGGGAGCGCGACACGAACATGAGAGCCGATGGCGTGCTGGGTTCGCTCGATTCCCGCGTCGGACGCATCGATTCGAGCGGCGGTCATTGTCTTCTCCGGCCGCGGTGCAGGCACAAACAGGGGCTCTCGCCCCAGCGCCGCGAGACTTCGCTTCGCCGTTTCCATGGAGATCAGTTCGATCGATCCGATGTGTCCTACCGACCGCAATCGTTCATCGATTGCTCTTAACGCGTCCGCGATTCGAGACTTGAATCGAACTTGATCGGTTTCAAACAGAACGGCGGCAAAAGAAGTTCTCCATTGGCAGAGCGCAATCGAGTTCATATGTTCTTCCCGGACAAAAGCAACTAGTTAAGGCGAGGGTTGTTTGTGCCCGTGGAGAGGACACTGATTACCCGAAGCGCATCCTGAATTGCCTGGTATTCATGGCTTGCAAACTGAATCGGACTTTTCATGCGGTCGTGAATCACCCAAACGGCTTCCTTGATCTTTGCTGATAGCCGCTTGGGTTCGAACTCCAAAATCGCAGACACGTATTCCGTCTGCCACGGGTAGGTCGCTGAATTGTTCACGATTCCTGCCTTCGAGGGATTACAGAAACACTATACGCTACCAAATTATAAATAGATACGTGCAAAGCCGACGGATTCAGGGGTTTTGAGTGCCACTAAATGCACGCGTTTTGTGTTTTTTTCAGAATGGATCGACTACTAAGGAGCCGAAATCCTGAAGCGCATAAGTTGCTGCGCGAGACGGACCGAGGCTTCAACAAGGTTTTACGGCTGGGCGTTTGGGGCGCAGCGTGCTGCGCCCCTACAACGGCTTGCTGACGAGCTCGATGGCGTTGGTGGTTAGTTGGGCTTCTTTTTGCCGAAGAGGCCGCCGAGTTGTTCGATGGCGCCGGCGGGATTTTGCTTGGCGCCGGTGAGGCCGCCGGGGACGGCGCCGCCGACGCAGCCGAGTTGCGATTTCAACATGCCTGCGGCCAGGCCGCCAACGTCGGGAATAAATTTCGGATCGCTGGTTGTTCCTTGGATCTGGAACGGAACGGTCGTCGAGCTCTTGCATTTGCTCGCGCCGCCGCCTGCGCCGCCCATGACCTGGCCGAGGATTGAGCCGGCGCTCCCGACGGGGCTCGCGGCTGCGCCGAGGACGTCGGTCAGCGTGGCGGCCATTTTGAAGTCCATCTGATTTTTCGCGTTGATCGTGCCGCCGCCGACCAGGGTTCCGAGTTGAGGCATGACGGCGTTGAAGTTGTCGGCCTGGATCCCGTCGGGAGCGACGCGGACGTTCGAGGTCATCTTCTCGATCGAGAGGTCCTGGCCGGTTTTCACGCCGGTGAGCGCGGAGATCGATGAGAGCTTGGAGCCGAGGTCGAAGCCGGCGAGTTTTGCGCCGAAGAGGCCGACGTTGCCGGCGGTGACAAGTTTGTCGGTGGGGCCGTTGACGTTGAGCGTGGTGTTGAGAGTTCCCTGCTGAAGCGATGCGCCCTTGGGAAGATTGACGCCGAGCGCGGGGAGGAACGCCTGGAGGTCTTTCACTGGAAGGCTCTGACCGTCGATCTTGATGTGGAGGACGGCGCCTGCGGCTGGGATTTCGTAAGTGCCGGAGAGATTGAGTGCGGCGGTGCCGATTTTGAGGACCGAGGGGTTTAGTACGCCGGTGTTTTTGACGAGGTCGTACTTGGTGTCGAAGTTGACGGTAACGGGCTCGGACGCGGGGCTGCCGCCGGCGACGAGCAGGGCTTTGGAAAGCTTCGTGGTGCCCTTGGTCGATGCGGAGCCATTTTGCGAGGAGATGTTACCGTCGAGATCGAGGATGCCGCCGAGGCCGGCGGATGGATCGACGAAACCGGTGGATGCAAGATTGAGAGAGCTGACGGTGATCTTTGCGTCGAGGGGAGTGAGGACGGAGTTGGTTTCGTTTACGGGGCCGGCAGTGCCGTCGACTTTGAAGTTGCCGCCGCCGGGAAGATCGGCGGTGACGGTTACGGGGAATTTAGAAACGAGCGAGACGTTCGAGGCGACGACACCAACATTGGAGTAGTTGCTCTTTTTGGCGGAGCCGACGGAGCTGACGGTGATTTGTCCGTTTTTCAGCTCGAGTTTCTGGACGGTAAAGGCCGGCGGCGCGCCGGAAGGTGGCGCTGCCGATTTGGCAGGAGTGGCAGGCGCTGCGGCCGTAGCCGTTTGGGCTTGCGCCTTTTGCGGCGAAGCGCCGAGCGTCGAGTAATTCCAGTCGCCCGCGGCATTTCGAATGAGCGAGACCTGCGGGCTGTCGATGACGACGTCGGTGACGTTCAACGTCTTGGACATAATGAGAGGCATCATTTCGACGCCGACCTTCAGAGACTTCGCGGTGAGAAACGGAGCGGAGCTGAATTTGGGGTCGTCGGCAATGGAAAGATTGTCGGCGCCGAGCGAGCCGCTGAAGAGCGACAAGCTGAGATTGCCGACTTCCACTTTGCGGCCGAGCGCGGCGGAAGCCTGTTGTTCGATTTCCGGACGGAAATGGTTGACCGGGATGAGGAACGGGGCGATGACCACCAGCAAAATCAAAACGACGATCACGATACCGATAATTTTCAGTGTGCGACCCATGGGGACCTCCGAACGAGGTGGGAATCGAGAAAGCGAGTCCGTTGAGTTGCAGATAATAGCACACAGTTTTGAACGGAGATGTACTGAGGAAACCTGATAGGCTCGAAAGCGGGTGATGATTTTTGCGCGACGCCGAACGGGCGATGTCGTGCATCTAACGGCAGGTTCGTCGCGTTGGCGATCACTAGCGACTCGGGCGGGAGCGGGCACGGCGTGCCGTGCCCCTACAGATTGAAAGTTTTGGGGAGATATTGGGCTGATTTGGCGGGACAAATACAGCGGTTGCGATAGTGGGGGAGCTTTTGGGGGACCGGGGATTCCGAATGGGTGAAGTTTCATATTGGCGCGCCGTGGTGATTGCGGTGCTTTTAGCGATTGCGGTGCTCGGAATTGCAAGCGCTACTGAAGCTCAAACCGAGCCCCAAACTGGGGCTCAAACCAACGGTCAGGCGACGCAAGACGCGTCGCAACCCGCGACGCTGCCGGATGCGCCGACGCCGCAGGCTCCCTCACAAGATCAAGGGCCGAAGGCGCAACTCAAGCAGACGATGCAAGTGCTCGGTAAACGGTCGATCTTCTTTCCGGAATTGGCGCACGAACGAAAGCCGCTGACTTCGAAGCAGAAATTTCAGTTGGCGATCGATGAAACGATCGCGCCGTCGCGATTTATCGGGTCGTTGTTTACGGCGGGAATCAGCCAGGCGCGCGATTCGCTGCCGGACTACGGTCAAGGATGGGATGGATACGGGAAGCGGTACGGGTCGTCGGTGGCGAGCAATGCGTCGAGTCATTTGCTTGGAACCGGGCTGATCCCATCGCTGACGCACGAAGATCCGCGTTATTTCGTGAAACTTTTCGGCAGCCCGAAGAGCCGGATACTGTATGCGATGACGCGGGTGCTGATTACGCGGACCGATGATGGGCGGTCGACGTTTAATTGGGGCAACGTGATGGGCGGGCTGATGGCGGAAAGCCTGGCCGTAAGTTACTTGCCGGATAGCGAGCGGACCGCGGGCAAAACGTTCACGCGGTTTGGCGTGCGGCTTGGATTCAGCGCGCTGGATAACGTGGTGAAAGAATATTGGCCGACGATTTTCAAGAGTTTGCGGATCAACAAGCTTGTGCCACCGGAAAGAAATGATCCGGGCACGGTGACGCCGCAGGTCGGGCCGCCGGCGCCGCCGCCACAAAAGGATGATAAGCCGCAAGGCTAGTCTCGATTGGGATTGCCCGCCGAAAAACTAAGTCATCGGTGGACAGAAAGAGATTGACACTTGCATCCCCCCGTTCCGCGCTACACTCCGCGACTCGCGATTTTTTTAGGATTGGTTGCGCTGATCGCCATTTACGTATCCCCAGGCAAACTGCTCGCGAATCAGGATGCGAAGCCACAGCAAAATGGCGATGGATCGGTGCGCGTGTCGGTGCACAACGTGAAGTATCGCTTCGCTGAAAACGTCAGCGTGCAAATCAACAATTTGAGTGGGGCTATCGTGCCGATCGGACAGCATACGGTCCCGGTGTTCGACGATAAGGAGTCGTTCAAGGTTCGCATCGATTCGGCGGAGGTGGCGATGAGCCTCCAGGATCTCGCGAATCTGCTGAATCAATTCGTGTTCGGACGGCCGGGGTCGCAGCTTTCTGGAATTTCGGTGACGACGACGGGAAAAGGACATTTGAAGGTGAAGGGCCGCCTCAAGGATAAGGGGGACATCCCCTTTGAGACGGAAGGTGCGCTGGTTCCGACACCGGATGGCAAGCTACGGCTGCATGCGGACAAGGTGAAGGCGTTGAAGATTCCCGTGAAGGGACTGATGGATGCGCTCGGAATCGAAGTCGATAACGTGATCAAGTCGGGCAGTGTGGCGGGGCTGACGGTGGAAGAGAACGATCTGATCTTCGATCTGGAGCAGATACTGCCGGCGCCGCGCATTGAAGGCAAAGTGACAAAAGGTCGCGTCGAACCGGACATGATCGTCGAGACGATTGCGAGCGATGCGAAAAGCGTGAATGACGCGAAGCCGATGCCGAAGTATCCGGGGAACTACATCGCGTTCCGAGGGGGGCGTGTGGAGCTTTGGAAGGTGGCGTTCGCAGAGTGCGACATAGTTGTGTCGGACCTGGACCCGGCCGATCCGCTGGACTTTTTTCTCGATCATTATAAAGAGCAGGTCGCGGCGGGATATACGAAGGTTTCTGAAGGCTTCCAGGTGCGTACGTATCTCAAAGATTACGGAAAGCTGGCGCAGAGCAAGAGCGCCTCGACCGTGAAGAGCAAGAACTGACGCGGCACGACCCCAGATAACAACAAACGGTTGACAGAGAGGCGCGGAGGCTCTAGTTTTCCGAGCGCTGGTAAACGATTACTTGGCGCCTCGTCAGGTGCGCCACTGCGTTCAGGAGAGTTCGCTATGCCACGTGCGTCCCGCCGCTCATTTCTGAAGACAACCGCTGCAACTGGATTGGCCTGCTCGGCGAATCTGATGCTCGGACGCTCCGCCTTAGGTCAGACGTCGTCAGGGGCGGCGCGTGTTTATCTCGATACGCGGCGGACTGTTTCGCCGATCGATCGGAATTTGTTCGGATCGTTTCTCGAACACCTCGGACGGGCGATTTACGAAGGGATTTACGATCCGGGGTCGAAGCTTTCGGACTCGAATGGATTTCGCAAGGACACGCTCGAGGAAATTCGAAAGATCAATGTGCCGATTATTCGGTATCCCGGCGGAAATTTTGTGTCGGGGTACAACTGGCTCGATGGGATTGGGGCGAAGAAGGACCGGCCGGTAGTGCTCGACAAGGCATGGAATTCGCTCAATTCGAATCAGTTTGGCACCGATGAGTTTATGGCGTGGTGCAAGCTGGCGAATACGAAGCCGTTGATGGGGCTGAATCTCGGCACGGGCACGCCGGAGGAAGCGGCGGCGTTGGTGGAATATTGCAACGTCGACAAGGGAACGCGGTGGAGCGAGCTGCGGCGGAAAAATGGCGCTGCGGAGCCATATAAGGTCGAGCACTGGTGCCTGGGCAATGAGATGGACGGGCCGTGGCAGATCGGGCATATGTCAGCGACGGAGTATGGGTATAAGGCGGCGGACGCGGCGCGCCAGATGCGGTATGTCGACAATTCGCTGAAGCTGATTGCGTGCGGGTCGAGCAGTTCGGGGATGCCGACGTATCTCGAGTGGGATCGCGAGGTGCTGGAGCAGTGCTACGAGTATGTCGATGGGCTATCGCTGCATCGGTATTTCGATAATTCGGACACGACGGGCGGGGATTCAGCGCATTTTCTGGCGATGAATCTGACGATGGATCGGCAGATTACCGAGTCGCTCGCGGTGTGCGACTTGGTGCGCGGGCATAAACGGTCACCGAAACAATTGTGGCTTTCGTTCGACGAGTGGAATGTGTGGTATCGAGAGCGGCGCGGAGATGCGACCGATGGGCACAAGACGTCGGCGCCGCATTTGCTGGAGGAGATTTACAACCTGGAGGATGCGCTGCTGGTCGGCGGATTGTTGAATACGCTGATTCGGAATTCGAATCGCGTGAAGATCGGATGCCTGGCGCAGTTGGTGAATGTGATTGCGCCGATCATGACGAATGCGGACGGGATTTTCTTGCAGACGATTTTTTATCCGTACAGTTGGGCGCTGCAGTATGCGCGCGGGGCGGCGCTGGATGTGCTGGTGGAGTCGTCTACTTACGATGTGAAAGGGTTGTACGGAAGCCGCGATGAGAAGACGACGAGCGTGGCGCATCTCGATGTGTCGGGTTCATACGACGCAAGCAGCGGGACTGCGGTGGCGTTTATTTTGAATCGGGATTTGGCGAAAGCGCATGAGGTGGAGATCGTGTGGGAGGACAAGGCGCCGACGAAGGTGCAGGCGGCCTGGGTTTTGACAGGTGACGATTTGAAGGCAGTGAATAGTTTTTCGGCACCGAAGAAGGTGGTGCCGACGGAGTTTGCGAAGCCAACGACGAGCAATGGGCGGACGAAGTTTGAGGTGCCGGCGCGGAGTTACACGATGGTGCAGTGGGGGATGTGAACGGTTTCGGTTGGGGTCACACGGCGGAACGAGTGTGCTCGAGACTGGCGTTGAGATCCCGGCCGCCCTTCGGGCGGCGCTCAGAATGACAAACCTCTAAAATATATGACGAGGCGCCGAGAAGGGGCGCAGCGTGCTGCGCCCCTACATGTTTTTTAGACGATTCGATCTCGCGAACTAGCGGGCGGAGAATTTGAATACTGTTGTCGTGTGGTATTTTTTGCCCGGCTTCAGTTCGGTGGTCGGGAAGTCGGGATGATTGGGCGAGTCCGGGAAGTGCTGCGTTTCGAGGCAAAGCGCTGAGCGGCGACCGTAGGAGACGCCTCCCTTCCCTTTCGTTGTGCCGTCGAGAAAATTGCCGGTGTAGAACTGGATGCCGGGCTGGTCGGTGAGGACTTGTAGGACGCGGCCTGTGGTCGGTTCGTAGACTTCAGCGGCGAGCGCGACTTTTCCATCCGTCGAATCAAGAACCCAGTTGTGATCGTAACCGTGGCCGAGCTTGAGTTGCTCGTCGTCGGAGTCGATACGCGCGCCGACGGCGGTCGACTTCGTAAAGTCGAACGGCGTGCCGGCGACGGGCTTCAATTCGCCTGTCGGAATCAGTCCCGCATCAACCGGCGTGAACTTTGACGCTTGCAGCGTGAGCATGTTGCCGAGGATGTCGCCTTTGCCCTGACCGGCAAGATTGAAGTAGGAGTGATTGGTGAGATTGACGACGGTATCTTTGTCAGTCGTCGCGGAGTAATCGATTTTCAGTTCACCTGCGGCGAGCGTGTAGCGGACGACTGCGGTCAATGTGCCGGGATAGCCGGCTTCGCCACTCTTGCTGACGTAGATCAGTTCAACGCCGTTGGGGATTTCCTTGCCCTTCCAAACTTGATTGTTGAAGCCGTGCGGCCCGCCGTGGAGCGAATTCGGCGCGTTGTTGATCGGCAGGTTGTAGGTTTTCCCATCGAGCGTGAACTGGCCCTTCGCGATGCGGTTCGCGTAGCGACCGACGAGCGCGCCGAAGAAGGCGCCGCCTTTCGTACCATTGCTATTGCTGTAGTAGCCGTCAAGATCATCGAAGCCGAGCACAACGTCGGCAGAGTTGCCGTTGCGATCGGGCGTTTTGACAGAGACGACGATGCCGCCGTAGGTGATGATCGTCGCTTCGACGGATCCGTCGGTCAGCGTGTACGCCTCGATTTGAGTTCCGTCGGGCATTTTTCCAAACGGCTGTGTCGTCACGGTTGTTTTCGCCCCCGCTAGAGTTGCGCACATACCGAAACAAAGGATTCCGATCGCGATCGCTTTCAACATTGTTCGTGAGCCTCGATGTCGGCCGGCCTCAGTGTCGGCCAGCGTCGGAAACTTCGCTAGAGAATGGAGTGCGTACTACGAGTGGGCACTGTAAGGCAGCGAGGCGGCGGTGTCAATTTCTCGTAGGTTATACATTTGTCGAGGCTTGCGGAGGCCGGCCTGGGAGCGTCGCCAAACCGTTACCCCTAGGCCGCAATTGATGGAATTCCTGTATTCGTCGGCCCCCTCCCATACCTCAAATTAGTTAGGCCCGAAAGGACGCCGGAGGAATGGGATGAGTTTGAGGATTATGGTGGTCGATGATTCGCAGGCCACGCGACGCGTGGTGACGGCGCTGCTCGGGTCGCGCTGGACGGTGTGCGGATCGGCGGAAAATGGAAAGACGGCGCTGAAGAAGTTTGTTGAGCTGAAACCGGATCTAGTGCTGCTCGATCTCGGAATGCCGGACATTGATGGGATTGAAGTCGGGCGGCAGATGCACGCGATTGACGCTTCGACGCCGATGATTCTGTTTACGCTTTCAGATCCTTGGGGATTGGAAGGGCCTGCGCGCAAGGCGGGGTTTACGCACGTTATTTCGAAGTCGGAGCCGTGGAAGCTACTGGATAGCATTAAAGAGCTTGTGGCGGAGATTGAGCGCGCGCACGATGCGTCCAGCGGGGATGGCTCCAACCATGGGCGCTCATCTCGCCGCGATCCTTCCGTTCACTAATAATTGCTGATCGGTTGTACCTCTTCGATTCTCTCCTTTCGAAAGGCAAACGAGCGCCGATTGACGTCCGGTGCCGGCGGCGCCCGACTCCCTCCGTAGTGAAATGAATCAATCTCACTGTCCTTAACAGGTCTATACCCTCGCGCTTTGTTCGATCGCAGTTTGCCAGGCGCTCAACGCTGCGCTATAAACAATTGGCAGGAAGGCGTCCCCAACGCCAATCCCCGCTCGAGGCTAACCGTGCAAGACCCGGACCTGGAACCCAAGTCGAATCTACACTGTGTTCATTTCTTCGAGCCTTCTCGATTCCCCGCGCTGGAGATTGCCAAATTTTTGTTTGAGGGTCTGAAGCAAGGGGAAGGCGCGGTGTTGATCGCGACCCTGGAACACGCATCACAGATCGAATCAGAAATCGAAAAGCGCGGTTTGAACGTTCGAGAGTTGAGTGGTGCAGGTTTGTGGGTGCTAACGGAAGTCAGAGAACTCGTTCAGGCACTTGAGTCGGGCATGACAATAGCGACGGTTGTCGAGAGCTTCATCGAGTTGGTCGTCCGACCTGCCCAGAGACAGTCCGAGAAACAGCGCGTGCGAATTTACGGTGAATTCGTTGACGGAATTTTGAGCCAGATCGGCAATGCCGAGATGGCAATGGAAGTGGAGCGCTACGGAAACGAACTGGTGTCAGAAGGAGTCGCAACTATCTATTGCGGCTATTCCACCAATGCGTTTCCCGACGCAAGTTTCGCCAAACCCTTCATCAAGTTGTGCAGGCTTCACAACCAGATTCACAACGGCCTGAAAGATCGCGACGATTGGCGCTTTCAGATGGCCAATAAGATGTCTGCCGTATAGCAAAGCCCGCTTTACACCCACCGAACTTCTGCCATCGACGAAAACCAAATCGGATGTAGACTGTGCGGCAAGATTTCCATCTCTCCGGTCGGAGACAAATATGAAAACGCGCATCCTTATAGTCGGATCTCTGTTCTTGTGCGGCGTCGTGGCGATATTGGCACACTCGGCGCCAGCGACGGCTTCATCTGCTTCGCAGGAGCCTGCCGTCGCGCCGCACAATTTTTCGAAAGACACGAAGGTTTGGGTCAGCAATTTCGAACTCGACTCCGGCGACGTGAAGACCGACAAAGGCGGAATCGTGGGTGAAGTGCGCCCGGGAATTCTGGAAAGACCGAGTAAGCGTTGTGAACGCGATCCCGACTGTCAGGCGAAGAAGATCGTGAACCTGATGGCGGACAGCATCGTCTCGGATTTGCAGAAGGCCGGATATAAGGCCCAGCGTCTGATGCCCGGAGACGCTCAACCGGCCGTGGGCGCCTGGCTGCGCGGGGTCTTTACCGAGGTTAACGAAGGCAATAGCCGGCGGCGCGCAATCATAGGGTTTGGCTCCGGCGAGGCAAAAATGGACCTTTACGTGACCCTCACCGATCTCGCCGCACCAGACAAGCCGCTCTACGAAGCGGCTAGCAATGAAAACAGCGGCAAGAAAATCGGCGCGGTGATCACCATGAACCCCTACGTTGCGGCTGCGAAATTTGTGATGGAGAAGCGAGCGCCCGATAAAACGGTGAAGAAAACGGCTTCCGATATCGCAAAGGAAGTCGAACACCACCTTCAGTAGAAAATTTCAGAATTGGGCGGCGACCTAGTGTTTGCCCACGCCGGCAAGGATCGCTTCGAATTGCGGGTCACCGTGAAACGGCTTCCACTCATCATCCGTACGCACGGTTTCCACGTCGGTGTAGCCATGCTCGAAGGTCTTCTTCAATCGATCGAGCGCAACCTGGCGATTCCCTTCGGCGGCCGCGCCCGTCGCCAGGCCGTACCAGGCATTCGGCACCGCCGTCGCGATCTTCGATTTTTCCGCCATCTTTAGCGCCTCATTCAGCACTTGCTCCGCTTCTTTGTTTTTGTGCTCATGAGCAAGCACTACGCCGAACTCGTCCAGACGCTCGATCGTCCGCGGATGATCGGCGCCGAGCACCTTCGGATCCAGCTCTCGCGTCTCGCGATAACTCTTCTCGGCTCCTGCATAGTCACCCTGTGCCGCGAGAATCTCGGCCAGAGCGACCCGCGTAGAAAGCGTCAAGTAATGTCCATCACCCAGGACTTTTCGCTGAATCGGCAACAGTTCTTCATACATCGCCTTGGACTCGTCAAATTTCTTCTCGTCCTTGAGGTTCGCGGCGAGATTCCCCATCGCCAACATCGTGTCGGGATGGTCAGGCCCCAGCTTGCGCTTTTGGATTTCATACGCGTCGCGCAACAACTTGTCGGAGTCTTCCTCTCTGTGCTCACTGTCCAAAGTGTTGGCCAGCAACAGCATCGACTCGATCGTGTCGCTGTGCTCCGGACCAAAAATGCGGGTCCTCGTCGCCAGCAACTCGCGCTGCAATGGCTCGGCCTTCGCATACTGTCCCTGTACTTGATAGGCGGCAGATAGGTTTGCCATCGCGCCCAGCGTGTCGCGATTTTCGTTTCCCGAGACTTCTCTTCTCAACTCCAAAACTTCTGCAAAGAGCTTCTCGGCCTGGTCGTAATGACCCATCATGTATTGATCGATGGCGACGCCATTCATGGAGACCATCGTGTCGGTATTGCGCGGCCCCAACACTCGACGTCGAATCTCGAGCGCGCGCTGGTCGAGATGCAGCGCCTCGTTCGCCAGGCCCAAATTTTGATAGGTCTTCGCCATCGTATACATCAGCCGCGCCTGTAGTTCGGGATCGTCCGACAATCCGGTCTCGATATCCTTCGATGCTTTGTCCAAAATTTCTCGAGCCGTGACGCTGTTACCTTTCGCTTCGCTCGGATCGGACACGGTAAACATGTTGCGCATGAAATCGCTGACCCGCTTCGAAGTAGCCGCTTCGCGATTGGCGCGATCGCGCTCTCTGGCGATACGCCGCGCCTGAATCGCGACCGTCGTCGCGAAAGCAACCAAAAATATGAACAAGAGCGTGCCGATCGCCATTCCGAATCGATGGCGCAGAATGAATTTCCGCGCGCGATACGTCGCGCTCGGCGGCCCGGCGAGTACCGGTTCGTTCTTCAAATAGCGCTGAATGTCCGCGGACAACTCGCTCGCCGAACCGTAGCGGCGGCTGCGCTCTTTTTCGAGCGCCTTCATCGTGATCCAGTCGAGCTCGCCCGACAGGCGGTGAACGAACGTCCGCGGCTCTATCTTTCGGTGCTCCGCCAACGTCTTCGACATGTCGCCGAGCGTTTTGATTCTTGTGCTGGGCCGCGGCGGATCGACTTCACGAATCTTCTGCACGATTTCTTGCGGACTCGTGCCGTGCAGCGTTTCGTTTTCGAATGGAAGAACACCCGTCAGCGTCTCGTAGAGAATGACACCGAGTGAATAGACGTCCGTGCGCGTGTCGACTCCGCCCTGGCTTAAGTCGGTTTGCTCCGGGCTCATGTATTCGGGTGTGCCGACGACTGCGCCGACCTGCGTGAACATGGTCTGGTCCGCGGGACGATCTGCACTCGCGATCGCCTTGGCCAATCCGAAATCGATGATCTTCGCGACCGGCTTGTCGTCGCGTTCGTGCACCAAAATGTTCGACGGCTTCAGATCGCGATGAATGATCGCTTTCTGGTGCGCGTGCTGCACTCCATCGCAAACGGCCATGAACAATTCGAGCCGTTGTTGCAGCGTGAGCTCGTGCTTGTCGCAATAACGATTGATCGCGATTCCGGGCACGTACTCCATCACGAAATACGGCCGTCCCTCGAGCGTCGAGCCGCCGTCGAATACGCGCGCAATGTTGGGATGATCCATCAGCGCGAGCGCCTGGCGTTCGGACTCGAAGCGCGCGATCACCGTTTTCGTGTCCATCCCCGCTTTGATCAACTTCAGCGCGACGGCGCGATGGATCGGCTCTTTCTGCTCGGCCAGCCACACTTCGCCCATGCCGCCCTCGCCAAGCAGCTTTACCAGGCGATACGGTCCGATGCTGCGTTCCGTCTCGCTGGACCAATCAATGTTGAGAGTGTGGTTGGATAAAGCTTGCGAGTCTTCGCGATCGTCTTTACGAGCGTCCATCCATCGCCTTGCTACATCGCCCGTGGGAAGAGGTCGAGTAGCGATAAGAACATAAGGACTGGCGCACGGAAAAGCAACTGTCGCTCAGAAATACCCTTGATCGTGAGTGAAACACGCGACGAAGCCGCCAAATGCTCTACAAACGACAGCAAAAAATCTGCGATAATGGCCCCAGTGCGCCCGTAGCTCAGATGGATAGAGCATTTCATTCCTAACGAAAAGGTCGAGAGTTCGACTCTCTCCGGGCGCACCATAAAATACGGCCCCACGCCAATCCATAGCGTGGGGCTATTTTTTTGAACGCACATACGGTCGCACTCGGCCCGAAGGTTCTAACCGGGATTCCCGAGTAACGGTTTCGCCGCCCTGAGGTAGCCTTTTTCATTCTTCCGGCGTCCTATTTAGTGACATATTGAATGAATAGTTGCCCGTCACCCACCACGCGGGCTTTCGTTCCGTCTACCTAGCAGTTCTTGGGCCGGTTCAATACCATCGAGAGAGAAAGAGGCGCATGTCTACGCTTCGAATCGCTAAAACTATCGGCTCCCACGGAACCACTAAATTATTTCAACGCGCGGCCTTCGCGCGCCGTGTCGCGCATTGGAGCTTTCTCTCGCTCGCCGCGCTGATTTTCGTCGCAGCCGCGGTCGTACCACCTTCCCAAAGCCAAACTCCCAAAGCCCAACCTAAGTCCCAAGCCACGCCGCCCGCGATACCACCCGCAGCTTCACCATCTCAACTCGATCGCGAGGCAATTCTCCATCACCTCAACGAAGTCATCACCTGGTATCGCGACGTCACCTCCAAAGTGAAACCCGCCGGCCTGCCCAGCGACGCGATCTATCAGGACAACACGCGCAGCCTCGCCGTCGAAGCCGTTCGCCTTGCCTTCCAATCCGCCCGCGCCGAAGCCGCGATCATCACCGCGATGAACAAAACCGGTGGCGTCTCAACCACCGATTCTTCGCAAGCAAACAACGGTCAGCCCACTCAACAGCAAAACCTCGCGCAAACCGCCGCAAAAATCGCCGCGCAAATCGAGGACACGCAAACGAAACTCGATTCCGTCAATAAGCAGATCGAAATCGCGCCCCGCTCCAAACAAAAAGATCTCCTCACGCAGCGCGACCGTCTGCAAGGTCTCCTCACACTCAACAGAGCCCTGCAGGACACGATTCAAAAGATGGCGTCGTTCGTCGGCGGAGCAACCGAAAGCGCGGAAGGCCTCGAAGGCAGCATCGACCAGCTCGCGCACTCCGTGCCCGAAGTTGTCGCCGACGAAACCACAAAAAAATCTGGCGCAGCCGCAACTGCCGCAGCCGCTGCAACCGCCGCAACGACCGCGAAGCCGGCCGTCGATCGCTCTTCCTCAGGTTTGATTGGCCAATCGCTGATTCTCTTCGATCAGATGCAAACCATGCATCAGATCGAACAAATGGCCGACGAAACCACAAAGATGCGCGCGACCGCCGACAACGTGCGCAAGCCGCTGCGCGACATCCTAGTCGCGACCATCAAGCAAGGCCGCGATCTCGCCAGCCAAGCCCAGGCGCCGTCAGCCACGCCGAACGCCGCCGGCTCTGCGCCCTCCGCTTCCCCCGACTCGACGACGCAAGCCTTTCAGGAAATCACTGCACGCTTCAAAGAACTCGCCGCCGCCACTGTCCCGCTCAGTCAGGAAATCGTCGTCCTCGACGAAAGCCGCACCAATCTGGAAGAGTGGCGCAAATCGATCCGCACCGAATCCGAGTACGAGCTGCGCGGCGTCATCACGCGCGTTCTCGGCATCGCGCTGGCTCTCGCCGCCGTTCTCATCCTCTCCGAAGTCTGGCGCCGTGTGGTGTTCCGTTACGTCCACGAAGCGCGCCGCCGGCGCCAATTCCTGTTGATGCGCCGGTTCGTCGTCGGCTTTCTGATCGGCCTCGTCCTCATCATGGGATTCGTCAGCGAGTTCAGTTCGCTCGCAACCTTCGCGGGATTCGTAACCGCCGGTATCGCCGTCGGTCTCCAGGCGATCCTGCTCTCCATCGCCGCATATTTCTTCGTCATCGGCCGCTACGGCATTCGCGTCGGCGACCGCATCAGCATCGCCGGCGTCACCGGCGACGTCATCGACATCGGCCTCGTCCGCTTCTATCTCATGGAGCTCGCCGGCACCGGCATCGAGCTGTATCCTACCGGCCGCGTCGTGATGTTCTCCAACTCCGTGCTCTTCCAGGCCGGCACGCCGCTCTTCAAGCAACTTCCCGGCACCGAGTACGCGTGGCACGAAGTCGCCGTCGCTCTGACACCCGAGAGCAACTACAAACTCGTGGCAGAAAAACTCAATTCGATCGTCGAATCGATCTTCGAAAAATATCGCAGCGTCATCGAGAGCCAGCTCGGCGGCACCGAGCGCCGCCTCGAAGTCTCGCTGAGCACTCCGAAGCCCGAGTCCCGCCTCCAATTCACCGATGCCGCCGGCCTCGAATTCGTCGTGCGCTATCCCGTGGACATCCGCCGCGCCGCCGAAATCGACGACAACGTCACTCGCTCGATCCTCGACACCCTCGCCGCCACACCCGACCTAAAAACGTCGGTCTCTGGCCCTCCAAAAATCCGCGCCGCCATCAAGGGCTAGAAGCCGCTCACTCCGACTTTGGACTGCGGCGCTTCAGTGCCGCCTTTACGGTCTCAACCTTGCGCACTGCCCGTCCGTTGCGTCTCGCCTCGAAGTTGTAGGGGCGCAGCACCGCTGCGCCCCATGCCCGCACCATCATCGCGTCTTGAGTCCGTCCGATTCTTCCTGCCGTCTCAACGTGCCGAGAAAATTCTGCATACAGGATTTTCCTAAGTAACGCGAAAGCACGCACCCCCCATCTAACACTGCAACCAAACGGAAATCGATTCCGCGGGCAGTTTTTTGTGTCCTGATCGGCGTGGACGCGGAAAAATTAAGGAGCTTCACACCAATGAAACTTTCGAAACTCGCAGCCGCACTCGCAACCGTAGCACTCTTCTTCGCTGGCGTCGCAGTCAGTGCCGAAGCCAACAAAATGACCATCCACATCGACCAAAAGGTCACCGTCAACGGCAAAGTCCTGGATAACGGCAAATACATCGCGGAATGGAACGGCGAAGGCCCGAATGTTCAGGTGACCTTGCTCCATGGCAAGGACGCCGTCGCCACCTTCCCCGCTCAAATCAAGCAAGAAGCGTCGGCCAATTCGAACGATGCGATCGGCACTACCGATGGCCCCGATGGTTCGAAGCAGCTCACCGCCATCTACCCCAGCGGCAAGCGCATGTCGATTCAGCTCGACAACAGCGGCGCCGGTTCGTCTGGCTCAGCGGCTTCGCGCTAAGCTCTCTTGCTACCATCCAACGGATCCTAACCTTCTCTATCGCCGTCATCCTTAGGCGTACGCAGGACGCCAAAGGATCTCAGCCTGCGGCGTCACGTCGACAAAGCGCCCGTTTCTTCGCACTGTATCGCCGAAGAAATGGGCGCTTTCGCCTCGAGTCGAGTAAACTGAGCTCGTCGAGTACGAGCTGGTCTCTAACGAAATATCGGTCGGTCCGTCCAACGTACTTCATGCGCGCGCTATCAAATCTCCGAATCTCAGCCATCGCGATCGTGACGATCCTGGCGATGCTCATTGTCCCGGCGTGCGGTTCACTTTGCGCGTCGATGAATCACTGCTCGTCGAGCGCAGCCTCAGCCGAACCTGACGCGTGCCATCACGCAAATATGTCCTCGCAGTCCGATTCCGAAACGCTTTCATCGCCGGCTTCGTGCGGTCAGCAATCGCCACTCCTGGCGATCCTCGCGGCGTCCGACTCATCGCTTCAACTTGAGTCCGCATTCGGCGCGAACGCGCTGTTTTCGATCGACGTTGCAGATCACGCATCTACGCCGGATAGCCGATTGCCCAAATTTTCATATTTAGAGCAATCGCCTCAGCAGAGTGCTCCGCGCGAGAGTCTCTCCGTCCTTCGCATATGATTTTCGCCTCCATCCTGTAGCGACTTATCGTTGCCGACCCTAATAGCTCTGTCATTCCGAGCGAAGCGAGGAATCTGCTGTTTCCTCGCGATCCGTAGCGCGGCATTCAAAAAATTCATCTGCATCTTTCTCCAAAACTCCGAATCGATTGATTCAGGTATTCGCCGTGGAGGCTTCGATGAGCAGCACCCGCAGAAATTTCTTCCAAAACGCCGCCGCGTTCAGCGCTGCACTCTTCGGCTTGAGCGATCAGCTCAAAGCGCAAGCAGCGCCCGCTTCAAACCCGCATGTTCGTCATTCGCACACGGAAGACACATCGCCCGGCCCGCGCGTCATCACTCCCGATGTCCCCGACCTCCCGTTCGAACTCGACGGCAACGTCAAAGTCTTCCGTCTCGCGAGCGAAGTCGTGAAACGCAAGATCGCGCCATTCAAAACCGTCGACGCCTGGGGCTACAACGGCAGTTGCCCTGGCCCGACGATCCAGATCAACCAGGGCGACCGCGTCCGCGTCATTTTCGAAAATCGCCTGCCCGAATCCACCACAGTCCACTGGCACGGCCTTGAAATTCCCATCGAACAGGACGGCGTCCCGTGGATCAGTCAGAAGCCAATCCCACCCGGCGAAAAATATACCTACGAATTCACCGTTCATCAGGAAGGGACATTTTTCTATCACGCGCACAGCGCGATGCAGGAAATGTTGGGCCAGATCGGACTCTTCATCGCGCACCCCGAAAAACCCTACAAACCGCGTGTCGATCACGACTACGCGATCGTCTTGCAAGAGTGGGCGGTTCTTCCGAGCAACTCCGTTCCCAACAGTGCCGGAATGGAGTTCAACTGGCTCACCTTCAATGGAGTGTCGGCTCCGGCCATCACACCGATGATCGCGCGCCTCGGCAGCCGCGTTCGGTTACGGATCGTGAATCTCGGAATGGATCACCATCCGATCCACCTGCACGGCAATCAATTCGTGCAAACCGGCACGGAAGGCGGCCGCGCACCGGAATCAAGCTGGTATCCGATGAACACCGTTCTCGTCGGCGTAGCGCAAGCGCGCGTAGTCGAGTTCGAAGCGAAGTATCCCGGCTCATGGATGGTTCACTGCCACCTTCCCCATCACATGATGAACAGCATGATGGACCTGCTGCGCGATCGTCAGATCACCACCGCGGCGCAGACCGATCCTCAAGCGCTCAGCCAAATGATGACACTCGCAAAAACCGTCGGCTTCGAACACGTCCATCACTCTCCAATCGCCGACAACGCCGAAAGCGTAAAAGGCTTCCCGCAGGACGCCTTCATGGAAATGGGAATGGACTCCGTCGTAGCGAAACCAGAAACCCACGGCCTCCCCGCAAACTGGTCCGCCGAAATGATGGGCATGATGACGCTCGTCCGCGTCCTCCCCGACGACCAATACAACGAAATCCTCCACCTCCAACAGCAACAAAACTCCGCCGCGCCACAAAATCCCGCCGTCTCCGAGGAGCACCATGACCACAATTAATATGGAGTGCGGCGCTTCAGCGCCGCTTTCACAGCGTAAGCCCAACGCGAATGCATCCATGCAGCTTTATTCTGAGCCTAAAGGCCCAGCGCCCTGTGTCGGCACGATTCCAACGCGACGCTGCGTAGGGGCACGGCACGCCGTGCCCGCTCTTCTCATCGTTCTCCTCATCCCATTTTCTCTCCGCGCCCAAGACCAACCCATGCAAATGCCCATGCCCCAATCCGACCAGCATCACGACGCCCAATCCCACGACCACCACGAACATGGCGGTATGGAATTGATCGTCCCTCACTACCCCGAACTCGGCCGCGCCCAACTGAACGCAAAATCCCCCCTCGTCACTCTCGAACAAGTTCAATCCATCGCGCGCCAAAACAATCCGACCCTGCGCCAGGCCGAGTCACAAATCCGCGCCGCTAAAGCACGTCAACAACAAGCCGGCCTCTATCCCAATCCAACCGTCGGCTACACCGGCGACGAAATCCGTGGCGGTTCCGTCGGCGGCGGCAAAGAAGGCTTCTTCGTCGAGCAAACAATTGTCACCGGTGGCAAACTCCGCCTCAGCCGCGAAGTCTTCGGCAAACAAACCCAACTCGCGACCATCGAAGCCGACGAGCAACGTATCCGCGTCGAATCCGCGGTGCAGATGGCCTTTATCCGCGTCCTCGCTGCTCAGGAGATGCTCGACGCGCGTCGAGACCTTGCGAAAATTTCGCAGGACGATGTGGACACGCAACGCCGCCTTTTCAATACTGGCCAGGCCGATGAAACCGAATTGCTCGACGCAGAAGTGATCGCCGAACGTGCACGCATGGCCGCGCGCATGCAAGAAAATACGCTTCGTGAAGAGTGGCGATCGCTCTCCAGCGTGATCGGCCAGCCCGAATTGCCGATGTCCACGGTCGGCGGCGAACTCGCGTCCGGCTGGCCCGAGCTCAACGAAGACGCCGCAGTCGAAGCCATCACGAATCAGAGCCCGGCCGTCAAAATCGCCGAAACCGCGGCAGCCCACGCGCAATCGCGCTTGGCGCGCTCGTTGAAAGAGCCGGTGCCCGACATCACCATCCGCGCCGGTGCGGAATACAACAACGAACTACTCGATGCACTTCCCTTTGCAAAAGGTTGGGAAGGTATCGCCGAAGTGAGCGTTCCGATTCCGATCTGGAATCGCAATCAGGGCGACACCGCCGCAGCCCGCGCCGACATCGATCGCGCCGAACAGGAAAAACGCCGCATCGCGCTGACTCTCCGCGACCGCGCCGCCAGCGCCGTCGATCAATACGCCAACGCGAAACTCATGGTCACCGAATATCGCGACGCGATTCTCCCGCGCGCAAAAAAATCCTACGGCCTCATGACCGAAAAATACGGTCTCATGCTCGCGTCCTATCCCCGCGTGCTCGAATCCGAACGCAAACTCTACGAATTGCAGATCGAATACATCGCCGCCCTCGAAGGCGTCTGGACCAACGGCATCGCTTTGCAGGGCTATCTGCTCACCGACGGCCTCGAAGCCCCCGCCGCCCCCGGCGAAGTCGATCGCCCCATCCGCGAAACCAACGTTCCGACGCCAGAGCGCACCATGTCTCCCGGCGAAGTCATGCCTCGTCCTTAGCTGCCAGCTGGCAGGGTGCGGGATCGACTAAATTCGTTAGTTTACTGTTTTAGAATATAGGAGGACTATGATATTTCGTTTGCTATCATAGCGACCTTGGGGGTCGTAGCTTGATGGTTCTCGATGACGACGAGATCAAGAAATTTCGGCGAGATGAGCAAACCGCTTTGGCGCCTGCTCAACGGCAAGCGGTTGAGAAAAAACGTGTGATGAGAATTTTCGTCGATAAAGCCCGGAGGTTACGGAAAACTAAAGATGCGCGCGCTTTCGCCGAGTTGCTGCTGGACGTGAATTTTCAGGAAGGTTCCGAGCAGTGGAAGGCCGCTTGGGATTACTTTTACGAGCGGTTTTGAGCTTCTGGATGCGCGCCATTCGCGCTTGCTGCTCAGCTTCGGGAAGTTTGCTCAGCGATTCGTACATCATCTCCGCGAGTACCTTGACTGCTACACGTTCTCTCGCGGTCTTGCCATTCGCCTTCATGACGGCATTATCGCATGCACTGCTTCGCCGTTGTCAACGGTTTGATAATCGGTAAGGATCCGCTTACAAATCACGGCTTGCTGCACTGTAACCTGTACTTCCGGACAGGTTCTGGCCTCGTATCCCATGGGCCACACTAGTACCTTGGTTAGGTTGCCGCACTGGAACGCCTGTAGATACCGTGCTAACAGGGCGAATGGGAGATTAGCGGCAGTTGTGTCTACGGATGCCTCTCCGTTTAGTCCACGTGTAGGTAGTCGCCTAAAGGATTTTTTCACGCCCGAATCGCGAGGCGTGTATTCGCATTTATGACGGCAATTCTCAAAGCGGGGCGTTACGAAATTGTGGCCGAACTCGGCCGCGGCGCTATGGGTGTCGTCTATAAAGCGACCGATCCGGTGATCGGCCGTCCCGTCGCAGTCAAAACGATCAAGCTCAGTGAACAAGGCACGGGACTGACGCGTTCAGAATTGATCGCTCGCTTTCAAACCGAAGCGCGCGCGGCGGGACTTCTGACGCACCACAACATCGTCGTCGTTTATGATGCGGGCGAAGAAGACGGGCTCTTTTACATCACGATGGAATTGGTGGAAGGCAAGAGCCTTCAAACGCTGATCGACGCAGGACATGCATTCCCGCTTCCTCGGGTGCTGCGCATCATGGAGCAGGCGTGCAACGCGCTGCAATTTGCGCACGAAAACAATATCGTGCATCGCGACATCAAGCCGGCGAACATCATGCTGACCGGCGACGACACGGTGAAAGTCACCGACTTCGGCACCGCGAAAATTCTTCAGTTCGGCACCGTGCAGCAAACCGCGCACGTGATGGGCACGCCCAGCTACATGTCGCCGGAACAAGTAAAGGGACGCGCTGTTGATGGCCGCACGGATATTTTTTCGTTGGGCGTCATGTTCTACGAAATGATCACCGGCGAAAAACCGTTCCCCGGTGAGAGCATCACTACCGTCATCTATAAGATCGTGAACGAGCAGCCTGTTCCGCCGCGCACGATTGATCCGACGATTCATCCTGGAATAAGCGCTGCGGTGTTGCGCGCGCTCGCGAAAGAACCGGAAGATCGCTACCAGAGCTGCCACGAATTTCTTGAAGATTTGCGCAACTATCGCAACGTTGCGGCGGAAGGAAATCCGCGCGCGACTGTGCCGTCGCTGGCGAATCGCAGTGCGCAGCCGAACGCAACTGTCGCGATGAATCCAGGACTGCGTGGCATGGCGGCGGAAAATCCGCAGATGACGCCTGGACGGCGCGCGGCGGAAACATTTGCCGATCCCTTTGCAACGAACGCGAATCCGATGCAAGCACCGCTGCTTCGCCGCACGGATAACATTCCTCCGTACGAACCGCCAGAAGAAAAAAGCATCGTGTGGACTGTGCTAGCCGCTCTCGTATTGGTCGGAGTCATCGGCTTCGGCGCGTACAAACTCAAGCCAGTTTTGTACGACGTCCGCCATCCCGAAGTGCACAACCAAGCCGTCGCGAACGCAGCAGCGCAGACATCGACAGCAGCAACTGCGCCTGCAACAGAAAATGCGGCACAACCGACGGACGCGCCGGCAGTGACTGCACAAAATTCGCAGCAACCAATCTCAACCCAATCGCAATCGGACGGCGCGACAGAAAAATCCGATTCGCAAAATGCAGCGCAAAATCCAAGCGACGCTGCAGCCACTCCGACAAATTCTGCGACGCAGCCGACCCAAACCGCGGCGTCCGAAAAAGTGACGCCGGAAAAAGCTCCGACGGCCGTTGCCGCCGTTGAAAAAACGGAAGTGGCCCCGGTGAAAAAACCGGTGGTAGCAAAAACCGAGCCGGTGCTGAGCGCGAAGGCTGCGCAAGTAAAACAAAAAATTGACGATGCGCTGGCGGAACGCAATCTGACCGGAAAAGCGAGCGTGCAGGGGGTCGGGAACACGCTGACGATCACGGGGAAATTGCGGCCGGGGCAGCATGCGGCGCTGCTGAATCTTTTGCACGATCTACCAGCGGGCGTGAAAGTCGTTGACAACATTAGCGATGGGGATTTGGCTCCGACGCCGAGCGCGAATCCGGCGGCATCGAGCGCGAATTCTGGGAACTCGGCGGCGAATCCAAATTCGCTGCGTGCGAATCGGCCGGGAGCAGTCGGCGGGAACGGCGGTGCGGCGAATGGGGCAGTGACGGCGCAGCCTGTAAGTGCAAAAGATACAGACAGTTCGGAGACGCCAAAGGTGACGGGCGCCCGAGTCGCTTGGGCTGACGTGAAGAGCTTCCCTGTTGGTGCTGAGATCTTTGTCGATGACAAATCGACCGGCCAGAGTACGCCGGCGCGGGTGCAGGTTTCGAGTGGAGTGCATGTGTTTACCCTTCATTTGGAAGGGTTTAAGGATCTTCGGCGTGGCGTCGACGTGAGCGATGGCGGAACGGTCGAGGTTCGCGGGCTACTGCGCCGCAATAAGGCGCAATAAACATCGCTCCATCAAAATTCCTCGAACTAGGTACCCCCCACCCCCCATTGAAAAGCGAAGAGTGTGTAACCGTATCATAACAGGCTAGTTATGGGAGCTGCATTTTCAAGAGTGTGTAAAACTCATTTTAAAGAGCTTGCAAGCTCGGTCGTTTCGAACGATTTTTGCTCAGGGAGGCGTGCCCGTGCTATGCCGGCGCAAGCCCCAACATATTGTAAATGAATGAGATATGGAGGCGACGAAGGCTTAGCGTTTGAATCGGGCAATGAAACACATCGAAGAGCCTTCGACTAGCGATAAGGGCGGCCTGTTGTGTTTCGTTTTGTAACACCGCCTTGGGAACAAGGCGGTGCGTCGGTATCCTCCGCATTGAAAACAGGACAGTTATCAGGATTTTGGAGGGGTCGGTGGCTTGCTCTATAGTCTAGGACAACATCCGTTCACTTGAATTATTGCTTGGTAAGGGTTTGGGTCTGATACCCGGGATTCGTGTCCGCGTAGGCCGGAACCGTGGCGACGTAAAGTCGCCGCTACCGGTGCATGAACGAAGGCAATTCCGCGGTGGTTCGTTGAATTTCTGAGAGGGCGATTTGTCTTATCGCATTCCAAAGATTGGATCGCAGGGCGGCGGGGAGGAGCACGACGAGATCCCCGTGGTCACTGCTGTTGCTCCCAGTAAGCGTGACCGGAGCGGGAGCGCTACGACTTCGAGCGGTGCGCTCAAGCTGGCGGCGCTACGAACCGATGAAACAGAGCGGGCGCTGCGGCGGTTCCATGTACTGCTGAATGCGACGCGGCTGTATGAGCGGCACCATCCGCATACGCTACGAAGCCTGGACGAAGCGTACGAAGGGATTCGAGGCGTCTCGTCGAGGCTCAAAGGATTCGAGCTCCGCGTGGGTCGCGGGCAGATTACTGTGCCTAAACACAGTGATGAGCCGCTGGCGGATACGCACGGAGAATTGCAGGCGCTCGCACGAGAGTTAGAGCGAGCGGGAATCCACACGATGACGTTTGGACGCGAATTTCATGTAGGCGAACTCGACACGATGGCGCAACTCGTGAGGAGTTCGCTGCTAACATCGGAAGAGAGCGCGAAGCACGACGCCACGAAGCGGTGGGCGTCGCTCCTCAGCGAAAACCGAGTGGAAGGCATTACGGTTAACACCCAATCCGATCGACGAGTTGATTCAGTGCTGGCGAGCATGATCGCAGCACTGGTGGCGTACGGTGGGAACACGCCTCGCGAGGGTGAGGATAAGCCGATCGCGGCGCCCGGGTTCGACGAGTTGGTCGCGACACTGGAATTGCTGGCGCGCCTAACTCCCCCGATGGAAGCAGCGCGAGAGTTTTCGCCGGAAGAGGCGGGGCGGGCGATACATTCGGCGATGGAAGCGGCAAACCGCGACACAGTGAGGTTGTTGCTGAGCAGCATCTCGCAGTATGCGCCGCGCGAAGGCGAAGAGCCGCAACCCTACCTTTTGCGACTTTCAGAAAGTCTCATCTTTGAATTCCTGGGGCCGGAATTTTCGGCCGGCGCGCTGACGCCGACGACGGTTCGGCCGATGCTACATCGGCTGGGCGGCGTGTTGGTCAGCGCCGGCAAATACAGCGGGCCGCATTCGTCGTCGCATCTCTCCTCGGTTGCGAATACCTGGGCGAGCGATACGTACCGGGAAAGACTGGTCGATCGATTCTGGCTGGAGATGCCGCCGCGCGAGAAGTCGGCGGTGTTGAAAGGGCCGGATGTGTGGGCCGTGCCCATCGTGGCCCTGCGACAGAATCTAGCGCAGCTGGCGGAAGCAGGAGCGGATGCGCCGAGACGTGAAGCGCGGAGCATCTTGCTGAACTATGCGCGCCGGATCGATCACGAGGCGTCACCTTGCCGCCGATCAGTTGCGGCGGGGTTGAATGAACTGACGGCGGTGATCGAATCGTTGTGGCCGAATCAGGTGCCGGAAGATCTGAGCAAGGGCACGCTGACGGCGTTGGAACACGAGCGGACGCCGGAGACGGCGGCGCTGCTTGCGGCATTTCTGGAGACCTTGGGGCGCATCGCGGTGAATCGCGGCGACTATGCGGGATTCGAAACGATCCTGACTGGATTGGAAAAGGCGCCGAAGGACAAAGAGCACGACCACATGACGAATCTTGCGCGGAGGATGGTGGCGCAGGATCGTTGGTTACTGTTGGTGGATGCGGCGTTTGCGAATCGGGCGCTCGATCCGGTGTTGCCGCGGTTGTTGCAGCGCGATCCGGAGCGATTGCTGGATCGAATGTCGTTGTTGCTGACCGAGCCGATGAGTTACGAGATGGTGCCGGGGATGGCGCGGTTGCTGCGAACGATCGGCGTGCCGGTGCTGAATTTGCTGGAAGCGCGGCTTTACGATTCGCGCAAGCAGCGGGTGAGCGCGGCGATCAAGCTGTTGGCGGCGACCGATCCGGAGCGGCTGCTGCGGGGCGTCGATCGCGCGATCGCGGCGTGGGAATGGAATCTGCAGGATCTGGCGGTGAGCGAACTTTCGCGGCCGACGAATTCGGCATCGGCGCAGAGCGCGGCTGGAATTTTTGCGCGTGTGCTGGCGGATGCGCATCCGCTGGTTGTGCCCATGATGATCGATCAGATCGGGCTGGCGATGGAGATCACGGCGGTGCCGCAGCTGATGGAGATTGCGTCGGGCGAGCATGAAATGTTGCGCGATCAGTTTGTGAGGATCAAGGCGATCGAAGCGCTGGGGCGCATGCGGGCGGTGGAAGCGATCGAGCTGCTGAGGTCGCTGGCGGAGAAGCGCGAAGGGATTACGTACGTCGAGCCCGGAGGATTGCGGGCGGCGGCGGAGGATGCGCTGGCGATGATGGAGGATCGGCCTTCGTCGGCGAGGGCGCGGAAGACGTTTGAGGCGGCGGCGCAGGCGAGTGCGAATTTCGTGGTTCCGCGGCGGTATGTGCGTGTGCCGCTGGAGTCGCCGTTGCGGGCTCAGATCGAGGGATCATCGCCGGTGGCACACATGGCACGAGTGAAGACGATCAGTTTGGGTGGCGCGTATCTGGAATCGCCGAAGAAGTTGTCGATTGGGGATTCGATCAAGCTGGAGATTCGGTCGGGATTTCGGAAGCTGAATTTTACGGCGGTCGTGAGGAATATCGGGGCGGAGGGGAATGGCGTGGAGTTTGTGCATATGAAGGATGAGGATCGGGAGAAGTTGAGGAAGCTGGTGCAGAAGAATTTGGAGCTGTAGGAGAAAGAAAAAGGCGAAGTAATGAAGCGATGAAGTAAAGAAGTAACGATCAAGGATTGTGGGAAGATGGATATGACGGCTTTGGCCGCCATTTTTGTTTTTGGGGGCTTTTGAGGGCTCAAAACGTAACGGAAAAAGCGGGCTGTGGTTTAGGTGTAGGCCTGGGCAAGTTGGGGCGCAGCAGCGCTGCGCCCGTACAAAGAGGTGGCGACGCGAAGGTGCGTGGTGTGGTGTGGATTCGATCGCGAAGGTGGGGCTGAAGCGCCGCGCTTCATGCGGTGCGTGGGTTCAGCCGGGGTACCAGACTTTGCGGGGGGCTGTGGCGGGGCGGGTGTAGGCCCAGGATTCGTCGATCAGGCGTTTCAGGTCGTAGTGGGGGCGCCAGCCCAGCAGGAATTTTGCTTTGGAATTGTCGAGCCATGTGGAGAAATAAGGCGTTTTGATTTCGACGGCGGACATTCCGCGTGTTTCGCGCAGGTAGTCGGCGACTTGCTGATAGTCGATGGGTTCATCCATACAGATGTTGAAGGTTTGCTGGTGTGCTTTCGGGTGATCGAGAGCGAGGACCATACTTTCGATCAAGTCGATGACGTGGACGAAATTGCGTTTTACTGGTTTGCCGGCAGGATCGAGCATCAACGGCACAGCGTTGCGATTGGCGTATTCGTCGGCGTTTTCGGAACCGACAAGACTGCGCCACTTCGGACCTCCAAAGACATCTTCGCCGAACGATAGCGAATACTTGAAGTCGTCTTTCTCCATGATCCACGGCGCGCGCAGACAACAGCCGGCGAGATCGTATTGAACGTAGTATTGCTCGAGCACGACTTCTTCCAAAACTTTGGAGAGCGCGTAGCAGCCGGGATAGGCGGTGTGTTTCTGCTGCTCGGTGATGGGGAGAGGGTGGGGGTAGAAGAAGTGGCCGACAGCACAGTCGCCACCGATCAAGATGAATTGGCGGAAGGTGTCGCTGGCACGGCACTCTTCGAGGAGCCAGAAGAGGCCTTTGACGGTGACGTCGATGATGTAGTCGGGGGTTTCTTTGCAGGTGGCACAGTGAATGACGTGGGTGACGCCTGACATGGCGCGACGGACGACGTCGCGGTCGGAGATGTTGCCGGTGACGATTTCGAGGCGGTCGTGGGGATCGAGAGGGCGATTGTGGCAGAGGGCGCGGATGGTGATGTCGGCGAGGTCGTGATTTTGAGTGAGGACGCGATGGATGAAATTGGAGCCGACTTTGCCGGTGGCGCCGGTGACGAGGATGCGTTTCATGAGGGCTTTCTGTTTTTGAGATTTGAGATGTTTGGGACGGTTCGTTCGCGGGGACGCACGATGATACCGATGATGAGGGCGGTCTTGCGGGGATGTAAACAAATTGATTGGCGGTTGACGATGGGAGATGGGGGCGTTGGTAGACTGATGGAGGTGAGGGTGAATTTGTAAAGGCGGCGCTGAAGCGCCGCAGTCCATGTGGTGCGGCGAAGTTTGCGAACAGCGCGGCGGGTTCTGAGGGGCTTTATGACGAATGAAGGGTGGAGTGTGGTGTTGGGGACGGCGGCGGGGTTTTGTACGACGGTTTCGTTTGTGCCGCAGGTGATCAAGATTTATAGGCAGGGTGGGCGGGACTTGTCGTATGGGATGTTGAGTTTGTATTTGGTGGGGGTGTTGTTGTGGTTTGGGTATGGGGTGGTGGTGCGGGCGCGGGCGGTGATTATTACGAATTTGGCGACGGCGGTGTTGATTGCGATTGCGACGGGGATGAAGGCGTATACGGCGAAGAGGGATTTTGGGAAGGCGGTGATGGGGGATGTGGG
>Ga0210393_10000716_pt1 | contig 28850 bp, 18 predicted proteins | sample IncBWC27OmetaG_FD_160068 | JGI IMG/M metagenome (GOLD analysis project Ga0210393, IMG submission 160068) | Forest soil microbial communities from Barre Woods Harvard Forest LTER site, Petersham, Massachusetts, United States - Inc-BW-C-27-O ...
CGACTAGTGTTTTTGCGGCTGGATCGCTTGGATTTCGGCGGGCGTCAATTTGTCAACGCGCTGAATGAATGCGGCGAGGGACCAGAGCTGTTCGTCGCTGTAAAACGGGCCGTAGGCGGACATGGCGGTCATGCGGACGCCGTGCTTGATGATCCAATAAATTTCGGGCTCGGAATATTGCGTGCCGACGTTCGGCAATTGTGGAATGCGCGGATAGTTGGAGCGATCTTCGGCGAAGGGTTTGCCGGGTTCGCCGTGGCAGCCCATGCATCCCCTCACATATAGTTTTCCGCCGGCGATGATGGAGTCTTCGGTTGCGACGCTGGGGGCCGACAGATTTGCGGCGCTGCGTTTTACGGCGGCGCGGACGGCGGGCTGCATGATCGCGGTTTCCCACGCGGGAGGCTTTACGTCGCTGCGCGTGTCGTCGAAGCCCAAAGCAAGGTAAGCGGTCGTGACGAGCGGAATCAGGACGAACGGCGTCGCGAAGCCGATCACAAAATTTTTCATGTGGGCCGTTCTCTCCTTTCTCTCTTTCCTCGCGCTACTTTTTCTCGTCCGATTGAGGTTGCGACGAAGTTGTTGATGAATCGGGTGCCTTTGCCGCTTCAAGGACGTGCGGCGGCAACTGTGTCATCCGGCGAATGAACGCGGCCAGGCGCCAGTATTCGGGATCGGAATACGATGTGCCCTCCGCACCCATGCCGGACCGGCGCACTCCGTGTGTGGCGATCCAGACGATCTGAGCTTCGGAGTATCGGGTCGAGGTTTGCCCGAGCTGAGGGACAGGCGGATAGAACGTTGAGCCGAATTTGCTGGGCTTGCCGGGTTCGCCATGGCAGCCGACGCAATCATTTAGATAGAGTTTGCCGCCGGCGATGATGACTTGTTCGTCGTTGAGGGGCAGCGGACTTTGCAACGCTGGGGCGTGGCGGCGGACGGAGGCGTGCGTTGCGATGTCGAGGAAGCGAGATACGAACGGAGACGGAACGACGTCGGAGCGAATATCGACCAAGCCTGTTCCGAGAAACAGGAGGGAGAGCAAGATCAGGGCAAGCGTTCCGACCGCGAAGCCTTGGAGGAAGGTCTTCACATTTGCTTCTCCGACGCGCTTGCGGGTTGGACGGATGGACGATGGATTCGTGAGTTGAGGGCGTGTTGCTGAGCGATTGGTCGCTAATGAGCGACCGCGAAAGCGGCGCTGAACCGCCGCACTCCATATAGAGCGCGGCGGCTCGTTGACCGTGGAGATGGCTAGTTTGTGGCGGCGTCGCCTGGGGTTGCCGTTGGATATAAGCCGGGGAGCGGGGCGTTTTGTTGGTCGCGCAGTTCGGGATGTGGGAAAGGCTTGCGCGGGATCATTTTGTCGCGCATCGCGGCGTTGTAGACGAAGATGGCTTCGACGGTGGCGATCTGTTTCAGGTCGGCGGGCACGAGGTGCTCGTACGTGTCCATGTTGGAATGGTGCGTGCGCGTCTCGTAGTCGGCGTCGTCCTGGATGAACTGGAAGCCGGGGACGCCGACGGCGTCGAAGGAAAGATGATCGGTGCCGCCGGTGTTTTGGTTCGTGATTGCGGTGACGCCGAGATCGGCGAGCGGTGCCATCCATTGCTTGAAGATGTCGTAGACGGTGCCGTTGTCCTGCGTGTAGATGCCGCGGATTTTGCCGGTGCCGTTGTCGACGTTGAAATACGCAGAGACCATTTTTTGCTCGGGCTTGACTTCGATCGGGCCGGCGGGCTTGCGGAGGAATTCCGGCATGTTCATCTGATCGGGAGCAGTTGAGAGCGGGTAGCTGCCGAAGTGCTGGTTGGCGTAGCCCTTGCTGCCGAAGAGGCCTTCTTCTTCTCCGGACCAGAGCGCGATGCGAATGGTGCGGCGCGGCTTGGCTTTGAGCGACGTGAGGATACGCATGACTTCGAGCGCGACGATGGAGCCAGCGCCGTTGTCGGTCGCGCCGGTGCCGGCGATCCAACTGTCGAGGTGTCCGCCGACCATGACGACTTCGTCTTTCAGCTTGGAGTCGGTGCCGGGAATTTCGGCGATGGTGTTGAAGCCGTGTTCGTGATCGCCGGTGAATTTTGTTTCGACGTTCATTTCGATCGTGACGGGGACGCGGTTCTTCAGCAGGCGGAAGACGCGGCCGTAGCTTTCGATCTGCGTAACGACGACCGGGAAGGGAACGGCGGTGTCGCGTTTATACGGCGTGCGGCCGAGCGCGGCGCCGTTGTCGTCGAAGATGATGCCGGTGCCGCCGCCGTTTTTGCCGTCGCGGCTGGGGACGATCACGCCGGCTGGCTTTTCATCGCTGAGGAACGGAAGGATTTTGCGCGTCAGCATGATGCGCTTCATGTAACGCTCAATGCGCGCCTGCGTGTCGGCGTTGGCGTTTTCGAGCGGATAGGCTTCCAGTTCTTTGAGTTGCTTTTCGTCGTAGCGCTCGAAGAATGGCTTGTCGGTGCTCGGGACTTCGCGCATCGCGCCGAGCAGAACAATTTTGCCGCCGAGCTTGCCTTTATATTTTGCGAGGTCGGCTTCGTCGTTGATGACGACGGAGATGGCTTCGGCTTTCACGGGACCGTTGGACGACGGAGACCACGGCGTCGCCTGCGCGACGAAAACTGCGGTGTCCGGCTCGACCATACGCACCCAGGTGTTGAGCTGTTGCCAGCCCATGCCGAACTCGCCCCAATCTTCGAGGTGCGCGTTGACGCAGCCCATTTTTGTGAGCTGATCGCGCGTCCACGCGTTGGCTTTCGCCATGTTCGGCGAACCGGTGAGGCGCGGGCCGATGCCGTCGGTCAGGCCGCCGGCGTAGTCCATCACGTGCGAGTGCTCGAGGCCTTCGTCGCGAATCGCGTTGTACATGCCGAGGTCGAGCGATTCGGTCGCGGGCTGATCCATTTGTGATTCCGTCCAGCCGGCGGATGCTTCCGCGGGCTTGGCGGACTTCTTGTCAGTTTCGTTTGAGAAGGAAGGGCCGGCTGCGAGCAGAGCCGCGGCTACCAGGGCAACGGTGCGCCTAACAAGCATGAAGGATGTCTCCTGCGATGGGTGATGGTTTCGGTTCGTAAAAGCCGCACCATTGTACGCCCATCGCAAGAAACTCAAAGCGAAACAACCGGCTCAAGACCCAGAGATCGTGCGGACATGGGGCGCAGCAATGCTGCGCCCCTACATGGGTTGCGCTGGCTCAGCGCATCTCCGCTGTCGTGATGAGGCTCTCAGAAGAAAAACTTGGCGCCGAGTTGCAGCAGGCGCGGTGGGGCTGCGCTGATGACGTCGCCGAAGGTTGAGCTGGCGATGTTTCCGTCCACGGATTGAGCGCCGAAGAATTGGGCGTGATTGAAGACGTTGAACGCTTCGATGCGGAATTGCAGCGACTTCAGTTCCGTCAGCCGAACGTTTTTCAGAAGCGCCATGTCGTAGTTGTCCATGCCGGGGCCGTAGAAGAAACGGCGCCGAGCGGTACCAGGAGTTCCGAGCGCGTTTTCAGTGAAGGCGGTGGCGTTGAAATAGGACTGGCTGTTTCTCGGATTCGAATTGATATTCAGCGGCGCGCCGCTGTAGTCGGGTTCGTCGACACCGAAATTATTGATTCCATTTGGCTCGGAACCGAGCAGCGAGTTGTCTCCAAAATTCACCAGCGTGACCGGGAGCCCGGAGCTAAAATGCGTGATGCCGGAGAGTTCCCAGCCGGAAGTCAGGCGGTTGGTGGCGCGGAACAAACGTTCGAATGGAAGCAGATAGTTGTAGCTGACGACAAAGTTGTGTTTCACGTCGAACGCCGAGAGCGCTTTGCTTAGCGACGGATTCAGCGGATTGACGCCTTCGCCGAGATTCGACGACTGATCCTGAGATTTGCTGAAGGTGTAGCCGCCGAGGATCGTGAGGCCGCGGCTGGTATGGCGCAGCGTTACCTGGAGCGAATTGTAATTCGAATTGCCGATCGTGGTCTGGCTCGCGTTGCTGCCGAAATTCGAACCGAGCGGGCCGCGCGTGCCGTTGAAAACCTGTCCGGTGTTGCTGATGTACTGGCTGTCTTCGCCGAACGGGCCGCACGGAACTTGCCCGGGCGCTAAATTCGCGGGATCGCTAAGTGTGAGGCAGAGTGCCGGATCGCCCGGGTTGGACTCGGTGATGACGAGCAACCGATGTCCCTGCGTGCCGACGTAGTTCAGGCTCAGCACGGTGTTCGCGCCAAAGCCGCGTTCGATCGACAGCATGTATTCCTCGGTGTACGGAATGCGATTCGTCGTGAGGAAGTTCGGCAGACCGGTGATCGGTTCGAACTGCGACCAGTCGACAGAATTGTCGGGATGGCTCGCGCTGGAATTCAAAGGAGCGAGCGCGACGGGAAACGCCTGTCCAAGATTTTGTCCGTTTGCCGCGGTGACGAACGGAGTCGGGAAGAGCGGCGGCGCGGGACTGGTGTACGTCGTTCCGTACGGAGCGTTGGCGCTCATGACGCCGATGGTGAGCGCTTCGATCGCGGTGTAGAACATGCCGTAGCTGGCGCGAATACTGGTCTTGCCGGGGCCGCCCAAAATTTTCGCGAGGATGCCGTCGCCGGAAGAGTACGGCGAGTATGCGAGACCGACGCGCGGCGCGAAATCGCGATTGCCCGGGCGTCCCAACGTGCGGGGAACACCGGGATCGGTGGGATAAAGGATCCCGGCGGGCGCGCCTGGGAAAACAACCGATTGCTGGCCGGGCACGAAGGTAGCGATCTGATTGTACTTCTCGTACCACGGCTCGATGCGATCCCAACGCAAGCCGTAGTTCAGCGTGAGGCTGCGATTGATGCGCCAGCTGTCCTGGCCATAGAGGCCGACGTATTTGTTTCGTCCATAGAAGGGCTGGAGTTGGCTCTGGTTGTATTGGCTAGGCACTCCCAGTAAGAAGTCCGCGAAATCGGATCCGGTTTCGCTGCCGAAAAAGAGAAAGCTGCCGTTGAATTGCGCGATGGCGTTGACGTTCACCTGGTCGTAGTGAAATTCACCGCCGAATTTCAGCGTGTGCGTGCCGATCACTTTCGAAAAATTATCGAGCCACTGGAACGTGTTTCCGATCTGGTTCAGCTCGTTGGTGTTGGTGCCGATCGTGAAACTGTTGAAGCCGACGCTTTCGACGCCTTCGGTCTTGGGAGAAAGGGCGACGATGCCCGGCGTGCCAGGACCTGTGACGAAGCCCTGCGACGCGAGGCTCGTGCCGACGCCGCCCACCGGTTTGCCGAGGTCGTTCGAATTGCGCAAGAGGCTGAAGCGGAACTCGTTCACCGAAGTGCTGCCGAAGCTCTTCGTGTCACCGAGGCTCAGCAACTGCGCGCGACCGAGATAGTCGGCGCTGAAACCGGGCACGTTCGCGCCGCCTTGCGCGATGGGATACGGGTTGTTCTGCGACCAGTCGTCGAGAAAGTAGTAGGCGGAGAGAAGTCCGAAGCGCGTGTTTGCGTCAAGGCGATAGGCACCTTTGTCGTCGCGCAAGGTGAGATTGGATGAAGATGTAGCGAAGGTATTCGCGCCGATGTTGGGCGACGGAATGTATTGCAGGAGATTCTTGGCGGGTGCGGACCAGGCGCTTTGAGGAATGATCGCGCCAGGGAAGACGCACGTGGTATTGGTGCAACCAGTCGTGTAGTAAGGCTCGCCCGCAGTCACGGCGTAGCCGAGCTTCTGCGAAAGCATGTTCGCCAGAAAGGGGCCACTGACCGTTGTTGGTACGCTGGCGCCGGTCGCATCGGTGGTTACGAATGCGCCGGAAAGATCGCTCAGATTGCCGGTGCGATCCTGCGCAGACGGCACTGGGATCTGGCCGGTGTCCACGCCTTGCGTCGAACGCGTTCCCTGATAGTCGGCGAAGAAGAAGATTTTGTCGCGCTTGATCGGCCCACCGATCGTTCCACCAAACTGGTTCTGGTTGAACTCGCCACGCGTCGGCGAGAAAAAGTTGCGCGCATCGAGATCGGTGTTGCGGACGAATTCGAAAACATCGCCGTGGAACGAGTTCGAGCCAGATTTCGTGACGACGTTAATCTGGCCGCCGCTGAATTCGCCGTACTCGGCGTCGAAATTGTTCGTCAGGATGCGGAACTCGGCGATCGAATCGAGATTCGGAATGACGGCGGCGCCCATGTTGACGTCTTCTTCGACGTCGCTGCCGTTCACGATGAAGCTGTTCGCGAATTCGCGCTGGCCGTTGATGGAGATCGTGCCCGGGTTGAGGTCGCCGGAGGGAGACAGCACGCTCGCGCCGACGTCCTGCACGGTGTCGTTTGTGATCGATGTAGCAGGAGCGACTCCTGGCTGAAGCGTCAGCAGGTCGGTGTAACTGCGGCCATTGAGCGGAACCGTGGTCAGTTGCCTGGCGGTGATCACCTGTCCGTTCTGCGTGCTCGTCGTCTCGACTTGCATCTGATTCTCTTCGACCGTCACGGCGTCCGTGATCTCGCCGACGGTGAGAACTGCATCAATCGTCAGGGCGCTGTTCGCGTCGATCGTGATGCCGGTCCGGCGGTACGGACGGAATGCGGAACTCGAAATTTCGAGGTCGTAGTGGCCGACGACGAGCGTCGGGAAGGAGTAGAAGCCTTTCGCATCGGTCGTGACGGTTTGCGTGATGCCGGTTTCGAGATTTTTCGCGATAACGCTGGCCTTGACGACGACGGCGCCGCTGGCGTCGGTAACCGTGCCGGAGATGCTCCCGCCGGTTCCTGCCGACGATTTACCGACAAAGGTCAGCAGCGAAACGAGAAAAAATAGGAAGAGGAATGCGAATCGTCGTGATGGGGAAGTGCGAGTGCGGTGCAGATTCGGGGCCAACGATGCGGCGATCACCTGTTTCTCCGAGGTTATGAAGTCTGGCCGACGAGCGGATCGATGAACTAGTGTCCGAAGAAGGCGAGCTTTGTTGCAAATGACTTGCAGAAGTGAATATACGACAACATTGGTCCCATTTCAATGGATGTCGGACCAGTTTGGGAGTTGTTACTTCTTTTTTACATTCCGGCTCGGATTTCAGCCCCAGAACGCCGCAGGCCCTTTGCGGCTAAACGAGCAGGTCTGTTACAGTTCGGCGCTCCAGCAGTCGATTTTCGGCCGACTCATCCGTCTCCATGGTGGAGGGAGGCTGGGTTGACCAGCCCGGGGCCACCGCCCCGAGAGACGTACGAATGGTCTCCAGGCGGGGCGAAATTCGGGTTTGTGTAAGTTTTTCCAGCTCAGCTGCGTACTAGTCTATGGATGCGCCGAGACCAGATCGGATGAGCGCGCCGGGGATAACGGAACCCACGGAAGCGATCGCACGGGCGAGGGCCGGTGACGGCGACGCCTGGGGCGAGCTTTATCGTGAATATGCTCCCGCCATGTTTCGATTTTGCCGGCGGGCGCTGCCGACGCGGGAAGACGCTGAAGATGCAACGATGGAAATTTTCATGAAGCTGCGAGACAAACTTGTGCAGTACGACGAGACGCGCTCGTTCAGCGCGTGGCTTTATAAAGTAGCGGCAAATCACTGCTGGGACCTGCTGCGGCGCCGTAAAATCCGCCAGGATAAAGAAACCGAAGATGTGGAGACGGTGCCGCTGGAGCATCCAGACCCGAACCAGCTCGATCGCATGATCGAGCAAAGCACGAGCGATGAAGTCCGCAAGGCGCTGGGCAAGCTCGGCGCGCGGGCACGCATGGCGCTGGTGATGCGCTATTACTCGGACATGAGTTACGACGAGATTGCCGATGCGCTGGGGGTGCGCCGCGCCTTTGTGGGCGTGGTACTGCTGCGCGCGCGGCATGAACTGCGACAGGCGCTGGGTGAGCCCGGTGCGATGGCCGCAGGAGGGGCCTTGTGAGCGATATGGCAAACGATCCGCGCGACGTACAACATCTTGACGAAATGATCTTGTTGCTTTACATCGAGCGGCAACTGGATCGAGTGAAGGCGGCCGAAGTTTCGGCGCACGCACAGGAATGCAATGAGTGCCGCACGCTGCTGCGCGCGATGGAGCGCGAGTCACGATTGCTGACGCGAGCGATGCTCGAAGAAGACGAAGTTCTGCCGGCGAGATTGATGCAGTTTCAGCAGCGCGCGCGCCGCTCGCTGCAATGGATTTGGGGTGTATTGTTCGGGCTGTCGGCTACGGGCGTCTACGCGCTTTATACCGGCTATGTCGAACCCTACGAGCAGCAATTGCAGCAGGCGGGATTCGGCAGCACGAGCCTTTTGAATCTTTTGATTTTTCAAGGTGTGTTCTGGAAAGGATGGCAATCCGTGATCACTTTAGTCGAGGTGGTGGCCATGCTCACCGTAGGCGGCTTCAGTCTGGCGTTCTTCCGCAAACGGCTACGGCGAGGATCCACCGCGCTGGCTCTGGTGCTCACCGGATTCTGCGCAGTCGGCGCGCTGATGACGCCGGCCACGGCTTCGGCGCAAGATGTGCGCAAGTCCGATAGCGTCGAAATTCGCAGCGACGAAACGGTGAAAGGTGACGTGTTTGTTTTCGCTCACCGCGCGCGAATCGACGGAAAGGTGGAAGGCGACGTCTACCTGTTTTGCCAGGATGCCAGCGTCGGTGGACACGTGACCGGCGACGTCATCGCCTTCTCTCAGATTCTGCGTGTCGGCGGCACGGTGGACGGCAATATCCGCTCGGCTACGAACAGCCTCTCGCTCAGCGGCAGCGTCACGCGCAACGTACTTACCTTTAACGAGTTGGCGAATTTCGATAGCTCGGGCAAGATCGGCGGCAGCCTTACGGCATTTGCGCACAACTTGAATATCGACGGCGGAATTGGCCGAAATGCGCTGCTTTTCGCGGAGCAAACCACCCTGTCGGGAAATGTCGACGGCGAGATCAATGCGAAGGGCGACAATCTGCGCATCAATGGCTCGGCGAAGGTCGGCGGGCCGATCAAGTTTGAAGGGCGAAATGCCCCCGATGTTGCGAGCGACGCGAAACTCGCATCCCCCCCTGTTTTCACGAGGATGGAACACAAGCCCGACTACATGGAAGGCAGTTACTTTGTCTGGCAGGTGATCTGGCTGGCGGCTTACGTTCTGTTCGGGCTGGTGTTGTTCCAGTTGATGCCGGCGTTTTCCAAAGAGGCCGTGGACAATGTGGAGCAATATGGCGCGTCGTTTGGTCTGGGCGTGCTGGTATTTTTCGGCGTGCCGATCGCGGCGCTGATTGCCTGCGTGACCGTCGTCGGGTTGTTTGTCGGGCTCGCGACTCTGTTTACGTGGTACGCCGGGCTGTATTACGCGCAGACGATTGTCGGCGCCCTCGTCGGCCAGTGGCTGCTGGGGCGCACGCGTGAGACGTGGCCACTGATCGGCCGCATGGTCGTCGGCATCATAATCGTGCGGCTCACGACGATGATTCCGCACGCCGGAGGCTGGATCAAGCTGGGCGTGACGCTGTGGGGCGCTGGAGCGATTTCGCTGGCGATTTATCGCCGCTTCCAGCCGCCGATGGCGGGCTTGGCTCCGGCGATGTCGCCGCTTCCACCGACGGCGACAGTTGGCGGCGCAGTGCCGGCCTAAGATCTTCTACGGTATTTGGGTGCCGGACCCTTTTGGTTTTGAAAGGGTGCGGGTTTAGACGAAGCCCAATCCAAATCACAACGAGGACTTCCGCTCCAGGGTTTAGCTGACCGTAAGCGTAATCGTTGCCGTGTGCGTCAGCGATCCCGAAGTGCCCGTGATGGTGATCGTATAGTTTCCGGCCGGTGTACCCGTCGAAGGCAAACCGCTGCAGCTTGTCAGTGAAAGCATCAGCAGCACCCCGAAAGTCCACGCAAGTTTCCGCGCTGTCCCCATTCGGCGAGCGATCCAAACCAGCGACACTAAGCTCAATGCAACGAGTGCGAGCGCGGCATTCCAGATGCCCGTCGTAGGTCGCGCACCATGGCGAATCGCCATCGCCGGCGAAGTGCGCGCGGTCGTTGTGATCGTGGCGGTGGAGGTGACTCCGCTCGAAGTCGGAGTGACCGAGGTCGGATTCAGCGTGCACGAAGATCCCGCTGGCGCGCCAGTGCAAGTCAGCGCGACGGCTGACGTGAAGCTATTCAATCCCGCCACGGTGACGGTCGAAGTGCCGGAGCTTCCAGCCGCGAAGCTCAAGGCAGCCGGCGCGACGGCGACGGAGAAGTCGGGCCCGGAGTTCGTGCCCGTGCCGTTGAGTGTTGCCGTTTGCGGGCTGCTGGCGTCGCTGTCGGCGACACTGAGGGTCGCAGTGACCGCGCCCGCGGCCGTCGGCGTGAAGGTCACGCTGATCGTGCAGCTTTTGCCGGCGGCAAGAGTCGCCGTGCATGCGCTGGTTTGGGCGAACGACGATGCGCCCGTGCCGGTAATGCTCACGACGATGTTGCTCACGGTCGCAGTGCTGTTGTTTTTCAGCGTCACGGTTTGTGCGGTGCTGGTCGTGCTGATGTTCTGATTTCCGAAATTCACAGTCGCAGGAGACAGGAAGACGGGGCTCGGCGGCGCCGTGCCCGTTCCCGTCAGAGGAACAGATTGCGGGCTCGACGCGTCGCTGTCCGAAACGCTGAGTGTCGCCGTCTCGGCCGCCATGACCGACGGTGTGAATGTGACGGCAATCGAGCATGTCGCGCCGGCGGCGATCGATCCGGTGCATGTCGAAGTGCCGACGGCGAAGTCGGCCGCGTTCGCTCCCCCGATGGAGACCTTGGTGATCGTCAGCGCGCTGCCCGTCAGGTTCGCCAGCGTCACAATGAGTCCTTGGCTCGTTACGCCGACTGGCTGGTTCCCGAAGTTCACCGCCGACGGGCTCAGGATCACTCCCGTCGCGGCCGCGGGCGAAAGCTTTGCGACAAACGCCCCGCCCGTCTTGAACGCTGTTTGAAACGCGCCGGCTGTAACCGGAAAATCCGACGACCCGGTGACACCGGTGATGTAGATGTTCGCCGCGCTGTCGAGACCCAGGCCGGTGGCAGCGTCGCCGCCGCTTCCACCGAAATACGTTGAGAATGAGAGCGCCGAACCGGTCGGATTGAGCACCGAAACGTAACCGATCGAGCGATTTTGCGTCGTCCGCGTGAATTGCGGCGCGCCGGGAATCGTTGGGAAATCAGCGGATGTCGTGCCACCCGCGACATAGGCGTTGCCGCTGCCGTCAGCCGCGATTGCCGCCGCGGCGTCTTGCGAAGACCCGCCGAGGTACGTCGAGTAAACCAGCGAAGCGGCGTTCGATTTTGTCGTGTCGAGTCGCGCGACGAACGTCGTCTTGTTCGTATTCTTCGGAGTCGATTGCAGGACACCGCTGGTGACGGGGAAATCTGTAGTCTTCGTGTTGCCCGTCACGAATACGTTCGAGCTTGGCCCGAGCGCGATGGCATTTCCGATGTCGCCTGAGCCGCTGCCCGTCGCGGTGCCGCCGAGAAAGGTCGCATACACAAGATTGTTTGCCGTCGTCGTATCGACTCGCGCGACGAATGCGTTCCCCGCCGTGCCCTTCAGCGTCGATTGGAATGCGGAGGCGGTCACCGGGAAATTGGTCGAAGTCGTTTGCCCCGTGATGTACGCGTTGAAGCTGGCGTCGACTGCGATGCCCGTGCCCTGGTTCGAGCTTGTTCCGCCGAGCAGCGTCGAATAGATGAGCGATCCTGTGCCGCTGAATGTCGTGTTGAAGCGCGAAATGAAAGCGAGTCCCGTCGATTGACCGGCCGTCTGGATTGCAGTCGCCGGTGTGACCGGGAAGTTTGTCGAGGTCGCCGAGCCGGTGACGTAGGCGTTGCCGTTCGAGTCAAGCGCGATCGCCGCGCAGGAATCGTTGCCGGAGCCGCCGATGTACGTCGAGTACATCAGCGACGCGCCGATCGAGTTGAGCTCGGTGAGGAAGCCGTTCGAGGGCGTGCCGTTGTTCACGAGCTGATAGGCGGTGCCGGATGTCACCGGGAAGTCGGTCGAAGGCGTGGAGCCGGTGATGTATACATTCCCACTCGCGTCGACTGCGACGCCGGTCGCATTGTCGAATTTTCCGGTTTGACCGGAGCCGCCGAGATAAGTCGAAAACGCCAGCGCAGTTCCGCTGGCATCGAGTTTCGTGACGAACGCATTTCCATTCGTGCCAGTTCGTGTGCTCTGAAACGTGCTTGGGGTTGTTGGGAAATCGGTTGCGCCGGTGGTGCCGACGATGTAAGTGTTGCCCGCCGAATCCACGGCGATGGCGTTGCCGGTCGTAATGCTGTTGCTGCCGCTGAGGTATGTCGCGTAGCCCACGACGGGATCGATCACCAGCGGAAGTGTTGAATCGTACGCGCCAACGCGAATCCCGAGCGCTCCGGAAGCGAGCTGCGTGTAATTCGCGGCGACTTCCGTGCGGCCGGCCTCGGTCTGCTGGTACGCACGCGGCTGGTGCAGCGAAACTTCGCCGGCGGCCGTCGAAAGAATCGCATCACCGTCCGAGTTCAAGCGAACGCGATCGCTACCTTCGACGCGAAGCGCAATCCTTTTCGGATCGGCACCCGGGCTCACGACGTAGTCGGATTCGAGCCGCCCCTGCGTTCCGTAATACACGAGATCGATTCCCGGATAGACGGCGTCGAATTTCACGCGCGCAAATTCCGGCACGTTGCTTCGCCATTTTTGCGGATCGTTGCCGACAAAATAGTTGGCGTGCCCCGCTTGTTGGTCGACCGCATGTGCGACAGGGTGAGAATTCGCTCCCGCCAGCGACAAGCGTACGACGGCTTCCGTCCCAGGCTTCGCGCCTTCGGCAGATGGTTGCATGAGCCGCAGCGTGGCATCGTGGTCGGTCAGAAACACGGTGTAGCCCGCGCCGCGCGCCAAGAACTTCACGCGCGCATCAGTCTGTCCGGAATTTTGTTCAAAGGTGAGAGGCAGTTTGCCGTAGGCATCGAGCGCGCGGAGTCGAGCTGCGCCATTGCCGCCGATCCGTTCGATGGATTCGAGCGAGGACGCATGGTGCTCGTGCTGATACATCGCGGTTGCGCCAAGGGCCGCAACGCAGACACCGGCAAGCGTAAAGAGCTTTGTTTTCATGAGACCCCCGCGCCGTAACTGGGCACGGCGCACACCCCAAGAACTGACGGGAATTCCGACTCTTCGACTGTAACCCACGGTTGCGGGCAGATTGTTGGAAACACTGGGGATATTGCCCAAAATTTCAATGGCGAGTGATCGGCGCTGCGGGAATTCGGCGGTCACAATTGCCTGGTCATACCGTGTGCTATCGTTGCTTACGGCTGACCCGTGGGTGAGAACGTCGCGCTGTGGCAAACGGGCGAATGGAAACGAAATTTTGGGCAAGCGCCAGGCTGCAACTTCACGAAAACGAGAGAAGTTCGACGACGCGGAAGCGATCGTTCCGAGCGAGCGTGTCTACGCTTCGTTGGAAAATGACGCGCCATCGCCGCAAGTCGACGAGCGCGTACGCGAAGAGCGATACGAAGAGGATTTCCGCGAAGAGCCTGCGCGATCGTCTGAGAACGGCAACGGCAATGGCGGATCGGCGCCGACGATGCAAGACGTCTTCGGCCCCGGCGGCTTGCTCGAACGCTGCATGATCGGCGGCTACGAACATCGCCCCGCGCAGCTCGAAATGGCCGAAGCGGTCCACGACGCCTTCACCGAAAAACATCACGCCGTCGTCGAAGCCGGCACAGGCACCGGCAAAACGCTCGCCTACTTGCTCCCCGCGATTTGCAGCGGCCGCCGCGTCGTCATCTCGACCGCCACGAAATCGCTGCAAGAGCAGCTCTACCAAAAAGATATTCCGTTTCTCCAAAAACATTTCGCGCCTGAGCTGAAGGTCGCCGTAATGAAGGGCCGGTCGAATTTTCTCTGCCGGGTCAAAGCGCATCAGATGGCCGATCAGCCGATGCTCAAAGGCCTCGAGGAAATTGACGCGTTTCGCCAGATCAACGACTGGTCCAAGCTGACCGAAACCGGCGATCGCGCCGAGCTCACATTTCTTTCCGACGACTCCGATCTCTGGATGCGCCTCGACGCCCGCCGCGACACTTGCTCCGGCCAGAAATGCCCCGAGTTCAATCAGTGTTTCGTCACCGCGATGCATCAGCGCGCCAAGAACGCCGACCTGATCATCGTGAATCATCACCTCTTTTTCGCCGACCTCGCACTCAAACAGGACGACTTCGGCAGCATCCTGCCCGAATATTCCGCAGTCGTGTTCGACGAAGCCCACGAGATGGAAGACGTTGCGAGCGATTATTTCGGCCGCCAGATCTCCAACTATCGCTTTGAAGAACTGGCGCGCGACGTCGATCAGACGTTGCGCACGTTGCGGCTCGGTTCAGCCGCGTTGTTGCGGAAAACACAACGCATCCGCGAACGCTCTCGCGAATTTTTCGACACGTTTCCGCCGCGCGATGGCCGCTTCCCATTCACGCGCCCCGAGCGCGCCGCGTTCATCGAACAAAACCGCGAAGCCTACGACGCGCTTGCGACTTCGCTCAAAGGCCTCGAAACCGAATTCGCCGCTCTCACGCAAAAGCCGGAAGAGCTCACGCGCCTCGCGCGCCGCAGCTTCGAGGTTCGCCAGGAATTACAATTCTTGTTTGAATCGAACGAGAAGAACTTCGTCTATTGGTACGAGCGCCGCAACAAAGGCGTTTTCATCGCCGCGACTCCCATCGACGTCAGCCAGATCTTGCGCGAGCGCCTCTTCGAAACATTCGACACCGTCGTGCTGACATCCGCCACGCTCACCGTCGGCGGCCGCTTCGAGTACATCCGCCAGCGCGTCGGCCTCGATCACACCAAGGAACGCTCTCTGCCGCCCGAATTCGATTGGGCGCATCAGGCGCTGCTCTACACGCCGCGTTCGATTCCCGATGTGCGTAATCCCGGCTTCGGCGCCGCCGCGGCCGACGAAATCGTCAACCTGCTCGAACTCAGCCAGGGCCGCGCCTTCTGCCTCTTCACCAGTTATTCGCAGATGAGGGATTTGTTCGAGCGCGTTCGCAATCGCGTCGACTTTCCGCTGTTGCTCCAAGGCACTGCGCCGCGCTCTGTGCTCCTCGAGCGCTTCAAGAACACTCCCGGCGCCGTGTTGTTCGCCACCGCAAGCTTCTGGCAAGGCGTGGACGTCCCCGGCGATCAGCTTTCGTGCGTCATTGTCGATCGCTTGCCGTTCGCCGTTCCCAGCGATCCGATCGTCGCCGCTCGGGTCAGCGCGCTCCAGGAAGAGGGCCGCAACCCCTTCGCTGAATTTCAGGTGCCGCAAGCAGTGCTATCACTCAAACAGGGCTTCGGCCGCCTCATTCGCACCAAGACCGATCGCGGCGTTCTCGCCCTTCTCGACAGCCGCATCGAACGAATGCCCTATGGTAAAATTTTTATAGAGTCGCTGCCGCGGTACGCCACCACCCACGATTTGCGAGACGTGGAGCGGTTCTTCCAAGTGGGGCAATCGGGGAAGAAGTCGCAGAGGGCGTAGGCCGCGTCGTTAACGTGTAAGAAGCGCGGCTCGTTTTCAGGGGATCGGATGTTTCAGGTAAGCGTCGAAGACACATTTTCATCGGGTCATGCGCTGCGCGGATATCGCGGCAAATGCGAAAACGTGCACGGGCACAACTATCGCGTCCGCGTCACCGTCGAAGGCCCGCAACTCGATTCCATCGGGTTGCTCGTCGATTTCACGCTGCTCAAGCAAGTCATGCGCGAAATCATCGGCCGCCTCGATCATCAGTTCATCAACGACCTCGAGCCGTTTCGTGCTGTGAATCCATCGGCCGAAAATCTCGCAAAGTATTTCTACGACGAGATGCAGCGCGGCTTGAAAGACCTGCCGCCCGGTGCGCGCATCACCGATGCGACGATTTGGGAAACAGACACGAGCCAGGCGAAATACAGTCCGGCAAAATAGATTTCAGGTTCAAAAACTCGGCCCTCAGCTCTGGTTAACCAGAACGCAATTTCTCAGTAACCGGCTCGAAATGAATCGCGCGATTTACATCATCATGGTTCCGGTTGTTTTTGTGGCTGTTGGTTACATCCTGATTTTTCGCGCGGTGGGACTCGCTCCGGGATATGGACGTTTGTTAGTCGCCATGGCGCTGTTTGTCGGCCTGGCGTGGTGGATGGTACGTAAAAGTGCAAAGACCTCTCGTCCCCAGAAATAGAAGGACCATTGAGGCGCAGTCCGTCTTCATCACTGAAATTTTCAAGTCGATTCAGGGTGAAGGGACTCGCGCCGGATTGCCATGCGTGTTCGTTCGCTTGACCGGCTGCAATCTGCGCTGCACCTGGTGTGACACCGCGTACGCCTTTCACGGCGGGAAGCGCATGAACGTGAATGAGATCTGTCATCAAGTCGATGAGCTCACCGGCCGCGGTGATCATCAGCACGCGTCCGAAGCGGCGATTCAGCTCGTCGAGCTCACCGGCGGCGAACCGCTTTTGCAGGAAGGCGTTTACGCGCTTGCGCAGACTTTGTTGAGCGACGGCTACATCGTGATGATCGAAACCAGCGGCGAACGTTTCATCGGCAAGCTGCCGGAACACGTCATCAAAATCGTCGACGTGAAGTGCCCCGACTCCGGCGCTGCCAACACATTCGAGTATCGCAATCTCGATCTGCTCAGCCACAACGACGAAGTGAAATTCGTAATTTCATCGCGCAAGGACTACGAATTCGCGCGCGAATTTGTGCAGAAACATCATCTCAACGAGCGGGTTCGCCAGGTCTTGTTTTCGCCGGTGTTCGACGATCCCGAAGGAAAGTGGAAAGGGCTCGAGCCAAAGCAACTCGTCGAATGGTTCCTCGCCGACGACCTCCCCGTCCGCCTCGGCCTGCAACTCCACAAATTCGTCTGGCACCCCGCCACCCGCGGCGTCTGACGCCGTTCCAATCACAGCCACACGTTGGTAGGGGCGGAGCTCGCTCCGCCCGGCGTAAACTTCAAGCAATCACGATCCGTCATCTCGTATAGGGGCACAGCACGCTGTGCCCCATGTCCGCACGATTTCCAAAACCCTCGTCCGTTCCGCGTTCTCAGCGTAATCGCCCACCACGCGCTATAATTGCTCTTCCGATGCCATCCTCCACCTCCAACCCATCCGCGATCATCCTTCTCAGCGGCGGCATGGACTCCTGCGTCTGCACCGCCGAAGCCGTCGCCCGCCATGGAAAAGACCGCGTCGCACTCCTCCACGCCGGCTACGGCCAGCGCACGCAATCCCGCGAACGCCGCGCCTTCATCGAAATCGCCAACTTCTACTCCGTCTCCACCGATCGCCGCCTGATCGTCCAACTCGATCACTTCCGCGCCATCGGCGGGTCCGCCCTCACCGACCAAAACATCGCCGTTCCCGAAAATCAGCTTCACGCCTCCGCACCCGCGAACGGCAGCGACATCCCCGTCACCTATGTCCCTTTCCGCAACGCGCATTTCCTATCCGTCGCGGTCAGTTGGGCCGAAGCCACCGGCGCCAATTCGATTTACATCGGCGCCGTCGCCGAAGACAGCTCCGGCTACCCCGATTGCCGCCCCGAGTATTACCGCGCCTTCCAGAACGTGATTCGCGAAGGCACGCGCCCCGAAACGAAAATCGACATCGTCACGCCGGTCATCGAGCTCAAGAAAAATCAAATCATCCGCCGCGGCGTCGAATTGGGCGCCCCGCTGCATCTAACTTGGTCGTGCTATCAGAGCGACGATGTCGCGTGCGGCGTCTGCGATAGCTGTCTGTTGCGCCTCAAGGCTTTTGAGGAAGCGGGAATACCCGATCCGATTCCGTACCGCGGCGCTGCCGCAGTTCGCTGAGCCCGACACATCCGCGCTAAGCAGCTGCTCTCGCCCAGAGGGGTGGTTTAGCTTGGATTCCGGCTCGAATTGGGGATAATAGGGCGCACACCGCTCCCGGGGGACTTCAGGGTAGTAGCCGTCCCGAGACAAAGGAGAACCAAGCATGAAGCTGCAATTGCTGGCCGCCGTGAGGCCACATATGAATTTGACCGCGTTGCGGTCGCAAACCCGTTCGATCGCTCACCGCAGCCATTGGCTCCGCGCCGCGCTGTTGGTCGCCGCCGCTGCACTCGCTGTGATCGCACCCCCGCGCGCTGCCGCGCAGATGGACGGCTCGGTGAGTGGCAACATCTTGGACGTCGCCGGCAAACCGTGGGTCGACCAGACGGTCGACGCCGTCAGCGACCAGGGCGCAAAGCTCACCGCAAAAACCGACAAGGACGGACACTATTCGTTTCACCAGATGCGCGCTGGCGTCTACACATTCACGGTTGAGCTGCCGGCTCCCAACAAGCCCTACGAGTTCGCTCAGATCAAGGTTGGAAGCGGCGAAACGCCGAACGTCAACGCCAACTTCAAGGACATCTTGGCCAAACAGGGCGCCGCTGCGGCAGAGCAGGTGAAGAAGCAGGAAGAAGACAAGCAGAAATTCGCTGGCATGAAGACGCACTTCGACGCCGGCATCGCCGCGTTGACACAGGCGCAAACCGCGAAGAATGACATGTCGAAGGCTCCCGCCGATCAGCGCGACACGATGAAGGCACAGGTAACCGACCTTTCCGGCAAAGCCGTCACCGAACTTGAAGCCGCCAAAGCCGCTGCGCCTGAAAAGGATCAGAACCTTCACTTGATTTGGGCGCGCCTTGGCGATGCCTACGACCTTGCGAACCGTCCCGATGATGCAGCGAACGCATACCGCCAGGCCATCGCGCTCAAGCCGACGCCAGGCTACTACAACAACCTCGGCGGAATTCTTGGTCGAAACAGCAAGATTGACGATGCCATGGCCGCTTATCAGAAGAGCGCCGAGCTTGATCCGCCGAACGCCGCGCAGGCCTATCGCAATGCCGGCATCACGCTCTACAACGTCGGCAAGATGAAGGAAGCCGTCGAGCCGCTGAAAAAGGCGACCGAACTCGATCCAAAGAGCGCGCAGGCGTGGTATCTGCTCGGCGCTGCGCTGGTCGGTGCGATGGAATACAAGCAGAAGGGCGACAAGATGGAAGTCATCGTTCAGCCAGGTACCGTCGAGGCCTATCAAAAGGCCGTCGAACTGGATCCCAACGGCCAGTATGGCCAGCAGGCCAAGCAGGGTCTCGAGGCGCTCGCGCAGATCGCGCCGGGCATCGACACAAAAACCAAAGCTACTGGCAAGAAGAAGTCCTAAATCCAACCCAAGCAATCTAATTTGAAGGGCCGGCTCTTTGAGGGCCGGCCTTTTTGTTTTTCCACGCGCCTCGAAGCGGCCTGCGATTTTGCTTCCGGCTGGCATGAGCATTTCGCATCGCGCTATCCTGCAATGTCACCAAGGAGATCGTTGCGCGAGTGCTAGACCGTAGATCGGATTCCAATTCGACCGAATGGCGCGTGCTGCTCGACTGCGCGAATCCAAACGTCACGCTGCTCGCTCTTCATCCCGAACAAACTTCATCGCTCGATTGGCCTAAACTCGTCGCTCTTGCTGCCGACCAGGGGCTGTTGCCGCTTCTGACGGAAAAGCTTTCCCACTCCGGAGGGGGAGTGATTCCTCCCGACGCGCAACAAACGCTGAAATCCTTTGTCCGCGAACAGACGATTTTCGATCTGCGCATGCTTGCGGAGTTGTATCGGATTCTCGATCGACTCAGGGCCCAGGGAATCGCCGTGATGGTGACGAAAGGCCCGGTATTGGCGCAGCGCTGCTACGGTTTTTCCTTCGCGCGCCAATACACCGATCTCGATTTCGTTTTGCGCGATGCGGATATTTTGCGTGCCACCGAGACGCTCATTTCGCTCGGCTACGACGCCAAGGTTCCGCCGAGCGCCATTCGCGCGGGCCGGCCTGCCGGTGAGTACGCCTTCACCCAGCTCGCCACGAAGCTCCTCGTCGAGCTGCACACCGAAAAAACATTCCGCTACTATCCGCAGCCGCTCTCGATCGAAAAACTACTGCGCCGCAAAGCGATTGTTCGTTTGGGCGAGCAGGAAGTCCCGGCGCTGTCTGTTGAAGATGAACTACTGCTCATCTCCATCCACGGCGCAAAACATTTCTGGGAGCGTCTTCTCTGGATTGTCGATGTTGCCGCCCTCATCACGCACAATCCCATCGACTGGGGGCCCGCGGCAGCGATCGCCCGCGCCGTGGACGCACAGCGCATGCTGCGACTCGCATTGTTGCTGGCGAAAAGCGTCGCAGGCGCGACACTACCGGCCTCAGTGCAAATCGACGCGGAGTCCGACGGAGGCGCCATCCGCATGGCGCAGCAAATCGCCGCACGCTTGCCTCACGTTGACGACCAACAGATGAGTCTGGTCAGTCGCGCAATGTTCCGCGTCAAAATGCGAGGCGGGGGGTTCCCCGGGCTTACGTACTTTTTGCGGCACGCCCTCTCTCCCACCGAAGAAGATTGGCTCCGCGATTCCGATTCTGAAAAACGAGGCGTCCTTGGCGCGATCGAACGCCCGTTCCGCCTCGCCCGAAAATACGGACGCAGCGGAAAATAGTCGCGACAAGTCCGCAGCTGGCACCTCGCTAGTGAGCAAAAAAAGAGGAGCGAGCGCTAACCCTCCAGCGCTCGCTCCGCAGGCCACTCGTGACTTCCTGCAATTCCTTACAACGTCTAAATATTCGTGCTGTGTACCGCGTGATGCCGGACCTTCGCAGGCGCCGCCGGCAACGCAACACTCAGCGTCATCTCCGACTTGTTGCGCGTCACCGTCAGCGTCGCCGTATCGTTTTTCGCCGCCAGCTTCTCCCGCAACTCCCCCAGCGAACGAATCCGCTCGCCATCGAATTTCGTAATCACGTCGCCGGCCTTCAGCCCACCCTTTTCCGCAGCCGACCCCGCGCTCACGCTGCGCACGAGCACGCCTTCGCCATCCGGCGCGCCAAAAAAATTACCAAGCTGTCCGCCGATATCTTCCGCATCAATCCCCAACCGCGGATGCAACGACGGAATCACAAGATCGCCGACGTCGAACGCTCCCTCAGGTATCGCCGGCATCTCGGGCATGTCGTGCACTTCGGGCATCTCCGGCACCTCTACGTCCGGCGTCCGAAACGCAAACGACCCCGGCACCGTTCCGCTCAACACCCGATGCAATTCTTCCGCCTGATCGAGCTTCGCGCTCAACGTCTGCGCGCGCCCATCGCGCCACACCGTCAGCTGCACCGTGCGCCCCGCCGGAATCTCGCGAATCATCCGCCGAAATTGCGTCGCGCCTTCGACCTTCTGCCCATCGACTTCCGTAATGACATCCGTCTCTTTCAATCCCGCCTTCGACGCCGGACTGTCCAGCGCGACGCGTCCAACTACAACGCCGCGCTCCGCCTGCAACTTAAATTGCTTCACATTTTCGGGAGTAACTTCGCGCGCCTCGATGCCGAGAAAACTCGGCCCGCCCTCTTCATCCGTGCTGATCAAAATCGTGCGCCGGCCTGGCTCATCGTCGAGCTCTTGCCTCAGAACCTTCACTCTGTCTTTATCCGGCGCGGATGGAGCCGAGCTTGGCGTCGACTGCTGCGGCAACGCCATCAACGCCGGCGCCAAAACCGCAATCCCCGCGGCACCAATCCAAATATTTTTCTTCATGAGTGACCCTCCTTGCTCGGCTTAGACGCGAAGGAAGTCAAATTGGCTGGCTTGCCGAAAGAAGTTCGGCGCCATATCGCGAAAACTAAACCGTTGAGCGCAACGCCACAACGCGAATCCCGCCATTGATCGTATTCAAATGAATCGGCGCCCCGCCCTTGCCTAACTTCCCGCGCGTCTCGCGCGGCTTCTGCGAACTCAGCAGCGAAATCGGCAGCTCTGAAAAAAAGCTTCCATTCAAACAGCGCGCATCTAGCTCCGCCTGCGTGCTCGCCGGCACCGCCAGCAGCACCGACCCATTCGTCGTCTCGGCAACCGCGCCCAGTTTGTTCTGCACGCGCAGCAGTTCGATATGCACATTCCCATTCGTCGTATGCGCGTGCACCGCGCCGCCGCCGTCGAACACGTCGATGTTCCCGTTCACCGTGCGCAAATCTTCCACCGCTTCCACGCCCGCAACGCGCAGCGATCCATTCACCGTGCCCAGGTGCTCCACGTGCGCACAGCGCGGCACATGCACGACATACTCGACCGCCACCTCGACGCCTTCGTTCTGCGGATACCGCGTCGTCACCGTGACCGAGCCCGGCCGTGCATCCACATCGATCGACACCAGCGACAAATCCGTTTCCTGATGCTTCGCGGTCTTCACCGCGCGCACTTCCACCTCATCGCGGTCCCACGTCTGCACGTCCACCGTGCCATTCACGTTTTGCAGCTCGAAGACGCCGCCCGGTTGCAGCGGATAGGTTTGGTTGAATTCCTTGGTGACCGCAAAGCACGGCACAGCCGAAGCTGTCGCCAGAATCAGCGCCACGATCGTTGCGAGATAACATGCACGGCGAGCCATAACCGTTCCTCCCCTCGAAGCCTTTCGACTTCCCCAAACCGAACGGACCTGACACCCGACATCTGAACCCAGGGCCGAAACTCATCCGAACGAAAATTCGCTCAAACTGAAACTCGCTTGTGATCGAATCGCTTTCCGTCTATAGCTCTCCAATTCGCGCGGCCTCTCTCGCCGCGCCCCTCACGAAACTCAGTGCAACTGAAAATTGAAAGTCAGCGTGGTAATAACGTCGCCGCGCTTGCCTACCATCCACGCCTGGCTCACGCGCCACTGCTTCACCGCTGTGATCGCCGCATCCGCCAACGCCGGCGAACCATCGACCAACTTCTCAACCTCAATATGCCCATCGCGCGTCGCCCGCACCTGCAATTTTACCAGCCCCGTCACGCCCGCGCGCATCGCCACTTCGGGATAAATCGGATTCGGCTGCCACGTCAAATGCTTGCGAAATTCGTCGGGATCCTCATGCGTGCCGCCGATAAACGCGAGCTGCAATCGATCGATCCAGCTCTCCAGCCAATCGCCGTCGCCCGGTTGCGGCGCGTTCCCAGGCTGCGCCTGCCCCATCGGATCCGACGGATCGTAATTTGCCGGCACAAGCTGCACGCCGTGCTGGTTCAGCCGCTCTCTCTGATCGCGAATCAGCGAATCGCGCAGCGCAACTTCCGTATCGAGAAATCGCAGGTGAATCGTTCCCGACGTGGTCCGCAATTTCAGCGGCGCGCCGCCGCCATTCAGCGCGATCATGCCCCGCGCAGCGCCGGCTCCGCGGTTGCCGGAAATCATCATCGCCAGCGCCGGATCGGCTTCGATGTGCCGCTCGCCGCCCGCTTCCACCGTCGCTTCGATATCCGCGGCAAGATTGCGCGGCAAAAACACAATGATGTCGCCGTTACCGGAGGTCAACTGCGACACTCCCGCCAGATGCACCACGCCGCCGCCCGTCGCCGGCGAATCCGGATTGATCCACGCGCGAATGCTGCCGCCCGCCGTCGCCGCCCGCACCGTTCCCGCCACGCGCGTCAAGCAAATGCTGCCCGCGCTCGATTCCACTTCCATCGGCCCGGCCACATACATGATGCGAATTCCGCCGCCGCCCGTTTGCGCGCGCACCGATCCGCGCACCTCGCCGAAATCAATCTGCCCGCCGCCGGTCCGCACGCTCACCAAACTTCCAGCCTGCCCGACGGTAATATTTCCGCCGTCGGTCTCGAGATCGGCGCGCCCCGCAATCTGCTCCGCGCGAATATGCCCGCCGCCGCTGTGCAGCTGTGCATCGCCCGCGATGTTGCGCACATTAATATGTCCGCCCGCCGTGAACGCGTCGCAATCTCCGCCGACGTCGAGCACCTGGATGTGCCCGCCTTCGGTTTGCAGCTTCGCCACCATGCGCCCCGGGCCGGCATTGCGCACGAAGTTCGTACCGATGCGCCCTGCGCTGATGTTTCCGCCTTGCGTCGACAGCGTCGCGGTCCCGCCGAGATCCGCAGTCTCGATGTCGCCCGCGTCCGTCTTCACGTCGACGCTGTACCCTCGCGGCACTGCCACTTCAAACGTCACCCAAAATTGCACGCCCGCCGCCGCCGACTTCGCAATTTGCGGCGGCAACGTACCCTTGATGTCCACGCCGGCCGTCGTCGCTTCTGCCGTCAGCGAGTAATGGCTCAGCAAATGATCCGCAAGCGGTTCCTTCGCGTCGGTCTCAATGTGCGCCGTGTAGCGCAGCACCGGAGCAGCGCCCGCAGGCAGCGCCGTAATTTTCACCGTGCCCAGATCGGTGGTCAGGTGCAGCGTCAAATTTTCTCGTGTTGGGAACGAACCGGTGCGGTCTGCGCCGGTGTGGACGCCCGCCGGATCGCCCGGCTGCTTCGTCGGCTCTGGTGGATTCGTTCCAAGCGGCTCCGGCGCGGGCTCTGGCACTGGCACCGGCTTAGGCTTGGTCGCCGCCGCGGCCACAACGTTCGACATCGGCGCTGCCGGCCACATCAGCGCAAGCATCGCGATGCCTGTGCACAATACGACCAACGCAATCCCGCGCCGCTGCCCAAATCCGAATGTGATTCCTGGTTTCATCCGTCGTGAAGCTCTCGAACTCCGTCCCTGCTCCGCCAATCACAAAAAAAGCGCGATCACCAGTCGCGCTCTACTGCTTACTGCATATCCCTCGAACCAATCTGTCGCAAAGCCGCCGCGCTCCGCATCCGCACATAACGATTCGGATCGCGCCGCTGCAAATCTTCCAGTGCGCGAACAACGCGCCCCACATCTTGGCCGTCGCCGTTGATCACCGCAGGCTCCGCATTCGATGCCGGAGTCGCAACGACTGGCAGGCTGCCGTCTCCGCCCGGCGTCAACTCGTTGTCGCCGTCGAGAGAATTCACCAGCAGATTCACCGCTTCCACGCGCACGCCTGGATTCGAATCGTGATGCAACGCATCCAGCAACGTGTCGCGGACCGGAGCCTCATGCGTGTAATCGCGCAGCGCGTCCAGTGCCTTCAGTCGTACCGCGTCGTTCTTGTCGGTGCGCGCCGCCTTCACCAGCGCTTTGCGCACATGCTCATCGTCCGTCCGCGCCTTCACCGCATCCAGGCAATCCAGCCGCGTGCCAGGATCGAATCGCTCGCCGTTCGCCACCACGAAAGTCAGAAGCCGGCGGACGTCGTCATCATCCACGCTACCGACAAGTACCAGCGGTTGTTCCGTCCTCACCTGCACTTGCAACGTTCCGGGAGCCGCGTCCGGCGCAGGCGCAAACGTGATTCCGGCCACCGCCATCTTGGAAAGTTGTTCGTCGGTCAGTCGCGGCGTCGCGGTAACGTTTACCGCCTGGACCGTGCTGCGATCCTCACCGCCGCTCCGTACCGCGAGCCACGGCACCAATTGCGTTCCGATCGCGACGCCAAATACGATGAGTCCCGCCGCGCTCCACGCCGGACGCAACGCCATCCAGCGCTGCACCCAGCCAAACGGCATCCAGCGCTCGCGCACCTTCGGCATTTCCAGGTCGTCGAGTTTTTCCGAAAGCTCGCTGCGGCATTGCGCCAGCAACGCTCCGGTCGGATCCATTTCGTCCGCAGTTTGCGACAAGCTCGAAAGCGCTATCCGCAATTCCGATTCTTCACCCAGCAGGCCGCGGCACGCTTCGCAAATGACAAGATGCGCGTCGATCTGTTCGCGCTCGTGCGGCTCCACTTCATCGCACGCGTAGAAAACGAGGAGCGGCGCCACTTCGGCGCAGCAGTTGAGTTGCGGCGTGCTGTCCATCGCTCCGCTCATCGCAGCACCCCGAGTTGGCTGCGCAATTTTCGCGTCGCGCGGAAGAGAGAATTTTTCACCGTTTCTTCGGTGGTGCCAAGCGCGTCGCCGATCGCGCGCAGCTTCAATCCTTGGTAGTGCTTCATCTCAAATACGACGCGCTCGCGCGGCGAGAGCAATTCCATCGCGCTTGCAATCCGCGTCTGAATTTCCTGTCCGAGCAGTCTGCGTTCGGGATCGAGCGTCGGCCGCTGTTCTTTCTGCCGCTCGAAGAAATCGGTGATGCCTTCGTCGTGCGTCGAGCTGGTTTCGGGTGCCTGATCTTCGGGTCGCGCCTGGCGCCGTCGTAGCTGATCGAGGCATACGTTGGTGACGATGCGATATAGCCAGGTGTAAAAGCTGCACTCGAAGCGAAATCGATGGAGGTTGCGGTAGACTTTGAGGAACGCTTCCTGGTAGACGTCGCGCGCGTCCTCGGGACGCTTCATCAGGTTCAGCGCCAGCCGCAGCACGTCGCGGTCGTAGCGGCGCACCAGTTCCTCGAACGCATGGCGGGAACCCGCCTGCGCCTCGACCACCAGACAACGCTCATCCAGATGGGCCAAGGAAGCCACCGTTGCCAGTGCGGCACCGGACTGCGCCGTCTGGCCAGACACATTCGCCAAAGCCAATCGAGGTAGCGGCATGTTTCGCTTTCTGTTCGCGTCCCGGATTGTTAAGGCCTTAGCCTTAACACCTTAGCTCGACTCTGCTACGTCGCACACAAATTCGCTGTCAACAAGCCAGCAGAGTACCACCAATTTGGACGCAGGCACCCAGGTCGGGTAAGCAGCCGCTACACATTGTTATAACGACGGAGGCACCTTGTTTGTTTCTCGTCACCAAGGATTGCGGTGGCTCGCGCCTACCCACATTTCAGATTCCTGAGCTTCCTATCGCGTTGTCTTCGCCGCGCGCGCTTCTCCAGTTCATCAGCGGCCAAGCCAGCAGCAAAACCAACGCGGCAACGACTGCATAGCCGTTCAGGCGGTAGAAGCGATCCGGTTGGCCGAGCAGTTCGGCCGCGCCGCTCGCGAGCGAGATCAATGCGACCACCAAGAAGCAGCCGAAGATGTTGAATCGCATCACGTAGCGCACGCCGAGCACGAGCACCGCGAGCAGAATCGTCTCCGCGATCCACTGCTTTGCGTAGTCAGCCGGGCTGCCCCAGTTGCTCGGCATCGCCGCGAACGTCGCGACCAAAAATACGAGCGCCTTGAGCCACGTGGGACGAAGAATCGACGCGATGAACGTCGCCGCCAGCGCGACGAACCCCATGTACAGCAAGCTGTGAAGCAGCGACGCGCCGAGGATCGCGCCGGCGGGAACGTACGCGTCGAAATTCGTGCCGAAGTCCGCCCCGGCCGCACGATGCGGCGTCGGCCAATGCTGCGCCACTGCCTGGATCAGCGTCTGCAAGCCAATCAGCGCCCCCGCTCCGCCGATCCCGATGAAAAATGCATCGCGATAATAATTCGCGGGCATCCCCGTCCAGGCGGGGAAATAATCCTCGGTGAACGCGCGGCGCGCGAAAAACCAGGCGACCCCAAACACCACCACGATGAAGCCAAAGTAAAACGGCCCGCCGAGAATTCCGCCGATGGCCAGCGTGCCGATAAATGTTTTGAAAGGGATTGCGGTGTTGTATTGCGCGAGAAACGCCGGAATGCGATTTCCCATTGCGAAGATCACGATGTACGCGCCGAGTCCCCAGATGGCCCAGCGGGATAGCTTCTTCCAGGGGATCGCGCGCGAATCCGGTGATTTTAGATTTTTCAGGAAGATGATGAGCGCGGTGAGCCCGAGTCCCGCAAAAAACATAACGGGAATCATGATGCCGAGCATCACGCGTGAGATGGTCTGTTCTTCACGCTGGCGGCTCCATTCGTCGGGAATCTTGATGTAAGTGCGATAGCTTGTTACTTCGTCGCCCATCACTTCCAGTTCCACGCGGGCGTAAGCGTGATCGTCGCCCGGGGCAGCGGAGGAGGTCGCGGCGGTATCTGTCGCCCGGTCGAGCGGAGCTTTCGCTTGCCAGGTTAAGTCGTGATCGATGCGCTTCGGCCGTTTGTCGGATTTCGATTCGACCAGCGACCACTGGCTCAGATCGATTTTCTTTTCGTCGCGAAGATACTTTTCGCCAAGCGCGACCGCCTCATCTTTGCTGAGCGAAGCTCCGGGCGTAGCTTCGGCGAGCGTGTGATGAACCGAGTGCAGTGAGCCGTCGGGTTTCAGAATGACGCGGTATTCTTCGGGCTGTCCGTCGCGGAAATAACGCACGCTCCACAGCGCGCCCGGCACTTGGCTGGCGTAAACGCTGTTGACGAAATCAACTCCGCCGCGTTCTCGCAGGAATTCATTCACGAGCGGATTGGTGACTTCCACAAATTGCGTGTTCTGGATGTAGGTGGCGGGGTTGACGTTGCGCGCGCGCAGGATCTCTTCGGCGCGAGCACGAGCTCCGCGAGCATTTACCGAAAGTTTGAGATAGTCGCCGATCGACGCCGGTTTCACTTTCCAGATCAAAATGCCGCCGACGACAAAGCACAGCGCAAGCACGCCGAGCATCGCGGGAGCGAGCGCGTCGTAACGTCGTCCACGCACTGCGGCCACTTCCGCTTGTGCTGACGCCGCGCTGACTTCCGGCACCGGTGCGGCTTCGTTGAGAAGATCTTCATCGGGCTCAAAGCGGCCACGAATCAGGTAGGAAATTCCAGAGAAGGCGAGCGGAGCCACGGCTGCTGCTGCGACAACAGCACCGGAAATCTTGAAGTAGAGGCTGTTGGAGCGAATGAGAAAAAGTCCCACCAGCGACGCATCAACCGTATAGTGCCAGATCAGCGTCGCCATGATTCCCCAGCGCAGCATCACCAGGCCGGCGATGACCCCGATGATTCCGATCTCGACTCCGCGAATGTAAGCGGGCTCTTGCGGATAGTTGCTGTGCAGGAAGCCCCACAAAAATGCGGGAACTATCACCGCGATCCAGGTCGATTTCGTAAACTTTTTGAAAAAGGGAATGGCGAATAACCGGAACGTGAATTCTTCGTTCGTCGATGCGAGCAAGCCGATCGCCGCGCCGGAGATCCACGGGAAGAGCGTGTTCACCGAGTCTTCGTAGTTGACTTCCTGCGGCGCCCACGCGCCGAATCGTGTTGCGATGACG
>Ga0210393_10000721_pt1 | contig 28734 bp, 27 predicted proteins | sample IncBWC27OmetaG_FD_160068 | JGI IMG/M metagenome (GOLD analysis project Ga0210393, IMG submission 160068) | Forest soil microbial communities from Barre Woods Harvard Forest LTER site, Petersham, Massachusetts, United States - Inc-BW-C-27-O ...
GTCATCGGCCACGAGATCAGCCATGGTTTCGACGACCAGGGCAGCCAGTACGACGGCGACGGCAATCTGCTGAGCGCTCCGGGTTGGTTCACCCAGCAGGACCTCGACAAGTTCAAGGCAAAGACCCGTGCCTTGGTGGAACAGTATGCCGCCTATGAGCCGGTACCTGGATACCATGTCAATGGCGAACTCACCTTGGGCGAGAACATTGCCGATAACTCCGGGATCGCCATCGCTCATAAGGCCTACAAGCTGTCCCTGGACGGCAAGGAGGCCCCGATGATGGACGGTCTGTCGGGCGATCAGCGCTTCTATACCGGCTGGGCGCAAGTGTGGCGGGGCAAAACGCGCACCAACGCACTCGTCGTCCTCATCAAGACCGATCCGCACTCGCCGGAGTCCATCCGCGGCACGGTGCCGGAGATGAACCAAGCCCCGTTCTACGAGGCATACGGTGTCAAGGAAGGCGACAAGATGTACCTGGCCCCGGAGAAGCGCGTCAGCCTCTGGTAAGCCGGCACTTCAATTACAAATACAACTCGCAAAAAGGTAACTCGATGAAGCAGATTTTGATCTCCATGGCGATCTTCAGTGTAGTGTCCGCCGGCGCAGCGCAGGCAAGCCCCGGCCCAACCCCGATCGCGCCGGGTGCATCGATCGCAGCGCCGAAGGATCGGGCATACGCCGGCGAGATTCGTCTCAAGGTCGATGCCACCGATCTGGAGCGACGTGTGGTGCACGTTCACGAGACCTTGAGCGGCGTGGGCCCGGATACCGTGCTCCTGTATCCGAAGTGGTTGCCGGGTACCCATGCACCGGAAGGCACCATCGATCGGCTGGCGGGCATCAGGATAACCGCGAACGGCGCGCCGGTGTCCTGGTCGCGCGATCCGGTCGATGTCTTCGCGTTTCACGTTCATCCCGGTTCCGGAGTGAAGTCGATCGACATCGATTTTGACTATCTTTCGCCGACCAGTTCGAAAGTCGGTGTGATCGAGATCTCGCGCGACATCCTGCTCCTCGAGTGGAACGAGCTGGTCCTGTACCCGGCCGGCTATTTCGCCCGGCAGATTCCGGTTGAGGCGAGCCTCACGTTGCCGGCGGATTGGAAATACGCGTCGGCACTGGAACCTGCGACCACGGCAGGCAAGGAGACCCAATTCAAGCGCGTCAACTTGGCGACCTTCGTCGACAGCCCGGTATATGCCGGTCGATATGCATCGCGGCTCGACCTCGATCCCAACGGGACGACAGCGGTTCATTTGAACCTGTTCGCCGACCGGCCCGAGCTTCTGGCCATCACGCCGGCGCAGCTCGAGGCACATCGCAATCTCGTACGGCAGGCCTACCGGGTTTTCGGCTCGCATCACTATTCGCACTATGACTTCCTGTACTCGCTGAGCGACCAGATCCAACAGAACGGGCTCGAGCATCATCAGTCGAGCGAGGACGGCAGCGATCCCGATGCGCTCACGGATTGGAACAAAACGGCATACGGCCGGGATCTGCTGGCGCACGAGTTCACCCATTCCTGGAACGGCAAGTTCCGGCGTCCCGCGGATCTTTGGACGCCGAATTTCAACGTGCCCATGCAAGACAGCCTCTTGTGGGTGTACGAGGGGCAGACCGAGTATTGGGGTCAGGTGCTGACGGCGCGCTCGGGCCTTTGGACCCAACAGCAGGCGCTCGATCAGCTGGCCCTCACGGCGGCGTCCTATGAAGTTCAAGCGGGCCGCCGATGGCGCGCTTTGCAGGACACGACCAACGACGAGATCATCAATCCGCGCCGTCCCATGTCCTGGCACAGTTGGCAACGTTTCGAGGATTATTACTCGGAAAGCCAATTGATCTGGCTCGACGCCGACACGTTGATCCGCGAACGCTCGCAAGGCAAGCGGTCGCTGGATGACTTCGCGCGGACCTTCTTCGGCATCGACGACGGCAGCTTTGTCACCGTCACGTATACCTTCGATGACGTGGTCAAGGCACTGAACGCCGTGGAACCCTATGACTGGGCGGCATTCCTGCGCACGCGGCTCGATTCGATCGGCAAGCCGGCGCCCCTCGATGGATTGCAGCGCGGCGGCTACAAACTGGTCTATTCGGATACACCGAGCGACTTGCTGAAGTCGCACGAGGATCAAGCCAAGCGTGTGAACCTGCTGTATTCGATCGGCGTGGAACTCGACGACAAGGATGGCACCGTGATGGAAGTGCTCTGGGACAGCGCTGCCTTCAAGGCGAAGGTGACGGAAAGCAGTGTCCTGCTGGCCGTCAATGGCGCCGCGTACAGCGCCGATGTCCTCAAAGACGCCATTCGCTCGGCGAAGTCGACGAAGCTTCCCATCGAGCTGATCGTCAAGACCGGCGATCGATTCCGGGTCCTGACGCTCGACTATCACGATGGCCTGCGCTATCCGCATCTGGAACGCGACCCGTCGGTACCGGCACGGCTCGACGATATCCTGGCTGCGCGCAAGTAGTGGCGGTAACCGGCAAACAGGTCTGGCTGGCCGCCGCGGCGGTGTTGGCGGCCGGCCACTGCTTTGCCGAGAAGATCGACCCGGAGATCGGCCGCCAGATTGCGGCGATTCAAGCGATCGACAATCACGCGCACCCGGTGCTGGCGCCTCCGCTCGACGCCTCGGACCGCGAGTTCGATGCCCTGCCGGTCTCCTCGTTGGAACCGCAGTCGGACCCCGTTGCCCTGCGGTCCGACTTTCCCCTGCTTAGGAATGCTTGGAAGGCGCTGTACGGATTCGATGTTCCGCCCCCGCTGGATGCCCAGGGGATCAAGCAGCTCCAAGCGGCGCGCCAGAAGGTAGCTGCCCAGCAGGGCGAGCACTTTCCGGCATGGGTGCTCGCGCAAGCCGGTATCGGCACCATGTTGGCCAATCGCGTGGGGATGGGCCGGGGCGTGCAGCCCCCGCAATTTCGTTGGGTCCCCTATGTCGATGCCTTGCTCTTCCCATTGGACAACGGTGCCCTCGCGGCCGTGTCGCCGGATCGGACCGAGTTTTTTGCGCTTGAAAGTATCGTCCGCAGCCGCTTTCTGAAGGAAGCCGCGCTCAGCGCTCCTCCGGCGACGCTGGCGAAATACCTGCAGCAAGTGGTGACGCCCACCCTCGAGCGGCACAAACTTGGCGGCGCCGTCGCCGAGAAATTTGAGGTGGCGTATCTGCGATCGTTTGATTTCTCCGACCCTTCGCGCGCCGAAGTGGAACCGATCTATGCGCGCTGGATAGGAGGCGGTCAACCTGACGGTGCCGAGTACAAACGGCTGCAGGATTTTCTGTTTCGTTATATTGCAATGGAGTGCGGGCGCTTGGGGCTCGCCGTGCATTTGCACGCACTGGGCGGCTTCGGCAGTTATTACTCCATCAACGGCGGGAATCCTTTGCTGCTCGAGCCGCTGTTCAATGATCCGCGGTTGCGCAAGACGAACTTCGTCTTGCTGCATGGCGGATGGCCCTTCGTGCGCGAAATGGCGGCCCTGCTGCAAAAGCCGAATGTGTACGCGGACATCTCGTCCCAGTCGCTCACCATGACGCCGCATACCCAGGCGCAGTGGTTGCGGGAGTGGCTGGAGATCGTGCCGGAGAAGGTGCTGTTCGGCACCGACGGATATCCTTACTCAGAGGAATTGGGCTGGCCGGAGGCGACGTGGATTGCCGCTCGCAACGCGCGGCAGGCATTGGGCATTGCATTGACCGGCATGCTCGAGGACGGCGAGATCACCAGACAACGCGCCGGGGATCTTGCGCGCATGGTGCTGCGCGGAAATGCCGGGACGCTTTATAGATTTTGAGTGGGGCAGATTCTGAGTGCGACGCGAAACTGAGTGCGACGCGAAACGAAGCTGCACTACGCTCCTGCCTGCGTGTCGCCATTAAAAAAAATTGTTCGCCTCCACCTGCCGCACTGCGCCGTCCTTCATGGTGAAGACAAAACGACTTCCGGAGTCGGCAAAACGTAAGGTCATGATGGTCAGATCGGGATAGAGCGCGGCCGGCTTGCCATCGATCGCGGCGATCTGGTCACCGGTTGCGAACCCCGCGGCCTCGGCCGGACTGCCGGGCGCTACAAAGGTCACGCCGAGCTCGTCGCCCTGCTTGGCCACGACCAGCCCGAGCCTATCCTTCTCGAAGGGGATTTGGGCCGCACCGGCGTTGGGAATCGCAAAGAGCCGGTGGTGCGAATAGTCGATGATAAGACGGAAGTGCGACAGCAGGGGCAGGCCGACCCCGCCCGTGATCGATGCGGGAGGCAAGGCGGCGTCCGGGACGAGCGCAATCGGCACCTCGGGAAAATCGACGCCGGCGAAGGTGAGGCGGTCCAGCGTCACCACGGGCTCGATGAACTTGCCGGATAACCTTTGCGACGTGAGCCGCCCCTCCGTCAGCTTGTGCTCTTGGACGTAGGACGGGACCACCAGCAAAGGTCCGCTGACATTGCCGAGTTCCAGCTCGAACTGAGCCGGCGGCGCGCCATTGATCGACAGCGGCACGGTGTGCTCACCGTCGATCTCGAGCACCGGGACCTGGCGCGCGCCGGCCGGCCTGGCCAGTCGGTAAGGATCGCGAAAGGCGAGACGATGATGGGCGTAGTCAATGTCGACCGCCAAGCGATTGAAGGCTTCCTCGCCCAGATGAAAGGGCACGGGATGGCCCGTGATCTTGGCGAACTGGGGTGGCGCGTCCATCGTCGCAGCCTCGAGATTGGACAGCGTCATTGTGCCGATCTCAACCGTCACGGCGGCCGACTCGGGCGCCTCAGCGCCTGCGGCCGGTTTCAACGGCAGACCGAGCGCCGTGGCGAAGCCCTTGTCGATGTGCGTGGGCCCGCCGTAGAGAAACATCATGACCTCGCGGCCGTTCACCCTGGCCGGAACGAAGATACCGGAGGCCTTATAGGGCTTGAAGTCGATCCAGCCGGACGATGAGGTGCCGTCCTTGAATATCGCCTTGGGGGCATCCGCAAACGCATCTGTGCAGACGGCGCCGGCGGCCAGCAGGAGGGCCAAGGTCGAAGCACGAAACATAGAACGTCTCCCGTTGATCGGACGCTCTCCCTTCGGCGCCCCCTGAACAGACCGGCCCAGGCGCCGAAATGTTCCCGGCGTTGCCGCCGGCCGGTTGCCCAAGGAAGCCGGCCGGTTGTCCAAGGAAGCCGAACGGCTGCGGCTATGCAACGCAGAACGGGCATTCGCAAACCCTTTTAAAGGTACCCCCAAATTGCGGGAATAAAGCACGCATGGGATAAGTCTTACATTGAGGAACTCTCAACATGGTTCCGGGTCACTAATTCAGCGGTGACGAGTGTTCTTTGGCCCCAACGCCACAGTCGCCGCAAGAGGTAGCTATGAGCATTCTTGCACTCAGCGCAATCACGAATACCCGGCTCAAGATACCAGGTGCCGAACCCTGGCACGCGGACCCGCACGATCCGGCCGTATCCGTAATGACGGACTTTCGCGAGCACGCCTCGGTGACCGTCACAGAGACTGCCAAGATCGATGAGGCGCTGGAGCACATGAAGCACGCCGGCGTGCGCTCAGCGTTCGCCATCGATGATCAGAACCGGGTCGTCGTCGGACTCATCACGGCCTACGATATAACCGGTGAGAAACCGATGCAGTACATGCAGTCCGCGGCAATACCACGCCGCGAAGTGCTGGTCTGCGACATCATGCACACGCTGTCGGAGTTGCGCGTCGTGGATATCAAACAGATCGAACGCGCTACCGTTGCCGACGTGTCCAAGCTCTTCAGTGAATGGCCGTTGACCCACATACCGGTCGTGGAGACGAACGAAGACGGCGAGCGACGCCTGCGAGGCTTGCTGTCGGCGGCAAAGGTCAAACGCCTGTTGTCGACGCCCGGCAAGCAGCACGGTCACAAAACAAGATCCAGTCCAGAGGCCGTTCCTACCTGAGACCTCAGCACTCAGGACAACCAGAACTCACACACTCAGGACAACCAGAACTCACACACTCAGGACAACCAGAACTCACAATAGAGTCCCCGGGGCACGCGACCGAATTCAGCCCCCGGGGAGCCAAGGCGCCAGCGAGAGACTCCAGATATGCGAAGCGCCCGTGAAGAACACGGTGCGATGGTCAGCGCTCAGATGCGAGCCCCACGGGATGTCGCGATTGATGTCGTCGCCGAAATCCATCGGTTTACCCCAATGATCGCCTTCCCGGAAGGCGATGCAGAGGCGGCCCAGGCCATTCTTGACTTTGCCGTAGTCGAAAATGATGAATGATTCGTCCGGGGCGACCGCCGGATCATGCGTCGTTTCCGCTGGATCGCCCAGCGAGACACGCTGAGCCTCGAGATACTTCCCGCCCGCGTATTGCGAGCGGAAGATGTGCACGGCTCCTTGATCCCGGCGCAGGAAATACAAGCTGCCGTCGCTCACGATGCTCGGAAAATCGATGAACGCGCTGTCGTTGATGGTGGCGCCCAGCCATACCGGCTCACCCCAGCCGTGAGTCTTGCGATCGACTCTCCACAGGTGGCTTCCTGGATTCGGCTTTCCAAAAAAAGTATGCACCAGCGGCCTGTCCGTTCCGGGGATCGGCCGGTCGGAATTGAAGATCAAGAATGAACCGTCGGGCGATATGACCGGATTTTGGTCATACCACCGCCCGGAAAATGGGGCCATTTCAGGCGCAGCCCAGTGTCCGTTGATTCGGTGCGCGATCATGACGAACTTGTTGGAGCCGGTGGAGCGGTCGAAAAATACCGTGTCGCCGTCCGGCGTGAACGTGGGCGTGTCGTCGGACTCGGCATTGAGAATGCCGCCCAGATCAACGATGGCGGGCACCCCCGTCGCGGCCATCGTTTGAGCGGGATTCGCCACTGCCATCCAGCACCCGATGACGGCTGCCAGACCGCGAAGCGTGGAGCGCCTGCGTGAATCAAAATCCATCATGTCCCTGACTCCATCGTGTCATCTCTATTTGCCCCTCCAACGCACGATGAGATTCAAGTGGTCCTTCTCGCGCCGCAGTCCGAGCGGATTCCAAGAAATAACCAAGTCCTTGACGGCGAACGCCAACACCATGGTTCCCGCCACTGCCAGGACAAAATGCCAACGTCCGATGGCCACCTGTATCGACAATCCCAGAGCGGCAAGAATCGCCCCTGCGGCAACGCCGGTTGCCCCGATGGTCGATTCCAAGCAGAAGCACTGCGCCTCTTTGCGAAGCCCGGCTGACGCCGAACTTCTGCTGCGCAGAAGAATGGCGACGTCGCGCACCAAACTATGCGCGAGCAGCAGCGCAGAGAGACCAAGGGCAAGCTGCCACAGCGGCATGGCGGGGGCGAAGAATGGCCAGACCAGCCAGCTGGCAGGCGCAAGGATCGCAATCACCAGCACTTCAATCCAATCGGCTCGCGTCATGGTGGCCTCACGTGAGGAAAACCGATGGTAAGGGTTTGAGCGATGCGCCCGAACTTTAGATTGAGGTGGCGACCAATGCTCGGATGATTGCCATGATTTATCGCGACCGAGTTCAGCTAGCGCGCCGGACAGTGAACCGGATCGCGGACGGCATGCCGGCGTAACCCACAACCGAACGGTTGAGATTAAGTCAAGGGTTCGATCGCCCATTGGGCGGCATTCGAGGGTCGGTCAATCAGGATGTGACCCAGCGCACACCGCGGGCATCTTTAGGCCTGTGCGCTGTTTTTTGTGCGGATCGGTCTTCAGTCTTATGGTCACTAAGCAGGTATCTTCGGGCGCTGAATGGACTTCGACAGGTACTCATGACACGTCAACGGCGCAATCCGACGGATCAGTCGCCAGAGCCGACCGATCTGTTTCGCTCCATTAGATCCAAGATCGCGCAACGCGGTAAGGCCATCGCGGACGACGGGGTCACGGTCGATCTGCTTCCTGTGGTTACCGAGACCCTCGAGGAGGTTCGCGAGACCCGGCAATCCTCGGCACCGACAGCGCGCCTTCCGATCGGCCAGGTCCTTCGGGGGCGGTACGTGATCGAGAGTCTGTTGGCCGACGGTGGAACCGGCACGGTCTTCAAGGCGCTCGACCGCGCGCGCAGCGAGCACACCGGGAGCCAAGCGGAGGTCGCGATCAAGGTTCTTCATCGGCAGGGCGGCGATGCGGGCGTCCTGTCGAAACTGCGGCGCGAATTTTATTGTACGCAGACCCTTTCGCACCAAAGCATCGTCAAGGTCTTCGAGTTGGATCAGGATGCGGAATTCCCGTTCTTCACGATGGAACTGATCGACGGAGAGACCCTGACGAGCGTGATGGAGAAGTTCCGTCCAGGCCCGCTGCCGCGCGCCTATGCCCGGGCGGTGATTCGCGAGCTGGGCGCCGGCATGGCGCACGCCCACGCGCGGGGTGTGATTCACGGCGATTTGAAACCGCAAAAAATCATGGTCACGAATGCGGGAGAACTGCGCATACTCGATTTCGGCGGATTCGATGAATCGACCGCCGCATTGACGCCTGCCTACGCCTCTTGCGATCTCTTGGAGGGCGGCGAGGCCGATCCGCGCGATGATCTTTTTGCGCTTGCCTGCGTATCCTATGAATTGCTCGCCGGAGAACACCCGTTCCAGAATCTACGGTCCACCGAGGCACGGGCGCTCGGATTGACGCCGCGCCGGCCTCCCGGATTGTCGGGACGGCAGTGGAATGCACTGACGATGGGCCTTGCCTGGGACCGAGCGAGCCGGCCGCAGTCGGTGCGCGAGTGGCTCGCCGAACTCAATCTCGGCAGCGATCCTTTGGGACCGGTGCCCGAGAAGCAAAATGATCAATCCTTCGCCCCGGGCAAGGGCCATAGGGCCAGGGGCCATATGGCGTCCGCCTTGATCGCGCTGGTCGCGGTCGTCTTGGTCGGCGGCATCACCTGGGCAGTGCTGAGCCGGCCCAAGATACCCAGCGTCGCGGTGGAGGCTGCCGATCCCGAAGCCGCGAGTACGCCTTCGGTCGAGAGCCTGATTGCCGATGCCGACCGGGATGACCCTGAACCGCCGGCAGCTCCGGCAGCATCAAAGCCTGAAAGCAAGAGCCGAACGGCCGTGGCGCAAGGCGCAGCGCGGCCCATCGACCGGACGGAAAAGATCAGCGTGGCGTCCGCGTCCTATGCGATTCGTGCAAGCGAGAAATTTGCGGAAATTCGTGTCCACCGGTCAATAGGATCCAAGGGCGGCACCAGTTTCGATTGGTGGACCGAACCTGGGTCTGCCCTGGCCGGCACCGACTTCGCACCCCAGGCGCCAACCACGATATTCTTTCCATCCGGCGTGCATGCGGTCAGTCTTTTCATTAAGCTGATGCCCAATACTTCTCGAAAGCGGGCTGCTGTGTTTTACGTCGTCCTCGGCAATCCCAGCACCGGCAGCGCATTGGGTGCCCTATCGAAAGCCGCGGTATCCCTCCATCCGTGACGCCCAAGTCGCCCCGATACGGGGTGGCGAGGATGATTTCAAAGTTAGGACTGGGCTCGCGCACGCAGGCGGCCCAGTGGGTGCGCGAAGGCCAGGTGCGCGTCAACGGGCGGCTCGTGAAGGATCCGGAATTTCCGGTAAACCCCGCCCGGGATCGGATCACGGTCGAGGGGCGACAAGCGACGCCTGCGCGCTTGGTCGTCATGCTCAACAAACCGCGCGGTCTGGTCACCACCACGCGCGATGAACAGGGCCGCGACACCGTTTACCGCTGCTTCGAAGGCGCTGAAATGCCGTGGCTTGCACCGGTGGGACGGCTGGACAAGGCCAGCGAGGGGCTGCTGCTGTTCAGCAACGACCCGGCGTGGGCCGCCCGCATTTCGCACCCTGATTCCGGGCCGGATAAGACCTATCATGTGCAGATCGACCGCTTGCCCGATGAGTCATTGCTCGCGCGCCTCGAGCGCGGACTGCGCATCGATGGCGAATGGCTCGCGGTAAAATCGGCGCGCTTGCTGCGCAGTGGCCAGAAGCATGCGTGGCTCGAGATCGCGCTCGACGAAGGACGCAATCGGCAGATACGACGCTTGCTGAACGCCTTTGACGTCGCGGCGCTGCGCTTGGTGCGCGTACGCGTCGGCAAGCTGCCGTTGGGGGAATTGCCCAAAGGCCAATGGCGCGTGCTGACGGACCCGGAAATCGACTTGCTCGCGCCCGCGGGTAGCTGAGGGAGAAATCTATGACGTCTGGCCCGATCGAGATGTGGCACCGCCTGGTCGAGAAGCCGGATGCGCAGGGGCTTGATGCGCTGCTGGCGGATGAAGCGGTTTTTTATTCGCCCGTCGTGCACACGCCCCAAGTGGGAAAGGCCATCACGAAGAAATACCTGACGGCCGCTTTTCGAGTTTTCTTCAATGAAACGTTTCGCTACGTCCGCGAACTCCAAGCTGAGCGCGACGCCGTGCTGGAGTTTGAGGTCGTGCTCGACGGGATCAGCGTCAACGGCGTGGACATGATCAAATGGAACGACGCCGGAAGAATCACCGAGTTCAAAGTGATGCTGCGGCCTTTGAAAGCGGTCAATTTGATTCACCAGAAAATGGCTGAGATGCTTCAAGCGGGCCGGTAGATTCGCCGATGCCTGGGAATTTACGAGCGCCTGGGTTTTCGCAAGGCGGGCGAATTCCACGGGTGCGAGCCGCCCGGCCGGGTTTTTAAAGCCTAGCGTTCAGGATGGCCTGTTGATCCCTGTGCGACGCCGCTGCCCGGCGCAACCACCCCGAGAATGGGTCCCATGTCGTATCCATGGTCTTCGCGGCCCAGCCGGGGTGCGTACAGGCTCGATATCGACCCATCCAGGTAAAGCGCTTCACGGCAATGCAAGTGATCGCGGAAGTAGCCGGCGAACCCGTAGAAGGTCACCGGCGAATCGCTGATCACAAAGATGACTGCCTCGGGGGAGGGTGCGCAAACGCCGTTTCTGACCTTTCGCCAGGTCGAGTTGGGAGTCATCACCGCCGAGGTCGTGATTTCTCCCTCGTGAACCAGCATGGGACCGGACTGTGTCGCGAGCAGCGGCTTGGGCTTCTCCGTCCAGTACTCATTCGTCGTGATGACTCGGGCGGAATCGCCTTCCACCAGGAAAACCCCGTTGGGTTGTTGCGAGAAATTGCCGGAACCGGTGTGCCGATTCAGCGGGAACAGTTCCAGTCCTTCGGCCACGAACAGACCCACGGGTGAAAAGTTCGGTTGGTACATGCCGCCGTTCATGGCAAATACCAAATGCTTCCCTTGGTTTTCCAAATCCTCGCGCAGGGCGGAGAATTGACGATACGGCCGGCCCGCGCCGTCACGCCAAAACAGACCCAACCGCTCATGGCGCAAATCCAATCGGCACGCGGTGAAGGAGGCATCGCCGACGGTTTCCTGAGCGCATTCGACGGCTCGAGCTGCACCGCTGCAGATCAGCATTGCGCTGAGCGCGCCCAACAGCCCGGTAAGCATGCCGCGGCTCAAGAATTGAAACCGATACTGGCCATCACAATGAAGTATAGAGCCGCCGGAAGGTGAAAGTGACCGGCATTCGGATCTACCCCGAGATACTGAGCACGGCCGAGCGCGAGGCTGTCTATCGAAACGTGTGAACGTAGGGTTGCGCGGCGGCGCCGCGCGAGAGCTTGAGTCGGTGCGCGCTACGGCCGCGCGGTATCCACCGGCGCGGCAACCGCCGCGGTCGATGCCGGCGCCGGTGCCGCCTCAGGCGGCGGCGTGGGCAACTCAGCTTCCAAGCCCACGGTGGCAATGACGCCATCGGCCTTTTGCAGCACTTCACGGGCGTAGTCCCAATGGATGGCGACGGTGGTGTCGCCGACCGCGGCCCTCAATAGGTCGGAAAACTGCTCGATCTCGGGTTCAAAGCTTTGGCCCTGGGCATCGACCGGGGGATGCGCTTCGAGCAGCAGTTCTCCGTCGATCCATGCGATCTTCACCGGCTCGTTGATCAGGCGCACCGGGGTGCCCACGGGAATCAGTGGAAACAGCGCCGACACGTCATCGGGGTACATGCGAATGCAACCATGCGTAACCGCAAGCCCAACGGCAATCGGATTATTCGTGCCGTGAATGAGGTAGGTGCCGTTTCCCGCCGCCAGGCGCATCGCGTAGGCTCCGAGCGGGTTGTCAGGCCCGGGTCCCACTTTCGGCGGCAGCGGATCGCCGGCTTCGGCGTGCTCCTTGCGGACCGACTCGGGCGGATACCAGGTAGGATCCTTTTGCTTTTGAATGACGTGGGTCGTGCCCAAGGGTGTTCGCCAATCCATCTTGCCGATGCTGACCGGATAGGTGATGACCTGAATGGGACCGCCACGTTTGGGCTTGGGAAAATAATAGAGCCGATGCTCGGGAAGATTGACGACGATTCCCTCACGCGGGCCCGGCGGAAGAATATGCCGACCCGGAACCACCAGCATCTTGCCGGCCCCCGGTAGCCAGGGATCGACGCCGGGATTGACCCGGATCAGTTCCTCGGAACCGAGACTGTAGGCTCGGGCCAGATCATAAAGCGTGTCTTCGTAAGCCGTCACAATCGATTGGTCCTCGCCGACCACCATGTCATCCGGTTTGGACAGGGTATAAGTCGTCGCATGCGCCGTGGAGCAGGTGGCGGTGGTCAGTAAAGTGAGCAAAGCCAGCGCCGCGATACGGCCGAATCGATCGTTCAATTTGGAGTCTAAAATAAAGGCGTCCATGTGTTTAGCCTAGCACGTTGCCCGCCTGCTTTGATTCCCGGCTTATATTTTGCCGGCCCCCTGCACCGCAGGTGTAGAGGGACGAGTTCTCCAAAGCCCGTATAATGTGTCAACACAACGCCTGAATCTTTCACGGCTGGGAGTGCTCAATGGCATCAGTCTTGGTTTCGCGCACGCGGCAATCACTGCCGCTCATTTTGTTGCTGGCCGGCGGGATGTGTTTGGCGCAGGTGCCCGCGGGGCTCAAACCTTACATCAGCGAAGAGGCCCAGGCCTGGGTGCTGATGCATGCGCGCGTCATCGACGGCACCGGCGCAGCCCCGGCCGAGGATCAGCGCATCGACATCGAGGGCGGGAAGATTACCCGTGTGCAGAGCGCGAAGCTCAAGAATGCCTATCCTCCGGGCGCGAAGGTTTTGGACCTGACCGGCAAGACCGTCATTCCGGGTCTCGTCGGCATGCATGAACATCTCTTTTACACCGGGCCTGAACGCGGCAAGGACGGCTTGCCGTTTTGGATCGAGATGATCGACAGCGGACCGCGCCTGTATCTGGCCAGCGGCGTCACCACCGCGCGCACCGCCGGCAGCATGGAGCCGTACACGGACCTGTCCTTGAAGCGCCTCATCGACAAGGGAGAAAAGCCGGGACCGAAACTGCGAATCACCGGCCCGTACATCGGCGATCTCCTGGGGATAGCGCCGCAACTTCACACGCTCGACGATGCCGAGGATGCAGGACGTACCGTGGACTATTGGGCCGCGGAGGGCGTGACTTCGTTCAAGGCCTACATGGGCATCAAGCCGGAAGAGCTGAAGGTGGCCGTTGATCATGCGCATGCCAAGGGCCTCAAAATCACCGGACATTTGTGCGCGGTCGGCTTTCGAGAGGCGGCGGCCCTAGGTATAGACAATCTCGAGCACGGCATCATTGTCGATACCGAATTTTTTCCCGGCAAGAAAACGGGAATTTGTCCGGCGCGGGAAGCCGCGGAAGATTTTGCCAAGAACGTGGACATCGAGGGCGCGCCCGTACAGAGCATGATCCGCGATCTCGTCAGCCGCCATGTGGCGGTGACTTCGACCTTGGCGGTATTCGAAATCTCGGTTCCCAACCGGCCGGCCTTGAGCAAGATGATGCGCGCGAAAGATGCGCTCAGTCCGCCGGGGTGGGCCACGTATCTGCGGGTTCGCGCCGGCATCGCCGAGGATAATAGTCCCTTGGCCGCGATGTCCCTGAAGAAGGAAATGCAATTCGAGCGCGACTTCGTCAAAGCCGGCGGATTGCTGCTCGCGGGCTGCGACCCCACTTCCTTCGGAGGCGTGCTGCCGGGATTCGGTGACCAACGAGGTATCGAGCTCTTGGTCGACGCGGGATTCACGCCCGTCGAAGCCATCCATATCGCCACCCAGAACGGTGCGGTTTATTTGGGTGAGAATGACAGCATCGGCTCCATCGCCGCCGGCAAAGCCGCCGATCTGGTGGTGCTGTCGGGCAACCCCGCGCAGCACATTGAGGACATCGAGAATGTGCAGCTGGTTTTCAAGGACGGGATCGGATTCGATCCGGCCAAGTTGATTCAGTCCGTCCAGGGGATGGTGGGCCTTCGGTAACGGGTTCCTGTCGTGCCGAACCCTGAGGCTCAACTGCTCGCTGCCGACGAACCGCCGGCCTTCCTGGAATGCGGGACCCAGGGTCAATCTGCCTTCCTCATCGTGGCGGACCATGCCGGCGCGCGTATCCCGCGGCGTCTTCAAGGTCTGGGGCTGTCCCCCGCGGACTTGACGAGGCACATCGCCTGGGACATCGGTGTGCTCGGCGTGGCGCAAGGCATGGCGGCCGCTCTCGATGCGCCGCTGATCGCGCAGAATTATTCGCGCCTGGTGATCGATTGCAATCGCGACCCGCAGGTCGCCACGTCAATTCCTCGTGTCAGTGAGAGCAGCGAGATTCCCGGCAACATGAATTTGAGCGCCGCGCAGATCGCCGCGCGGCGCGCCGAAATCTTCGAGCCCTATCATCGCCGGATTCGTGAACTCATCGACGATCGCCTGGCGGCAAGGCGGCCCACCATCTTGGTGGCGCAACACACCATGACCGACGTGTACCACGGCGTGCGCCGCAACATGCACGCCGCGATTCTCTACAACCGTGATCGCCGCTTTGCCGGTATCGTGCTCGACATGCTGCGACGGGAAGCCGATGTGATCGTCGCGGACAACGAACCTTATTTCGTCAGCGACGAAACCGACTACACGGTGCCGCACCACGCGGAGGCGCGCTCCTTGCCCTATGTGGAAATCGAAATTCGCCAGGATCTGGTCCGCGACGAGGCGGGACAGGCCGTTTGGGCGGCGCGCATCGCCCGCGCGCTGCAAGACGCCGAAGCAGCATTTATCGCAGCCTATGGGAGGCTGAAACCTTGACGATGGATCGCCTGTCCGCAGCGCCCGCGCTCTTCGTGTCCCACGGCGCGCCGACCTTTGCCCTGGAGCCGGGATTGCTGGGACCGAAACTCACGCAATTGGGCGGGCGGCTGACCGGGCCGGCCGCAGTGGCCGTCGTATCGGCACACTGGCAAACGGCGGGCGTGCAGGTGATGCGCACGGCCGCGCCGAAAACCATTCATGACTTCGGCGGTTTTCCCCCGGCCCTGTATCGATTGCAATACCCGGCGCCTGGCGCACCGGCATTGGCCGCCGAGACAGGAGAGTTACTCGAGGCGGCTGGATTCGATGTGTCCTTCGATGAGCACCGCGGGCTGGACCATGGCGTGTGGGTGCCCCTGCTGTACCTGCTGCCGGCGGCGAAGGTGCCCGTGTTTCAGGTGTCTTTGCCGTTCGCGTGCGACGCGAAACATGCCCTCGAGCTCGGCAGGGCGCTCAAACCGCTGCGTCAACGGGGCGTGCTGGTGATGGGTTCCGGCAGCCTCACGCACAACCTGCGTGAGATTGGACAGACCGATCCCGGTTCCACGAAGTATGCTCTGGAATTCACGGCATGGGTCCGCCGGCAGGTGCAGGACAAGGACCTCGAGGCGCTGGCCGATTATCGGCGCCGCGCCCCGCATGCCGTGCGCGCACACCCCACCGAGGAACATTTTCTTCCCCTGCTGGTTGCGGTCGGCGCAAGCGGTGATGAGGACGCCGTCGAGGTCATCGATGGCGGCATGACCTACGGCGTGCTGTCGATGGAGTCGTACGTCTTCGCCAGTGCAGCGGTGAGCTAACTAAACGGCTGATCGCGCGTCAGATGCAGGACGCAGGACGCAGGAGCAGGTGCGCGCGCCGTCATCCTCCGGCCGGCGCCTTCGCCTCGGGAAGCTTATCTTGGGTCTTGGTGTCAAAATCACCGGCATCATGACGCTCGTGCAGCTGATCTGAAAGTTCGCCCCACGCGCAGTTGACCTTGCGCCCTCGCTGCACGGCGGGGCGCACGCCGATCGCGTCGGTCCAGCGCTGGACATTGGCGTATTCTTGGACCTGAAGGAATTCGCCCGCACCATAGAGCCGGCCTTTCGCCAGCGCGCCGTACCAAGGCCACACCGCCATATCGGCGATCGTATAGTTGGAACCGGCCAGATACTCAGACCGCGCCAGCCGTCGATCGAGAACATCGAGCTGGCGCTTCACTTCCATCGCAAAGCGATCGATGGCGTACTCGATCTTCGTCGGCGCGTAGGCGTAGAAGTGACCAAAGCCGCCGCCCAGGTAAGGCGCACTGCCCATCTGCCAGAACAGCCATGACAGGCATTCAGCGCGGGTCGCCGCGTCGGTCGGCAGGAACGCCCCGAACTTCTCGGCGAGGTATAAGAGAATCGAGGCCGATTCGAACACCCGGATTGGCGTCGGGGAGCTGCGGTCCATGAGTGCGGGGATTTTCGAGTTCGGGTTGACGGCGACAAAGCCGCTGCCGAACTGATCGCCTTCGGTGATCCGGATCAGCCAGGCGTCGTACTCCGCGCCGGTAAATTTGAGTGCCAGCAGCTCCTCCAACATGATCGTGACCTTCACGCCGTTCGGCGTGGCCAGCGAATAGAGCTGCAGGGGATGGCGGCCCACCGGCAGTTCTTTGTCATGCGTGGGTCCCGCGATCGGGCGGTTGATGTTCGCGAAGCGGCCGCCACTTCCCTTGTTCCATTCCCAGACCGTCGGCGGCGTGTATACAGGCGAGTCGTTCATTACCAAAGCTCCTGGTTTCCTGTGCAACGATGCTACAGCCTCCGGTCGGGAGGGCCGTCAATATTACCGCAGCCGCACGAGATTCCATCAGGCTGAAATTCGCCAAACAGGCCCCCTGCTGGTCAGAACTGGGCACAGTCTGACAGCAGACTGAGTCGCTGGCCCCATGCCCCGCCGGTTCATGTACGCCATCATGGCTAGTACCTCGTCCCTGTAGAGAACGCGATATGACAGCCACCTCGCGATGCAGCAACCTAGCCTTGATGGCAGTCGCCGCCGTACTCGAAACGGCAATGTTCGGACTGAAAGCGCAGGGGGCCATGGCGGATGAACTCACACCGCCACGGCCGCAGCCGCAGACTCCGGCGAGACTGGCGGTGATCGCAAAGCCGCAGCTGGATCGCTCGGGCAAACGGCGCATCGGCAAGGCGTCGTTCTACGCGCGGATGTTTGCGGGCAGGAAAATGGCGAACGGCAACCTAATGAATCCGCAGAACAACAATGCTGCGAGCAGGACGCTGCCGCTGGGCACGACCGCGAAGGTCACCAACCTCAAGACCGGCCAGAGTGCGATCGTCACCATCGATGATCGCGGCCCGTACGTCGAGGGCCGCATCGTGGATTTGTCGCCGGCGACGGCGCAGGAGATCGGCATCACGCGACGCGAGGGTGTGACCAAGGTCGAAGTCGCGCCCATCACCGTGCCTCAACCCGATGGCAGCGTGAAATTGGGCGCAGCGGCCGCTGACCTGCGGTTGGCCAGCAACGATCAGCCGTACCGCAAAACTGATCCAACCGCGCGCTGAAATCTGAGTCGCGGTGAGCCGCGCCTGAGCCGCGCGTGAGCCGCGCGTGAGACGCGCGTGAGCCGCGCGTGAGACGCGCTATCCGTCGACACTACCCCGTGCGCGGCGTTTCGCCCCGCAAGACCTGTAAATAGCGCGCCCGCTCGATATTACCGCCGCTCAACACCAGGGCGACGTTCCGGCTTTTCATGCGTGGTCCGTCCTGCAGCAACGCGGCCAGCGGCGCCGCGGCGGCGCCTTCCACAATCTGGTGTGTGTCGTCGAAATAAATCCGCATGGCCTCGGCGATCTCGTCCTCGCTCACTTGAACCCACCGGGAAACGCCGCGGCAAATGGTCGCGATGGCCTGCGCATTCGGCTCACGAGTGGCGAGCCCGTCGGCGAAGGTGTTGGCCGACGGGTATGTCATGGGCTTGCCGGCCGCAAATGACAGCGCCGTGGCCGGCGCCTTGACGGGACTGACGCCGATGATTTCCGTCGGTAGCCCCAGCAAGTCGCGAACCGTAATCAATCCGCAAATCCCCGAGCCCATGCCCACCCCGACGTAGACCGCGTCCAATTTGCCGCCGCTCCGGAACAACTCGAGCGCATAGCTGGCGACACCGGCGATCAGATCGCGATGAAAGGACGGTACGAAGTGCAGGTTCTCGATACCGGCGACCCGATACGCTTCGTGCCTGGCCTCGTCGAAATCCCGCCCGAACTCCACCACCTTGGCGCCGAATCCCGCGATCGCCGAATTCTGATCGGGAGAATTGCCGGCCGGCACATAGATCGTTGCGGGCACACCGGCGCGTGCGGCGGCGAATGCAATCGATTGACCGTGATTGCCGCGCGTCGCCGATATCACACCTGCGATCTGCGGCTGGGCGCGGCATAGCCGGTCCAGGTACACGATGCCGCCCCGAACCTTGAACGCACCGGTCGGCGTGTGGTTCTCGTGCTTCACGCGCACATGGCATCCAGCGCGACGCCCGAGTTTCGGCCAGGCGTACAGAGGCGTGGGCGACATCACGCGATAGACGAGATCCGCGGCGCTCTCCAGCTCCTGCAATTCAAAGGACACCGGATCAAGCACGGATTCTCTCGATGGCAATATGGCTTCGGTCACCGTTTGCATCCCCGGATATTGGTACACATGGCTAGACTACATCGGCCCGCTCGCTTAGGCGCGCCATTTGGTGGGCAGCCTCATTGGAGGAATGAAGTGCACCGTCATCGGGAACCCTTGCATCGTTGGTTGAGCGCCGCGACCGATTGGCTTGGTCGCGCCGCCACTGGCGCTCGCCGCCAAAATATCGGATTATCCCGCGGCCGTTCGATGGCGGTAACTCCCTTGGCCAGAGGAACTTTAAGAAAAATGAAAATGACACGCGGTCGTGCGCTCGGCACGTGGCTGCCGGCAGTTGCCGTGCTATCGGCGCTGGCCGCAGCTTCCCCGGTCGAGCAACCGGTGCTGCGCGACATTGCCGCAAGTTCGGACCCTGCACAGTTGCAGGCGACGGTTCAGGCGTTGGTGGGCTTCGGCACACGGCATACCATGTCGGATACGGCGTCCGGCAAGCGCGGCATCGGCGCGGCACGGCGCTGGGTTCAGGCTCGATTCGAGCAGATCGGACGCGACTGCGGTGGTTGCCTGACCATCGTCACGCCCTCGCAAACCGTCACCGGCACGCGGGTTCCCAAGCCGACGGCCATCGTCGACGTCGTGGCCGTGCAAAGGGGCAGCACCGATCCTGAGCGGGTCGTGATCTTGACCGGCCACATCGATTCCCGGGTGACGGACGTGTTGAACGCAACCGCCGATGCGCCCGGCGCCGACGACGATGCATCGGGCGTTGCCGCGGTCATCGAGGCTGCGCGCATATTGAGCCGCCACAAGTTTCCGGCGACGATCGTCTATGGCGTCCTGTCCGGCGAGGAACAGGGCCTGTACGGCGGCAAGGTGCTGGCCGACTACGCCAAGGCGGAAGGGTGGCGGGTCGAGGCGGATTTGAACAATGACATCGTCGGCGGCACGCGCGGAATGAACGGCGTGGTCGACAACACGCGGTTGAGATTGTTCTCAGAAGGAATCCGCGACACGGAAACTGCCGAGGATGCCAAGCAACGGCGGGTCGAAGGCGGCGAGAACGATTCGGCGTCGCGCAACGTGGCGCGCTACGCCAAGGAATTGGCCGAGACCTACCTGCCCAACTGGACCGTGGCGCTGGTGTATCGCTTGGATCGCTTCGGCCGCGGCGGCGATCACTCGGCATTCAATGCGTTGGGATACCCGGCGGTCAGGTTCACCGAGAACTCCGAAGACTATCGACACCAACATCAGGACCTGCGCACCGAGGGTGGTGTGGAGTTCGGAGATACCATCGCCCACGTCGACTTCCCTTATCTGGCCAAGGTGGCTGCCACCAATGCCATTGCCGCGGCATCGATGGCCTCTGCGCCGCCGCCGCCCGCCAATGTCAAGATTGCCGGCGCGGTCACCGCGGACACGAAACTGTCGTGGAATGCGGCGCCGGGCCTGCACGCCGCGGCCTATCGCGTTCATTGGCGCGATACCACGGAGCCTGCCTGGACGCATTCCCGGGACGCGGGCAGCGCCGAATCGCTCACGCTGGCCAACGTCGCCATCGATGATTTCGCCTTCGGCGTGTCGAGCGTCTCCGCGGATGGTTTCGAAAGCCCGGTGGTGTTTCCCGGCGCTGCGGGAGCTTTCTGGCCACGCTGAGCGGGCGCATCGCGGATACGGTATGAGTCCGTTGCTGGGGTGGTGCGCGTCGGGACGCTGATGGTGTCGATGGGCATCACGCTGGCTTTTTTTGCGCGGGCGTACCTGAAGTGAAAAAGGAGGGTCTCACTTGAGCCCAATTCGCGCGCTATCGAGTGAAAGTGAGCTAGCGTCCCTCAGGCGTGCCGGGTGCCGTGAACTCGAGCGTGTTCTGACGATCGAAAAACACGACGCCGCGTGAGCGATTCTTCGCGCGATACATGGCCGCGTCGGCATTCTTGATCAATTGGCCGCCGTTGACGCCGTGCTCAGGGTAAATGGCGATGCCGATGCTCGACTTGACGGCAAGTGTCGCGTCAGCCACCGCGACCGGTTGCGCAATGGTCCTCCACATGGAATTCGCGATAAGCTCGATATTCCTCCTGCCTCTGGGATTCATCAACAAGTACAGAAACTCGTCGCCCCCGTTGCGGCACACCGTGTCTTCGCCCCTGCCGTACCGCAGGAGACGCTCTGCGATGATCTTCAATGCGGCATCGCCCGTGGTATGGCCGTAAGCGTCGTTGATGCTCTTGAATTCGTCTAAATCGAGAAACATCACGGCAAGCGTCCACTCGTGGCGGTCGGCCAGGGCAATGGCGTGGGCCAATCGATCGTCGAACAATTCCCGATTGGGAAGCCCTGTGAGTGAATCATGAAGGGCGCGCACCTGCGCTTCGCTTGCCTGTTGCTGCGCCAGCGATAGAGCTGCCGAAATGTCGGCCAACTCCAATCTGGATTGCGTCAACGCAGCTTCCAACGCGTTCAGATCTTTGCCGCGCACTGATGCATCGGTCGTCGCGAGGTCCCCTGCAATCGTCCCGGCGCCCGCACACTGCGAATATTCGCGAACGGCTCCCACGATCGCATCGTCGAGGCAGCGATTGAAGGTGCGAAATTCCTTCGAAGTGATCAGCGAACCGGTTTCCACGGCAAGACCCGTGACTGCCTGGCAGACATCCCCATAGTCTCGAATCACCTGTTCGACCGTAAATCCCTGTTCAAAGAGGTCGCGCCCATGCAGAGCCGCCATATTGATCATATGGAGATCGAGCGCACGATCGGCCTGTTGCTCGATCGTCAAGCTCTCCGCCACCTGATCCAGAAACATGGGTATCCCGTGAGCCAGTTCGGCGCGCGGCTGCTTGGCCGAGGACCTGCCGGCCACCATGACTCGGCACCGATCGATCAAGACCGTGCGATTCGTCGTTAGAAACTCGTGGAGCACACTCCAGAATAGCTTTGGCAGCCGAGGGGGTCTGTACGGTAAAGCGCTTTGCCCCGCCGTTCAAGCGTGAAAGAAATGCAGTTCGCGCGCCGAGGTACTGGTGCTGCGGCGCACAGGTTGCGATCAGGTGGACTTATCCCAGCCCATTTTAATCATCGCTTTGACACAGGCCTTCGGCAAATAGGAACTCCACCGCAAAATATTCTCCCGTGAGCGTGCGGCGAGCGCCTCCTCTGGGGTCATCCATGCTCCCATGCTTGAAAACTCCGGCTGGCGTTCGCCAGCCGCATTGCGCTGCAATTGCGAGTCGGTATTCATGGTCCCTCCGTGTAGTCCCTTGTAAGACTTTCACGGGAGGGGTCGGCGGTCTGTGCGGTGGCGCACTTAGGTTCCGGCCTTCAAAAGCGATTGGCGTCCACATCGAGAATGAACCGGGTCAGGCCCGCCATGTAGGTCTGTTGATCGTCGTAAAGGGCCAGGTGGCTGCCATTCGGACAATAAAGATAGCGGCCCTTCTGCACCGACTTGGCGATTTTCTCCATTTGCGCAGGTTCCATGGTGTCGTAGCGCGCACCGATCGCCAGGGTGGGCACGGTGATCTTGGGCAGGTCCGCGGTGCGATCCCAGTTGAGGAGTTTTCCGCTGGCGCCCATCTCGCTGGGGCCCTGCATGGGGATGTAGATTTTTTTGTTGATCTTGGCGAAGGCGCGCAACACGGGGTCGGGCCACTGATCCTGCGGCATGCGCAAGATATGATCGACGTAGAAGTGCTGCATCAGCAGTTCTTCGTAGCGCAGGTCCTCATATTTGCCCTGGGCTTCGAGGCCCTTGATTTCGCCGAGCGCCTTCTGATCCATCGCGGGCATGAGCACGTTCGCTGCATACCGGTTGTACGCCGGGATGCTCGCCACCATGTTCGAGATCACCAGCGCCTTTAAATTCTGCTGGTACTTGAGCGCGTACTCGAGCGCGAGAACGCCGCCCCAGGACTGGCCGTAAAGATAAAAATTACTTTTGTCGAGTTTGAGCGCCTTGCGCACCTGCTCCACTTCTTCAACGAAGCGCGGCACGTCCCAGAGGGTGGGCTCGTCCGGCTGATCGCTGTAGGCAGAACCCAGTTGATCGTAGTAGTAGTACTCGATTCCGGCGTTGGGAAAGTAGCTGTCGAAGGCCTCGAAATACTCATGCGTCGCGCCCGGGCCGCCGTGCAGCAGCAGGACCTTGATGGTCGGATTGTTCCCGACGCGCTTGGTCCACACGCGAAAAGCGCCCTTCGGTGTTTGGATCTTGATCAACTTGACGCCGCCCGCGAGCACATCATCACGGCCCGTGTTGTCCAGGTAAGCGGCCGGCGCCGCGCCCGCCAACGACATCAGCGAACAGCCCAGGATAAGAAGAATGGACGCGCGTACCAGGCGCATGAGTGCATGCATATGTATTTCCCGTTGTTTTTCAGGTCGTTTATTGTCAAAGCATCAAGCTCAATGGGCGGCCGCGCGCAGCGGCGGTATCTCATGGGTGGCGAAGTGTAGCGCACCGCAATGACCGCAAGGTGGATCGCGGCTGCCCGGGGTCGGGGGTATGATTGCCGTCATGCTGATCAAAGTAACTCATCCATTCCCCATCAAACCATCGGAAATCACCCCGGAAACCGTGCATGCCGACCGGCGCCGCTTTCTTCGCCAAGTGGGTCTTGCGACCGCGGGCGCAGCGCTCCTGGGCTATAGGCCGGGGGAATCGGTGGGTGCGGAAGCCGAACTCGCCCCCCTCGATGTCGCGCGCAAGAGTGAGATGGCGGGAGGGGAGACCGTGACGCCGTACGCGGACATCACGCACTACAACAACTACTACGAATTCGGCACTGCCAAAGAGGACCCGGCCCGCAACGCCGGCCGGCTGCGCACGCGGCCCTGGTCGGTGGTCGTGGACGGTGAGTGCGAGGCGCCCGGTCACATCGACATCGACGATTTGCTGAAGCCCCAGACGTTGGAGGAGCGCATCTATCGCCATCGCTGCGTCGAGGCCTGGAGCATGGTGGCTCCGTGGGTCGGGTTGCCGCTGGCCGATTTTCTCAAGCGCTTCAAACCCACGTCGAAGGCAAAATTCGTCGCCTTCTATACCTTGTACGATCCGAAGCAAATGCCCGAGACTGCCCGCGGCGTGCTCGATTGGCCGTACCGCGAAGGCTTGCGGATCGACGAAGCCATGCACCCGCTGGCATTCCTGTCCGTGGGGCTCTACGGCCGCGTGCTGCCGAATCAGGACGGTGCACCGCTGCGGCTGACCTTGCCGTGGAAGTATGGATTCAAAAGCATCAAGTCCATTGTCCGGGTTCACTTCACGGAACGGCAGCCGGAGGCCACCTGGAACAAGATGGCGCCGCAGGAATATGGGTTCTATTCGAACGTGAATCCTTCCGTCGATCATCCGCGCTGGAGCCAGGCGCAGGAGCGGCGGCTGGGCGAGCTGTTCAAGCGCAAGACGCTCATGTTCAACGGCTATCCGGAAGTCGCGTCGCTTTACACCGGCATGGATTTGAGGCGCCTTTTTTGATCCGCCTCTGGGCGTGGCGGGCCGCAGCCTGGGCGCTCGGCCTCATGCCGCTGCTCTTCGGGGTGAAATCGATCTTGCAGGGCCGGCTCGGCGCCAATCCGGTGGAGTTCATCGAACACTACACCGGAGATTGGACGCTGCGGCTTTTGCTCACCACCTTGGCGATGACTCCGTTGCGCATGCTCACCGGCCTCACGGAGCCGATTCGCGTGCGGCGAATTCTCGGTCTATGGACGTTCGCATTCCTGTGCCTGCACTTCCTGACCTACCTGCTATTCGACCTGAGTTTCTCGATGACGCAGCTGGCCGAGGACCTGGTCAAGCGAACCTATATCACCCTGGGATTTACGGCCTGGCTGCTGCTGGTTCCCCTGGCGGTGACTTCCACCCTGGCCTGGCAGCGGCGACTGAAACGACGCTGGATTACGCTGCACCGGCTCATTTATCCGGCCGCCCTGCTGGGCGCGATCCACTATCTGTGGCAGGTCAAGGCCGACACCCGCGAACCGCTGATTTATTTGTCGATTTTGCTGGTGCTGCTGGCATTTCGGCTTCCCTGGCAGCGGCTCATGAGCCAGTGGCGGGCGCGGACATCTGATAAGTTGGGCGCTTGATGCACGCACCCATCCAGCTGACCTCGGCATTGACCTGTCCGAACTGCGGGCACACGCGGGATGAAATCATGCCCACCGATGCGTGCCAGTATTTCTACGAGTGCACGCAGTGCAAGACGCTGCTGAAACCCAAGGCGGGCGATTGCTGCGTGTTTTGTTCCTACGGGTCGGTGGCCTGTCCGCCGATTCAAGAGCAGCGTGGCTGTTGCCGTTAGCGCCGATCCCACACTGAAGCCGACCGGTTCGCCTGGGGAAGTCCTGCGGGTATTTCTCAAGCTGGGGCTGACGTCCTTTGGCGGTCCGATCGCGCATATTGGTTATTTCCGCGAGGAACTTGTGGTGCGCCGCCGCTGGATCGAGGAGGCCCCCTTCAGTGATCTCGTGGCGCTGTGCCAATTTCTTCCGGGACCGGCGAGCAGCCAGGTGGGATTCTCGCTCGGCCTGATTCGGGCCGGTTACTGGGGAGGACTTGCCGCCTGGACGGGTTTCACTCTGCCATCCGCCATCCTGCTCACCGCATTCGCGTATGGTGCCGGCGCGCTGGGCGGCCCCATGAGCGCGGGCGTGATCCATGGTTTGAAGCTGGTGGCGGTGGCCATCGTCGCCCAGGCGGTATGGGGCATGGCGCGCACGCTGTGTCCCGACCGGCAGCGGGCCTCGATCGCCTGCGCCGCGGCGGGGATCATGCTCCTCAGCACCTCGTTCGGCGCACAAATCGGCACCATCGCCCTGGGCGGCATCGCAGGCCTCTGGCTGTGCAAGACCTCGGCACCCCCAGCCACGGCATCGCTCGGCGCCTCGGTGTCGCGCCGGGTCGGCGTCATCTGCCTGACGACGTTCTTCGTACTGCTGGCGGTACTTCCCCTGTTGGGCAATGCACGCCCAGGCGTTGCCTTGTTCGACGCCTTCTATCGCTCGGGGGCGCTGGTGTTCGGCGGCGGACATGTGGTCCTGCCGTTGTTGAGCCAGGCGTTCGTGACCCCGGGCTGGGTGAATCAAGATGCGTTCCTGGCAGGCTACGGGGCGGCGCAGGCGGTGCCCGGCCCGCTTTTCACGTTCGCCGCTTTTCTGGGGGCGGTGGCCGGCACTTCGCCGCGCGGCGTCGCCGGCGCGGCCGTGGGATTGGCCGGCATCTTCCTCCCCGGCGTCTTGATCCTGCTCGGTACCCTGCCGTTCTGGGACGCGTTTCGCCGGCGCATCGGCGCGCAGGCGGCCATGCTGGGCATCAATGCGGCCGTTGTGGGGCTGCTCGGCGCGGCGCTCTACAGCCCGCTGTGGATCAGTTCGGTCAAGTTGCCCGGCGATTTGGCACTCGTTCTGGTCGGGTTTGTATTGCTGAGCGCCTGGCGTGCACCGCCCTTGCTGGTGGTCATTCTGGGTGCGCTGGGCGGGATGGCATTGTCATCGCTGCAGAACTGATTACAGGACCACCCCTGATGTAAGACAATGGGGCATGAGCAACCGTAAATCCATGACCATGCACCGCATTCGCGAAATGCACGCGGCGGGCGAAAAAATCTGCATGCTGACCTGCTATGACGCCGTGTTCGCGCGCGCCCTCGATGACGCGGGCGTCGATGTGCTGCTGGTCGGGGATTCCTTAGGCATGGTGCTGCAGGGCCATCCGACGACCCTGCCGGTGTCCATGGACGAGATGGCGTATCACACGGCTTGCGTGGCCCGGGGCAATCGCTCGGCGTGGCTGATCGCCGATATGCCCTTCGGCAGCTACCAGCCGTCCGAGGAGTTGGCGTTGCGCAATGCCGCGCGCCTCATGCAGGCGGGTGCGCACATGGTGAAGCTCGAGGGCGGCGGTTGGACCGCGCCGATCGTGCAGCTGCTGGTTGAGCGGGGCATCCCGGTCTGTGCACATCTGGGGTTTACGCCGCAGTCGGTGCATGCGTTGGGCGGCTATCGGGTGCAGGGCAGGGGCGAGAGCGAAGCGGCGCGCTTGCGCAAGGATGCCGAAGATCTCGCGGCGGCGGGCGCGGGAATGATCATTCTTGAAATGATCCCCGCCGTGCTGGCGCGCGAACTGACCGAATCATTGTCGGTCCCCGTCATCGGCATCGGTGCCGGTGCCGGGTGCAGCGGCCAAGTGTTGGTGCTGCACGACATGTTGGGCTTGAGCCTGCAGAAGACGCCCAAATTCGTGCGCAACTTTCTGGACGGCAAGGGCGGCATTCAGGCCGCCGTGCAGCAGTACGTTGCCGACGTCAAAGCGAACCGCTTTCCGGACGATGCCTTGCACGCCTTTTGACGGTCCGAAAAGTGCAGATCATTTCAACCGTCGCCGATTTGCGGGATGCGCTTTCCATGCAGCGCGATATCGGCCTCGTGCCCACCATGGGCAATTTGCATGACGGCCACCTGTCGCTGGTGCAGGCGGCGCGGCGCCATGCCGGGTTGGTCGTCGTCAGCATCTTCGTCAATCCGCTGCAGTTCGGGCCCAACGAGGATTTTGAGAAGTACCCCCGGACCTTCGAGCGCGATTGCGAACTCCTGGCGCAGACAGGCTGCGACATCGTTTTCGCGCCGAGCATGGAACAAATGTATCCGGAGCCGCAAGAATACAAAGTGCAGCCGCCCGGCGAACTTGCCGACATTTTGGAGGGGCGATTCCGGCCCGGATTCTTTGTCGGGGTCGCCACCGTGGTATTGAAGTTGTTCAATACGGTGCGGCCCAACGTCGCCGTCTTTGGAAAAAAAGACTACCAGCAACTTCTCGTGGTCCAAAACATGGTGCGGCAGTTGGCATTGCCGATCGAGGTGGTGGCCGGGGAGACGGTGCGTGAAGCCGGCGGACTTGCCCTTTCCTCGCGCAACGCCTATCTCGATGATGAGCAGCGGCGAGAGGCCGCGCAGCTGTATCGCACGCTGGGCGATGCGGCCGCGCAGATGAAAGCCGGCGAGACAGGCCGAGAGAATATCGAGCGCGCGGCTGCCGAAGCGCTCCAGGCCAGAGGCTGGCGGCCGGACTATGTCGCGATCCGGCGCCGTCGGGATCTGAAAGTTCCGGAGAGCGAGGATCCCTGCGTGATCCTGGGCGCCGCGCGCCTGGGTGCCACGCGGTTGATCGACAACATTGAATTCTGAGGCCGGAATCACCCGCAAATTCTAGGGCTCGGGCTGGAATACCAGGACGGCCGCCTCCTGCTCGCCGATGGCCTGGGATGCAACGTACAGGCGATTCAGTTGTGGGACGAACAAGGACGTGCCCGAGCCCGGCCGTGTTTGGACCTTGGACAGTATCTCGTAGTGATCGGCGTCCTTTTGCTGATACACGTAAACCCATCCGGGCGAGGCTTGCGGTGTGCCGTACCAGCGGCCGCCCGAGACGTAAATCCGTTTCAGCTGCGGATCGTAATAGACGCCATCCATCGCCTCCGGCGCGGGGAGCGTGGCGATTTCCTTGCCGGACAGGCTGTCATACACGGTCATTTCAGGCGGAATTCGGGTGCCCACGAACAGTCGGTGGCGGGCGCGATCGAGACTCAAGTCGCCGGCGCCATCGCCGTGCGCGGGCCAGCTCTTGAGGAGCTGGCGCTTGCGCGTGTCGAACTGAAAAATCAGATCGGCCCGCGAATCGCAAATCAGCAGCTTGCCGTCCTCTTCCATCGCCATGTCAGCCAGATGACCCGGCCGATAGGTGGGGGCGATCAGATCGGCGATGAATTGATCGGATTGTGCCCCTCGCTTGGCCTGCATGATGCCGACGCGTTCATAGGCATCGAATCCCGCGTTCTGGCCGCCGTAACCGAAATAGATAAGATCGGTCGCGGGGTCGTAGAGAAGACGGTTGGGGTCCGGTTCGAGCTTCAGCGCTTGGACCAGGCGGAAAGTCTCACCTTGGAATATCCGCAGCGTGCCGTCCAGACTCGACACATAGAGTTTGTTGAAGTGACC
>Ga0210393_10000722_pt1 | contig 28723 bp, 24 predicted proteins | sample IncBWC27OmetaG_FD_160068 | JGI IMG/M metagenome (GOLD analysis project Ga0210393, IMG submission 160068) | Forest soil microbial communities from Barre Woods Harvard Forest LTER site, Petersham, Massachusetts, United States - Inc-BW-C-27-O ...
TAAGAATAAGTATGAGCGGTTTGCGGGGCGGTTTGCGGCGAAAGAGGCGGCAATGAAAGCCTTGGGGACAGGGTGGAGGCGGGGGGTGCGGTGGGTGGATTTTGAGGTGGTGCGGGAGTTGGGGGGGCGGCCTACGATTCGGTTGGATGGAGAGGCGCGGATGATTGCGGAGGAGTTGGGGGTGAAGAGAATTGCTTTGAGTATTACGCATACGGAGGCACAGGCTTTGGCGCAGGTGATATTCGAGAGTTGACAGTCGACAGTTGGAAGTTGAAAGAATAAACATTTACACAGAGGACAGAGAGCGCACAGAGTTCACGGAGAATTCGTCGAGAGTGGATACGGGCTCGGCTCTTAGGTAATTCCCTTCTTCAGCGGTGATCAGAACATCTTGCCAGAGATTTGATGAGTGGATTCCTCGGACTTGGACGCGTACGTAATTTGATGAGAGGGCGGGGGTGTATTCAGGGCCTGTTTGTTCGGTGATGGGGTGATCGTCGCGACGGAGGGTTAGGACGCGGAGGGTGCGGTTGGTTTGGGATTGGCGGAAGGCGGCGGACTTGGCTTCGCCCAGAGAGCGGAGTTCCCTGGCACGGCGTTTGATGATGTGGCTCGCGACTTGGTCGAGGGCGGTAGCGGCCTTGGTGCCGGGGCGGGGGGAATAGGAGAAGACGTGGAGGTAGGTGAAGGGGTGGCGCTCGATGAAGTCGAGGGTCGAGGCGTGGTCGGACTCGGTTTCGCCGGGGAAGCCGGCGATGACGTCGGCACCGAGGGCGGCGTTGGGGAGGCGGTCGTGCATGAGTTGCACGCGGCGGGCGTAATGTTCGGAGCGGTACCAGCGGTGCATGGCGGCCAAGATGGGGTCAGAGGCGGATTGGAGGGGCATGTGGAAATGGTGGGCGATGCGGTCGGTTTTGGCAAAGAGGTCGATTAAGTCTTGGGTGACGTCTTGAGGCTCGATGGAGCTGATGCGGAGACGCTCGATCGAGGTTTCGTCTAGGATGCGGCGCAGGAGATCGATGAATTCGACGCGCGGGGTTAGATCGCGGCCGTAGGTACCTAGGTTGATGCCGCTTAGGACGATTTCGCGGGCGGGGGAAGGGGAGGAGAAGACAGACAGTGTCTGCCCCACTAGCGATTGGATTTCGCGGATGACTTGGTCGGGGGGCAGGCTGCGGGATTTGCCGCGGACGTGGGGGATGACGCAGAAGGAGCAGCGGTTGTTGCAACCGTCTTGGATTTTTAGGATGGGGCGGGTGTGGTGGGATTCGCCGCCTTGGATGGGGGCGGAGAGGAATTCGGGGTGCGCGAAGATGTCGCCGGTTAGGATTTGGGCGGGTGCGGAAAGCGCGCCGAGAGGAGAAGCATTGGCGAGTTGGGGCGCAGAGGCCGGGGCTAGCCCCGCCCCTAGAGAGTGGAAGTGGGCGTCGGGAAAGGGCGGAGGAAAAAGCGGATTCCTCGCTTCGGTCGGCGTGACAGTTTGGTGGTCAGTGGCGTGAGTGGAAGCGGTGGCGGCAATTTGAGTTACAAGATTGGGGATTTGCGGTTTGTGGGAATTGCCTACGACCCAGGTGACGCCGGGTAACGAGGCTAGTTCTTCGGGGGCGCGCTGGGCGTAGCAGCCGGTGACGATCAGGCGAGCGTAAGGATTTTGGGCGTGGATTTTGCGGATAGAGTCGCGGGCTTGGGCATCAGCGGCGGCGGTGACCGTGCAGGTGTTGAGGACGACGATGGAGGCGGATGCGGGGTCGGGGGTTTGCGTGCAGCCGCGGTCGAGGAGCTGGCGTTCCAGGGCGGCACCGTCGGCCTGGGTGGCGCGGCAGCCGAATTGTTGGATGTAGAAGGTGGTCATTGCTTCGCGAGACGGCATCAGAAAACCATTTTACACAGGGTTCACGGAGTACACGGTGGGCACAGAGAACAGGAAAGGAAACAGACCTGGCGCGGCAATGCGCTCCGTGGACAGAAACAGGATAACTGGATCGAGGGACTACGGGAAGAGCGGGCCGGGTGGAGACTTCGAACGATAGCTTATAGATTGACTCTTGCCGTAATCCCTGGCAGGGCGGCTTTACTCGGTGAGTGGGGGGCCGTTACAATCTGTTGCTGAAAATGTGTGCTCTGCGGCGACACCCCTCTGCGCTGGACAACCCCAAGATTTCGGTGGTGATTCCCGTATACAACGAAAAGGCGACGATTGAGGAGATTTTGCGGCGCGTTTCGGAGACGGGGCTGCGCAAGGAAATCGTGATTGTAGATGACTGCTCGACGGATGGGACCCGGCAGTACTTGGAAAGCATGGTGCAGGCGCAGAGGAAAGGCGAGACTTGGGCGGCGGCGCATGACGGCGGCGATCCCGTAGATGTGCGGGAGCTGCGGGTCTTTTTTCAGGAGCAGAACCAGGGTAAGGGAGCGGCTTTGCGTCGGGGATTCGCGGAAGCTAGCGGCGACATTGTTTTGGTGCAGGATGCGGATTTGGAGTATGACCCGAAGGATTATCCGACATTGCTGGGACCGATTATCGATGGGCGGGCGGACGTAGTGTTTGGATCGAGATTTCTTGGCGGGCCGCAGAGGGTGCATTACTTTTGGCACTATGTGGCGAACAAAATGCTGACCTTGCTTTCGGATGTGATGACCAATTTGAAGCTGACGGATATGGAGACTTGCTACAAAGTGTTTCGCAAAGAGGTCTTGCAGGGAATCAGGCTAAAGTCGAACAGGTTCGGATTTGAGCCAGAGATTACGGCGAAGATTTCGAAGGGTAAGTGGCGGATTTACGAAGTGCCGATCAGTTATGCGGGGCGAACCTATGAGGAGGGCAAGAAGATTACGTGGAAAGACGGCGTGAAGGCGTTGTGGTGTATCTTTTGGTTTAAGATTGCGGATTGATGGGAAGTGAGTGGCGGCTGGTGAATAGTGAGTAGCGCCTTTGCCGAAACAAGATCAGGGCAGGGTCGGACGCCGAAAGACAATCTAAACAAATTACTCCCGGGCTCGCCGATTTTAGTCTTCGAGCTGCGGACTAGTGTGAGGCGGCTTCAGCGTAGCCGCGGGGATGTTTTTGTTTCCACGACCATGCAGAGGTGATGATCTCTTCGAGAGAGGAGTGTTGGGCTTCCCAGCCGAGGGACTGGCGGAGTTTTTCCTTGCTGGCGACTAAAACGGCGGGATCGCCGGGGCGGCGGGGAGATAATTTGCGCGCGATTTTGCGGCCGGTGAGTTTTTCGGCGGCGGCGAGGACTTCGAGGATGGAAAAGCCGCGGCTATTGCCGACGTTAAAGGCTTCGCCGGATATGGTTTCGATGGCTTCGAGGGCGCGGAGATGGGAATCGGCGATGTCGAGGACGTGGATATAATCGCGGACGCAGGTGCCATCCGGTGTGGGGTAGTCCGAACCGAAAACCTCCACGTGCTGGATAACGCCTTGAGCGGCATCGAGAACTTTGGGGATGAGGTGGGTTTCCACGCGGTGGGCTTCGCCGCGCTCGGAGGAGGCGCCGGCGGCGTTGAAATAGCGGAGGGTGGCGTAGTGGAGGCCGGTGTAGACGCGGTAGTCGGAGAGGATTTCTTCGAAGCGGAGTTTGGATTTGCCGTAGGGATTGATGGGATTTTTGGAATGATCTTCGGGGATAGGGACAGTGTGGGGTTCGCCGTAGGTAGCGGCGGTCGAAGAGAAGATGAATTTTTTCACGCCGTGGCGAGTTACGGCGTCGAGGAGATTGACGCCGGCGGCGATGTTGGCGGCGTAGAAGGTGCTGGGCTCGCGGACGGACTTGGCGACGAGAGCTTCTCCGGCGAAATGCATGACGGCGTCAATTTTGTGGTTAGAGAAGACTTCCTCGATCTGCGTGCGCACGCCGAGATCGGCCCGGCAAAAAATCGCTTTGGGAGGGACGGCTGCGGCGTGCCCCTCCTGAAGATTATCGAGGGCGATGACCTGGTAGCCGCGGGCGAGTAGAACCTCCGCGCAGATACTGCCGATGTAGCCTGCTGCTCCGGTAACAAGGACATTCAAGGAAGTGACCTCTCCGATTCGGACATGGAATGTATTATGCGTTGGCTCAAATATTAAAACTATCAGGATGGAGGCGCATTGTCAGCGGAGAATTGCCGAGAATTAAGGGAAAGTGACAGTTGCCAGGCCGCGAAAGAGATCAGGGAGCTGACATGCGGCGCTGGAAGGTGAGGAGGATCAAGTCGGCGCGGCGGCGAACGCCGAATTTGCTGAGCAAATTCGAGACGTGAAATTTTACGGTGCGCTCGGCGATATTGAGCTTGCTGGCGATTTCTTTGTTGGAAAGATTTTCGAGCAGCGAGTCCAAGACTTCTTGCTCGCGGCGGCTGAGATTGGTGACGGAATCGGTTTTGAGGCGGCGGCCTTGATTGGTGAGGATAGAATCGACGAACCCGGACAAGACAGAGCGCGGTACCCAGAAGCCTCCGCTGGCAACCAGCGGCAAGGCACGAACCAACTGATCGCGGGCTTCGGTGTAAGTGAGAAGACCTTTCACGCCGAGGCGCAGCAACTGATAGCTGTTGGCGTCGCTATGCTGTTCGCCGACGACGATGAGGCGCGCTTCGGGATGGCGCTCCATAAGATTTGCTAGAAGCGCGCCAGTGGCAGGACGCGCGGCATGGCCATCGATAACGTAGACCTGCGCGACAGGCGGTTCGAGATTGCGCATGTCCGGCGCGAGCGTGGATTCGAGTTGCTTGACGACCACCTTGAATTGCGCCTTGGACAACACGCGCTCGAACTCGCTCAGCACCAAGGGGTGCGGCGAGAGGATGCAAACTGACAGTTTTGCGGAAGCTCGCTTGGTAGCCACTATGTGTCAGCGTAGTGAAAACTGTCCTTAGGGGCAAGTCTCTTGGAAGGGTCTGTTCTCGAATTGTTACGTGACAGGTAGGGCGCTTTTTCGATGGGGTCCAAGGGGCGATTTTCGAAGTAAAACCTCGACAATTCGCTCGGCGGCGTGACCATCCCAGAAGGGGGGAATGCGCCCGGGCTTGCCTTTTCCAGCAAGAACGGCTTCGGCGGCGGCGAGGATCCTTCGAGGGTCGGTGCCAATGAGCTGATTTGTGCCTTCAGAAATCGTGATGGGGCGCTCGGTATTTTCGCGCAGGGTAAGGCACGGGACGCCGAGAGCGGTAGTTTCCTCTTGGATGCCCCCGGAATCGGTGAGGACCAGCGTGGACTTGCTGAGCAGGCAGAGAAAATCGAGATAGCCGACCGGAGGGATCAGTTTCAGTTGAGGATGGGTCTTGATGCCGGCCTCGGTGAGGCGTTGCTGCGTGCGTGGATGAACGGGAAAAACTACCGGAATTTGAGCGGCGATGGCATCAATCGCGCCGAGCAGTTCGGCGAGTTTTTCCGTGGAGTCGACATTGGAAGGACGATGCAAGGTAAGGACGCCGAAGCGTTGCCAATCGGCGCCGTTTTTCAATGCCAGTTCTTCGCCGATGAGGGATTTCTGGGCGATGGGTAAAAAGTGGCGGAGAGAATCGATCATCACGTTGCCGACAAGATAGATGGAGTCGCGAGGACGGCCTTCTTTGAGTAGATGCTGGATGGCGTCTTCTTCGGTTACGAAAAGATAGTCGGCGAGGGCATCGGTGAGGATGCGATTGATTTCTTCGGGCATACCGCGGTCGAAGCTGCGGAGGCCGGCTTCGACGTGGGCGACGGAAATGCCAAGCTTCACAGCGGCGAGCGAAACGGCAATAGTGGAATTGACGTCGCCAACGACAAGAACGAGATCGGGCTGGTGTTCGAGCAGTACGGGCTCGATGCGCTTGAGAACTTCAGCAGTCTGCACGGCGTGCGTGCCCGAACCGACTTCGAGATTGACGAGAGGCGCGGGGATGCCCATCTGACGGAAAAAAATGTCGGAAAGGGCGGCGTCGTAATGCTGACCGGTGTGGATGAGGATGGGTTCAATCTCTGGGTGGCGCTGCATCTCGCGCATGAGAGGCGCGATTTTGGGGAGATTGGGACGTGCGCCTGCTATGTTTATGATTTTCAGTGGCATGGGTATGAACGATTTACGTTCGAATCAACCATAGTACAGCACACCGGGTTGCCTCCTAATGGTTGGATGGATACACCCTTTTCTAAGAACAAACGGACGGAATGGTTTGGTAAACAGAAGCGGCGGCGAGCCTAGTCTGGCCGTCCGACGGAATGGCATTCAAAACTGAACGATTTCATGTGGGAGGGCAAGAGAAGGTTGCAGCCGTCCAGGACCAGAGGGCGAGCCACGGTGTTGCGAATGCTCTGCCAGATCTGATTTGCCGCAGCGTCGCCGCGAAGTCCGATTCGCCATTTTCAAGCTCGGGAACACCGATGCAGAGGAAGAAGACCTCGGCACGCGGAAGGCTTTGTTCGCGTCGGCGGTTCAGGCGGTTCGGGGCGCTGGAATGACCATTCGCGCGAATAAAGCGCTAGTTCGCTGTAAGACGTTCGATTCTGGGAGTAAAGCTGCGTAAAATGGAGGCGTACCCGAAACTCGGCCTTCTCTGCTGGTGTCCCCCGTTTAAGAGGAAGTCCGGTAAGGAGTTGCAGGTTTTCCGCGCATGCGAAACTTGAATGAATCCCTGAAGATTCTGCGAGAGTTGCTCTCGGAACGGATACTTGTGCTCGATGGAGCCATGGGGACGATGCTGCAACAGCGGCATCTGACGGCGGAGGATTTCGGCGGGGCGGCGCTCGAGGGTTGCAACGAGAATTTGGTGCGGACGCGGCCGGATGTGGTACTGGATATCCACCGGAAGTATTTCGAGGCGGGATCGGACATCGTTGAGACGAATAGCTTTGGCGGGGCGACGATCGTTTTGGCGGAGTATGGACTCGCGGCTGATGCGCATTTCTTGAATCGGCGCTCGGCAGAATTGGCCCGGCAGGCGGCGGATGAGTTTACTACGGCAGCGAGGCCGCGGTTTGTTGCGGGGTCGGTGGGGCCGACAACGAAGGCCATTACGGTGACGGGTGGCGTGACCTTCGATGGACTGATCGAGGCTTACTACGCGCAGTCGAAGGGATTGGTCGAAGGCGGCGTGGATTTGCTGCTGGTTGAGACTTGTCAGGATACGCGGAACATCAAGGCGGCATTGCTGGCGGTACAGAAGCTTTCGAAAGAGATCGGCATGCAGGTGCCGTTGATCGTTTCGGTGACGATCGAGCCGATGGGCACGATGCTTGCTGGGCAGACGGTCGAGGCAATGTGGGCGTCGCTGCGGCATGCGAAGCCGTTGGCGTTTGGAATGAATTGTGCCACTGGGCCGGAGTTCATGACGGATCACATCCGGACTCTCAGCCAGCTTTCGAGCGAGTTTGTTTCGTGCTATCCAAACGCGGGGTTGCCAGACGAAGAAGGAAAATATTTGGAGACACCGACTTCGCTGGCGGCGCAGCTCGAGAAGTTTGTGGACCATGGCTGGCTGAATCTTGTAGGGGGGTGCTGCGGAACGACGGAGCAGCACATCCGGGCGATTGCGCAGATGGTCGACGGCAAGAAGCCGCGCGTGCGGCCGGGCGAATCGCACCGGGCCGTGTATTCGGGAATCGAAACGATTGAGGCGGAAGACAGTACGCGGCCACTGCTGGTAGGCGAGCGGACGAATGTGATTGGGTCGAGGCTGTTTAAGAATTTGGTGGCTGAAGAGAAATGGGAAGAGGCGAGCGAGATTGCACGGCGGCAGGTGAAGGGTGGGGCGCATATCGTGGATGTGTGCCTGCAAAGCACGGAGCGGGATGAGAAAAAAGATATTCCCGTGTTTTACGAAAAGTTGATTCGAAAAGTGAAGGCGCCGGTGATGATCGATACAACCGACGCGACGGCCATCGAATTGGCGCTGACGTATTGTCAGGGTAAGTCGATCATCAATTCGATCAACCTCGAGGATGGCGAAGAGAAATTCGAGCGCGTGGTGCCGATGGCGCACGATTTTGGTGCTGCGGTGGTTGTCGGGTGCATCGATGAGGACAAGCTGCAGGCGCAAGCATTTACGCGGGAGCGGAAACTGGCCGTTGCGCAGCGCAGCTACAAACTGCTGACGGAAAAATATGGGTTGGGGCCCGAAGACATCATCTTTGATCCGCTGGTGTTTCCGTGCGCGACAGGCGACGAGAATTATATCGGCGGGGCGGTCGAGACCGTGGAGGGCATCCGGCTGATCAAGCAGGCGTTGCCGGATGTGCGGACGATTTTGGGGATTTCGAACGTCTCGTTTGGATTGCCGGCGGGCGCCCGCGAAGTGGTGAATTCGGTTTTTCTTTACTACTGCACGAAAGCGGGGCTGGACCTGGCAATCGTGAACACGGAGAAGCTGGAACGGTTCGCTTCGATTCCGCAGCACGAACGAAACCTTGCGGAAAATCTATTATTTTCGCATCCACCGAAGGATGTGCCTGCGGAGCATTCGCAAGCGGAACTCTTGAGCAACGTTCCGGCGGATTGGCGCGAGCAAAAGAAAGAGCAGCGAGCGGCAGTGAATCAGTATCACATCGCCGCGATTGCTGAATATTTTCGCACCGCTAAAAAGAAAGAGAAAAAGCTTGCCGCGGATCTTCCGCTGGACGAGCGGCTTGCCAATTACATCATCGAGGGCACGCGCGACGGCTTGATCGCGGATCTGGAACGCAAGCGTGCAGAGGGCGCCTCGCCACTGGAGATTATCAACGGCCCGCTGATGGCCGGAATGGCGGAGGTAGGGCGGCTCTTCAACGCGAATGAGCTGATCGTTGCCGAGGTGCTGCAATCCGCGGAGGCCATGAAGGCTTCGGTGAATCATCTCGAGCAGTTCATGGAGAAGGCGGACACGGCGAAGCGCGGAAAGATCGTGCTGGCGACGGTGAAGGGCGACGTGCACGACATCGGGAAAAACCTCGTCGAAATCATTTTGAAAAATAATGGCTATGACGTGGTGAACCTCGGAATCAAAGTGCCGCCGGAAGAATTGATCAAGGCATATTTGCAGCATCACCCGGATGCGATCGGATTGTCCGGGCTGCTGGTAAAGAGCGCGCAACAGATGGTGATCACGGCGAGCGACCTGCGAGGAGCGGGGATTGAGATTCCGCTGCTGGTGGGTGGCGCGGCGCTCTCCGCACGATTTACTCAGACCAAGATTGCGCCGAGTTATGGCAAAGCGGTGTGTTACGCGAAAGATGCCATGACCGGACTGCGGTTGATGAACCAGCTGATGGACCCGACGACGCGGGAACAGGTTCTGCAGGAACATGCAGCGTCGGGAAACGGGGTTGCCGTTGCGACGGCGGTGGCTGTATCTGAAGTACCGCGGGTTGCGCGCTCGCCAAAGGTACGGACAGACTTGCCGATTCCTAAGGTGGCCTATCTCGATAGAAAAGTGCGGCTAGTGCCGGATTTGAATGAGGTGTGGAGTTACATCAATCCGTTCATGTTGTATGGACGGCACATGGGATTTCGCGGAGATTTTGAGAAACGGTTTGCGGAACGAGAGACCAAAGCGGTCGAGCTGTTTGAGAGCATGGAGGAAGTGAAGCACGAAGCGGCAGAATTTCTGAAACCGCGCGCGGTGTGGCAATTTTTTGAAGCGCAGTCGGATGGCGAGGCGATGCATCTCTTCGCACCGGGAGCAGCGGAGCCGCTCCATACATTTCGTTTTCCACGGCAGCGTTTGAGAGACTTTCTTTGCCTGAGCGATTACGTGCTGCCGCCACAGAGTGGGTTACGGGATCACATAGCGCTTTTTGTTGTGACCGCGGGCGAGGGCGTGCGTGAACGGTCGGAAAGAGCGAAGAACGAGGGTTACTACTTCAAGTCGCACGGGATGCAGGCGCTGGCGATTGAATCCGCGGAAGCATGCGCGGAGTGGCTGCACCGCCGCATTCGCGAGGATTGGGGCTTCCCGGACCCACCGGAGATGACGATGGCGCAACGCTTTACGTCGCGATACCGCGGGAAACGGTACAGCTTTGGCTACCCGGCGTGCCCGAATCTGGACGACCAGGCTGGGATCTGGAAACTTCTGCGGCCGGAAGAGATAGGCGTGCAATTGACCGATGGCTTCATGATGGATCCGGAGGCTAGCGTAAGTGCGCTCGTGTTCCAGCACCCGGATTGCACGTATTTTTCGATCGGTGACAGCGCCGACAACTGAGCGCAAGGACCTGGGGTCGCGGAGAGCGATTGCAATACTAGACCCTTTGAAGGTAGAAGGAAGAAAGTGCATGCATTCGGTAATTCCAAAAGTGACGAGACCCCCAAGCCAGCGTTCCTCCGCCACCGGAGCTAGCCATGACCGCAAAGACCGGGGCCGCCACGCGTCCAGTAAGATGAGTTTCATCTCTCTAGCGCTCCGGTCTGGGCGGAGCGGAACGCCCGGCGTGTGCCGGACCTGGGAAATACGATGTGCCAAAAATCAACGTCGGGGATTGTAAACGTGATGCCAACGAAGTGGCGGTCACTCTTTTCTCGTAGCGAAGTAACATGACAGTCCACGGTCTCGGAAGTCATGTCATTGATCAGCCGGACGCTCTGGCCGGGAATCAACGGTGTGTCCAGAACCAAAAGAGCACCGTGGGCGCTTACCACGCAGGCGGAGCCCTTCAGGTCGATCATTTCGCCCTCGGAGAAACTGCATCGGATCGTCAGAGGAATTAGCAGAGAAAGGCGCACACTGCGCCTCCGTTCGGGATAGCGGGTTCTTTGCATCTGTAGCCTCTGGGAAGGCACCATCGGGACAGACCGACATGTTGGCACGCAAACAAAGGAATAACAAGCGCTCCTATCAATCCGGTATCAGTGGATCTAAATTCAAAGGAATACGATTCGAAAATTCACTGTGGACCGCGGGGGAGGCGTACCCTGAAGTTTTGCTGCTAACGCGCCATTCTCTGGAGCGTTTCCTCAAATTGCTGCGGCGGCTGTTCTGCACGGTAGAAACCCACCGGCCATCCAGTTTCCCGCGTGTCCGGCAAAATTTCGATGACCGCTGCGGGTGGATCGCCGAAGTCCTGTTGTGGAAATCGATTACCAAGGTAGGTAAAGGCTTGACTGCTCGCCAACCGAATAACGTGCAAGGAATCGAGCAGAACCGCTCTTAAACTTCCGATAGGCGAAGCCGGGGAGAAGTAAAACACCTTAACCATAGGTCAAACCCTAGCCGGACCAGTCGCAGGTTGTCTGTACAATACTATACAGTCCTTCGGACAGCATGGAGACGGTGAGTAAGACCCGAAGCGGCGCGCGCAAAATATCCGCGCAAATCCTCCTCTCCCTGTGGTCCACCGTACCCCGACCGGCCCGAGGATTTAGTCCAGTAGAAGTGGTGTGGCATTCCCTTCTACTTTCTCGGTTGCTACTTCTCAGGTTCGGAATCTGAGCCCAGGTGCGCTGTTTGTTGAGACGCGAAGGCCTGGGCCCGTTGGGGCAAAGACACAACTTGAATTTCTAATGCACCGCTGTGATATGATCCGCACCATCAGAGCAGCTCGTCACCCTTCCCAGAGGGACTCTATGAACAGTGATTTTAAACCCGGAGACGTTGTTCGGCACAAATCTGGCGGCAAAGATATCACTATCATTAGATTCGAAGTTGAGAACGTCGCCGGCGTTGCTAAAAAAGTTGCATATTGCGGCCGTTTCGAGGGCCAAAATTTTCACGAGGAAACGATTCCGGTAGAGATGCTGGAGTTCGTGAATCGGTGGTTCGTCGCTGGCGGTTAACATACAAAACAATCAGAATTCTACAGCTAGAAACTGTGTCCGTAGAATGTCATCGGAGCCCCGGCAGCAATCGACCCTCATACCGAGAGTGAAACCTCTAGTTTTGAATCCAAACCCGCCGGCGCGACCCTGTTCACAAACCACTCAAAGTCCGGCTAGCCCCGGTCAAACACCCAAATCGTCCCTCGCGCGACTCGGATCCAGTTCACTTCTTCGAGCTTCTCGGAGACGTTGTGGCGGCTCGGAATCACCCATCAGCAGACCGCGTATCATTACCCGGAAGAAAACAGCGAACTCGAACGGTTCCATCCCAGCTTAAAAGAGGAGGAAGTCTGGGCGCAAAGTATCGGAGCTTGGAAGAAGGCACGACCATCAATCGCTATTTAGATCGCAATGTATATCACGATCGGCCTCAAGCAGTTTCCAAAACCGCACTCCGCGAGCGGCCCTCATGGCTTTCGCAGGTGTACTAAAAACCAGGCCCTGACTGTCTAAATGAATGGGGCGCACTCGCGCGATGAACATCTAGTTGAAAGGTGCAGCCTGAAGACTCGGCGAGCGCATCGACACTCGGCTGTTGATCGAGGCCAGCCCCTTGGCGAACAAAGTATACTGTACCTATTCTGTCCCAAAGACCAACTAGCCTGATGATACTTCCCCTGTTAGCCTCATCGCGAGATCGGAACAGTGAAGAACGGGCCCCCTCCCTCCCCGGAACTCGCGAAACACGCACCGAATCAGCGAAAGATCAAATCCGTTCCAGGGAGCCAGCGTGAAAAACTATCGCTTTTTTATTTTACTCTGCATGATAACTGTTTTTGTCATTCCGGCGCGGCCGCAAACTCCGACAACAAATCTCGTCATGGGTGCGCATTGGGACGATGGCACGAGTATCCAAGGAACAGTGACCCTCGGCCAAGTGAACGCGTCAGGGCCGAATACCGTGATCGCCACCAAGATTTTGTCGAGCGGTTGGACCAATGTTTCTGAGCCGTTGAGTACGACGAGTATGTATGACGTCATACTTATTACCTCCGCAAACGCGCAACTGGTGAAATTTCCAATTACCACCGCTTTAATCAATCCCGGAAACCTCCAACGGGCCGAGATCGATCTGATTTTTCGGAAAGCCGACAACTCCTTGAAATCTGCAAACATTACTGTGGCGATGCAGTTTTAACTCGGCCTCCAGTACCGTCGTCATCTTTAGTCGCTCGTCACACGCTGAAAGAACAGTTGCTGAGCGTATTGGTATTCCAGAACATTGAGGAACTGCGTTGCACGCGGTAGTGTTTTCGCGAGCCAAAAGTCAGCGACCTTCTAAAAACCTCGGTCGCTTGCAGCGACAATTCAAGACACGCAAATTGGTAATCAGCATTCGCCAGCGGCACCTCACAACGCCACTGACAGTGCCTGCAATCCCCTGAACCCGAAATTTGGCGCCCACTCTGGCTGAACCCTGAGCCTCATCTCAGGAAACCGCTGCACCATCCGCAAAATGGCCGCCTGCCCTTCCAACCGCGCCAGTTGATTCCCGATACAGAAATGCGCGCCGGCTCCAAAGGCCAGGTGCTGATTGTTTGCCCGCTTCAGATTCAGGCTGTCCGGCTCGCTAAACTGCTGTGCGTCGCGATTCGCAGCTCCCAGCATGCACAAGATCGTCTGCCCTCGCCGCAGAAGGACGCCGCAAATTTCCACCTCGTTCTTCACAATCCGCGCCGTGTACTGAATCGGGCTCTCGTAGCGCAGGAGCTCCTCTACCGCCGTGCGGATTATCTCCGGATTCTCGCGCAGTTCCCTCATCTTCTCAGGTTTCTGAAGCAGTGAGCACATTCCATTCCCAATCAGATTTCGCGTTGTCTCGTGCCCTGCGAAAAGCAACATCACACACTGCGCGTACAGTTCCTCTTCCGTCAACACCTCTCCATCTGCCTCGATGCCGATCAAGAGGCTGATAAGGTCTCCGCCTTTGTTACGACGACGCTCCGCCACGGCTTGCCTGAAAAACTCGGTGAGCGCAAACACAGCCTCCTGGGCCGCCCGCGCGTGCTCCGCCGTTCGGTTAGGATTTCCCATAAAATTCGCGATCGCCTCAGACCAATTGATGAAACGGCCGTGCAACGATTCGGGGACGCCCAGCATCTCCGCGATCACACGCACTGGCATTGGGTACGCGATCGCCTGCATCAAGTCTGCCTCGCCTCCGCGTGCCAGAGGCCCCAGCATCACATCCACCACCGCCTCGATCTGCGGACGCAGCCCCTCCGCTACCGCCGGCGAAAATCCCTTGTTCATTAATTTGCGCAACCGTGTGTGTTCCGGCGCGTCCATGAAAATCATCCATTGCCCCATCATCCGCGCCAGTTCCTTAAACTCCGCCTGCTGCTCCTCCGGCAATGTGAAAAGTAGTCTTCCTGTGCGCTTTGCCGAAAGCCTTGGATCGCGCGTGGCCGCCGAACAATCTGCGTGGTTGAAAACTGCCCACACCGCCCACATCCCACCGCTAACGTCAACGTAGTGGAGCGGTCCTTCATCGAGCAACCTCCGGTACGTGGGATAAGGGTCTTGTACGAATTCGGGTGTAAACAGAATCTTCGGGGCCGGGGTCGCGGGCAGTGCCATCGTCTCTCATCTCCTTGCAGGTCGCGGAAATCACGCAGCAGCGAAAATTGAAATCTGAGGGCGTCGAGTGTACCACGACCCGCGCTGGACGCTCTCGCCGCAGTCTTTATATCTACCGAGTGCCCCCGCGCTTTGCTCTTTTGCATCTGATGCCTCGACCTGGATGCTCTCCGTCCTGTTATTTCGTGTCCATTGAGGAAAACGGGACAGATTAGGGGGTGAAGGGGATCAAATAAATTGCGCGCATGTTTTCTGGGAACTAAGCTATTTTCCAGCCATGGGAACAGTCCGAGTTCTTGCACAACGTGCAGCGAGAGAGACTGCATCAGGAAAGAAAGTCTCCAAGGAGATCGTTTCCGACATTCCTGATCCAGATGATCGAAGACCAGAGAAACAACAATGACCTGGCGGCAAAGTCCCCATGCGCTGATCGGAAGATCAGAACCTGATATTATCGGAAACAAGTCCGAGCGATCATTTGATGGCGGGGCAAAGCTTGCTGGAGACCCTGCAGGAAGAAGGGCGGATGGCTATTCCCAACCATGCTGATCGTTACGGTGTTGTGCCGCCGGCAACTGCAAAAACCATGCCCGGCTTGCAGCTATTGACCAACATCATGGATGGCACGCTACCTGCGCCTCCGATCCAACTGGCATTGGACTTTCGCATAGTGCAGGTGGAGCGTGGATATACAGCCTTTGTTGGCATTCCGAGATTTGAATACTACAATCCGCTTGGGTCAGTTCACGGCGGATATGCCGCGGCCCTTCTCGATTCGTGCATGGCATGTGCCGTGCACTCCACGCTAGAGGTGGGATACAGCTATGCAACCTTGGAAATTAAGATCAATTATGTGCGAGCAATTACCTCTGACACGGGGGAGGTACGGGCGGAGGGGAAAGTCATCAACTCAGGGAAACGCATTGCCACAGCAGAGGGCCGTCTTTTTGACTCGACAGGAAGGCTATATGCGCACGGGACCACAACCTGCCTGATCCTGACTCTCTAGATGCTCACCACGAGCAACAGATCGCCCTTCTCCGAAGAAAATGAATGACCACCCATGGTGGACAGCAGCGATCCCGGATGGGCCAACATCGAGGACTCATTTCCTGTGTACGAGTGCTCCTTCGACTCAGTGGTGATCTGAAGTCGATAGGATGCAATTTATGCAAACTTGTGTTTCTGTTGCAAACTCATCCTGTAACGCATCGCTCGAGGCAATGAGAGCAATTCCGATATTTCCAGATGGCTTTATTCTATTGCTGGGCTTCGCCAAAAGCATTGCTCATTAGCTTCATGTTTTCTTGCCAACTTGCAGCAATCGTTTTCTAATGAGCAGACGGCATGGCCGCCCCTCTCCGGTTTTTTCAATTCCGCCTGTGTTTCCCGCGATTAGTTCAACTCCTAGTCTATCGACCGGCTCATGGAGGGTGGCAACACATCACGCGGGGCGGCCGTGCTCCCTTCGCTCGAACCACCCTAGGCCGAATGAGTTAGTTGGAGAGGATTCAAGGTTGCACCCTCTCTAGGCTCTTTAAGACCTGCAGGAAAGTAATTTGCCACTTTGTGGAAGAGGTGAGGGAGTCCGAGCCCCTTCTTTCGGCCTCCGAAAGTCCGAGAAAATCCCCTAATCAACAGAAAATAAATGACTTATAGTTAGCTCCAGTTCTTCGAACCTGATGGGCCTCCTGGTAGGGAACTTGCACATACAGCATTGGTGGAAACACGGACTACGGCGTCCCGATACGCAGAGAGACAGATGCAGCTGGGCTCCTCCGCGAAATCGTACTTTCGAGTCGGTCGGGTGACGCTGCGATTCTCGCCCTTGCGCGAACAAGAGGAAGATATCTCGGCACTACTCGATTGCGCCTTTATTAAACATACCTTCCGGACGAAAAAACCGGCACAGGTGTTGAACGGCTATATACTTGATCTGCTGGCGTGACATAAATGGCGGGGAAGTGTCAGAAGGCGTGAAAATGTTGGGAAGAGAAGCGCCCCCGCTTCCCAATTGCGGATTGGCTATAAATCGCTCTTATAGATAGGGTTGCTGGGCTTGGAACGACCTGAAGCTGAAGGAAAGTAAAGGATGAAGTGATGAAAATTGCTATGGCATTGCTCTTGACCGTATGGCTGACTTTAGCGAACGCGCAGGCGCAAGCTACCCCACAACAAAAGTCAGCGGATACGGCCGCGAAACAAAGCGATGCAAAGGATGGCGCGAGGCCTGCTTCGCAAATCGCCCAAAACGACGCCGAATACAAGATCGGCCCTCAGGACGTTCTCCGTATCGACGTCTGGAAGGAGCCGGAGATTTCACGGACAATTCCCGTTCGCCCCGATGGAAGAGTTTCCTTGCCACTGCTGAACGATGTCCAAGCTGCTGGTCTAACCGCGATGCAACTCTCTGCGGTGATCAGTGAGGGACTCAAGAAGTATATTACCAACCCGCAAGTGACCGTCGGTGTTGCGGAAATCAATAGCCGGCGTGTCTACGTGACCGGCGAGGTGAACAAGGCTGGAGCTTTTCCTTTGTTACCCAACATGACCGTTCTGCAGGCGCTTTCGAATTCCGGAGGGTTCACGCAATTCGCCAAGATCAAGAGCATTTATGTTCTGCGTGTAGAAGAGGGAAAGCAGGTCAAACACCCTTTCAACTATAAAGACACAGTATCCGGCAAAGCGCCGGAGCAGAACATCCTGCTGCAACCCGGTGACGTAATCGTGGTTCCTTGAAGGCTCGTAAAGCCATGAGAAATTCTACAAAAATTACAGCCGCATTATTGGCCGGCTCAATCCTGGCGGGCGGAAGCGTTCGTGCGATGGCGCAGGATCCTGATTCAAAACCCAAACCGGCGGCTCGCGAGTATCCGCCTTTGATTGACGCGAATACCGGCGACCAGGATACGAGTACAGACCAGCAGTCGACGAACAGCTTGAACCCAGACACGGTGCCACTTACCGGCGTGCAGATCCCAACACTAGGTTCGCCAGGGATTCGGCACAGCTATTGGATTCCTGGCTTTCAGTACACCAATCTCGTGCAATCCACTTCACTGAATCAAGCGGTACCTTCCGGTTGGAATTCGACGAACTATCTCGTAGGGAGTGTCAGCCTCCTGGAGGCTTGGAGCCGCTCACAGCTCGCTGTCAACTATTCAGGAGGCGGCAGCATTTCGACCGATCAGGGGCAAGGCAACAATGATTACCAGCAGCTAGGCGTGGTGCAAAGTTTCGAATGGCAAAGGTGGCAGTTAGTTCTGATTGACCAATTCAGCTACCTGTCGCAATCCCAGTTTGGATTCGCAGCTGCCACGAACCTGGCTACTCCTGGCGTAGGGGGATCCTTGGAGCCCGCTTTGCCGGGCCTACAGACCAGCTATCAACCCGCTCAGACCATCTTTACATCGATCGGGCCGCGATACAGCAATTCTGCCGACGCTCAAGTCGCTTACGCCTTGAGTCGACGCGCGTCGGTGACGTTGGTTGGATCCTACGGAATTCTTCGTTTCTCAGACGTAGGAAGTATCGACACGAATAATTCAATCTTAAGCGGTGGTCTTAGCTACGAGTTGTCCCCAAAAGACACAATTGGTTTCCTATACCGCTTCAGCGCCTACCGTTATATCGGCGCTCCCCAAGGAATCAACGATCAAGTCGCAGAGGTCGCGTACGGCCGCAAAGTCACTGGCAAACTCGCCTTCCAGCTCTTTGGGGGGCCCGACCGAACCACTTTTCGAGTGCCCGTGAATAATTCAACCAGTCAGATTTCAGGCGCGGGCGGCGCAAATCTAACCTACGGACTGTCGCGGAGCACTGTCTCGTTAACGTACAGTCACGGCGTCAGCGGAGGCAGCGGCGAGTTTACCGGTTCAACCGCGGATCAACTGCAGGCAGGGATCGTCTTTCCGCTTTCGCGTCTCTGGCAAGCAAACCTCGCTTTCGGATACGCGAGGAACAAGAGCCTCGGAATTTCCGTCCCTTCTCAACTTTCAGAAGCTTTTGATTCCTGGTACATCGGCGGCGGACTAGCCCGCCCCATAGGCCGAAACGCGAACTTCACTCTTGGATATGCGGCCTACATTCAAAACTCAAATGTGCCAATTTGCGTGGCCGGGATCTGCGAAACAAGCCATTTGGAGCAGCAGATTTCAATCGGTTTTCAATGGCATACGCGGCCTCTCGTATTGAGGTAAACTTGGAGGAGAAGGAGTCGATTTGTTGTGAAATATTTTTTGAGAAAATGAATCCGATTCGTCTAGCTCATTTGAGTTATCCCAGTCAATCTTGACGATGTCGGTGAAAGTCCCTCGATCATGTATAAAAGCTACTTCGGACTGAAAGACAATCCGTTTAACGTCAATCCAGATCCGCGCTACCTCTTCCTAACCAAAGAGACTGAGGAAGCGTTGAGCGGCCTGATGTATGGTGTCCAAAATCGCAAGGGCTTCATCACGCTCACTGGAGAAGTGGGCACAGGAAAGACTACCCTCATAAACCGGCTTCTCGAATGGTTACATCAGCGGCGCGTAAGGACAGCCTTTCTATTCAATTCCCGGATGAACACGAATCAATTGTTTGATTTCATTCTGGCGGAATTTGGCATCTCCTGCGACTCTTCGACGAAGAGTCAGCAGTTGATGCGACTCAATCAATGGCTTCTTGAGCGCTACCGTGACGGAGAAACCACGGTGCTCATCGTCGACGAAGCGCAAAATCTAAGCTATCCAGTCCTCGAAGAGCTTCGACTGCTGACCAATCTCGAGACATCCACGGATAAACTTTTGCAGATTGTACTGTCGGGTCAACCTGAGCTGGAAGAGAAGCTGAAACTCCCACAATTGCGGCAGCTCCGCCAGCGTATCATGTTGCGCTGCAAGACAACTCCTCTGACAAAGGAGCAGACTCACGACTATATCGCCGAACGTCTGAGGATCGCGGGAGCAAGCGGGGCATTAATTTTCAGTGCGAAGACCATTGAAACCATCCATTTGTATTCCCTGGGCATCCCGCGTGTTGTAAATCTGCTTTGTGAACATTCGCTCATCAATGCCTATGTTGAGCAGCAGCGGCCGATCGGGCCGAAAATCGTTGAGGATGTTGCCCACGAATTTCAGCTCGACGAAGTTGAGCCGACTGCACCTGAGGGAAGTACGCGGGTCGACACGGATGTCTACAGTTCGGAAATGTTCATTCAAAATCTCGGAGAGGCGCTTTCGCGATTCCGCCTTGACCCGTCGAACCCGGCTCGTACCCGGGGAAGAAAGTAGGAGTTTGCGTGTCCAGCTCACATCGCGGCGATACTGCTTCTGCCACGATTTACCGTTCACGCCTGTTTGTTTGGATCGAAGACTTGGTCCAGGTCTCTGAAAAGACAGTGGTTGTGTCCTCTGAAATGGGGGGACGCGTGGGCACTCCGGGCGTATTGTTGGCTCTCTCAAGTCCAAACAAAAACGAGGATCTCATCGTCTAACCCAGCCGAGAACCCTACAGTGCTTACCTGAGGTCAGGTGCGGGTTTTACCTGATTGTGGACCCAAACTCTCTAGTATAAAGGTATGTTGTAATGAAATGTGAACATTGCAGCTGTTTTGAGGCCTAGTGAACCCCAGCCCGGAGAAGGAAGTTTGAAAGTGCGTGAATTTTTTAAAAGAGTGGTGTTTAGCGTGGCGGTTTGCCTCGTCGCGCCTCTAGGACTCGGTGAACGTGCCGCGCGCCTGCTGCTGAAGCGAGATGTCTGGTTTCGGTGTCACGGGCAGTTTTTGGGTTTGATCCCCGGCAAGACTGGCTGGTACCTCCGCAACGCTTATTACTGGATGACCCTGAAAAGCTGCCCGCCGGATTGCTGCTTTGAATTTGGATCGGCTTTCACCCACTCCGGCGCCGTCGTAGGGCATCGTGTTTACATGGGCGCCTATTCCAGGGTTGGATTGGCTACCCTGGGAGACGACGCATTGATCGGAGATAATGTTCATATCCTGAGCGGCAAGCATCAGCACAGTTTTGCGGATCGCGAACGCCGCATCTGGGACCAACCTCAACTGTTCACGAGGATTTATGTGGGCAGCAACTGCTGGGTGGGAACCAACAGCGTCGTGATGGAAAACATCGGTGACAATAGCGTAATTGGGGCGTCCAGCGTTGTCACCCATCCGATTCCCGACAACATGATCGCCGCAGGTAATCCCGCGCGCTTCTTGAGACCTCGGCCTAGCGAAGATAGAGAACTTGGGCCCGTATCGGCAGCGCATTCTGCCACGGACTAGAGGGTCAGAGCCGTAGTCCGCCCTGGCCGAATTCATTACCCTGCCGCGCTCGCGACCGTGCCTGCTTCAGCTCACGCAACGCGGGCTGCGGATTCATGCGCCAGAAAATTGATCCGACCGGTCCTTGAGGTTTTCTTTTCCCGAAGGTATCTTCCTTGTCGGTTTTTATCCTTCCTCGAGAGGGTCGCTAAGAAGGAGGAGATATGGAGCGAGAACCGCCCGTAACTCGGGAGCCCATCTCTGAGCGATTGCCCGGAACTATCGCGGGAGGCTCCTCCGCACCGCCTTCGCGGGCGCCGACCGCAAGAATAGAGCTCCATCACTTTATAAGCAGGACGGTCACCGACGAACAGTTCCTGAGGGGCGCCGGGGAGGGGAAGCCGGCGACGATAGGCGGTGAATTGCGGTTGCCAAGCGGCACCGGGCGGATACCTGCGGTCATCCTTGTTCACGGTTCCGCTGGAATTGGCGCAAACGTTGACCGTTGGGCCAATGAATTGAACGGACTTGGCGCGGGCGCCTTCCTTCTCGATTGTTTTACAGGACGTGGTATCACTCAGACGATCACGGACCAGTCTCTGCTCGGCGGCTTGACAATGATTGTCGATGCGTATCGCGCATTGGAGTTGCTTTCAAACCATGCACGAATCGAAGCCTCACGAATCGCGCTCATGGGCTTTTCGAAAGGAGGTTTTGTTGCGTTGTATGCAAGTCTAAAACGATTCCACCATATGCATGGACCGGCAAACGCCGAGTTCATCGCCCACATCCCATTTTATGCACAATGCAACACTGCTTATATCGAAGACGAGCAGATAAGTGATCGGCCAATCCGACTGTTTCACGGAACGGCCGACGATTACGTGTCCATTGCGCCTTGCAGGAATTACGTCGAGCGCCTTCGTCGCGCAGGAAAAGATGTTCAACTTACGGAATACGCGGGCGCGGGCCACGCGTTCGACAATCCCCTCTACTCGCCGGCCCGTTTTTTGCCCGACGCCGTGACGACCAATCATTGCCTTCGGGAGGAGCTGCCAGGTGGAGAAATCGTCGACCGTCAGACGCGGCAACCGTTCGACTGGAGCGCCCCCTGTGTTAAACGTGGGGCGACGGTCAATTACGACTCGCTCGCGACGGCCAAAGCCACCGAAGCCGTGCGAAATTTTCTGGTCACCACATTCAAGCTTTCTTTCTAGGTTTGTCCACTAGCTTCTTCAGCCTGGACGTAAGGCTGCTCGAGTGTCTCAGCATAGAGCGGTCTGAGCCCTTCCCCCAAATTTCGAACAATCCAAGGTACATGATAGAATTTGAGTAGTGAGCTGGAGATTCTATCGCTATCGTCGGTCCTAAGTTGCGGACTTTGTGGGTTTCTAAAAGCAGATGATCCCGATGAAAGCGAAAATGCGGGAAACCATCGTCCTTGTAGCGGTGTTCATGGCCGGATTTGCAACTGCCTGTTCGGACACTCAAACAAGAGCGCTTAGTCCCGGGTTCAATACGACAGCTTCGCCTTACCCTAAGCCCTCCCGAAACGAACCCAACGTGTCTTGGAACCAGCGAGCGGCCGCAGCTTACCTTGATCAAAGAGAAGATTGGTGGATGGGGTGGCCCGAGGCTGAGCGCGACCATCATACTTTTTGTGTTTCCTGCCATACGGCGATGCCTTACGCCCTTTCTCGTCCCGAACTCCGCGCGGCGCTCGCCGAAGCAGGACCTTCCCCCGCCGAACGCAAATTGATTGAAGACGTCAAGGAGCGTGTGCAGCTATGGAACGAGATCGGGCCGTTCTACACAGATGAAGGATATGGGGCCCATAAAGCCGTGGAATCGCGGGGGACCGAAGCGGTGCTGAATGCCTTAATCCTCTCGAGCTATGACTCGCAGAATGGACGGCTCAGTGACGAGACGCGCGCCGCTTTTAGCATCATGTGGGCTCAACAGTTGACAAAGGGAAGCAATAAGGGGGCGTGGCCTTGGCTTCACTTTGATTTGAAGCCCTGGGAAGCGAACGAGTCACCGTATTACGGGGCCACGCTTGCTGCCGCTGCAGTTGGCTTAGCGCCTCAGAACTATCGCGCGACTCCCGAAATTCAGGCAAACCTGAAGATCCTACAGAACTACCTGGATCGCGAGTACGGTGCTCAATCTACCGTGAATCGTGTCCTCCTCCTCTATGCGGGGGCCAAATTGCCGGGATTCCTGGCTCCCGAACGCCGAGAGTCGATCCTAAAGGAAGTTCTCAGCAAGCAGCGGGCGGATGGAGGCTGGAGCCTGTCTTCACTGGCTGGTACGTGGAGAGGATGGAGTCTCGCTTCGTTCCTCACCACCTGGAAGCGCACAGATGGGACGCCTGAGGAGACAGCGAGCGACGGCTACGCCACCGGTCTGGTTACCTACACTCTCGAACTGAATGGCGTTTCTCGCCAGAACGCTCAGCTTCAAGAGGGACTGTCGTGGCTAGAGCGTAATCAGAACAGGCAAGAAGGTTTCTGGACAGGCTACTCATTGAACAAACGACGGGAGCCGTCCTCCAATGTGGGGCGTTTCATGAGTGATGCGGCAACGGCCTATGCCGTATTGGCACTGAGCGAATCGAACCGGAATTGAGCTTAGAAAGTGTTGCCGCTCAGTGGTGCGTGTGTTTCACGAAACCTGGTGGACGAGGCTCGGTCTGCGGCAAGCCGAATGGAGGCAATTCAATGCAAGCCGGGAAGCTCCACTTTCGAACGCAATAAGCTTCGGGAAGCAGCAAGGATGTATCCAGCGAGACGCACGCCCGTGCCGACGAGAGAAAGGTTGCTATGAGGGATTGCCGCAAGTTTTACATCGACGGGGCTTGGGTCAGTCCCATCAAAGCTCACGATTTTGCAGTAACGAACCCGGCCACAGAAGAGCCTGTCGGGACCATCTCGCTCGGCAGTCCGGCCGACGTTGACAATGCCGTAGCCGCCGCCAAGAGGGCTTTCGAATCCTATTCGGAGACGGGCCTCGATGAGCGTCGAGCGCTTCTGAAGCGGATATGCGAAGTGTATCAGTCAAAGATCGAAGAGATGGCCGAGACCATTTCGCTCGAAATGGGAGCTCCCATCTCACTCGCGCGAGCGGCGCAAGCGCCGGCCGGCCTGATGCACTTCAAAGAGATCGTAAAGGTGCTCGATCGCTACAAGTTCGAAGAATACAAGGGCTCGACACTGATGCGGAAAGAGCCGATCGGGGTGTGTGGGCTGATCACGCCCTGGAATTGGCCTATGAACCAGATTGCATGCAAAGTTGCGCCGGCGCTCGCTGCCGGATGCACCATGGTTTTGAAGCCGAGCGAATTGGCGCCACTTTCGGCTTACCTGCTCACGGGGATTCTCGACGAATCGGGCGTACCTGCTGGCGTTTTCAACCTGGTGAACGGTGACGGGCCCACGGTGGGAGCGGCGATTTCCGCCCACGCCGACGTAGCCATGGTTTCTTTTACGGGGTCGACGCGAGGTGGTGTAGCGGTGGCTACGGCCGCCGCTCCTTCCGTCAAGCGGGTCACGCAGGAACTCGGGGGCAAGTCGGCCAACATCATCTTGGAGGACGCTGATCTCGAGAGCGCGGTAAAGGAAGGTGTGCAGGCGTGCTTTCGAAATACCGGCCAGTCCTGCAACGCGCCGACCAGAATTTTGGTTCCAGAGTCGAAGATGGCAGAAGCGGTGGTAGTCGCGAAGCAGGCAGCCGAAACCATCAGGGTTGGTGATCCGTCAAGGGAAAATACCAACCTCGGGCCGCTCGCGAGCAAGGTTCAGTTCGAAAAGGTTCAGCGGATGATCAGTAAGGGCATCGAAGAGGGCGCACAGCTGATCACGGGCGGCCTTGGCCGACCTGAGGGTCTCGAAAAGGGTTATTTCGCAAAGCCGACCATATTTAGCGGTGTTCACAATGACATGACGATTGCCCGCGAGGAAATCTTCGGGCCAGTTCTTTGCATGATTGCCTACCAGGACGAAGAGGATGCCGTCCGAATTGCAAACGAAACACCTTATGGACTCTCGGGCTACATAACGTCCGGAGACATTGATCGTGCGCGTCGAGTTGCCAAACGAATTCGTTCGGGCAACGTGCACATCAACGGGGCCCGCCTGGATTTTGGCGGTAGCTTTGGCGGCTACAAGCAGTCAGGTAACGGCCGAGAATGGAGTGATGCCGGCCTTGAGGAGTTTCTCGAGTTAAAAGCGATCTTTGGTTATGCGGCCCCTGCGAAATAGGATCAGAGAATCCCTGCGCGCGAAATACACCCTATTGGGGGCAATCGGTCGCCGAACATACGAGCTGGCCTGTGGAAGAAGAGGAAAGCTCGGAGCAAAAAAAGTCAGACTTGTCCTAGATTCGTAGGGGAGTTGAGATATCGGGGCGTTTCAATTCAGAGTGCTTGGCAGAGACTTGCCCTTCATAAATTCAGACCATGCTGCTGGCCTGGTTTGAGATTTTGGGAGTGCTTTCCATTTTCAGAGGAGAGGTGAATTCCGTGAGCTCAGCGTCCTTCACTTTTGTTCTGCGACCGAGCCCCTCTCGAACTCTGATCTGCGCTCGAGTAATCTTGGGGCTCTTATCCTGCGTCTTTGCCCTGCAAGTTTTTTCTCTGGCGCATTTCGCTCCTGAGGGAACTGCGCAGGGAACCGCCCGAGCGGATGAGCGCCGAGATATGCACTTCCGACCACTCACAAAGTGTGGCGTGCTATCCAGATCGGGAGGCTACCAGTTGGAACAAGATGTTTCCTCCACGAACACATGTTTTAGCATCCAGGCCGATAACGTCGTTTTGAACCTGAACGGGCACACTTTGAACTACGGCACCTTGCCGGGGACATTCCCCGTGTTTGGAGTCCTAGGTGTCGCATGCTGGGATCCCGACTTTGGGGCTAAGAACCCATGCGGCGGAACCTTCAACAACTTGACGGTGTATGGAGGAACAATCACTCAGGGGCCGGGCGCGGCCCCCTTTTCTCACGGGATTCGGCTTGGCCAAGGACCGGGCAACGGGCTTCACGTACACAATGTAACCTTCAATCTAAGTGCAAATTCATCGATTCCGGTCTACACGACGTTTGCCGGAACAAATGCTTCTATCTACAACAACACCATCAACAATCATGTGAAGGAAATTCAGAATCGTCATCAAGAACAAGGCCAATCCATCAAATTTGCAGACAGCAACAAGGTGGCTGGTCCAGCAGCCATTTATGGCAACCATATCACCGGCGGAGCCCAGGGCGGCATTTTCTCCGCAGTCCCCGGAACCAGGATCTACGACAATGATGTGAGCCCCAGAGGCACTTATACAAATGATTTTGCAATCTATGCGTGGGCTGACGCGGGTGAGGTTTTCCATAACAAGGTTACGCCGATCCTGGGTCGTGGGATTCAAATTGCCGGAGCTTCCCGAGGCGTGCAAGTCCATGACAACACCATTGTCGTCATCGAACAGAGGGATAATCAGGAATACGGAGGTTGTCAAATAGGCGGGGCCTATGGCATTCAGTTTGACGACTTGCCGCAAAATGCGACAGCTTTCCGGAACACCGTAACTGCAGAGGCCGACCAATGCGATGCACAGGCGTTGCGGGTCACCGACAGCCGAAAAGGTGCAGGCAACCTCTCCCACAATAATTTCTACTCAGCGCAGCGAGTCGGGCGGACGAGTTCCCGGGCTACAGGTTTTGGCACGGGGGGCACGACAGGATTTACTTCGGAGGGCGACAAGTTTGTGGGGGACACCTCGGCGGTCGCTTTCGATTGGGACGGCGGCCAGAATCTGTCTTTCCATGAGTGTAAGTTAGCTAAGGGAGCCAATCCATCCTCCGACTTTGTGACTTTCTCGTTTCGAAACGGGAAAGACGCCCGCGTTTCGAATGTCCAGTTCATTGACTGCGCCTTCGAGAACGGGGCTGGAAAAGACAGTTCGGATATGAAACCCATCTTGTCGAATGGGGATTGGCCCGGACCGAGTGAATACTCCATCGAGTGGACAGTGACCGTCTCCGTGCATGATCAGCTTCAGAGGCCAGTTCCTGGTGCGGACCTATCGTTCAGAGACGCACTGGGACATTTGGCGTACGAGGGGAAGACGAATCAAGCGGGACTTATTTCCGTTGTGCTCACGGAATTCCGCGTATACAACACCTATAGTCAGGTGTTGCAGGAATTTCACACGCCTTATAGCGCAACTGTTGCCAAGAAAGGTTGCTCCGCAACGCCTTCAACATCCTCGTTCGAAGTGAAGGAGAAGATCTCCCAAAAGATTGGAATCGTCTGCGAAGCCAATTGACACTTCATTTTGAACTTACGTGGCGCATTCCACTGGCCACCAGGAAACTCCAGATAAACATTCTCTCCCCGGCTCCTTACCACCGAATTCGACCTGCGCTTGCCTAACGCCTTCGACCTGAAAGGCGACAATTTTGCAAGAAGATTATGGAGCTTTCAGACTGCCGGTGCATTTCTGTCGCCAGCAGAATCTCGATCAGAGCCGATACTGTTTTTGCTGAGCAATCCAGCACCTATTTTTTTGGGTCCGCAATTTTGTAAGTTCCTCAGCCGTCGGGAACCCCAGAAAACCTCGTTGCCTATCTGGGCTGGCGCGTCATCGTCCAAAGGCCTCTCCGAGTTGACGCATCTCTTCTTCTTCGTTCCATTGCTCGCTTTGAGTCGCAACGAAGACTATTTCACACCATACAACCTGTACTTTCGTTCTTGGCCTGCCTCGTACTATCGGCCACCGAAGAATTGCTCTCCGGACAAGCCAAGTGCGGTATTTGGGAGGCGGTGGGCCTTGCCCCGATACTGTTCTTCAAACCAGTAGCTAAGCCTACGATCGCCTCGATATCCTTCACGCGGAGTTAGATCCCGATGTGAGGATCCAACTCAAGTTCAGTGGACCCCCCCCCGTCCCCGGCTTACGAGCCGATTTAAACGCATACAAAGCAATGTTGTTGAAAGCGTTTTTTCCGCGGATGCGCCCAGCGTGCTCTTTTTGCAGTGCCGACCCGGGAGGCCGAATGAGTTTCGAAAGAACGGAATTTCGGAAGCGACAGGATCGATCGCAACACAATGCTAGTCTCCTCTCGTGGGTTCGCGCACTACCAGTCTTCTTGATGTTGCTATCGATCGCCTGGATCACTGGCTGTGCCGGAATTGTGAGTCCTAGCGACGCCAAATCCGGAACACCGCCCGCAGCCGCGGTCCAAGTCACACCGAGCAGCTTCAACTTTGGCAGTCTTGTCGTCGGCAAGAAAACCTCGCAAACTGCCACAGTTGCGAACACCGGAAGTACTTCGATCAGTATCACTGCGGCCGCCCTGTCGAGCGCCCAATTTTCAGTCTCAGGACTCACGATGCCCCTGACCCTGCCTGCGGGGCAGTCCACCGCATTTCAAGTGTGGTTTGATCCGAGCGCTGCCGGAAATCTCACTGGTGCTCTGACGATTCAGACCGCCGACGGAGTCTCTTCTGGGCAAATAGCTCTTACGGGTGTTGCAACAGTTGCGCCGCAGCAGATTAGCTTGAACTCTACGAGCCTCAGCTTGGGCAGCACGGTGGTAGGAAAAACGACCAGCGGTTCGCTGACGGTCAGTAACACAGGTGGCGCGAATCTCGTCATCTCATTGATTTCTGTCAGCGGAGGCCCCTTTGGAGTCTCCGGCATATCGACCCCCAGCACAATTCTGCCCGGTGCCAATGCCACGTTGAACGCTTCTTTCTCTCCGACAATCGCCGGAAACGATACCGGCAGCATTATCATCACGAGCAACGACCCGCAAACGCCGACTGCAACAATTGCGCTCACGGGTACAGCTACGCCGGCGGCGGTGGCACCGACGATCACGACGCAGCCAGTGAGCCAGACGGTTACGGCAGGACAGACAGCAACGTTCGCGGTGGCGGCAGGAGGGACAGCGCCACTGAGTTACCAGTGGCAGAGCAATGGCGTGAACATATCGGGAGCGACCGCGGCGAGTTACACGACGCCTGTAACGACGACATCGCAGAGCGGAACGACGTTCGACGTGGTGGTGACCAATACGGCGGGGACGGTGACAAGCGGAACGGCGACGCTGACGGTGAATGCAGCGGCGGTGGCACCGACGAT
>Ga0210393_10000724_pt1 | contig 28711 bp, 31 predicted proteins | sample IncBWC27OmetaG_FD_160068 | JGI IMG/M metagenome (GOLD analysis project Ga0210393, IMG submission 160068) | Forest soil microbial communities from Barre Woods Harvard Forest LTER site, Petersham, Massachusetts, United States - Inc-BW-C-27-O ...
GATTAGCCCTCTGGTTCGTGATCGTGTCGGTCCAGCAGGTGCTGATTTTGGGAGTTGGAGTTGTCCTTGCTCGGCTGGTTGAGGCGAAGACAAGGGATTCTCGTCCATTCCGGTCTTCGAATCAGCTCCGGTCTTCGAATCAGCACATTGTGAATCGGTAGATTCAAGCTGGCCCATAAACCGATAACCGCGTCGCCCAACGGTCTCGACAAACTTGGGTTTCTCGGCAGAGTCTTGAAGTGCGTCTCTTAGTTTGCTTACGGCCACGGCCAGCCGATGGTCGAAGTCGACGAAGGTATCCGCCGACCAAAGGCGTTTGCGAAGTTCGTCGCGGGTGACAACCTTTCCCGCGGATTCCAGTAGCACAGCCAGGAGCAAAAAGGGTTGTTCCTGCAGCCGCACTCTGCTGCCTTCTCTTCGCAACTCTCCAGCGCGCAGGTCTACCTCGAAATCCGCGAACCGTACCAGTGATGGGAGGGTAGACGGCATCGGCGTGCTTCACATCCTCGAGAGTCTAGCATGTCAGGGAACGCAGTGCGATGCCCACATTACATTGCGAACAAACGACTTATCGGAGATTGAGAGGGTAACCGAAGGAGAAGTGTCGAAGCATTGACGATCACCAATTCCTGAGGCACAAACGCTGGCATCGTGAGCCTTTCCATAAAGGCATCGCGTTGAGTATGGTGTGGGCCCAACATGCCGATGCGAAGAAGTTTGCTTCGGGAAGATATTCCCTCTCGCCGGCTAGTGTGTAGATGGCCTCGTTAATCTCGCTTTCTTTCGCCCCAGGCCGCATCAGGCTCTGCGCTTGGATCTCTGCGAATAGTGCCTCGGCCTTCTTTGAGCATCCAACCGCCCAGCGACGAGCCCTCATCCGATTGCTCGATGGGGAATTAGATTACCGTAATTTACCGTATGGGGTCCCTTAACGCCCGTAATGCGCGATGAAGACCGCCTTCCCCAACAAATGGTCGTTCGCGGTCGATACCACCATGGCCCCGCTGGAGTCGGCGGGCACGTCCAGTTTCTCGACGCTCAACGCATAGACGGTGAAGGTATAGCGATGTGGAGGCTCGCCCTTGTCCGGACAGGGTCCGTGATAAGCGTCGTTGCCGAGATCGGTGCGGCCCTGCATCGTCCCAGGCGGCAGAACGGAGCTATGATCGGCGCCAGCGCCCTTGGGAAGTTTGTCAACGCTTGCGGGCAGGTTATAAACGATCCAGTGCCACCATCCCGAGGGATCGCCGTGCTCGTCAGGATCGAATAATGTTAGGACGAAACTCTTCGTGCCAGCCGGCGCGCCGGTCCACTGCAGCGGGGGCGACATATTTCCCCCGGTGCATCCGAAAACGTTCGCGGTGTAGACCTCGGGAACTTTCGCCGCGAGCTGCGCGTCTGGACTGGAGAGTACAAACTTAGATTTAGGCGCGGATTTCTTTTGTGCTGTGGTCACGCAAACAAGCGACGCCACGATGATCATGAGCAGCGGTACGCTGAAGATTGTGAATCTCTGGGTTCGCAACATGTCAACCTTTCCCCTATCGAGGTCCAACTCTGCAATCAAATTGTGGCAAACCGTGAGGCAACATGAGCGGGCTCGGCGCTCCAAGTCCCGCCAATGTCGTTTGCTTTGGCAACTTGCGCACTATTTCGACGCCGGATGGCTGAGACCCCATACATAGGCAGCCAGCGCGGAGGCCTGGGTATCGGAGAGTTGGGCCCCGCCCATCGGCGGCATCGGGCTGCGATATTGCTTGGGTTGCGGCACGCCGGCGGTTATCACTTTCAATATCCCGGCGAAACTGCCGTCGCTCCACAGCCACTTTTTCTTGGTCAGATCAGGAGCCAATGGTGAACCCGTGCCATTTGCTCCGTGGCAGCCGGTGCAACTCGCTCCTCCCACTTGACCGTGGTAAATACGTGCACCGAGCGCAACCATATCTGCGGTCGACCCTTCGGGTACGGGAAGGTTTTCCGTGTCACTCTCCGGCGGCTGTGCGGACGATTGAACCACCTGGCCAGGAGGCGCAGAAATGCTCGGACATGGAGTGCCCTTGGGGGCTGGGCCAGCGGAATCGCCCGTGTAGACAATTCGATAAATTCGTCCGTGAATGTCCTCAGAAACGTAGAGTGCCCCGTCCGGTCCGACCGCCAGTCCTGTCGGACGATAGGTGGCGCCTTCAGGAGTCTTCTTTGCTCCCGCAAAACCGTCGGCGAATATCTCGCAAGTGCCCGACGCGTGGTCGCCTTCGAGTGGCTGAAAAACGACGTTGTAGCCACCTTGCGCGTAGGGCGCCCGATTCCATGAGCCGTGAAAGGCAATGAAGACACCGTCACGGTAGCGGCTTGGAAAGTTCTTCCCGTCGTAGCGCACCATTCCGTTCGGCGCCCAATGGGCTGGGAACGCAGCGACTGGACCCGTTTTGTTCGCGCAAGCGCCGACCGCCTTGCCTCCGTCACCGCCGTATTCCGGGGCGAGCACCAGCTCCTTCCGCACGCCGTCGTAGTAGCACTCGGGCCAGCCATAGTCGCCGCCGGACTTCAGAAGCACCAACTCTTCAGCCGGCAGCGTCGCTTCTTCTTCCGGTTTGTAGAGCTCTGGCCAATTCGAATGGAGTTGGTCTCGCCCGTGTTGCGTAACAAACAATCGACCCGTGGAGTCGAAGGCAAAGCCCTCCGCGTTACGTATCCCCGTTGCGTAGCGCTCAGCCGGTGAAAACATCTGCTTCGTTTTGTTGGCGTCGTAATGCCAGACCCCGCCACGAGTCTCAAGTTCGATGCACGGATTGTCGCCGGGTATCTTGGGTTGCCGGTTCTTCGCCTGGCAAGAATTGGTGGCGGTAGCAACGTCCACGTACATGGATCCATCGGCACCGATGATGAACGGATGCATGGGATGATCGCCACCCAGAGGCAACTTAGAGACGATCGTTTCAGGAGCATCCTTTGGAATGATGGAGTCGGCTGGAAGTGTATATCGCACAATGCGATCGTTGATCTCGGCATAGATCGACCCTTTATACATGCCGATGCCGACACCACCCGCTCCTCCCGTCTGCACAGTCTCACCGAAGCGCTCAATCACGTCCGCTTTTCCAGCGCCCGTCTTGTCCTGGAGAGCCACCAGAAAGCCCCCATCATGCGGTTTGTCGAAGTCGTAGTAGTCTCCCGACCAGGTGTTGACGTAGACCACTCCGCTCGGACTGACCACCAGGTGGCGGGCGTGCCCAATGCCCTCAGCAAATACTGTGGCGCAAAAACCCGCGGGCAGTTTCAATCCGCTGTCATCGTGCGAGCACGATCCACCCTTCTTTTTTTTCCCAGGACCGGGTTGATTTTGCGCCGGGACGGTTAAGCTGACGATGCATAGTGTGGCGAGTACGACAATCACAGACAACCAGGGTGGATATAATCGCAGCGATCGCATTGAAGCCTCCGGAGATCGATTAAGGACTGTCGCGAGCGATTCTAATACAGCCTCAGGTTTATATGGCTCTTAGCCTCGACACGTCGAATGCGATCCCGGGAATGAATTCCCGATCGATTTCATCCGCGGGCTTCGATGCTTGATTTGAGTGTGTCTTCGCGAAGGCTGGTGTTGTAACTTTTGGCTTCCGGATGAATCCAACTTCCGGTAAAGATCTATCATGTTGCGAACCGTTAGGAACGAAGACTGGACCGTCGGATGCTGATTTATCTCCTGGCGTTTGTTGGCGGTGTTCTGACAATTTTGAGTCCGTGCATCCTGCCGGTTCTGCCGTTCGTATTCGCGCGCGCGGACCAACCCTTCCGCCGTTCCGGCTTGCCTTTGCTTGTGGGAATGGCGTTTACGTTTTCCGCTGTAGCCATCGCGGCTGCATTCGGTGGCCATTGGGTAGTGCGCCTAAATCAAGGTGGACGCTATGTGGCAATGCTTGTCTTCCTTGTGTTGGGTGTGAGTCTTCTCTTTCCCTCAATCGCCGAAGCATTGACCCGTCCGCTAGTGAGTGCAGGCAGCAAACTGCAGGGTGGTTCGTCTGTGGAAAGCGGGATAGGAAAGTCCTTTGTGTTGGGAATTTCGACGGGACTACTTTGGGCTCCCTGCGCGGGCCCGATTCTTGGTTTGATCCTGACTGGAGCGGCGATTCAGGGACCAGGTGCCAGATCTTCGTTCTTGCTATTGTCCTTTGCGCTAGGTGCAGCGACCTCTCTGGGAATTGCACTCTTCGCGGGCAGCAAAATTTTCTCCGCCCTGAAACGTTCGCTCTCGTTTGAGGTCTGGATCCGTCGTGGATTAGGCGTTGCGGTGATCATGGGAGTCGTTGCAATAGGCCTAGGCTGGGACACAAATCTGCTCACGAAGTTTTCGTTTGTGAACACAGCAAAGGCGGAAGAGCATTTGATCGATGGTTTGCGTCCAGAGAAGCCTGCGTCGGTTTTGGCAGCGAGCGTGGCCGACACTCAACCGGCGCTTGACGACGAAGGCCCCTTTCCCGATCTGAGCGGCGCCGTTGCCTGGCTCAATTCGCCGCCGCTCAGTAGCAAGTCTCTGAAGGGAAAAGTTGTGCTGATCGACTTCTGGACATACTCCTGTATCAATTGCCTGCGGGCGTTGCCCTACGTGGAAGGTTGGGCCGCGAAGTATAAGGATGCCGGTCTGGTCGTCATCGGTGTCCACACACCCGAGTTCGCATTCGAAAAAGAACGCACCAACGTCGAGAAAGCCGTGCGCGACTTGAAAGTCAGCTACCCGGTTGCCATCGACAGCGACTACAAGATTTGGAAGGCCTTCAATAATGAATACTGGCCGGCCCACTACTTCATCGACGGCAAGGGTCGGATTCGTTATCACCACTTCGGGGAGGGCGAGTACGACCAATCGGCGCTGGTAATCCGCGAGCTTTTGAAGCAGAACGGAGCGCAACTGGCGGCGTCGGAGGCCATCTCTGCATCCGGCGCGGGAGCAGAAGCCGCACCCGACACCGCCAACCAGCGTTCACCGGAAACCTACGTCGGCTATCATCGGGCAGAACATCTCGCTTCCACCGAAGCGATCGCTCACGATTCCAAGCGTGTGTACACGCCACAACCCCGACTCTCACTTAATCAGTGGGCTCTCGGTGGGAGTTGGAAGGTGGGTGAGGAAAGCGCGCTGCTTCAGACGGCCCCGGGAAAAATTATTTTTCGCTTTCATGCCCGCGATCTTCACCTCGTCCTAGGAACCACGAAGGATGGCAGGCCGGTCCGCTTCACCGTGAAACTGGACGGCACGGCACCGGGTGACGATCATGGCGTCGATACCGACAACCACGGTGCAGGCACAGTACAGGGGCACCGGCTTTATCAACTCATCCGGCAAAAGGGGCCGGTGGAAGATAGAACATTCGAGATCGAGTTCCTGGATCCAGGCGTGCAGGCATTCGCGTTCACGTTTGGCTAATCTTCTGATTGGAGCATCGATGTTGGCCAGGAGTTCAGGCTCATCAATGCCGGGCCACTCTTCAAGTTCACTCCGGCGGTGTCGTTCCTCGTGGCCTGCGAGACTAAAAAGGCAGTCGATGTGCTGTGGAATGAGCTCTCCGAGGGGGGGTCGGCTCTCCTGCGGCTCGGCGAATATCCGTTCGGCGAGAGATACGGATGGACACAAGACCGATACGGGCTTTCATGTCCGCGTGTTGCAATGCAACATCATGTGTTCAATGAGTTACGTGAAATTGTTAAACCTCTCTCAGAAGAAAAAAGCCCTTTATCCTGGGTGGAAGAACGCACTCCGGAACCGCCAGCGAACTCTTGCGAATTCGAATCGGGTCACGGCACGCCTAAGGACTTCTTATCTGGTTGAGGGGCCGCTAACGAACGGGCTCCCCGCCTCAAAGAAGCGCAGCAGCCGGCCCACCTCACGCGTGATGCCGATGCGCACAGCTGTGCTAATGTGCGCAGTCTCTCGAACCGCAGTCCCAAGCCAAAGCGGACCATTGGCACACAGGTCAACTCCGTCCAAGCGCTGGTCGATGTCCAATGCGGCCGCTAGCCGTCCTGGACCTCTCGCCAAATCTGTGAGTTTGTCGGTTTTGCGGAGCCGTTTCATTAGGTTGATGCCATCAAGAGGCTCAATGGCGCGCAACAGCACGCCCGCGCCAACTCCCGGTTCTTCAGCCGTCACGTTGAGCATGTATGACGTCCCGTAGATGAAGTACACATAAGCAAACCCCCTGCCCAGGAATAGCGTTTGGTTTCTGGGCGTTCGTCCATGATAAGCATGACCACTCGGATCGCCCGGTGGGTAAGCCTCTGTCTCGACAATGCGGCCGCTAATCCTGTTTCGCCCGGTCTTGCGCACAATGGTTTTCCCGATGAGATATCTAGCCAGCTCAGCCGTATCACTCGGCAAGCTAGCCCGTGATAGCCGCTGGACTTCATGAGCGAGATGAAACGCGGTCTGCAATGGAACACGCTGATCCTGTCTACCGGGCCCATTTCATGCAGCAACTTTCATTGCAGCAGCCCGATCAGATAAACGCCATTCAGGCGTCCAATGATGCGGAGATGTGCGTAAGGTGCAGCGACGTTGTGGCCTTGTTAGGGAAGACCTCGACCAAACCCCCACCAGCAGCCGCAATGTTCGCATGACGGTCGCTGCTTTCCTTGTCTGGACAGACTTACAGTGTGCTGGAAAGTTCGGGCCCCGTACACAGTTCTGATTAGGCCAGAAGCGCGGCGACGAGTCCATTGGACGAAGGTATCGCTGGGGACGGTGGCAAGTTCGTCGATTACTCGTTCCCTCTGCTCTGGCGGAACTAACGAAATACTCGAGTAGCCTTCCTGCAAGGACTCGCCGTGACCAAGTTTCTTTCGTTGTGCGGCGACGCCCCCAAGGTCAGTGAGTCATGAGAACGTCCTTAGCTTATGGGCGATTGAGTTTCGTGAATGCAGCCGCCGCATCGTGAATGCGCTCGAAAAACTGCGCCGGGCCGATGACTTGAGTCAAGAGATGCCGGTCCAGGTCTGCCTTCAGAGAGAGAGACGCGCGGGCGAATACCAGCACAACTCGGCGGTCGACCAATTCCTTGTGAAGCTGACGTACCGTCCGGGCCGCCGTGTAATCCACATTCGTAATCGCTTCGGCATCGACGATCAGCCAGCGCACGGGTGAAAGAGTTGGCCCAACCAAGCCGCGGATCTGGTCGGCAAACAGGCCGGCGTTGGCGTAAAAGAGCCCGGCCCCGAAGCGATAGATCACCAACCCCGGTCTCGTTACGGTGCCGGGAACAGCCGGGACTATATGCCAGATATCCCCCTCGTTTACGACCAAGACTCCGGTGTGAGGACGATAGCTGTGCCGCACAATCCGGAGCAGCGACAGCACCATGGCGATTAGAATGCCCTGCTCGACTCCCACCAGCACAACGACGGCCGCAGTAAACACGGCCAGAGCATATTCCCCGGGACTCTCGCGTCTAATGTCGCGCAAGCCACGCACGTCGATTAGACGGACAGCAAGCAAAAATACGATGGCTCCCAATACGCAGCGTGGCAGGTATTGCAGAGGCTCGGTCAAAAAGAGCAGAACCAACGCAACCGCGATGGCGGTAGCCACGTGGGCAAGCTGGCTCTGCCCCCCGGAGCTTTCGACCATCGCGGTTTGAGTAGGGCTTCCATCCACCACGAACGTCCCGCTCAATGCTGCCGCAGCGTTGGCCGCAGACAGACCAACCAAGTCGGCGCTTTCATCCAGGTGCTGATCATGGCGCCCCGCGTAAAAACGCGCGGTAGCCGCGCTTTGCGCAAGGATCATCACAAAGCAGGAGGCGGAAACGCCGAGCAGCGGTACGACATCCCTCCAGTGCACATCGGGCAACCCTAAATGCGGAAGCCCCCCGACGACCGGCCCGATGATGGCGATGCCGTGACCGGCGAAATCCCAGCTTGCGCTCGCCGCAATTGCGCCGGCGACCGCGATCAGAGAGCCCGGAACTTTGGGGGCAAACCGGCTGAAAGCAAAGACGCCTATCACGACCACCGTAGAGATAGCCACGGTCGGCCAGTGAATCATGGGCAGGCTGCGGAAGAGATCAAAGAGTTGTCCAATCGTCCGATTGGAGTGCACTTCAAGTCCGGCCATCTCGCTCAGCACGGCGATGCCCACCTGAAATCCAACTCCGGTGAGAAACCCAGTCAGTACGGTTTGCGATAAAAAATCGGCCAGGAAGCCGAGCTTGAGGACTCGGGCCAGCAGCAGAAATCCGGCGGTGAGCAGAGCAACCGTCGATGCCAGCGCCACATATCTCGCGCTTGCGATGGGAGCCATAGTCGCAAGCTTCCCGGCAAGGATAGACGCGGTTGCCGAATCGGCGGCGACCACCAAGTAGCGCGAGGAACCGAACGCGGCAAATGCCAGCAACGGAAGCAACAGCGTGTAAAAACCCGCGACCACCGGCATCCCGGCAATCTTGGTATAACCCAGCGCCTGCGGGATGTTCATCGCCGCCAGTTGGAATCCGGCCAAGGCATCCCGGGCCCCTCCGGCCCGAGTCACCGGCCTTATACCCTGAAACAGATTAAGCCAGCGACCACTTCGTGCCTGCGACGGGCTGGATTGCGGGCGATCTGGTTCGGGCGAAGGAGTGGCCTGTATGCTCATTGTCATCCCAAGATCGTCCTCGACCCTTCCGAAGGTTTCACGCACTGCAAAGCGCAACTGATTTCAAGTCGGGGCCACCGAGGACAATATAGCAATGCGATCTCAGCATACCCGCTGCTGGAATGATCGCACCTGGAAAAAGTCGATGACGGAGCGGGTCAGACCTTGAGGCGAAACATTCCCGTTCCCTTGCACGTCCATGGTGGACATTCTTTCGCGTCTGCGTCTGTCGGAACTAGCTTGCCGTGAATCCGTTAGCTGTTGCTGGGAAGGTGCGCGATTTCGACCGAGCAATGGGCATAGCGAGAGCGACGGAGTCAGACATACTTCCCGATACAAATCGGGTTACGCCCTTGTGTCCATGCGAGCCCACCACGATCAGGTCAGCTTTCCATTTGGTTGCGCAATCCAGGATCACCATTTTGGGATCCCCCGTCTCGGACGGATGTGCTCGCATCAAAGCCGGGCGAGCATAGGCGCTCAGCGGCGGTTTTTCACTAGGTCCCGAGCTCTCCGGTTCTCCACTTACAACGATGGACTCAAGCTGAACTTCGCTGAACATCGGCTGCACTCCGACTACGGGAAACGGAGCCGGCATAAGGTTGCTCCAGTCCACCGCGTGCAGAACAAGCACTTGCGTATGATCCTGGCGAGCCTGAGAGAGCACTGCCTGGGTCGCCGTCCGGCAAATTTCGAATCGTCAATCGCGAGCAGGATCCTCATGGTGGAAAACGCCTGTCGAATATCTCACCGGTGTTGAGGATGGAAGCGTGCACACTCTAGATCTTCTCTCTTTAGTGTTACTCGGCGAATTCAAAGTGGAGGCGAACGTAAGTTTTCCTCGCGCGAGCGCTTTGAACCACAGTGGCCTCTGTAATAAGGCCACTGTGGCAGGTGTGGGGGGTGAAATTGCACTGACTCCTTGAATGACCCCAGCCGGCTCACGCCGCGCGCGTTGCTCCGGTCGAGGGCTCGTAGCTGTCGATCTGCTCAGCCCCTGAGGTCTTCAACATGTCGCGGGCTTTCGCCACTTCCTCGGCAGTTCCATGTGCGACAAGAACGAACTTGCCGGCTCTGATCGACGTCTCGTATTTTACGACGCTGTTTTTGGGAATGCCGAGGCTGAAGAGTCCCGCACCGAGGGCACTGACCCCTCCCACGACGACTGCTCCCTCCAGGGCCGCGACGATCCAGGCGACGATGGAGCCGGCAGCAACAACCGGCCCGATGCCTGGGATGATCAAGAACGCCGAACCGAAGAGCATACCCCAGAGCCCTCCCCAAAATGCGCCCCATTTGCCCCAGTATTTCATCCTGTCGCCTGTGTTATAGAAACCGACGACATCCTCTTCCGTCTGATAGTCGCGGCCGACGACGGCCAGTTTCTTGACGTCAAACCCACCACCCTTCAATTCCTTGATGGCATTTTCTGCTGCGGAGTGTTGGCTGAAAACTGCAACGACCGAGTTTTGCTCCTGTCCTGGCGTGTTATTCATTGTTCATCTCCTTATTTCTTACATTCAGAATTTACTTGACCCATCGCGATTCGATTCGCATTGGTTAAGGTTTATTTGGCGTACTTCTACTCATTTAACGCCGTATGGGATTGCTCTACCAAGTTCAAATCCGCGAGTCTCAGACTGTTCCGAAATTAAGCGTCCTGGCGCGGTTCAACGCTTCTCGTACGGGTGGAAGATGTAGTCCTTCGCCTTCACGGCCGTATGGCACGCGTTGCCGCAGTCTGAGAGGCTTTTGGGATCGGCCGTGAACTGGTCCGATGCAGCATCGTAGTTGAACACTGCGTATCCCCACCCGCCGCTTTTCGGAAATCTCTTGCTGTCCTTTTCCATGACGAAAGCCTGGCTAAAGACGTCTGGCACATCCACGACGAAAGGGGCTTCGGTGCTCTTCTTCGGCTTCCACTGGAGTTTCACAATCATGGAGCCATCCGGAAAAGGCTGGCCGTTACCGGGAACGCCGGCCTTGTACGCCGTGATCATCTTCGGATTACCGACGATCACCTTAAGCACTTCGTTGGTGCTGGCGGAGGAGACCAGCGCCCAGTCCTCGTAACCCCTGAAGTCGGAGAACGCGATTCCGCTCGGCGATTTCAGCGAGTACTTGTCTTGGCCTTGCGCGAAAAGGGCTGCGGCGACGAGGACGGCGAGCACTGCCACGGCTGTCGCAATCACGGTAAAGCCGGCGATACGTTCCACGGCGCAGCGTGTTTCTATCTTCTGTTCTTGTGGTTCTTGCGCCGCGGATTTCGTCACAAATTCAGACATGGTGTGTTCTCCTTCACGAAAGACGTTTCGTAAGCCCGATCAAGGTGCGTCTCGAGCAGCGATTAAGCCAGACGTGAGGGGAGGAAAACAATTGGACAAAGGTATTGACGATACCTTTGTATCAAGTGTGCGGCAGGAGTTTTCTTCGCCTTGATTGATTTTCAGGACTAGCTGGATGGGGAAAGCCGTACGCCTCGGGCTGAAGGCACTGCGGTCGACACGAAAGTATGGGCAATACCATCGTCCAATTGCGCGGCCTATTCTGTTCTGGCTGAATGGTGGCAGCTTTATGCTGCCGGGTGGTTTGTGTCGCCCGAGCGACGATTTTGGATCGGAGTTCTAAGTTCCTGAGATTGTCGTCGGCTTTACGTGCATGGGCTGCGACGGATGAGCTACAAACGGCCGAGGGCTATTGTCGGCTTTAATCAACCGGTTTCCGAGACTAACAAATACGGAGGAAAATCCCATGGCAACCATGAACGCACCCACCAAACTCACAGAGATGAACGCACCTACGAAACCCGTACAGATTCGCCTGACCCGGCGGTCGGCCGCCTATTGGCGTGTGACGATCGATAATCCGCCGATCAACGTCATGGGCCCGGAAATGATCAAGCAGTTCCAGGAAGTCATCAACGCTCTCGAGGCCGATGAGGAGGTCAGGGTCGTGGTCTTCGACAGTGCGGTCGACGACTACTTCCTTAATCACTCCGATTTCATGGCCAAGCTTGAGGATCTGACCTCACTGCCGGCGGGCCCCACAGGCTTGCCGCCCTGGCCGGACTTTCTTGTGCGTCTGACCCGCCTGCCGGTTGCGTCCATCGCCCTCATCCGCGGCCGTGCGACGGGCAACGGCAGTGAGATCACGCTGGCCTGCGACATGAGCTTTGCCAGCCGCGAGAAGGCCATCATCTCGCAATGGGAGGTGGGCGTGGGGATGGTTGCCGGCGGCGGCCCCATGGCTCGGCTTCCCCGACTCATCGGCCGAAACCGTGCCCTCGAGGTGCTCTTGAGCTCGGAAGACATCAGAGCAGATCAGGCCGAGGCCTACGGTTACATTAATCGCGCCCTGCCCGACGCCGAGCTAGATGCGTTCGTAGAGGCGCTCGCGACGCGGATCGCCAGGTTCGACAAATGGGCGATCGCCCAGACCAAGCGCCTCGTCGACACCAGCCTGCCGCCTGACGTCGAGCTTGGCGCCGGGTGGGATGCGTGCATCGCTTCGCTCGGGCGACCTGCCGCACAAAGTGGAATCAAAGCGCTGATGGCGCGCGGTTTCCACAAGCCCGGGGACGTCGAAAATCGGCTCGGATACTACCTCGGCCAAATCGCGCGTTAGGTCGGCGCTCGACGCGATTCCGAACTCCGAACTCCGAACTCCGGACGTTGCGGATGGGACGCGCTCGAAGCCAAGCTTGCTTGCCAGGACACGGAAGGAAAATTGGAAATGAAAAAAGACCAGCGCGGAATCAACCCCGCTTCGAAGCCGAGTGGCGATGGGTGTGTCGAATGCCTAGCGTCATCGAAAGGCTGGTGGTTTCATCTCCGTCGGTGTGCGAAGTGTGGGCACATCGGTTGCTGCGACAGTTCTCCGAGCCAGCTTGCGTTCAAGCATGCGGCGAAAACGGGGCATCCGATCATTGCCGGCTTCGAGCCGGGTGAGGATTGGTTCTACGATTACGAGAAGCGGGGCCAAATCAACCGCTGATGCGAATGTTTCCTCGCGCATGATGGAGGGGGTTGCCCCTAGCTGAAAAGGCGCCGGAAATTGCAACGCCGAAGTATCGCGCGATACCTGGGTTTAATTGTTTTGCCTTTCCTCGCCAGGCTTAGTCGGCAGCAGGTATGAACAAGGAAGAACCAGAATCGGCAGATGAGCACTGATTATCGGAGTTGGAGCCGTTAATGAGCAGCGTACGAATCGAACAAAAGAGCTATGAGATGCCCCCGCGCGACGGGTTCACCGTCACACATTTCATCACCGTCGCCGACATCGACCGATCGGCTGATTTTTATGAAAAGGTCTTCGGCGGCCGCATTCTTAGCCGAGGCGACAGCGAGGGTGCGTCTGGGCACATTCAGATCGCGAATACTTGGCTGATCGTCAACGTCGGGGGCGGGCCCACTCCGGACAAGCCGTCGGTAACGCTCAGCGTCCCTGCCGACCCGGATAAGGTCAGCAGCTTCCTGAATATCCGCGTTGCGGATATTCGAGCGTGCTATGAGTTATGGAAAAGTCGAGGAGCCGAGTTCATCACGGAGCCGAAGCAAAAGTATGGCGAGATTCGCTGCTACATCCGCGATCCTGACGGTTACATTATCGAGGTCGGACAGAGCACCGACCTCACGTAAGGCTGACGCTCGGCCGGGATTGGACGCGGATTTAAGCGCTGATGGGGCGCGGCTTCCACAAGCCAGGGAATGTCGAAAATCGACTCGGATATTACCTGGGTCAAATCGCGCGCTCAGCCGCCGCCGGCCAGACTCTGGGGTCATCGAAGAAACAGCGCGACTTCGGCGAGTGTGCACTCCGATTCCACTAAAGCATTTAGCTTCTTATCAAATTGAGGGGCACAAGATGAACGATCAACCAAACAACGAGCAGCCTTCTGGAGTGCGAGATCAAGAGATCCGTGCGGCACTGGATCAGCATTGGGCGGCGTCCGATGCCAACGATTTTGAAACGGAGCACCTCATCTATCACGAGGATGCGGTGCTGGACTACCCGCAGTCAGGCGAGCGAACCCGCGGTCGAAGCAACATACAGAACCAACGCGCTAGTCAGCCGAGCAAAAAGCGGTTTACTATCCGACGAATCGTTGGCAGCGGTGATCTTTGGGTCACCGAATTCATTCTGACGTATGACAACAAGCCGTCCTACACCGTGAGCATCATGGAGTTCACCGGCGTCGAGGTTGCGCGGGAAACACAGTACTTTGCGGATCCATTCCCGGCTCCCGCGTTTCGCGCTCGATGGGTCGAACGGATGGACACATAATATCGAGGCGTGAGAATTCGCTAACGACAGATGGAGGGGCAAGAGATGGATTGGAAACGGTTGGTCCAGTTTGCGCTGTTGGGTAGCAGTGATTTGGAACAATATGCCATCCTGCTGGTACGCGTTTCGCTCGGGCTGTTCTTCGCCATCTCCGGGGGAAACAAACTGTTTGTCGCCGGCGGCACGAAACCGGTTTACGAAACGCTCGTTAAGGCCAAAGTCCCGTTTCCCCGCCAGACGGCTTATTTCGTGGCGGGTGTCGAGTTCGCTTGCGGATCCTTGGTCACCGTGGGCTTTCTTTCGAGCCCGGCCAGCGTGGCTTTATTGATCGATATGACTGTCGCCACCCTGACCAGCGCGCTTTCCACCCTGCCTAAAGGACTTTCGCCTCTTAACTGGCTCGACGATCTCCTCTACCTTCCGGAAGTCTTGTACGTGCTTTTCTTTATCTGGCTGATCTGCTCCGGCCCGGGAAAGTTCAGTGTCGATTACTGGCTCGCGGGGCAGCTACTGAGCTGATTGATCGACGAAGGATAGCCAGCCGGCTGAGTGAAGTCGTGAAAACGGGCATTCCGGTTTAGAGTCAGGAGGCGCGAGCGCCGCGTACGTATAATCCAATGGCTGGGAGGAACCATGACGAAACCGACGAGTTTTCAAGCGGACATTCGCCCACTTTTTACGGAGCGAGACATTCTAGGCATGAGCAAAGCGTTCAACCTGGGAAGTTATGATGACGTCAAGACGCACGCGGCGGCTATTTACGATCGCATTCGCGGAATCGGTGGCGCGGTAATGCCGCCCCCGCCCCCTCGAGGGGAAGGTCCTTGGCCTCAGGCTCGCATTGAGCTATTCGCAAAGTGGATGGGGGACGGGTACCAACCTTAGGCGAAGTCTGCGTCGGATCTCGGCAAAGGTGAGGTTAACGTATCATTTGATCCTCGCCGGGAGTTGGTTAATTACTGCCGCCCCCGCCTTGCTCACAACTTCGTCCTGGGAGTCCGTGCCTCCCGAACAACCGACTGCGCCGATAATCACGTCCTGGTCGATCAGTGGAATACCGCCTCGAGACGCGATGATTCCGTCGAAGGCGAGCAGATAGTTGAGATGCAGGGATTATCTGGCTTGATCACTTTCCCGCCAAGAATTCGGACATAGAAGTCCTTCCATTTGTCCTGGTCGCTCACGGTGAAGAAGTGAGTGGCGAAGAAGCCCTCGTGTGCAATCGGCGCGTCAGGTAGATTCATGGGCCTCCCGTTTGTTGATAAATTCGGGCGCGGGCGGAAACACCTACGGTCTAAAGGAAGCGTTTCATCTGCTGGCTAGCCTATAACGGGCAGCTAGTTCAGGAGCGATTCCCAGTTGGCTGGCACCCTTCCTGCTGGTCCGGGAGCGGGCTGATTGGTTGGATGCGAATGCGGCGGAAGCAATTCCACACCTTTGATCATCCCCCGCTTCTCGTAATCGAAGAACCAATCCTCACCCGGCTCAAAGCTGGCTATGATCGGATGCCCTGTCGCCGCCGCATGCTTTGACGCATGCTGACTCGGAGAACTGTCACAGCACCCGATGTGCCCACACTCCGCACACCGACGGAGATGAAACCACCAACCCTTCGGTGACGCCAGGCATTCGACACACCCAGCGCCACTCGGTTTCGAAGCGGGGTTGATTCCGCGCAGAACTTTTTTCATTTCCGATTTTCCTTTCGCGTCCTCTGTTCGCAAAATAATGTCAAGCCACCAGCAAGACCTTCCCGATACCACCCTTCTCTGCGGCGGCTTGAGCTTCGGCCGCCTTGCTGAGTGGCAGCTTGCGGCCGATCGGGATCACCAGTTTGCCATCTCGGACGGCCTCGGCCATGAACTGAAGAGTTTTCGCATCCGGTGTCACGTACACCGGTATCACCTTTACAGTGGGGTACTTCTCGGCATTCCGCGGTGCCCCGAGAACCGACGCAAACACTCCTCCCGGCTTGACCTTCGCGATTACCTGTTCGGCAGTCTTGCCGTTGACCGTATCAGCTGCGACATCGAGCATCGGAAGATTCGCAATCGCATTGTCGTCATCGGTTGCGACCAACTGATCTGCGCCGATGGTTTTCGCTTCATCCATCTGGCTCTTCAGCACCCCTGCAATCACGACGGCTCCCCGTTGCTTCGCAGTGAATGCCGCCGAACGCCCGACATTTCCAGCAGCACCAACGACGAGAACCGTCTGGCCCGCTTTGATCCCCGTGGCGGAAATGAGCTGGTTGCCAGTCGTCGTCACCAGCGGCAGCGCAGCCGCCTGGATCAGATCGAGTCCCTTGGGAACTTTCGCCAGAATCGCGGCTTTCACGACGCAAAGTTCAGCGTACGTGTCGGCCGCCATTGCAAACACCTGGTCGCCTCGGGAAAAGCCTTCCACTCCGGGCCCAACCGTGACGACTGTCCCCGCAATGTCCACTCCCATCAGTCCCGGAAACTTGATGGGATAAAAGTCTTTCGTCAACCCGGCACGTCGTTTGTAATCGATCGGATTCACGCTTGTGGCAGCGACCCGCACCAGTACTTCGCCGGGACCCGCCACCGGATCAGGATACTCCTCGAACTTCAATACTTCAGGACCGCCATATTGGTGGACAACAACTGCTTTCATATTTCATCTCCTTGTACGGTGCGCAAACAGTCACCAACAAAACTTAGATGAGCAAAGCTAGAATTGGTCACCGACGCCACGGACTCCCGAGAATTCGAAACAGGAAGCTGCCGGGATAGGCATGGCGAAATAATTTAGTGAGAAACGATGCACCGATTCTTGCGCTCAACGGGGGCTCGTCTCGCTGAAGTTCGGTATTTCGCCCACTTCAGCACGTCCCAGATCTCGCACTGCAAGTAAAAGCCTGACGAGATAGAAGGCGCTATCACTCCTTCGCTAACGGCATCGTGAATCAGTTCATGCACTGCTTCGTAGCCCGGAATCTGCACTCGCTTGGCGAGTTCGATCAGTTCTTGCGCTGGAAGTTCGCGGCCAGCAATCATCGAAAGCAGTAACATAAGGCCGTCGGGACCCGCGAACCGGTCAAGAGCTAATCCCTCTACGATGCCCCGGTTCTTTCTGAATTCGTCTCGCGGATTGTATTGACAGCCGTGGGGTTCTCGCCATCTTGGGCTCGTGTTGCGACGATGTACTAACCGCAAGCCGCTTACTTTGGGTTTTCCCTTAGTGCCCTCTGCCGCAAGCCACTCCACCCAGCCTGCCTGCAAATCTGACATAAGTTCGCCGCAATTATCACATCGCCAACCGGACCGAATGGATTTTTCTCTGGGCATAATATTCACCACATCACAGATTATCAATAAGGTTCTTCTACCCCAAGTGGCGTGAGGTGGAAATCCACAAACGTTCCGATCCCACCTCACGATGCGTTCAACGGGTCACCGCTTGCATAGCAGGTTCGAGAACATGATCGGTCACATGGGTTGGTTTCAATGTGCTCAAAATATTTCTGGCATTGGCCGCCTCACTCGGCGTTTGCGCGTCACGGCGCCTTTGGCGGTAGCCTCTCTTCTGTTCTTTTGAGGATGAATGCCCAGATCGTGCCATGACGTTTCCGCGAGGTTAACGTCGTAGTAGTTTGCAGCTTTCTCGATGTTCGCGAACGCCAAAGCACGGTCGGCATCGGGGACGTCGATGACTTGATCGAACCGCGCGACCGCGTTACGCACATGTTGTGCGTCGGTCAGTGGTTCTTTACGCTGCTTCGGAAACGCGTAGACGCTGTCGGGTAAGTCGCTCTGCATCGTCAGCTTTCCGTGTTTCTCGTGAGGTTTCCAGGTGGTTTCCGGCATTTCTTTGCCATCCTTCCTTTAAATATTTGGCTAGAGGGCGAGCGCAGTGTCGGCCCGTGCTGCATTCAGTTTGAGCGGGAGGGAGGTGTTCAACGCACAAATTTATCGATAATATTCATCGTTTTCCTCCTGACGGGCGAGGGGTTCGGGCAAGCCTGTTTTTTACAGTGTCGCTCGTGCAACCGATTCGGCCGCGATGGAGAGATTACACCCCGAGGTCCTCCGGCGAATCAATTGGACGATGGTATCGGCGATACCTTGGTATTGGGCCCCGTGGAATAATGCACGCATCGCCCTGTGCCCACTTGTTCAATCCATACTTTGCTGGTGGTCGATACGTTCGTCCAATAGATTGGTCATCGTGATTCTGGCCTAATCAAGGTTAGTTAGGCTGATCGGAGCAATTATGAACACTGCGAACACTGTCTCTGCTGTGAAGCACTTCGACGCAATCATTATCGGGACGGGCCAGGCGGGGCCGCCCCTGGCAGCGCGGTTTGCGGGTGCTGGCAAAACCGTCGCTATTATCGAACGCAATAAATTTGGCGGTACGTGCGTGAATACAGGATGCACCCCGACAAAGACGCTCGTGGCGAGTGCCTATGCGATCCATGTTGCCCGCCGAGGTGCGGAATATGGTTTCTCCATTGCTGATATGCGCGTCGATATGACGCGAGTCAAAGCCCGCAAGGATGCAGCCTCCGCGAGGTCAAGCAAGGGAGTGGAGGAGTGGCTCCGAGGAACGAGAAACTGTACGGTCATACAGGGCCATGCCCGCTTTCAGTCGTCGAACACTGTCATGGTCAACGATGAAGTTCTGCAAGCCGACAAGATCTATGTGAATGTTGGCGCTCGCGCTCGTATCCCTGACATGTCGGGAATTCACGACGTCCCATTTCTCACTAACTCATCATTAATGGACATCGATTTCTTGCCCGAGCATTTCATCATCGTCGGCGGAAGTTATGTTGGGCTGGAGTTCGCTCAGATCTATCGCCGTCTCGGGAGCGAAGTCACGATTGTGGAAATGGGACCTCGCCTGATTGGACGGGAGGACGAAGACGTTTCCCAAGCTGTCCGCGAGATCCTGGAGGCTGAGGGCATACACATCCGGCTGAATGCGAAATGTATCTCGCTGGCAAAATCCGATGGCGGCGTGGCCGTCGGCCTCACCTGCGAAGAAGGTCCGCCAGAAGTAGTAGGTACTGAGGTTCTTCTGGCCGTGGGACGTACTCCCAACACAAACGACCTGGGACTGGACCGGGCTGGGGTTGCCACCGACCACCGCGGCTACATAACTGTTGATGATCAATTGCAGACGAACGTGTCCGGCATCTGGGCGCTGGGGGACTGCAACGGCCGCGGCGCCTTTACGCATACCTCCTATAACGACTACGAGATTGTTGCGGACAATCTCTTCAACTCTGATAATCGCCGGGTTTCCGACCGCATCCAAGCCTACGCGTTATTTATTGATCCGCCACTCGGGCGATGCGGCATGACGGACGCAGAGATACGAAAATCCGGACGCCGTGCCCTGGCTGCGAAATATCCGATGAGTCAAGTGAGCCGGGCTTACGAAAAAGGTGAGACACAAGGTTTCATCAAAATCTGCGTCGATGCAGAAACGAAACAAATTCTGGGTGCTGCAATTCTTGGCATCGGAGGCGACGAAGTAATTCACGTTCTGCTGGACGTCATGTATGCCAAGGCGCCGTACAGGGTCATTCAGCGCGCCATGCACATTCATCCAACGGTCGCGGAATATCTGCCGATCATCCTCGCCAAACTGGAGCCGTTTGGCTAGAAGGGAAGAACACGACCACTGTGAAGATCGAGAAAAAGACGTGGTGCCAGCCGCCAACAAGGAACACGGTTGAAGTTGAGACTGCCATGCGCGACGATTCCAACTGACCCGCAAACTCGCACGTTGCATTCATTTTATTCCGCACAATCAACAGAAGTGCGGAACTCTCACTTCGGGTGAAGTGCCGAACTAACGGCCTTAAGCAGAGCCGTGTCGCTGAATGGCTTGAACAGGCACTCTACTGCGCCCTGTTCGAGTAGTCGGGTGCGAACAGTCTTATCGGTGCTAGCGGTGATGAAGATGATCGGAATCTCTCGCCTGCGGCGGGACAATTCCCGTTTCAGATCCGGTCCGGACATGCCTGGGAACATCGAGACATCGAGGATAAGACACCTTGTCTGGTCGACGTAATCGGATGCAAGGAACGCCTCCGCCGAGGAGAACGCCTGCGCCGAATACCCGAACTCCCTCACCAGGTCGGGCAGCGACTCGCGCACCGATTCATCGTCATCGACCACGGATACCAGTGGACGACTGATCATCACAGGTTGTTCACGCCCCATGATGCGAGTATGCCCGCCTTGATGGAGCGAGTCCATTACACTTTGGTATCAGTGTCGCCTTCGAGATCAGTTGCGGGGAGTGAAACGCCATGGATATCTCATGCCGCATCAGACATGGAAGGTATGCGACTGGCGCAAATTCTATCGCTCGTCCAACCCTCTGGTCTGCAGGGGATAGAAAACGAAAATGTAACTCCCGGACCGTTATTTGGCATCGCCCACAGGCGGCCATGATGACTCTCAATAATGGAGCGACTGACGGAGAGCCCGATTCCCATACCGTCATCCTTGGTGGTGTAGAACGATTGGAAGAGTCTGTCCGCAGCCTGATCTGCAAATCCAACTCCCGCATCTTTCACCGTCAGACGCACCTGATCGTCTTCGTCTTCTTCGGTTCTGATGAGTAACTGCCTCGGACGAGCGTCGACGCCGCTCATGGCGTCGGAAGCGTTTCGGAGCAGGTTCAGGATGACCTGTTGAAGCTGCACTCGATCGCCGGTGACAGCCGGTAGATCTTCGGCAAGTTCCTGCTGCAGTATCACTCGGTTCCTCTCAAGTTCGCTCGATGACAGCGCAAGTACCTCTCGCGCAGCGTCGTTCAGGTCGACCGACTCATTCGTGGTCTCTTTCTTGCGAAAGAGTGCGCGCAATCGTGTGACGACCTCGGAGGCACGGTCACTGTCGCGAATCGTCCGCCGCGCGGTTTCGCGCGCGCCGTCGACGTTTGGAGGATCCGCAGCTAGCATCCTCAGACATGTGCTGGCATTGGTCATGATGCCCGCCAAGGGCTGATTGAGTTCGTGGGCGATTGATGCGGTCAGCGTTCCGACGCTCATCACCCTGGTCACATGTGCCAGTTCCGACCGAGCCTGGTCGCGTGCCTCTTCCGTCAGCCTGCGCGCCGTGACATCCTGAACCGAGGCGATGTACTCCAGTTGACCGTCCTGATCCCGGCTCGCATGAGCGACCGCATGCATGTACTTGATCGAGTGGTCCGGCATCATCAAGCGGTACTGCCATTCAAAATCGTGGCCGCCCCCTCGTGCCTGGTCCACCATCTTCATTTTCTCGATCAAACTGACGTCTTCCGGATGGACTCGGGTACGGATCAGTTCGAGCGTCATGGGCACGCCGATCTCCAGTTCATAGATGCGATAGAGCTCCGCCGACCACGTGATTTCGTCGGTCGCCACGCGCCAGGAAAAGCTGCCGATTTGACCGAGATGTTGTCCTTCCGCGAGGAATGCCTCGCTACGCCGCAAAGCTCTCTCAGCTCGCTTTTGTTCGCTCAAATCGAGCACGAAAGCTACACCTTCGTTGCCATCTCCTTCGAGGAGTGCGCCGCCGAGAAGTACCGGTACTCGGCTGCCATCCTTCCGTAAGTACTCCTTCTCGAAGGGTTGAAAGATGCCGGTCGCCTTCAAATCAGCTACGGCCCGTTCGTAATGGCCACGCCATTCGGCTGGCGTCAGGTCCGTCCAGCGTACGCGACCGGAGGAGAGATCTTCTCGGTCGTATTGCACCATACGGAGAAATGCTTCGTTGGCTCCGGTGATTGCACCTTCGAGATTCCACATGACAATTCCCACAACGTTGGCCTCGACCAAACGCCGGATCTTCGCTTCCAATCCTCTGGCCAGTTCGCGGACTTCTGCTTCCGCCTTTTTGCGCTCGGACACCTGGAATTTGAGGTTTTCTATGTGTGCCAGCGCTTGATACGCGGAAGACGCAAATTTCCCCAGAGAGGCCATGACCCGGTCATCTTCTGCATCGAACTTGCGGCGGTCGCCGTGCATGATTCCCCATATGGTTCCTACCGCCTTGCCGTCGACGTAGAACGGGACTAGCAGGCACTCTTCGGCGGCCGGATTGACCGGCAGCAAATAGGGATAACGCCGTTCGAAGTGGGTGAACAGCAGGGCCCGATTTTGATCGAGCACGTCTCCGCAAGGCCCGAAATTGCGCGGGGTTCCACCTCCGACATGGGGATTCCACATGCCGGCGATGGCTGGCCAATAGAACCTCTTGCCGTCAACGTGCGGCGTTTTGCCGTCCCTCGTCAGCAGGCTCAGGCCAGCGGAGTCACATTGCGTAATATCCTGGATGGTCTCCGCAAGTGTCCGAAAGATGGTAGTCGGCGAGTCCGCTAACGCACTCACCAGCTTCACGAGCGCTTGGTTCTCCTTTTCATAATCGGTCGGACGCGACGGGCGGCGGTGCAACTCTTCTGTGCAGAGGATCGATTCCAAAGAGGCGGTTAGAACTGAACTGTCCACTGGAACATCATGCGATTTTGCAGAGTCGGCCACGTTCTTTCCTCCATCTGTGCGGGTACGAGGTTTCGAAAGCTCAGGCGTTGACAACAGCCACCACACTCTCTTCGGCCCTGGGTCGGACGGCGTCTGCGAAGCGGGCCGTCTTCACGAATTATTACGACCGTGAATACGGCGATTAGGCCGCAGTCATAGTTGCTGGTGCGGACTGCAGCTTGGCGGCTATTCTCACCAGGTCGGCAAGAGAATCGGCCTTCATCTTCTGCATTACCTTGCCGCGGTGTGCCTTCACGGTGATTTCGCTGATACCGAGTTCCCCGCCACTCTGTTTATTCAATAAGCCGGAGACCACCAGCCCCATAACCTGCCGTTCCCGACGGGAGAGTGAGGCATAGCGGTCCCGCAGCGACCGTATCTCCGCCTCCCGACCGAGAGCAACGCGGCTGCGTTCGAGGGCGGCCCGGATGGCGCTCAACAGCGCTTCTTCACTGAATGGCTTCGTCAAGAATTCGACAGCCCCCGCCTTCATGGCTTGGACCGTCATGGGCACGTCCCCGTAGCCTGAGATGAAGATGACCGGCATGGCCGTCCGTTCGACGGCGACGCGCTTCTGCAGCTCGAGACCATTGAGTCCGGGAAGAGAAAAATCCAGCACCATGCAGCTCGGAACGAGTGCTCGTGGACGGGCCAGGAATTCTTGGCCGGAAGAGAAGGTCTCCGGCTGCCAGCCTTCGCAGCGGATCAATAATTCCAGCGATTCGCGCACAGAGATGTCATCGTCGACCACGAAGACGATTGGTCCTGGGTCCAACATAGGTGGTGCCCCCAATTCATGGCAAAGTGCGTGCGTTAAACTCATATTTCACTCCTTAATTTGCCCTCAGCAATCGTCCCGGTGGAAGGACCGTAAGGCTGAACGAATGGTTTGCAGAAGCTGCTCGTCGCTAAAAGGCTTGCCCAGGAAAGCAGCAGCGCCCGCTTTCATCGCTCGCTGACGGGAATCATTGCTCTCGTAAGCAGTGATGAAGATGATAGGGATGCCGCAGCCCACGGCAGCGAGGTGGCTTTGAAGCTGTAACCCATTCATGCCCGGCATCTGCACGTCAACGATGAGACACGAAGTATCGTGCAAATGGCTGGACCTCAGAAAAGCTTCGGCAGATGCAAAGGTTGCCGCTCGAAAGCCAAAGGACTCGATGAGCAGTGTGCTGGTCCTGCGAACTGACTCATCGTCGTCAACTACCGAGATCAGATTCTCTGTCACTCTGAACTCCTCACTGAGGTCAAAGTATTCGCAGAGGGAGAAAGAATCTATTGGGCGTTGGTACATCTAGGTCCTAAAAAGGATGATGCGGGTAAACTTTCGCTTACGAGGCTTTTTCCGAGGGGCCTTTGAGCTTCTCGATCATTCTTACCAGCTCGACAAGGGATTCCGCGTGCATCTTCTCCATCGCCCGGCTGCGCTGGACCTTCACGGTACTCTCGGCCGTGCCGAGCTGACCAGCAATTTGTTTATTGAGCATGCCCGAGACAAGCATGGAGATTACCTGCTGCTCGCGAGAAGTCAACGAGTCGAAGCGCTGTTGGAGGTCCGTTACTTCTTTCTCCTGTTCACGTCTGCCACGATCCCGCTCCAGTGCGATGCGAACAGCATCCAACAGATCCTGGTCGCGAAACGGCTTGGTGAGGAATTCGACAGCTCCAGCCTTCATGGCACGAACACTCATTGGAATGTCGCCGTGGCCGGTGAGAAAGACTATGGGAATACGAATGTTTCGCGCTGCAAGCTCGCGCTGAAAGTCGAGTCCACTCAAGCCAGGTAGTCTGACGTCCAGCACGAGGCAACTGGGCGCATCCGGTGGTTTTCTATGCAAGAAGGTGTCAGCCGAGCCAAAGCTCTCAACCTGCAGCCCCACAGTGCTTAAGAGGAACTTGAGGGAAGAACGTACCGATGGGTCGTCATCGACAACAAAGACGATGGAAGCACTAGTCACGCTGGACTCCCGGCACTTACTGGCAGCGTGAAGCAAAACACAGCACCAACAGGAAAATTCGGCGTGGCCCAGAGCCGCCCGCCATGGTTTTCAACGAGTGACCGGCTGATCGACAAACCCATTCCCATACCCTTCGTTTTGGTGGTAAAGAAGGGAGTGAAGACGCGATCTGCTTCTGATCCAAGGCCAGTGCCCGAGTCGCGTACCGCAACCAGTATGTCGCCAGATTCGTCAACCCGGGATTCCATCCAGAGTGAGCGAGGTTGATCTGTAACAGCGATCATGGCTTCGATGCCATTCATGATCAAGTTCAGCAGGACCTGCTGCATCTGAACCCGATCAGCCAACACCAGGGGAAGGCCCATCGTCAATTGGCGTTCGAGCCGAACTCGATTCTCATAAAGCTCACGGTCCGCTAGAGTCAGCGTCTCTTGAATCACCTCGTTTATATCCAATTCGTTCCTTTCGGCAGGTGCCTTCCTTATGAACCCGCGGATTCGAGTAACAACGGCGCTTGCTCGATTGCCGTCGGCAACGATTTCCTCAAGAGCCCGACGCAGAACCTCAGGTCTGAGGTTATCAGCGGCGAGCAGTCTCAGGCACGCACTGCTGTTATTGGTTACAGCGGTCAGAGGTTGGTTGACTTCATGGGCTATGGAGGCTGCCAGTTCGCCCATAGTGGTCAGCCGGGAAACGCGGGCAAGCTCGATTTGTGTCATCTGCAAAGCTTGTTGTGCTTCTTTCCAATCATGCAAATCCACGACGCTCCCAAACCATTTTATGACCCGACCTTTCTGATCACGCAAAGGCAGAGCGCTCGAAATACACCAACGATATGCGTGGTCTGCCGCCCGCCGGCCGCGGAATTCATACTGAAAGGGCTCTCCGCTTGAAACCGCGGCCCTCCAGGCTTGCTCCATCTTCTCAATCTCATCCTGATGAACGGACTTCATCCAGCCTGCCCCTCGGACCTGCTCTGCGGATAATCCGGTGTAGTCAAGCACGCGCTGGTTACAGTAATCAATCGCACCGTCAGCCTCGGCGCTCCAGAGCATCTGCGGAATGGTCTCAGTTAACTGGCGCAGGCTGCGCTCACTATCACGTAGCCTGTCCTCCGCATGTTTTCGTTCAATTCCCTGAGCGATCAAGTCCGCACCAGACGCCAGAGTCTCTGTGGTTTCTGGCGTGACCGGTTTTCGAGAGAACATGGCCAGCACGCCTATCGTGCGGTCTCCGACGCTTAGTGGGTAGCCAGCGAAGCTAGCCATCCCTTCTTTCTCGGCCCATGCTTTGTCACTGATTCGAGGATCATTGAGGACATCATTGGTCAGATGCGGTTTTCGTTCTTGTGCAATCATCCCAATTTTGAATTGTCCGATCGGAATGTGGCCGTGGGGTCCGTCAAGATGTGTGTACATGCCTGCACTGGCCTGCAGCTCCAACATCTTTCCATCGTCACTCAGGGTCCAAATCCTCGCAAATGCTGCATCAAGATGGCGCACAATGGCTTCGCTGCACTCACCCAAGATCGTTTTCAAACTTTCTTCCTTACCGAAAGCCATGCTCACATCAGCGCGGACAGCGATCTGGCGGGCGTGCGCTGCTCGCATTTCCTCTGCCTGGTTTCTTTCGCTGATATCGCGGATAAAGCCGGTAAATACCTTATGCCCGTCTCTAGATAGTTCTCCAAAAGAGATTTCCACGGGGAATTCTTGGCCATTCTTGCGCAGTGCGGTCAGTTCAGTGCCTTGCCAGTTGATATGCCGCTGGCCGGTAGCCAAGTAGCGGCTGAACCCTTTCTCGTGCAACTTCCGCAATAATTCCGGCATTAGGACGGTCAACGGATTCCCGATCAATTCCGTCGGATCATAACCAAAGATTCTCATAGTGGCGGGGTTGGCAAACAGAATTGCACCGCCCTCGTCAATGCTGATCACGGCATCAGGGGCCGTTTCGACCACGAGGCGATAGTTCTCTTCGCTGTAGCGGAGGGCGGATTCCTCCCGTTTGAGGTCGGTAATATCGGTCACAGCCCCGCCGATGGCGTAGATTTCACCTTCGGCGTTGAACAACGGAAACTTCTGGACGATCCTGGTGTGGAGTCCATCTTCGTAGACAGCCACGTCTTCGAATTTCATTAGCAAGCCCGTCTGCAACACCTGTCGATCAACGGCCTGAAAGGCGGCAGCTTGTTCTGCCGAAAATAGCTCATCATCAGTCTTGCCTTTAATTTCGCCGGAGATATGAAAGGCTCTCTTGAACTCCTTGTTGGCATAGAGATACCGGCCCTGCCGATCTTTCAAAAAAATCAGGTTCGGACTGCTTTCTAAAAGCGCCTGTAGCTGGGCCTCGCTCTGTTGCAGCTTGGCCTCGGCTTGTTTACGTTCATGAATGTCCTCGCAAGCGATCAATGTACGCAGGGATGATTCGCGGCCGCGGGTTGGGCTGACGGCTAGAGCCTTCCTGATCAAGAACCAGTGGTAGTGGCCATCCGCTCGGCGGATGCGTGCCTCAGTCTGGAACGGTTTCTCGCCGGCCAAGGCCACGGTTAATTCGCCAATGAACTTGGCAACATCATCTGAGTGAATCGCGGTTGGCCAGACCCATCCGCTCAACTGCGGTGAGCAACCCGTGTACTCCGACCAGGTACGGTTCACCAGCTCAACCGAGCCGTCGGGCAACGCACACAACCCCGGCGCCGGCATGGTTTCGATAAGATTCCGAAGGTCTAGCGGATCGATGGTTCGTGCAGCTTGTGTTTCAGTGGTCATGCTTTGCGAACTTTATATGAGCTTCTTGGTCCAAGGCATTCTAAACGGAAAGGGAGACCGGGGCTATTCCGGGTTCGACCTTCGCCACAACCTCGTCGCCCAGGATATCTGTGAGCTGCCTTTCGATCACCGCTGGGGCCTAGAAGGGTGGCGCAGAGCCGATACCAAAGTATCGACGATACCATCGTCCAATTGTTCATCTTCCAGGTTTCTGTTCTGATGACTCGCGTCCACCGAATTCAATGCCGGCCAAGATTATGCAGGTGTCGTCTTGGCTGGTACAGTCGCGCACTTCCCTAGAGAGGCAAAAGAGAGATCGGTCATGGAATATACAAAATCGGGCGGATTTCACGGCGTCGTCTCTTCGCTATGGCCTGCTCTTCCGCAGCAGCCGCTTTTGATCAATGTTGGGATTCGTCGCCACAGACTGTAGAGAAAAAGTAGAAGCGGATTCCATGAACTTCCAAGAACAGTTTTGCAATTCGAATTACGCCGCCGAAATGAACATGGCGGGCCGTGAGTTATTCGCGTTCATCGGCGCTGTGACTCAACTGTTTGGTTCCGAGGAGGCCAAGCTCTCGGCGGAGGACTGGCTCGACGAGTCGGAGTTAATGAATAGCCACCCTCGATCGACAAGCCGAAATTGGCGGGCGGTCACGATCGCGGCTTCGACCAGACTGGCAAATCGGCTAGCCGTCAGGCAGCTTTGCGGATCAGATCGCCGCCGGGGTGCAAGGATTCGTCGGCTCTTCACGCCAGGTGTCCGCGGCGCGGCGGGCGGGATGAAGCCAGTTTGAGAGGGTCCGCGACCCAGCTGTATATTGGGTTCGAACCTTTAAAACGGAAGGTTATTTATGTCGGGCAAGAAAACAGCAATCATAACGGGAGCGTCGGGGGGTATTGGCGCAGGTTTAGTCGACGGGTTTCTGAGAGAAGGTTATAACGTGGTCGCGACGTCTCGTGAAGCCAGTCGAAATCTGACTACCTCGGGCAGCCTGATTCTGCTCGATGGCGATATCGGCAAGCAGCAAACGGCTGCCTCGGCTGTCGAGGCAGCAATCCACAACTTCGGAACCATCGATGTTTTGGTGAATAACGCTGGCATCTTCCTGAACAAGGCTTTCACCGACTTCACTACCGAGGACTGCGACGCCCTTTTCTCCACAAATCTGCTTGGATTCTTCTACATCACTCAGCGCACGGTGAGAGAGATGCTGAAACAAAAATCGGGATGCGTTGTGAGCATCACTGCGGCACTTGCCGATCGGCCGATCGCCGGCGAAAATGGCTCGATTTCGATGATTACGAAGGGTGGCTTGAATTCAGCGACGCAGAATCTCGCAATCGAGTATGCAAAAGACGGCATTCGCTTTAATGCCGTAGCCCCCGGCGTTGTGGATACAGCAATGCACCGCAACGATCCCAACGACTCGACGTTGCCGCCGACTATGAAAAAGGCGACGGTGAAGGATATTGTCGATGCCGTTCTTTACCTGGCACAGGCAGGTCATGTGAGCGGAGAGATTCTCCACGTGGATGGTGCCGCCCCGGCTCGCCGTTGGTAAAA
>Ga0210393_10000726_pt1 | contig 28635 bp, 23 predicted proteins | sample IncBWC27OmetaG_FD_160068 | JGI IMG/M metagenome (GOLD analysis project Ga0210393, IMG submission 160068) | Forest soil microbial communities from Barre Woods Harvard Forest LTER site, Petersham, Massachusetts, United States - Inc-BW-C-27-O ...
GACGGACGAATGGTCGCGACGGTGGAAGGCGAAGGCGCGTCGGAGGATATGGCCGCCGACGCGATCATCGTCGCCGTCGGGGTTCAGGGGAACGTTGAAAATCTCGGCCTCGAGGCTTTGGGCGTGAAACTCGATCGCGGCTGCATCGCTGCGGACGGATATGGCCGCACCAACGTGCCCGGCCTCTACGCGATTGGCGACGTCGCGGGGCCGCCGATGCTGGCGCACAAGGCCGAGCATGAAGGCGTCGTCTGCATCGAGGCCATTCTCGGGATGCCGACCCATCCCATCCGCAAGGAGTTCATCCCCGGCTGCACCTATAGCCGGCCGCAGATCGCCAGCGTTGGCCTCACCGAGGCCAAGGCGAAGACCGCCGGGTACGAGCCGCGCATCGGGCGCTTTCCCTTCGCCGCGAACGGCAAGGCGATCGCACTCAGCGAAGACCGCGGGCTCGTCAAGACGATCTTCGACGCGGCGACCGGAAAGCTCCTGGGCGCGCATATGGTCGGCGCAGAGGTCACCGAACTCATCCAGGGCTTCACGATCGCGATGAATTTGGAGACGACGGAGGAGGAATTGATCCACACCGTCTTCCCGCATCCCACCCTCTCGGAAATGATGCACGAGAGCGTGATGGACGCCTACGGTCGGGCGATTCACAAGTAACTGAAGACGTGTAAAACGAGACTCGGGCCCGCGGGCGCCCCAACCAATCCCGCGCGCCGGCGTCAACGGGCGGCCGGCCACCGCCCGAGACAAATGAAACGCTCCGCGCCGGAAGGTGGCGCTGAAGCGCTTCTCGTCCGCTTGCACGGGCGCAGCCCTCGTCGCTTCGGGCGACGAGGGCGTTCGCGGTTAGACCAGGATCATGCCGCCGTCGGACATGATCACCTGGCCGGTGATGTAGTCGGAGTCGGCCGAAGCGAGGAAAGAAGCGATGCCGGCAAGGTCTTTGGGCTTCGACGGAAACCCGAGCAGGATGCTAGCCGAGAAGCTCTCGATGAACTCGCCCTTCTTCTTGATCACGCCCTTGTCGATCATGTCCTGCTCGAGGCCGTCCCACAGCGGCGTAACCACAACGCCAGGCGCGAAAGCGTTGACGGTGATCTTGTGTTTGGCAAATTCGCGGGCGCCGGCCTGGGTCAGCGAAATCACCGACGCCTTGCTGCAGCAGTAGGGTGCAAATTCCGCGTAGCCCTGACGGCCGGCGATCGAGGCGGTGTTGATGATCTTGCCGCCGTCTCCCTGGGCGATCATCTGCTTGGCGCCTTCCTGGGTGCCGACCATCACGCCCCATGCATTGACGCGCATGATGCTGTTAAAATTGTTCTCGTCGACGTCGAGGAAGGGCAGCGGCTTGTTGAAGCCGGCGTTATTGAACAACACGTCGAGCCGGCCGAAACTGTCCACGACCTTCTTGATCGCCGCCTGCACCTGCCCACGATCAGCCACGTCCACCTGCACGCCGATCGCCTTGGCGCCCTCGGCCTTGAGGCTTTCCGCAACCTCTTTCGCCTGGTCGATCTTGAGATCGGCGATGGCGACCGAGGCGCCGTCAGCCGCAAGGCGCCGGGCGATGCCTTCGCCGATGCCCTGAGCACCGCCCGTTATCATGATCGACTTCCCTGCGAGCTTGCTCATGATCCTTTTTCTCCTCCTGATTTGTGGTTTCAAAGGGCCGCCTCTGCAAACGATTGCAGGAAGGAGGCTGAAGGGCAAGCCCTTCGCTCATTTGGTCGGGACCGCGCGCTTGTGTGCGCCCGCTCTACTTGTCATAGGCGCTATCCATCGTCATGTAGTTCATGTCGACGTCCTTCTCCAGAAGGTCCATCCGGCGGTTGAAAAAAGCCGTCAAGAGGGGCGTCTTGAGGTGAACGTCAAGGTCTGGTTTCGATCGCCAGTTCTCATAAAAAAAGAACTTGTTCGGATCGTCGTCGCTGACGTGAAGGTGGTACTCGACGCAGCCCTCTTCCGCGCGCGTCGGCTTCACGAATTCGCGCAGCGTGGCGAGAAGATCATCGCGCTTCTCCGGCTTGCCGTGCAGAATGGCGATCAGAGTCAGTCCCGGATTCATTCAGATTTCCTCCCCATGCCGTCTTGAGAGCCGGGAGCGGAGAGCGTCCGGCGCTCGGCTCCTTTGGTTTGCATGCCGAGAAGCGCGCGCATTACGCCGCTTTGTTGTGAAGCGTGATCTTGATGCACTTGTCCGCCTGCTGCCCGAGTTCGAAAGCCTCGACCGCGTCCGTCAGGGGGAAGTGGTGCGTCTGGATCGGTGTGAGGTCAACCCCGGCCCGCTCCAGGAAACGGATCGCCGCCGGCCAGACGCCGGGCGAACCGATGCTGCCCTTCAGCGTGAGATTGCGCATCTGGATATTGCCGAGCTTCGCTGGAATCATGCGGCCGATGTTGATTCCGATCATTGCCACGCGTCCGTTCTCCTTCGGAAGGTCGAACACGACCCCAAGCGAGGCGTCATGGCCGGACGCCTCGACGACAAGGTCGGCGCCGCCGTCCGTCAAATCCATGACGCGCGCGACCGTATCCTCCGAGCTCGGATCGATGGTCGCCGCCGCGCCCAGCTTCATCGCCGTGACCCGGCGCGTTTCGATCGGGTCGATCACGATCACTTTGGCGCGCATCCCAATCGCCGCGGCGGCCGAGACGAGTCCGATCGTGCCGCCGCCCGAGACGACGACGGTTTGGCTCGCGTCGGCGCCGCCAATGTTATGGATCGCGTAGTAGCCGCAGGTGAACGGCTCGACCATCGAGCCGACGGCGTCGCTCATCGACTCCGGCAGTTTGTGGATCCATTCCGGGCGAACCTTGAAGTATTCGCGGAACGCGCCATCCATCGAGAAACCGAAGTGGTGGATGCGGTCGGGCAGTCTCACCACGCATTCACCAACGACACGGTCGCCGGCCTTGAAGCCCTTGACGCCTTTGCCGACCTCGACCACCTCCCCGATCCACTCATGTCCAGGCGTTACAGGATAGCTGATCGGAATGATGTAGCGGCCGTACAGCAGCTCGTAGTCGGAGTGGCAGATGCCGACCTGCCGCATACGGACGAGCACTTCCGTCGGTTCGAACTTGGGCTCGGCGACGTCCTTGACGACCGGCTGGTTCGGTTCCTTGAAAATCAGCGCCTTCATAGTTCTCTCCTATGCTACGCTCTCGACGCGTCCGGACGACGCGCTTCGAACGATCGATTCCAAAAGTGAAATATTCTGGATTAGCTGGTCGCCAGTGATCGGATAAGCCGACGTGCCTTCGACGGCCCTGGCGAAAGCCTCAAGGTTGTCTAGCACCGGCTCGGCCGGGCCGATCTCTTCGGTCGTGATCCGTGCGCCCTTGCTCCCTTTGATGACGACCCATCCCTCGGGCGCCTCGACATGCGCCTTGTCGCGCACCTCGACCCAGCCATGCGTCCCATAGACCGCGAAGCGCGATACGAAAGGCATCGCAAGACTCGCGGAAATATACGACGTGCCTCCGCCGGCGAAGCGAATATAGGCGCTGAGGGTATCGCCGCCTCGCAACTTCGATCCGCGTTGCTCGCAGGTCACGAGCGCCTCCTTCGCGGGCCCCATGAGCGCGACGGAGAGATCGGTTAGGTGGATGCCGGTCGCCGTCATGCCGGCGGCCGGAGCATGATCTGCTTGCAGACGCCAGTTCGACGGATCGAGCGACAGGAACTTGTCATGGCTGAAGTTGGCCTCGATCTGGAGGAGCGTGCCGAGTCGGCCCGCGGCGGAGTCGGCGAGGATTGCGGCGATCGGAGGCTCAAAGCGCCGTTCGTGGCCCATACCGAGCACAAGGCCGGCCGACTTGCAAAGGTCAACCGCAGCGACCGCTTCCTTGCGCGTGAGAGCGAGCGGTTTCTCGCAGAAGACGTGCTTACGCGCCGCGACCGTCTGCCGGATCTGCTCGCCGTGGAGGGCGTGCGGGGTCGCGAGGATGACCGCGTCGACCTGCGGATCATCGAGCGCCGTCTTCAAGTCCGCGGTGATCTGAATCCCGAGCTGCTCGCCGACCTCCTTGGCGGCGGCGGCGTTCGGCTCGACCGCGCGAACGAGCTTAATTTGGCGCGACTGCTTTTTTATCAGGGCGCCCATCTTGCGGCCCCACCAGCCGAGTCCGACTAACGCAACACCAAGCATTCCGCTATCTCCCATCCTTCTGCTCGCCGCGTTCTCACGCCGGCGGGTACGGCATGACGACCAGCGTCGTTGCGACATGGTTCTGACGGTTAATGATCTCGCGCACCTCGTTCGGCGCGACCGTGCAGGAGTCCATCGGATTGAGGACGAACTCGACGCCATCGATAATGACGGCCACGCTGCCCACCAGGCAGACATAAACCTTCTCGAAGGGCGAAGAATCGGGGCCCGCGCCGCCGCCAGGGAGGAAATGCGAGATTCCAACCCATTGGTTCTTCGGGCCATCCGGCTCGAAACCCTGCAGGCGCAAGCCGATGAAACCGCGGTGGTTCGGCGCGTCGTAACGCGTCGCTTCGCTGAACCGTTTGACCTTCATCGCCGACCCTCCTGATGCGATATCACCATGGGAACTAGGCCTGCTCGCCGCTCAGCTCTCGGACCCGATTCGCAAGGATGCGGATATTCGCAGGGTCAGGCTTCAGCCTCCTGCTTTCGATCGCGAGCGCCATTTCAACGATCGCCGCGTTCACCGGCGCCCTGCGACCGAGCCGCTGGGCCTCGGCAACCACCGTTCCATTGAGATCGCTCACTTCGCTGTGCCGCCCCTTCATCCAGTCCTGAAGGACTGTCGTCTTGGTGGTCGGCAGCGTGAACCCTTTGAGCAGCGTTTCGAGCAGCAGATCAACCACGCGGTTCGAATGGGCCACGTCGCTCGCTGTGAGGCCAAAAATCGGCAGAACCGGATGGCCGAGCGCCTGTCCTACGTCCAACGCCTCCTGCCCGGACCGCAGCATTAGGTCACGCCCCTCGGGAGAAGCCGCGCCTTCATGAATCGACAAGCCGAATAGGGCGGTCGACACGAGCGTCGTCGCGTTGCTGACGAGCTTCATCCATTTGGTCGCCTGGACGTCGTCAACGACCGAGACTTTGCCGGCATGGCGCAGGAGTTCGGCGATTTCCTCCGCCCTGCCCTTCGTCTCCGGCTCGTTCGGACCAACTGCAAACCAGGAACGGTCATGGTTGGAGTCGCGTACTGTAACGCCCGGAACGAACATGGAGGAGGAAATTTCGATCACGCAGCCGAGCGTCCGGGAAGTGCCGACGACATCCGCGATCGTTTGCGTCGTCATACCGTTCTGGACGCCGACGAGCAGGCCGTCGCTCTTAAGGTATGGTTCGATCAGCTGGGCCGCCCAGCGGGAGTCATAGGCTTTGACGAGCATCAGCACGATGTCGAAGCGGTCGGTGAAGGTGCAGACGTCGCAGAGGTTGAACGCCCGCACCGGTACAGTCAGAACCTCGCCAGGCATTTCGATGCGCGCGCCGTGCTCGCGCAGAGCCGCGACATTTTCCGGCCACTGGTCGACAAGGACCACGTCGAGGCCGGCGCGGGTCAGATCCGCGCCGATCGCGGCGCCGTTGGCGCCCGCTCCGAGAACGGCGATCTTCTTTGCCATGTCGTTCCTTCGTTTTCTCCTGTGCCGCGCCGTTTCTCCCGTGCCGCGCCGTCGTCGCGCGCCGCTATCCGCCCGTCAGATCCGCTCCCAGCTTCCCGACAAGTAGAACGCGGAAGCGGCGATCACGATCACGCCCTTCAGGATGAGCTGCACCTGCACGGGAAGTCCGAGCAAAATTACCGCGTTGAACATCACGACCAGGACGACAACCCCGAGTAGCGCGCCGAAGACATTTCCGCGGCCGCCTGTGATCGCGACCCCGCCCATGACGGCGGCGACGATCGAGTCCAGCTCGTAGCCCTTGCCGGTCCACTGATCGACCTGGCCGACATACCCAACCAGAAAAAGGCCGGCGATCGCGGCGATGACCGAGCAGAGTGCGTAGCAGCCGATGATGATCCGGTCGGTCGGCAGACCGACCAGGATAGCGCCGCGCGCGTTGTTGCCGACGAGATAGATCTTCCGGCCATGCTTGGAGACCAGAAGGACGAAGCCGAAGATGGCGGCAAGCACGACAAGGGCGATGAGGTTCACGGGGACACCGAGAAATCGCCCTGCTCCCATCAGCGCGAAGGCGGAGGGTAGCGTGCTTCCGGTCGACCCCTGCGTATAGAGGAAGCGCAGGCCTTGCAAGACGACGGTCGTCGCGAGCGTCGCAAGGAACGGCGAGACGTTGCGCTTGGCGACCAGGAAGCCGTTCACCAGCCCGACGACGAGCCCAAGCCCGATCGCCGCCGCGAATATTACTGGGACCATCCTATTGTCGGTAGCCGCGAAGCCGGTTGCGATGACGGCTGAGGTCGCCATCACCGAGGCGACCGACAGGTCGACGCCGCCGACCAGAAGCACGAAGGTCTGCCCAAGCACGACGATGCCGAGGGGCGCCGCCTGGGTGAGAACATTGGCGATGTTCTCCGGCTTCAGGAACGCCGGCGAAAGGACGGACACGACGAGGGCGTTGACAACCAGAAAGCCGAGCAACCCATATTTGCTCAGGAGCTGGCCGGTCGGGAACGCGCTGGCCGCGCGATCCGTTGGCAGCTCGCCGGAGATTGGTTCGCTCACGCCCGCCTCCCCTTCTCGACGTGAATCGCGACCGCCGTGATGATGATGAAGCCCTGAACGATCCACTGATAGAAGGTCGAGACGTCCATGAAATTCAGAATGTTGTTGAGCAGCGATATCAGATAGACGCCGAGCAGCGTCCCGAGCGGTCCGCCGCGGCCGCCCGAAAGCGCTGTGCCGCCGACGACCACTGGTGTGATCGAGGCGAGGTCGAATCCATCGCCGCGCCAAGGATCGCCGCTGCCCATGCGGCTGACGAGATAGACGCCGGTCAAAGCGGCGCAGGTGCCCGACATGGCGTAGGCGAGCATCATGGTCCGTGCGACCGATATGCCAAGGAGGCGCGCGCCACGGGCATCGCCGCCCACGACATAGATCGCATTGCCCGTCCGGGTCCGGTGCAGAAAGACCCCGACCAGCGCGAACAGCGCCAGCATTGCGAGGCCGCCGTAGGACAGGCCGAAAATCCGCCCATAGGCGAAAGCCTCGAAGTCGTCGGTGACCTTGCCGACCGGGGCTAGCGAATAGAGCAGCGTGCATCCTTGAAGGATCGCCGACATGCCTAGCGTTACGATGAGAGGATGGACTCTGAGATAGTGTGAGAGCGCGCCGTTCACGCAGCCGATCGCGGCGCCGAGAGCGATGACGCCGACGACCACCGGAATGACCATGTTCGGATCGCCGTCGATCCAGCCCGAGGTGAAATTCGACGTCAACGAGATCATGGCTCCGACGGAAAGGTCGATGCCGCCCGTCAGCACGACGATTGTCTGGCCCAGGCTCACGAACCCGAGCGCGGCCGACTGCTGGAAGATATTGCGGAAGTTGTTCAGGCTCGCAAAGCGCGGACTTGCGATCACACCGATAGCCAGGAGGAGCACAATGAGTCCGAGGACCACCAGCAGGGACACCGGCATCTGACGTATCGCCTGCCGCGCCGCGGTCCGTGGCGGATCGCTCGTCACTGCGCTCACGCGCTCCTCCCTGCGCTCATCGCGTCCCGCCGGGCGACGGCCAATTGAAGGACTGCGTTCTCGGTAACCTCTAGGCCGGCCAGTTCGCCTGTCTTTCGTCCCTCACAAAGAACCACGACTCGATCGCACAGACCGACGATCTCCGGCAGCTCCGAGCTTATCATGATGATCGCAAGGCCCCATCGCGCAAGCTGGCGAATGATCCGGTAGATCTCGACCTTCGCCCCCACGTCGACCCCACGGGTCGGCTCGTCGAGGATCAGGGCCGTCCGCGAGGAAATGACCCAGCGGCCGAGAAGGACCTTCTGCTGGTTCCCTCCAGAGAGATTGGCGACCGACGCTTCCGGCCCTGTCGCCGCGATGGCGTAGTCGCGGATCTGTTTCTGAGCGATGTTTTTCTCGGCGCCCCGGTCGAGCCGGATCGACTCGCCGACTGTATCTAGGACCGGGGCCGTCACGTTGGCGGCGAGATCGAGGAGCATGAAGAGTCCCTCGCCCTTGCGATCCTCGGTGAGAAACCCTAGCCCCGCCGCGATGGACCGGGCGGGCGACGGCTTGGCCGCGGCTTGTCCCACAAGGTGGATGGAGCCGCCGTCCAAGGGCAGGCTGCCGAAGACTGCATGCGCCAGCTCCGTCCTTCCCGCGCCGACCATGCCGGCCACACCGAGGACTTCGCCCTTACGGGCCTCGAAGCTCACCCCCTTGACGCGCGTGCCGACGACGATGTCCTTCGCGTCGACGACGACTTCACCGACCTCGCCTTCTTGAGCCTTCGGCGGATAGATGTCGGCGAGATTGCGCCCGATCATCATGGCGACGAGCTTGTTGCGATCGACCGCGGCGATCGGCACGGAGCCAACCAGCTTGCCGTCTTTCAGCACCGTGGCGCTGTCGGCGATCTCGAAGATCTCGTCGAGCCGATGCGAGATGAACACAATCGCCACGCCACGCTGCTTGAGCCCGCGGATGATGGCGAAGAGCAGCTCGACCTCATGCCCGCCGAGCACTGCCGTCGGCTCGTCGAACACGATCAGCTTGGCGTCGGAATCGAGCGCGCGGGCGATCTCAACCATCTGGCGGTTCGCCACCGACAGCCGCTTGATTTTTTCGTTCACGTCGATAAGCGCGCCGAGATCGCCGAGCAGCGCTTTTGCGCGCGTCTTCATCGCACGATAGTCGATCATGCGAAGGCTGTTGCGCGGTTGCCTGTTGACGAAGATGTTCTGCGCAACCGTCATTTCCGGGAACAGCACGAGTTCCTGATAGATCACGTGGATGCCTGCCGCCTGCGCCTCGTGCGGCGACGACCACTTCACATTCCCGCCATCGAAATGAAGCTCGCCCTCGTCGGGCGTGTATGCGCCCGCAATGATCTTGATGAGCGTCGACTTCCCAGCGCCGTTCTCTCCGACGAGCGCGCGCACTTCGCCGGCGGATACGGAAAAGTCGACCCGGTCGAGCGATCGCACGCCCGGAAAGGATTTGGAAATGGCCTTAGCTTCGACGATCATCAGGAGGGTTCTGGGAACCTCAGCGCGTTGGGCAGACCGCCGGGCTCGCTCTTCACGAGCGGCGCCCACCGGCCTGCGACCGTTATTTCGGATAGTCGGCCGAGAAGGTCTTGGGATCGTAGTCCGGCCCGAGACCTGACGAGAGAATCAGATCCATCGGCTTGTCGAGGCGGACATAATCCTCGGCCCACATGTCGGCCCGGATTGAGGGTGTTTCGTCACCCTTGGAGACGACAATGTTCGAGTTGACGAAGTAGAGCCTGGGCACCGACGCGCCAGCGAGCACCTGAAGCGCGAGCTCGACCGCGGCTCCGCCCATCGCCGGCGGATAGTCGAAGTTGAGAACGGGCACCTTGTGCTCGATCGCCATCCGGAGACAGCCGTTGAGGTCCGCGCAGGTCGCCGGCGGGATCGTTCCAGGCTTGTAGCCGGCGGCGACGAAGGCCTCGATCGAGCCGCCGCCCTGAACGCCCGAGTCGTTCCAGACGCCGTTGATCTTGTCGCCGAACTTCTGGATCATCGCGGAGACAATCGACTTGGCCTTTGCCGGATTCCAGTCGGTGTACTGCATGTCCAGGATCTTGATGTCCGGATACTGGGCGAAGATCGACTTCGCAGCCGAGATGCGGATTTCCGCGGGGCTCGCGCCTGCCTGCCCGGGCAGCATGATGATATTGCCCTTGCCGTGAAGCTTCTCGACCAGCCACTGGGCGAACAGCCGGCCAGTCACCTGGTCAGAGGCGGTGACGAAGCTCACGAAATTGTCAGACGTCACGCGCCGGTCGACCATGATCACCGGAACGCCGCTCTTCATCGCCCGCGTCACGACCGGATCAAGCGCGTCAGCCTTCGAGGCGCTGACCAGCAGGATATCGACGCCGCGCTGAAGGAGGTCCTCGACGTCGGAGACCTGCTTCGACGGATTGTTGTTCGCGTCGGTGACGATCAGCTGCTTGATGACATCTTTGTGCTTGGCCGCCGCGGCCTCAATCGAATGAAGCTGCGCCAGTCTCCAGGTGTTGTCGACCGAGGCGTTCGAGAAGCCGACGACGTAAGGCGGCGCCTTCTTGTACTTGGACGTATCCGTATATTGCAGCGGCACGGGCGACCACAGCTCCGTGCGCGGCGCGCCGTGATAGCCGTCCCGCTTGTCCGCGTCCTGAGCCGCGGCCGCCCCAATGAACGACGTCGTAAACGCGATGTAGGCCGCCGCGATCTTCCAGTTCCATAGCCTCATGTCATACCTCCCTGGGTGACCCTCTATGTCAGAGGGCAAGCCTCGCTTATTTCTTCCCGCAGTCCGTCAGCCCGGTCGGCCTGGCGTTCCCGCCGACTATTGGGCGGTGTAGCCGCCGTCCATGATGAGACTGGTGCCCGTGACGAAACGGGCTTCGTCTGAAGCGAGGAAGAGGACGCAGTTCGCCACATCCACAGGCTCGCCGAGTCGCAGCGGATGCTTCTCCTTCATCATGTCGAGATAGGCCTGACGCCCGCGGGGATAGGTCTCCGCCGCCTTCAGGAACAGCTCCGTCATGGTCGAGCCGGGATGGACCGCGTTCACCCGAATGCCATTGCGCGCGTAGCATATCGCGTCCGTCCGGGTCATCGAGAGGACCGCCCCCTTTGTCGCGTGATAGGCCGGGATGTCGTCGTTGCCGATCAACGCGTAGATGGAGGAGAAATTTACGATGGCGCCGTCGTTCTGCTTCATCATTGGCGCGACAGCGTATTTCGTGCAGAGGAAGCTGCCCTTCACGTTCACGGCGAAGACGCGATCCCACTCCTCGACCGACATTTCATGTGCGAACTTGTTCGCGCCAGGAATAGCGGCGTTGTTGACCAGAATGTCGAGCTTGCCCCATTTCGACAGGACGGCGCTCACCGCGTCGGCGACCTCACGCTCGTTGGTGATGTCCACATTGCGGTAAACGACGTCGTAGTGCTTGCCCTGAAGCTCCTTGGCAAGCGCTTCGCCCTCGTCCTTTAGCACGTCGAAGATCGCGACCTTCGCGCCCTCTTCGACGAAACGCTTGACGGTCGCGCCGCCGATTCCACGGGAACCTCCGGTGACGATCCCAACCTTGTCAGCCAGGCGCTTCATCGCGCTTCCTCCCTTTTTCTAAGTTCGAGTGAGCAAGACCATCCTTCGGCGGCGCCGCGCACCCGGGATTTTGACCGAAATGAGAATTTGCGACTTGTCTGACCGGCCGCCAAAAAAACGCCCTGCGTCGAACGCAGGGCGCAGGTGGGAGGAAACTGGACGAAAGGAACACAAGCGTCGCGCGAAGCGCGTTCGCGCCCAAGGTCGCGGCATCAGAGGCGTTCCTCAAGACCGTCCGCGATTTAGCGGATTGCCGCGCCGACTGAAACACGCAGTTTTATCATTATGGATATTCTTGCGTCAGCCACGCAGCGTGCGGCGATGCCATCGCCTCACCCAGGCGGCGCCCTTCTCTATGCATCGACTTCAGTTGGAGGCTCATTCGCGCTGGCGCTAGGCCGCACAAATCGGCGTGTGAAATGCGCGTCGCGAAAGGCGCAGCTTTTTTTGGCAGCCTGTCAGCGGCTGCTACTCGCGCCGCCGGCTTTCAGGCGCGTCCGCGCCCGCGCACGGTCCAGTAGATCAGGGCGGCGATCAGGATCAGCGCGCCTTGAAATATGTATTGGTAGGTTTGCGACAGGCCGAGAAAAGCGACGGCGTTCAGCACCTCCGTCAGGAGCACAGCACCGATCGCCGTCCCCACGAACGTGCCCCGTCCACCTCGCAGGCTGGTGCCGCCAAGAACAACCGCAGTGATGCTCGAGAGCGTGTAGCTAACGCCCTGCTGAGGGTCGCCTACGCCGATCTGGGCCATCAGCATCACAGCGCCCAATGCGGCGAACAGGGAACAGCCGATATAGCCCAGGATAACCACCCGATCGGTCCGCAAGCCAATCCGCCGCGCCGACTCCTCATCCGAACCCGTAGCGCGAAGCTGCCAACCGGCCCGCGTATTCCGTAACGCGTATTCGCTCGCCAGGACGCATGCGGCCAAAAAGAGGAACGCCACAGGGATCGGCCCGACCTGCGCGGTGATCGCTTGCACGACGGTCGAATTGATATATCCGCCCGGGCCATCGCGAAGAAGAAAGCTCAGTCCCTGCAGGCCGATATACATTGCCAGAGTTGCGGCGATCGGGGTAAAATTCGCGAACCGGATGAGACATCCATTGACGGCTCCGACGACAAGCGCGCCAACAAGCATCAAGAGAAATCCCGCGAGGATCATCGGCCATGGCTGGCCATCGTTTACGAAAAACGAGGCGAGGACCACCAGAAAGCCCGCCAACGGACCAACCGACAGATCGACCCCAGCCAACAAAAGCGCGATGGTCTGCCCAAGGGCGATGAACCCGAGGGCGGTCGCCAACATGAGTATGTTGTATATGTTAAACGACGAAAGGAAATTCGAGTTCTCACTGTATCCGTAAAGCGCCAGGAGAACCGTGACGATCGCAAGCGGAACGGCAGGGGCGTTATCCGTCTGGACAAAGTGTCGCCAGCCGTTTCGGGCCCGTCCGCTTTCGAGTCCTCTGCCGCCCTCCCCAGGGTGGGCATGATGCTCAGCGCTAACGGCCGCGGCGACGATGTTCGCTTCAACGACATCTTCGCCGGTCAGGGTATCGACGACCCGCCCTCTCGACAGCACTACGACCTTGTCACATAGCCCCTCAAGCTCCGCCGCGTCCGAGGAATTGACGACGACTGGCGTTCCTGAATTCGTAATTTCCCGCAAGATGCGATAGATTTCAGCTCGCGCGCCCACATCGACGCCCTGGGTCGGTTCATCGGCCACGATCAGACTTGGTTCCGCAAGCAGCGCACGCGACAGGACCACCTTTTGCTGGTTGCCGCCCGAGAGCGACGTAACCTGCGCTTCGATGCTCGTCGCCTTCACGGCCAGGGATGTGAACGTATTTGTGACCTGCTCCACCTCTTTCTTACGGCTCACAATCCCGAAGGAACCAAATTTCTCCAACGCCGCCATGGACGCATTTTCACGGATGGTAAGGCCGCTAGCCAAGCCTTCCGTGAGCCGATTCGAGGGCATGAATGCGGCTTTGCGCAACAGGTCGTGGTGCGTAAGAGAGCGACCGCCAAGCCAGACGGCGCCGTCGGACGGCTCTAAGCCCGCCAGCGCCCTCATCAACTCGGACTGGCCGTTGCCCGCGACCCCCGCCACCCCGATAATTTGCCCGCGTGAAACGTCGAAGCTTACGTTCCTGAATTTGCGTCCGGTAAGAGACTTAACGGACAGGTTGACATCCTGCGAAACATGCTTCGCCTTCGGCGGAAACGTCGACCCGAGCACGCGGCCGACGATCATCTTCAACAGATCTTCGTCGGTCACTTCGGACACGAGCGCCACGCCTCGCACACGACCGTCGCGCAGTACGGTGACCCGATCCGCGATCTGACGAAGTTCCGCCAAGCGATGGGTGATGTAGAGGACCGAAGTTCCGGTTTTCACGACCGCGCGAACGCGGTCGAACAGCAAATCGGTGGACTCCCGGTCGAGCGAGGCTGTGGGTTCGTCGAGGATCAGCACCTTGGGCCTCGTGGCCAAGGCTTTTGCAATTTCGAGCAATTGCTTTTGCGCAACCGTCAGCGAGTCCGCACGCGTTTGCAGGGGGACACGCAGACCAACAGCGTTCAGCATTTCTCTTGCAACGTCGCGAGACAATCTTCCTGCAAACAGCGATTGCGGCAGCGCGACCCGAACATTTTCTAGCACGGAGAGATCGTCGGGAATTGCAGGGTGCTGGTACGAGATCGAAATCCCAAGAGCCGCGGCCGTCTCCGGGGACATGGGCGATATCCGCCGGTCGTCAAAGTCGATCTCGCCTGTATCCGGCTGATTCACTCCGGAAATGATGCTCATTAGAGTCGACTTGCCCGCCCCGTTCTCACCGAGGACGGCATGGACCTCACCAGCATAGAATTCCACGCTCACATCGGACAGCGCCGCGACGCCCGAATAGTGCTTCGAAATCCCGGTCAGCCGGACGGTTACGTTCCCACGCGCGGCTCCGGCAGGTTCCGGGTCTTTCACGTTTGCAGGTTCAACAGCCAAGGCTCTCGTCCGCATTGCACGACGATGGTCGCTCGGAAATATCGCGGCCCCGGATCGGCGCGCACCGGGGCCGCGATGGCACTACTTATTGATCAGCTTGCCCTGGTCCTCGCCCTTCATCTGCGCCGACAGGTAGATGTCGCCAGGAAGATCCTTGCGGCACTGAACCATACTCGGCTTGCCCGACACCGAATCCTCGAAGTGAGGAGCCACAAAGACTTCCTCCTTCGGGGGCGTCCCGCCGGTCGCCAGCGCTACCGCCCATTGCACGGCGAGGCGCGCGTTGTCGTTGCCGGTCGCCACCGTGAACAGCTTGAAGTCCGGGTTGTCGGCGTGGTTGTCCGTCCAGAAGCAGCCAAGGATGTTCCCGTCCGAAGTGGCGATCGGCGGGATCGAGCGGTTGAACTTCTTGAAAACCGGAAGCGCGCCGACAAGTGACGGCCCGAAGTCGGAGACGATGACGTCGATCTTCGGGTTCTTTGCGATTTCCGCGGTGAGAACCTGCTGAGTGAGCGCAGGATCCCAGTTTGTCACATCGAAGGGGGCCGGGTTGATGAACTTGTACTCAGGCCCAAGAACCGATTTGAGACCTTCGAGCTCGCTCAGCCCCTGACTGTTGCCGGCCGGACCGCTGATGAAAAGCACATTGCCGCCGCTCGGCAGGATACTCTTGATCCAGTTGGCCCAACTCACGCCGTCCTCCTTCTCGGAGGCTCCAATGTACTTGGAGTAGTTCTTGCCCGCCTCGCCGCCAACGACCACTCGGTACGGAACGACGACCTTGCCGGCCTTGTAAACGCTCGTCAACGCGGGCAGCACTGCCGGGCCAGCATCTCCAAACACGACAAGCGCGTCGATGCCGCGAGCGGCCATACTGTTAATGTCGGAAATGGCCTTTTGCGTGTTGCCCTGCCCGTCAGCATATTCGTACTGAGTGATGCTCGGGCATTTCAGCGCCTCCTCTTTCGCGGAGGCCGTGGTGATCACGCGCCAGCTATTACCCCCAAAGCCATCGAGGAAGGCGATCGACGCCTTTTTCTGGCCGCACCACGAGGGCGTCTCGGCATAGGCCGCCGATGCGCCCAGAGCCAGCATTGCGGCGGCGGATGCGACCGCTATTTTTCCCTTGGGAAATAATACCCTCATTTGTTTCCTCCTCATTTGACGGGACGCCTGTCCCCACTGGTTCACCGAAAGGAATAGACGGCGATACCAAATCCAAGCGCGAGGGCTTGAATGATTGTCTGAGCCGAGTAAGGCACACCTATAGCTAACGCGAATTGGCTCAGTTGATTCAGGAAGAACGCGGCGATCGCTGTGGAGACGGGGAAGCCGCGACCGCCGATCAGCGAGGTTCCCCCAAGCACCACGACGGCGACTGAGGGGAGCAGAAGCGAGTCTCCTTGAAAGGCCGTCGGCTGGCTGGTGATCCCAGCAAGCAGGATGCCGGCAATGCAGTAGGTCAGCTGAGCGTAGACATACGCCATCATTTGATGAAGGCGCACATGAAGCCCAACAGCTCGGGCGGCCAATGGATTTGCCCCGATCGCCTCATAGCGTCGTCCGACGACCGTCTTCTTCAGGACGAGCGTCACGACCAGCAGGATTGCGAGGGCAAAGTAGATAGAGTTCGCGAAGCCGAATGTGTCTCCGCCTGCTATGGCCGCTAGCAAGGGCGTGGTCGATCTCGGAATGCCACCAGAAACGGCGAATACTCCGCCGTAGATCAATGCGTTCATGCCGATCGTGGCCACGATCGAGTTCAGACGTAGCAGCCCCACCAATACGCCGTTCGCCACACCGATCGCGAGCGCGAAGGATGCCGCCATCAGCACTGCTGGCAAGAGGTTGGCGTTGTTCCCGGCGGGGATATGCGTCGAAACGACGACCGCCAGAGATACGCCGCCCGCAACAGACAAGTCGAACCCCCCTTGTTGGACGACCAGCATTTGGCCAAGCCCAACGATGACAAGGATGGCGGCGAATGGGAGGCTTCCCGCCAGGGCGCCGTACGAAATGCTCGACGGCGCGAACAGACGGCACAGAACTATGAGCGCAACGGTCGAAATTACGACCGTGAGAAACTCTCTCGTCAACGAGACAGGCAGGATCTGTCGTGCGTCGGGTCGGCTGCTTACCGGATCACTGGTAGCTTTCATCCGATAGTTCCACGGACAACGGTTTTCAGGATAGCGCGAGACCTCTCGCCCGAACGGCGCGACATACGCCCGGTGCGATATGGGAGCGAATGGCTCGCCCCTTTGCTGCCCCGCGGCTTCGCCGACCGTCAAGATAGATGAACCCCTGTTACCGCCTTTGGGCCTTCTGCTTTCGCCCTCCCGTCAGGGGCTAAAAAGGCGAGGGGCCGCAGCATTCTCAGTCAACCGATATACGCCACGCGAATTCCGTCGACCGTGAGGTTGAGATAGGGAATTCAGAAAAGGAACGAGATTCATTTCGACGCCATCCTCCCTTCGCGGCCGCGGGGGTCGAGGACCACGCTTCAGCGCTGCTCGACCGTTAAATTGAAAGCTAACAAAATTGAGCGATCAGCTGCGCGCTGATTTATTCAAAATGAATGAATCTCCCCGCCGCGGGCTGGACCATCGAACTCGATCAGCGGAATTGTCGGACCACTCGTAGAACAGCTCGATTTCTTCAAGGGCTGTCAGCGTCTGGTCCATCGAGATATTGAGGCCAGCAAATAGTGCATACAGGTTCTCCTCTTCCAACCGGCTCCGATCCAATCGGCCTGTATGGAAGAGCTCCCACCCCATTACCCGATGTTGAAAAACTCGGCCGCTTGGGGAGGCGATTGACGCCGGCGGCATTTGTTAGCGGGCGCAACCGGGGCCTCTCCGTCTCATGTGGCGAATACGTGCGCCGGGAGCGGGATGAGCTTCGCAAGTTTCCTCAGATTTTGGGCGACGGCAGCCAATAGGAACTCGTCTTTCGCATGTTTGCGTTCTCGACCGCGAGAGTGTGGCCGTTCACGAGACCAAGACGGCGTCGACGAGCAGCGGCGATCGCCGATGAGTTGACGAAAGGCCGAGCCACCTCGGCCTGCCCGTGCCGCGCATCGAGAGCCGGCAGGCCCATCAGGCGGGGTTGGTTGCAAGATGCCACCAGTCCGAAGAGGTCGACTACGTCGGCGGCGTCTCGAAGTGCGGGCACCCGCGGGTGCGGACGCTTCTATACGAGGTCGGCAACGTCATGCTGACCCGCAACACGGGCCAGCTCAAACTCAAGGACTGGCCCTTCGGGATCGCCAAACGATCTACGATGCGCAAGGTCCGGATCGCTCCGGCGCGTCGCCGCGCGATCATCGGGCGCACGATGCCGCGAGATGGAACTGAGTTCGTATTGGCCTGAAACCCACCAACCCACGAGACTGGAGGCCGAGTCGAGCTCTCAAAAGGAGCGACGTCTAAGGGAGGGAGCAGACAACGGCGCGGATTCTGGTGCAGGCGGCCAACCGCTGGCCGACCGCGCTTTCAACCTAGCCGCCCTGCGCTCAGCTTACCCCATCAAGCGCCAAAACGAGCGCACAGAGAACCCAGGCATCCCACGGCGTCGAAACCCAAAAGAGCCCCCGCCCTTGACGGATTAGAGAACACAATCCGCCAAAAGCGGCCCTTGGAAACCCCGGGGCGCACGTTCTTGTCCCCCGCTCAGGTTCCGTCGCGCGGCCTTTCCCCATCCACGCTTCCCCCGATGCGTATCGTCAGGAACCTCGCTCGCCAGGATAAGCGCGGCAACGTTTCTCGCGCTTCCGCTGATGTCCGTCTTCTCATGGGGTCACATGACGAATCACAAAACCATCGACCAATACTGTCCCGGTCGATGGCACGCGACAGCCCAAAAACACGAAAATCGGAATGGGCGGTCGAGAGGTCGCGCATTCCGTTACAAACATTCTGGAGGGCCACGCGCCGATGAGCAGGCCAGATTCAAATCACTGCGATCGGATCGATCATGGAGCCCGTCGCGCCACGAATCTTTAGCGGAAGCGCCACAAACAGGAACTCACAAACGCCATCGCGCGCGAGCTCTTCTAGGTGAAGGCTTTCCATGATGTAGATGCCCTTTTCGATCAAAAGCAGCGTGTGAACGGGCTGGGGGTTGCTGGGCGTTCCACGATCCTGTGCGGGCGCGGGTTGGACTTCGAACGTCTCAGTGTCCGATCCACATGCAACGACCCCGGACTCGGCGAACCATCGGGCCGCCGACAGATCCGGCCCTGCGCCTCGGTGCGCTTCTAGAGCTGCTGTGTCTGGCCAGTGCGAGAGGTAGCCTGTTCGCACGAGGGCGACATCGCCTTGCCCAAGCTCGACGCTGTTACCCTTGGCTATTGCCTTCAGTTCGTCGGCCGAGATCGGCTCGCTACGTCCGAGAGAATCGACGCCCCGATAGCGCGGCACATCAAACAGCACCCCACGTGTCCAGATCGGCGGGATGGCGGTGGCGTCGCCGGCGGTTGGGCCAAAATCCCCCAAATGCGTGCGCGCCGCGCCACAGAACCAATGGTCATCCTCGCCGATGGTCATATGGGCGAGCGCGTCGATATGCGCGCCGGAATGCGAAGTCGACAGAACATATTCGCACATATAGCCGAGACCGGCGTCGTTGCCGGGTCCCCAGGGCTGCGCGCCGGACACTCTTATCCCTTGGGGGGACCGGTAGGTCAGGACCTGAAACGGCGGATGGCCCGGAAAGAGCGGCATGCCCGGAAAGCGATCCACCGCCAGGGAATAGAACTTTCCCGCGCGCGCGATCTCCCGGATATTGAGGCGGGCTCGGTCGACTGGCTTGTCGGATTGGCCGATAGAAGAGAGCGCCATCACTTTCCTTTCATGCGCGTCGGGGACAAGCTGATCTTGCCCCAGCCAGGGCTGGCTAATGCGCCACCTGGAAGGAACTATCCGTTTGCCCAGTCCGTATCTCTCAAGCAACGTTACAAGGATTCGCCATTTGTTCACGAACGGTCGGAGGCCGGAGGTCTCTCCAAGAACAAACGTTTCAGCGCGACAGCCACTTGCTGACGATCGTGTTGAAGCCCTCTGGGTTCTCTATGTTGCAGATGTGCGCGCCAGGGTCGACCAGCTCGTTGGCGACGCCGGCGACGAGTCCGTCATCTCCCGCATGACGGCGGGCGGCTCCGTCCTGAGCGCCGCAAACGAAGAGCGTTGGGCATTCGATCCGGCCCAGATGGTGCTTGTGGTCAAGCTTCTGGAGTGCGCGGCCGCAGCCGATATAACCTCGCGTGCTGGTCGCGAGGATCATCTTCATCACCTTATCAACCACGTACGGATGAGAAGCGATAAAGGCCGGCGTGAACCAGCGGCCTTTGTTAAAGGCCGCAACTGGCTCCAGGTTGCCGGCACTCTCAACAGAGGCGATGCGAGCAGTCCAATTGTCCACGAACGGGGGCGGCGCATCCGAGCGCGCGTCACAACAAATTAGGCGCGCAATGCGGCTCGGGTGTTCGATTGCCACTCCGAGGCCAGTCATGCCACCCGTCGACAAGCCGAGAAAGTTTGCCTTCTCGATCCAATAGTGATCCATCAGACCCAGCACGTCTCCGGTCAGATGCTCGAACGTGTAGGGGCCTTCGGGCGCAGCGCTGCGCCCGTGCCCGCGCGCGTCATAGCGAAGGACGCGAAAATTCTGGGTCAGGAGCGAGAGTTGATCGTCCCAGCTGCTATAGTCCGAGGCGAGGCTGTTCGAAAGGACGATCCAGGGGCGGTCTTGCTCCCCGTCGATATAGGTCGCGATACTGACGCCGCTGACTGACACCGTCTGGGTCGAGCCCATCCCCCGGATCTCCCCGATGCAATTCGCCACCAACGGGCTCGAGGATCTCGCCACGCGCCTCGGATGAAAAGGGTAGCCGCGCGCGACGATCGGGTAAAGCGACCCATGGGTGATGAGAATTATTACGATTGGTAATTGCCTTGAGCCGATTCGTCACTCCATCACGCTAAGAGATGGGGGTCATTATGCTTGCTGATTTGAAGCGCGCATCTTCATCTGTTAGCGTTCTGATACCGTTGAGTTGAAGGCCAAAATCGGAAAGTCCGCCGAATAAATTAGCTGCGAATCAAACGTCGTAAGAACGAATGGCGAAAGAGGAAGCGTAGATGGAGAGGACCGTTATCCGAAATGCTATTGTTCTGTCGATGGACCCAACCATCGGCGAGCATCTCGACGCCGATGTGCTTATCGAGGGCGAGAAGATCGCGGCGGTCCGACCAAATATCGGCCCTGTCGACGGAGGCGAGATCGACGGCAAGGACATGATCGTCATGCCGGGTTTCGTCGACACGCACCGGCATACTTGGCAGAGCCTCTTGCGGAACACGGCCACGGACTGGAGCTTGGCTCAATATTTCGGCGGCGTGCGTGGTGTGATGGGAGAACTCTATACGCCGGACGACATGTATGTCGCGAACCACATAGGCGCACTCGAGGCGCTCGACGCGGGCATCACGACGCTGGTCGATTGGTCGCACAACAACAACACACCGGACCATGCCGATATGGCGGTGAAGGGCCTGAAGGATGCGGGCCTGCGCGCCGTCTTCGCCTACGGCAATGCAAATCGCGAATGGTTCCCGATCAGCGAACTGCCCACGAATTTCGTGGATCTCGCCCGCGTTCGCAAGCAGCATTTCTCGTCTGACGATGGGCTAGTCACCATGGCCTTCGCGGCCCGCGGTCCGCAGTTCACTACGCTCGAGCAGACCGAGATTGAATTCCGCAAGGCGCGCGAACTCAACCTGCCGATCACGCTGCATGCCGGCGACGGACTATGGGGCCTCAAAAATCCGATCGATCAGCTCAACTCTCGGGGTCTCCTCGGGCCACGCACGACCTATGTCCACTGCTGTACGCTGAGCGATCACGAGTTCAAGCTGATGGCTGACACGGGCGGATCAGCGTCGCTTTCGGCAGAGGTCGAGCTGAACATGGGCCATGGCAACCCTGCGACTTTGGGATGTCTCAAACACGGGCTGCGGCCCAGCATCTCGATCGATGTCTGTACGTCCGTCGGCGGCGACATGTTCGGTCAGATCCGAATTCTGATGGCGGCCAGCCGCGGTGTAGCGAACGCTGAAGCACTGAAGGAGCATAAGCTGCTCGACCCTGTGCCTCTCACGGGGCGCGACATGCTTGATTTCGCGACTTTGCAGGGCGCGAAGACCGCCAATCTGGACCATCGCACTGGGTCCCTGACACCCGGCAAGGATGCTGACATCCTCATCCTGAACACTAACTCTCTAAACATGTTCCCGATCAACAACCCGGTCGGCGCGGTCGTGGAAGACGCTCACGTTGGAAATATCGATACGGTTTTCGTGAAGGGCCGGATCGTGAAACGGCATGGCAGGCTCGTCGATGTAGACGTGAAAGCGTTGCGCCGACGAATGGAGCGGACAGTCGACAGCCTATTCTCGCGGGCAGGTGTGGCGCGCGACGGAAACTGGCTTCCCAAGCCCTATGTGAAGGGCACTGACGCCGAGAAACCCAACTGATCCGGAGTTGCTTCCAATGCCGCGGTATCGATACGCCTGCGCTCGCTGCGGCGCGTTCGATGAGATGAGACCCCTGGAGGCTTATGCGGAGCCATGTGCCTGCCCAGAGTGCGGCGCTATGGCGCCGCGCGAACTTGCCGTCGCCGGGATCGCGGGCCGGGAGTCGTCCAACGAAAACGCCAAGGCGCCGTTGCAGCGTCATCGCCCGAGCTGCGGCTGCTGCGGCCCGGCCGCTCGGGCCGGTCTAAAGGCGGAAGCCGCCTCCGCCGGCGCTCCCAGGAATGGGTCAACAGCGCCGGCGGGCTCATTTTTGACTCGCGGCTGACATGACGGGTCGCAGCGATACGCATTACGCAATTCTTGGCCGCGGCTCATGATGGGTAGCCTCTCCAGAATCTTGCCCGCGCAGTTCATGCTGATCGTACCGGCCATCGTGCTCCTCTATACGGTGAGTTTTGTCGTCGCGCCGGGTAGCGTATCGGCGGGCGCTACGTTGACCGTCCTATGTTTCGCCTCGATTCTGGCGACGGCGGCGATCGGCCAAACGCTCGTCGTCCAGCAGGCGGGTCTCGATCTCAGCGTGCCTGGAGTCATTTCCTTGGCGGCGGTCTTGGTGACGAAATTCCCGGCGGGCGACAACGCGGCGCTTGCTTTATGGATCGGCGCCGCGCTGGCGTCCGGCGTCGTCTCAGGATTCATCTGCGGAACCGCGATCACGCGGTTTTATGTCACTCCACTGGTCGCCACGCTTGCCGTCAACGCGCTGCTCTACGGCACGGTGCTCTATCTGACCAAAGGAACTTCAACCGAGGCGGTTCCTTCCGCACTCAGCAACTTCGCCGTGGGGCGGCTGTTCGGCGTTCCGCAACTGGCGCTGCTCACCTTCGTTGCTGTCGTAGTTGTCGAGATCGGCGTGCGCTGGTCGGCGATTGGGCGGCGCTTCGTGGCTGTGGGCGTTAGCGCCCGAGCTGCGCGCGCGGCCGGCATCCGCGTTATTGGTTACAAGACCGCGACATATGCGACCGCCGGATTCTTCTACGCCCTCGCCGGCGTCCTTCTGGCGGGCTATCTTCGGGTTCCGAGCCTGCTCGTTGGCCATAATTATCTGCTGCCGACCATTACTGTTGTGGTGCTCGGCGGCAATTCCCTCCTCGGGGGCGCGGGCAGCGTGGCCGCGACCGCAATCGGCGCAATCTTCCTTGTGCAATTGCAACAGGTCATAATCGGCATGGGCGCGCCGACCTCAGCCCAGTTCATTATTCAAGCAGTCATCATCCTGCTCGGCATGGCGCTTCAGGTCGTGCCCTGGCGCGAGGGGCTCAACGCGCTCAACAATCGTTCCGCGGGAGCCGGCGGTGCAGTGAAACCCGGCGTCGGAGCTGCGCTCCGTGGCCGCGGCGCAGATCAAAAAGGCTAGGGGCGTCCGCCCCCAGGGAGGGAGGAGAGACAAATGGTTCAGACAATGACTAGAGCGGTCTTGTCCGCGGCGATTCTGGTAGGGGCCGCGGTCGCCGCGGGGTCCTGCGCCGCCGCGGATGACGCCAAGAAACTCATCGAAACCGCAGCCAAGACGACGGACACATCATTTTGCGGCACAAAACCGATCACGCTTGGCGTTCATGATGGATTCGGAATTAACGGCTGGTCGCGGGCCTCTATGGCGGCAGTGCGATCTGAGGCCGCCAAATGCGCCAATGTGAAGCAGGTTCCCCGCATCGGCCAGGGCGATCTTCAGCGATCGATCGGAGACGTCAACGGCATGGTGTCCCAGGGCGTCGATGCGATCGCCATCATTCCTGATTGGGGCAAGTCGCAGCTGCCTTCGTTGCGGGCCGCGACGGACGCCGGAGTGAAGACGGTGCCGTGGGCTGCCGATCCTGGCGGCAAAGACGGCGAAGACTATGTCCAGTATCTCGATTGGGACGAGCATGGGGCTGGCCTCGCCTGGGCCGAGTGGATCGCCAAGGCCATTCACGGCGAAGGCAATGTCGTGTTCCTGGGGGGCCCGGCGGGCAATCCTGTGAGCGCGCACGAACTCTCGGGCGTGGTCGAAGCGCTCAAGAAATATCCAAAGATAACGCTGCTCACCGGCGACAAGGATTGGCCGGTCACGAACTGGGACTCCGCCCTCATCCAGCAGAACATGACCGCGCTCCTCAACAAATATCCGAAGATCGATGCTGTCATCAACGACAGCGACGGCTTCGCGAGTCTCGGCGTGGTCCGGGCCTATCAGAGCGCCAACAAGCCTTTGGTGCCGTTGGCCTCGCTCGAGGCCAACGGCCTCGCGTGCGAGTATGAGAAGCAGAAAGCCAGTAATCCCAACTTCCAGGTTGGCACGATCTCCGGCCGCAACTGGATCGGCCGTGTCGCGGCGCGCAAGGCGATCGCGGCTGCCCAGGGGCTGAAGAACGACGAACCCACCCGCTTTGAGCTGGGGATCTACGAAGACTCTCTGGGTGGCCGCGCGCCGGTCTGCGACCCGACGCAGGGACCGGACACGTTTACCTCCTCGCAGCTGACCGCCGACGAACTCGCCAAATTCGGCAAGGCCGAGTGAGCGAGACGCGCTGAACATGGAGGGCGAAGCCCGCGCCGTTCTGCGCCTTACCGACGTCGTGAAGACCTTCCCGGGCGTCATCGCGCTTGGCGGCGTCAGCCTTGAGGTCGTCGGAGGCGAGGTACACGCCCTCCTGGGCGAGAATGGCGCGGGCAAGTCGACTCTGATGGCGGTCGCTGCCGGCGCGTTGACTCCGAACTCGGGGTCAATCGAAATCGGCGGACAACCGCTTGACGAACCGACGCCCGCCCGGGCGCAGGCTCTAGGTCTCAGCGTTGTCTATCAACATACTTCGGTTCTCGACGACCTGACGGTTGCCGAGAACCTTCTATACTGCGTGCCCGCGGCTCGCCGCTCCGCCGTGCGGAGCAGCAAGGCGTGGGTTCAAGAGCAGCTCGCGACCGTCAACGCCGAGTTCGATTCGCGCATGCGGGTCAGCGACCTCACTGTCGCCCAAAGACAACTTGTCGAGATCGCCAAGGCGCTCGCGCTAAGGCCCAAGGTGCTCGTGCTTGATGAACCGACCGAGGCCCTGACCGCGGTCGAGACTGAGCGCCTCTTCCTACAGATTGCGCGCATCAAGGCGATCGGCACGGCAGTCGTCTACATCTCTCACCGTCTGCCAGAGGTGCGCCGCATTGCCGACCGGATCAGCATTCTTCGGGATGGCCAGTTCCGCGGCACGTTCTCAGCTGCGGGCGTCTCGGAAGAGGATATCCTCGCTCTGATTATCGGCCGGTCGGTCGAGCACGCCTATCCGGCCAAGATGACGCGCCGGAAGACGGATCAGCCCGTGCTCGTCGCCAAGAATATCCGCGGCGACAGGCTGCAGGGCGTCGATGTCGAAGTGTGGCCCGGCGAAGTACTCGGCCTTGCTGGAGTCGAGGGTAATGGCCAGCGTGACTTTATCCGCGGCCTCGCCGGCCTGACGGCGGTCTCGGGAGAGATCGCGGTCAAGGGCGCCGGTGTGGCGACCTCGGACCCTGTCGCGGCGCAGAGAGGCGGCATCATCTTTCTGCCTGGCGACCGGCATGCGGAGGGGCTTTTGCTCTCTCTCTCCGTTCGCGAGAATCTGACGCTGCTGGTGCTAGATACGCTTACGCGTTTCGGGCTGGTCTCGCGCGAACGAGAACTCGCGCTGGCGGGCTCCTATGGCTCCTCGCTTGCGATCAAGGCGCCGTCCCATGAGACGACCATTTCGCATCTGTCCGGCGGCAACCAGCAAAAAGTTCTGTTTGCGCGGTCGATGGCTGCCAATCCGGCCGTATTCCTGGCGGATGAGCCGACCCGCGGCGTGGACGCGGGCGCGCGTATGGAGCTCTACAAGATCACTCGCGACGTCGCGGCAAAGGGGGCAGGGGTTGTCGTGCTGTCGTCAGACGCCATCGAGCTGCAGGGCCTGTGCGACCGGGTGCTGGTGTTCTCACGCGGTGAAGTCGTGCGCTCGCTCACCGGAGACGAACTTACCGAAGAGAACATCACCGGCGCTGCAATCGGCTCTGAAGTCCATCGGGAAGCTTCTCAAGCAGAAGCTGGGTATGGCTGGATTCGTCGTTTCACAACCGGCGATTTCGCGCCGACATTGATCCTTGCGGCGTTGATCGTTGTGCTCGCTCTTTACACGACCAGTGTGAATCCGAAATTCCTGAGCGATCGCAGTCTCAGTGGCACGCTTCTGCTCGCGAGTTCGCTGGCGTTCATCAGCTTCGGTCAGCTTTTTGTCTTGATGACCGGCGGCATTGACCTGTCTGTCGGTCCTCTGACGGGACTCGTCGTCGTCATTCTCTCATTCTTCGCCGATGCGGACCACGGGACAGGCGATTTTATGCTCGGCCTGGTCTTGGCCTTCAGCGTCGCGACGTTCATCGGACTGATCAACGGCTTTCTGGTTCGCGTGGTGAAACTTTCGCCGCTGATCACGACGCTGGCGATGTTCATCGCGCTTCAGGGCGTTTCGCTCTCCCTGCGCTCAACGCCGGACGGGTTCTTCCGCCGCGAAATCGCGCAAACGCTGAATCTGCGCTTTGGATTCCTGCCCGTGGCCTTCATCGTGGTCGTGATAGTCGCGATCGGCCTCGAAATCATACTGCGCAAGACGCGTTTCGGAATGGGCGTTCGGGCCGTAGGGTCCAACGAGGTGTCGGCTTATCGGTTGGGAGCGCGGGTCGATCGGACGGCGATCCTGGCCTATGTCCTCTGTTCCCTGTTCGCGGCCGCCGGCGGGGTGCTGCTCGCTGCTCAGGTCGGCGTTGGCGATCCGACCGTCGGCCAGAATTACACGCTTCAGAGCATTTCCGCAGTGGTGCTCGGCGGCGCGAGCATTTTTGGCGGCCGCGGCTCGTTCCTCGGCGCGCTGGCGGCCGTGCTTCTGATCGAGGAGATTACAGCGACGACAGGCTTCCTCGGGCTGGGCACGGCCTGGCAATACTGGCTGCCCGGCCTGCTGATCCTGGCGGCCACGGCCCTCTATTCGCGAACTCGGACAGGTTCAGAAGCCAATTGAGACGCGCGAGCGGCGCAGCGGGAGACGATCTTATGGATGGCAAAGTCGGCATGATTGGCGTCGGAGTCATGGGCTTCGCCATGGCTCGTAACCTGCGACAGGCGGGCTTTGATGTCGTCGGCTACGACCCGGCTCCTGGGGTGCGCGAGCGGCTCGTGGGAGTCGGTGGGACCGCCGTCGAGGCGCCGCGTCTGGTGGCGGAAGCCTGTCCGACCATCATCCTGTCGCTGCCTTCGGCGAAGGCGCTCGCGGACGCCGTGGGAGGCGAGAACGGGCTGGCGGCGGCTTCGGCCCGCGGGACAGTGGCGATTGAGTGCTCGACCCTGCCGCTTGCGGACAAGCGGGCGGCCTTTGCCGTTCTGGACGGCGCCGGAAAGATCCTGCTCGACTGCCCCCTTAGCGGGACCGGGGCCCAGGCCACGGTCAAGGATCTCGTCGTGTTTGGCAGCGGGGATGAGGCGGCTTTCGAGCGCTCCCGGCCTGTCTTCGAGGGCATGTCGAGGGTCCAACGATACCTCGGCGCCTTCGGCAACGGCAGCATTATGAAATATATCGCGAACCTCCTGGTAACGATCCACAACGTTTCGGCTGCCGAGGCGATGGTGCTGGGCATGAAGGCCGGCCTCGATCCGGCCGTGATTTACGATACCCTTGCGGACAGCGCAGGTTCGTCACGAATGTTCCAAGTGCGCGGTCCCCTGATGCGTGACAATCACTACGACAACGCGACTGCGACGATCCGCACTCACCTCAAGGATCTATCAGTGATCAGCAGCTTCGCGACCGAGTTGAACTGCCCAACGCCCGTCTTTTCCGCGGCATCGCAGCCCTATTACGCAGGGGCTGCGCAGGGACGCGAGATGCAGGACACGGCGGCGGTCTGCGCGGTCATGGAAGAGATGGCCGGAATGAAACGGTAGCGGTTGGCGTCGTCGTTAGATGGGCGTGTCCAATATCGCCTTGGCCTGCCGGCGTCAGCCTCGAAACGCACCGCCGCGGTCTCGGCGATTGCCTCTTGTGACAGCAGCGCCGCGTGATCGGCGGTCGTTCGCCGCGCCCCTGTGGGCGCGACTATGACTTGCAGCAGGCTGGGCGATGCGGGAAAGACGGCTGAGTTCAATGTTCGCCGAGTCGTCGGATCGCGCCTCGATGGAACACAAGCGGCGACAATCCGCGATCGTGCATCGCTCGGACCTCGCCCAAATAGATCTCATGGTCACCGCCCGGATAACGTGCGTAGGTCGAGCATTCCAGATAGGCGGCCGTGCCGTGCAGCACTGGTACGCCGGTTTCCCCGACGTCGAACTCAACGTTGACGAATTTGTCGTCGCTAGGCGTCGCAAATTGCCGGCAAAGCGGTTCTTGATCCTGGGCCAGAATGTTGACTGCGAACCAGTTGTGTGTGCGGAAGGCGTTGAGGCTGGGCGACTTCAGGGCCAGACTCCAGAGGATCAAAGGCGGTTGCATCGATACAGAGTTGAAGGAATTGACCGTGAGACCGATTGGGCGTCCATCATCGCCGACAGAAGTGACGATGACGACGCCAGTGGTGAATGATCCCAGCACATTGCGGAGCCTACGCGGGTCAAAGGTATGAAAAGACGCAGCAAGGCTCGTCACCACCGTCACTCTCCTACGTTCCGTCGCGGCGCCTCCCCGCTTAAGCAGCCGCGTCGTTCCGAATCGTCCGCACGTTGGGAATCACCTTCTCAGCAAGGAGAACCATGGAGCGTCGGGCGAGCCCGGGATCGGTCCA
>Ga0210393_10000728_pt1 | contig 28587 bp, 15 predicted proteins | sample IncBWC27OmetaG_FD_160068 | JGI IMG/M metagenome (GOLD analysis project Ga0210393, IMG submission 160068) | Forest soil microbial communities from Barre Woods Harvard Forest LTER site, Petersham, Massachusetts, United States - Inc-BW-C-27-O ...
CATGCGCTCGGTCGCGAGCTTCTTCGCGACCAACTGCGCACTCGAAGCCTACGCCGCGGACGAGGAGGAACCCTTCCCGCACTCGGATCCCCCGTGTCAGGAGATCGAGCAACCGGATTTCAGGGGCAAACGCAAAGTGCACCAGTGCGCGCTGTCCTCATGCTGCGGACGGCAATTCCCCGAGCGTGAGTTAGGGCGGCGTGCGATCTGGGCGGGACATGTGCTTTCGATGGATCGACGCGTTTCGCCGCTCTTTGGCGATCTTCAGGTGAATCACTTCGAATTGCTCGCTCGCACCTTTGATCTCATCGTGGTCGATGAGTGCGATGGCACGCAATCCACGCTCGATGAGCGCGGGACCCCCTTGATGAAGCTCTCAGGCGACGATCCTTCGGTGTGGAGCCGCCTGATTGAAGAACTTCATAGCCGTGCGGCCCGCGGTCGCAACGCCTTTGTCTCGCGGGCCAACATGCCGAGCATGCTCGAGATGACAGGGCGTTTCGGTCGCGCGGCAGAGCGCTTGACGGCGCGCATTATGCATTTCCGAAAGGAGTTCCGTGAGCGCCACGAGCGTGCGCTCCTCACAACGATCTCGATCATTGCGGACATGTTTGATGATGAGAAAACGGTCGTGCACCGAAACGCGCTTGAGCGGATCTGGGACCACGCTGCAAAGAACGTAGCCTTTAGACGTGAGTCCATGGAGCTACTGCTGGATGACAGCGAGCAGGACCCGGAGGAATCGTGGGATCTTGAGCGCACGCTTACGGAAGCTGCGCGCCTGTCAGCGCTCGAGGTCGACGTGATCCGTGCCTTCCATAGAGATTTGCAACAGGCTCTTGAGGTATGGGACCGGGACGGGAGCGATGCGGCCGTGCATGGCGTTGCGCGGGTCTTAAAGCGCGCGCCGGGGTTGACGACCGGGCTCGATGATCTCTCCTTCTTCGAGCATTCCGGACTCTTGACCACCGCCTCCTTCCTCGTGCTGCAGCACTTTGGACTCGCCCCGCACCTTCGGATGCTGAATGCCCAGGGCTTGGTGACGGACGATGTGTTTGAGCAGCGCCCCTCGCGAGACGCGCTGGCTCTCTTACCTGAGACGCTGCTGGGTCGGCTATCCGGTGTCCGATATACCTTGAATGATGAAGGCGATGTCGACATATCGCACGTTGGGTTTGTTGGCACACCGCGCTTACTCCTTGAGCGCATGCGGCGCCTGGGACTTGAGGAAGGCGAAGGCCCCTCGGTGCTACTGACAAGTGCCACCTCGATGCTCGAAGCGTCACCGAGTTTCCACGTGGACGTGGGGCCTGATTACGTGCTGACCCGCCCGCAATCAGGGAGCGGCTGGGCGAGGTCTCAGTACCAGTGTCTTCCGCTTCGCGATCCCCAGGACGAGCGCAAATTTCTTCGCTTCTCTGGAGCGAAGCTCTCGCACCGGGAGCGCGTACTCAAAACGATGGTCGATCAGCTCTTGCGCGGCGGTGCGATGAGTGAAGTCGAGCTCGCTCTAAAGAGCAACGACGTGATCGAAGGGCATGGGAGGAAGGCCGCGTTCGTGGTGAACAGCTACCAGCAATGCCGGCTCCTTTCTGAGCACATTCAGGCTTTTCACCCCTCTTTCCGTGGGCGCGTGCGGTACTTGATCCGCGGTGGCTCGCACGACGCGCCCCCAGAAGGAGCGCTTACGGCGGCCGAAGTCGAGTCCTTAGGACGGGACCGCGGATGGGACCTCCTCATCTTCCCCATGAATGCAATCGGCCGCGGAGTCAACATCGTGTACAGGTTCGGACCCCGCGTCGATCACGCGATGGTAGGGTCGCTCTTTTTCCTCACCCGCCCCCACCCGCGCGCAGACAGTCTCCTCCTCATGCAGGGGATCATCGGACGTGAGTCGGAAAGCTTTGACCGACGAAGCTTCACGAATAAAGAGCAGGCGTTGGCGGCACTGTCGGTGGCGAGAACCAACGCCGCGACCACGGTGAAGCAACTGTTGCGGCTGCCGCTTTCCGCTCAGCGCCTCGAGCGCTACGCGCGTCCGTTCGTTGCCGACCAGATGATCATGATCCTGCAGACGATCGGCCGCACGATGCGCGGTGATTGCCCGGCCTTTGTGTACTTTGTCGATGAGGCCTGGGCGCCGAGCTCAGCCCAAGGCGAGCCAGATACCGAGCGCACCTCGATGCTCGTCATGATGCGCTCGATCTTAAACGAGTGCTTGGATCACCCGGACCCTGTGCAGCGCGAATGCTACCGCAACCTCTACACCTCCTTTGCTACGCCATTTAGCAACATTAAAGGGTTGATCTCCGTATGAACGACACGGTGCCCCAGTGGACCCCGAAGCGTGGCTCGGATGGGCGCGGCAAGCGCCTCGGCAACCAACAGCTCGTCCTGGTGGGAGCTCGATTCGAGCGCTCATTCCTTGAAGGAACGCAGGTTGCAACGCTGGAGGTGCACTTTCAAGGTGAGCTTCTCGCCGCACTTTCCGACCTGCGTCAGGCCGCGCGGGACTCAGCCAAGAATTCCGGCTACCAGCTTCCGATCCGGCGCCTTCGGACCTCACTTCTTGCCCGTCTCCCTAATCTCATCTCGCTCGACACGGCCTTAGGGCTCCCGAACCGGGAGTCTCGCGAGGCGCGCCCCGTGGCCAGCCTCTACCGCTTAAGTAGCGAGGGCGATGGGCTGATCGATCAAATCGCCGCGTGCTTAAAGCGCTGGTGCCGCGATGCACTCGATCCGTGGGCGGATAAGCATGAGGCAGCTCGCGTCGCTGAGCGGGTCTTAAAGGCAGCACTCCCCTCCAACATCACCCTCGCCCCGCGTGAGCGGACCCTCCTTCGAAGGACGGCGAATAGCCTCCGACCGGATCTGCCGCTTATTGCCCGGCAGGCCGCTGAAAGCCTGATCGGGGAGGAGCTCTTCGCGGGCCTGCCGCCCTGTGAACTGGTTATCGATGCCCTGAATCGGGATCCGGCACGCTCGAATGAGATTGACCTCATGAGCGCCCCATTCCGACTCCCGGGAAGAGACGAGTCCTTTTCCATGGTGGCTACGCTAACTGCGATTACCATGCCTTACAGCGACGGGGTGTATTTGAAAACCTCCGCCTCGAAGCGCGTGTGGGCGAAATCCGCGCCGGATCGAAAGCGCAACGCCCCGTTCTTGGTACGCGGCTATCTCGTCGTTCCCGAACGCCCCGTGTATACCGTCTCGCTCGAAAGAGGCTCGCAAGGCTGGGAGTTCGGGGATGACTATGCCGAGTGGCGCGCCTTAGAAGGTGACTTGAAGCTCCCACCCACTCTCGCGGCTGCCCTCAAGGTGCAACTTCCCGATGGGGAGAGCAGCTGGGTCGGGGTGCCCGAGCTCACCACACTCTACGACTCGGTTTCCCCTCGCACCGTATTCGAGGGCGATGAAATTGATCTTGCGGCAACGGTGGCCACGCGACTCAAGGGGATCGTAGCGACCGATATTCCCTTTAAGCCCGTGCCCTTCACTGGTAAGCGCACGTCCGCCGACGTCACGATGCTAAAACTCGCCGATGTCTCGGATTTGGGTCTCGCCGGTCAAGCCGTCGATGAGGAGGAAGACGATGAGACCGCGGCCGATGAAGGTGCGGAGAACTCCAAGGCCAATGGCGATGAGGCGGATGGTGACGCTCAGCGAGAGAAGTTAAGGGCCCAGCGCGAGCGCAACGCCAAGGTGCTAGGTCTCATTCACGGCCAGCTGAAGCCGACGCTGTGGCTTTTTCATCAAACGCATCGCGAGCGTGAGATCGTTGAGAAAAGCGTTGAGCAGTTGTTCGGGGATGCGATAGAGCTTAAGTGTGAGCAGCTACCTAAGGGAACACATGGGCTTAAGGCGGACCTGCCCGGGGCGGAATTGAAGGCCGCAGAGCGATTCAACGTCCGTGTGGAATCGTGGCGGCAAGCGGCCGAGCTCGTTCGAGGCGCAAGCGCCGCGCGCTACGTCCTCATCTGTGCCAGCGACCGCGAGCAGGGGCGCGCTGAAGACCAAGTGAATTACTACGCCGGGATCCATGCGATGTGCTCGATCGCCGGCGCCAATGTGCACCATGTGCTCCCGATTGGCGGTGGAGATCCGGTCAAGGCCCAACAGCATTTCGTTCATCGCCTCCAGAGTGCGCTGCTTGATGTCTTCTTCGCACATTCGGGCGTGGTCTTCGGCACCGAGCCGTTTTTAAACCCCCTATTCGCGGGCCGCCCACCCAAGTACGTCTACGGCATTCAGGCGCTCCGCTCGAACGCTCGTAACTACTCCGGCGAACTCAACGTCAGTTTCCTCCTCTTCACGCGCTTGAACGTGAAGACCGGCAAGTCCCAGGTACGGTTCGTCTACCGCAAGAAACGCAGCACGCAGCGCACCGAGTGGTTGGAGTTCAGCGAGGGCCTGAAGTGGCTCGGCAGCCAGCGCCAGCTCGAGAGCGATGAAATATGGCTCAAAGCCTCGGCTGCGGAACAGGTGCGCTTCTGGCTGGGGGAAATCGCGGACGATGATCCGAGAGCACTCGTCCTCATTGACTGGTCCAGCATGGCGAGCCTCTGGAAGGGGATCTCGGACGAGGACCTCACGTTTGGCGGCGGCCCGCTGATCGATGGCCGCAACATTGCATCAGTCTGCCCCGAAATGACCCTCGTGCGCTTGCGCCGTAACGGTCGGGCACTCTCCCTTCGGACTCTTAACACCTTTCTCTTTGCGCGTTTGCGGACGGAGCGTGCGGACTTCGCCGGGCAGCGCACGGGGGAGTCCTACACAGACTCTTATGCCACCACGACCAAGCGCATCGTGGCAGTGACCGAGCGCAAGGGCGATGGCGTCGCGCATTACATCCAGTCGATGAAGTACCGCAGAACCGCGCAGCCTGTGCGCGGGCAGTCCTGCTATCGCACGATGGAACGGATGCAACGACGCAAGGACGCGAAGAACGTCTTCGAGCTTCGCGTCCTTGAGCCCAGCCGCGAGGACGCAGCGCTCCCTGCGCCGCTTGAAGTGACTGTGATGAGTCATCCGAAGGACGTCAATGCCGACAACGTAGCGATTGCGGTTCTCGGTATGCGTTTGGGCTACGTGCACTACGGGGAGTGGACAACACTACCGGCACCGCTCTTCTTCAGGCGCAAAATCGAGGATTACGTGATTCGCTACCGGTCCCCGGCAAGCGTACTCGCGGATGAGCCACTCGAGGAGGAGACCGAGGTTCAGGAGCTCCCCGTCGATGGCCGGCAGGCACCTATTACTGCGGAGGCCCAGAGCTCGCCCGTTGAGAGTCAGTTCGTGCGCGAATCGGCGAACACCGTGGCGCAAGCGGCGGGAGTCACTGGGACTCAAGTTGGCGAATACGTGGCGGTCGAGAAGGCGGCCCCAGATGAGGAAGAAGAGGAGCCGCCCGAAGCTCCCGTAATCCTTGACGATCGAGAGCTCGAAATCAACGTTTCGATCACGGACGAGGCGTTGCTCGAGCTCGTGAAGCGCGTCGCACACGCCGACATAGCGCTCTGCGGCTTGCAGGCGAAGACTCGCCGGCATCTTTATCGGAGGATGTTGCGCGGGATCGTTCGCGCCACAGTCGGGATGCCGTCTTTTGTGACGCCAGCAGCCATCCGTGGGAACGATCCGCCAACGGACCGGCGCGCGCTGCAGAAATTCTGGAGTGACCTGCAGGATCTCGATTTCCTGAAGCACGGCGACCCCATGCCGAGCTTGTCCAGGCTCCATGAGTGGATCTTCCGGCGTCTGCACATCCCTCAAGCCGGATACAGCTTGTTCATGACGCCCGGCTTATTTCCAGTGTCACTCTTTGCTCCGGTGCGGGAGGCCTGGAGGGAGTACGTCGAGAAACAGCGTACGACCGAAACTGAAGACGAAACGGAGGAGCTGTCCGAGGATTACCTCGAACTCGACCGTCTCACGAAGTGGGCGGTCACGCGGCGCGATGATGAGCTGATCGCTTGGCTCGTATTTGGGAGCGCGCACTTTCCTATGAGGCCGGTCCTGGATCAGGTCATTCCAAATCTTTCGTTGCCGATTGGGCCCGTAACGCGCGAGGCGCTGCACTACTTTGTTATCTCAGCGAGAGCCGCGAGAGCCGTGCTTGCGATCCGCCCAGGCAGCGGCGCGGTGCCAATCAACTTTCCATCCCCCCCCCGCTCAATCGTCACTCTCGACGCTGAGCGCGCCCGTGCGGTTGCAACATGCCAAATTACGCCGCCTTCGGCGAAGAAAGAGGCATCGGCGGAGGCGCCTACGTCTGAAGCAGCATTGGAAGCCACCGCTGCTCCCGCCGGCGCCGCGTCTCCCGCTTCCGGTGAACCGAAGTCGGTCGCTGCACTCGTTGAGCTCACCACGCTGCTTCGCGGAGGGAATGAAGACTTTCCGTCCCTCCTTGATGCGATCCGCCGCGAGCTGTCCAAACTCGAGAAAGAGCACGAGCGGATCGTGGCGGCGCGCGTACAGGAAGCCGAAAATGCGGCTGCCGAGCAAGTGCAAGCAGCACGAGCCACACAGTGGGCCAATTTGCGCGATGCGGCGCAGGCACTCCTTAGCCACATGCGTGCCGAACTCCCCGACACGCAGCTCTGGACGGTCTCGATTCCGGCGGATGCGCCTCCATTTCTCGATGAAGCTCAACGGGAAGCTGAGCGACTCGAGGTCCTAGCGGGGAGCGCTGTCACTGCACAGCGCGAATACCAGACTGTGGTTGAGCACGCGACGCCGCCGGCGCACCTGACGCCGCGCGATGCCGGGCGCCATCGTCAAGAGTGGCAGGAGGCGGTAGCGGGAAGCTTGCAGACATTCGAGACTGCACTTCATGCGCTGGGAGAGGCTTTTCGCACTTCGTCTGCACTCTTTTGCTGGAGCGGGCAGGCAACGGGCGTGCCTCCCGAATCACAGCATGAGAGTACGGAAGCAAAAACGCTATCTGCGCAGCAGCCGACCGTCGAGCGTGCACATCCGACAGCGGCGGGCACTCTTGTTTCACCACCGCAGGTTTCTCCGGCGACATCCCTGATTCCCGCTGCGCCCAACGAAGCGCTGCGAGGCGAAACGCCCGCCGAAAAGCGCGCGCAGGAAATCCGTGCGCAAAAACCGTCGGAGGCGAAAGGAGCTCCCGCGCAAGTTAAGCCGCTGGAGAGCGTGAAGGTTGTGCGCGCACCCGTTACAGAGCCCCAGGAGGAGGAAGAGACCCAGGATGTCGAGCCTGCCGAACCCGAAGTTCACCTGGCGGAAGGTCGAGCGGCAATACTGGGTGAGTTGGTCCCCGCGCGGGCGCTCGCGCTCGGGGAGCTCTATGCCGAGTGCTGCGACTTGCTCGAGCGCCCAAACGCCTTGCGGGACGATCACGGGCTTCTGACGCGCGCAGGACTGGAGTCGATTCGAGCCCTGCGTGGTGAAATCCCGCTTGATCATCCTTTGACTTCTGCATTGAGCGCAGAGCTCGCGCAACGCGGGCTCGACACCTCGGGTTGCGAGGCCTTGGGATCAAGCCTAGGGCTCCTGGCGGCAGGACTTAACGAGATGCTTTTCCCACCCCTCACTGGGAGTGCCCGCTGGACGTTCGTTGAGAAGCTCCGCCCGCGACTATCTAGCTTCACGCCGTTGGCAAAGCTCTTAAAGCGCATCGAAGACCTCGAGGGCTTTAATCTCGCACGCGAAGTTCTCACCACGGCAAGCATCGGGGAGCGTACCGAAGCGCAGAGCGTGATCTACCGTATGCGCGAGCGCGCCAAGAACTGGTCCGAGGAGCCCTCGCTCTACACCACTTGGACCAAGTGGGATTATAAGGCCCTGCATGATCTTCTCTTCAAGGATGCGAGCTCTCCAATCGCGCAGTGCCTGACCGCGATCGCAGGCGGAGAAGATCAAAAAGCAGAACACTGCTTTCACGAGGCCAGGAAGCTGCTTGAGAAGCCGACTCGCGCGATCGATTACCTGGCGCAGCGCTTCAACCGCAAGAGATCCTTCCACGGCGCAGGGCGCTATCACGTGCAGCTCAACATGGAGCGCACGTTGGAGTTCGTCAAGGAGTACTTCGAGGCGGTGAAGTGTGCCAAAGGCTTGACGGCCCCGATCAGTGGACACGCGCGCGAGGCACTCGATGGGCTTTACCGGGAAATCGCTTCCAGCATCGAGTATGTGAGTGAGCTGTCGCAGCTCCCGTCCCCCCACGGCGAGCTTTATCGAAAGCTAGCCCACCTTGCGCTCGAGAGCGCGCGGCGCATCTTCCATGGCGAGGTGGACGAGACGGCGCCCGCGCATACTGACCTGACCCTCATGCTGCGTTTGCCGATCGGACGGGATCTTAAGCCCTCGATTTATCCGAAGGTGGATGCCGCCGGCAACACGGTGCCAGCGGTCGTTGATCCCCTGGAAGTGATCGAGGAGATCGAAGCGCTCACTCGTGACTTGAAGGCTGCGGGGGACAAGAGCCTCAGCGCGGACTGGATCAAGGGCCAGCTCGAAAGGGCCGCTCAGGATCACTACGCGAACAACCGGCTGTTGCCGCTCAAAATGATCGACAAGCGCCTCGGGCGCACGCTCCCCCGGACGGCCGAACAGAACAAGGTGTCGAGCCTCTTGATCGGGGAGCTACAACGCGAGCGCCAGCGCGTAACCCACGCCATGGCGTTAGGCGCCCTCACCCAAACCGAGGCCTCGCGGATGTTGCGCGTTATCGAGGAGCTCTTGCACAGTGCAACCGCGCGCACCATTTCGGACCTCGAGGCAGCTCCCGAGGCATACCCCGATTTCCCGCACGTGTACGTAGCGCTTCGGCGCTTGGTCACACTGCCGTTGGAGGAGAGACTCCAGGCGAGTAAGGATGTGTTCTTCACAGAGCTCGATCACCACGTGCGGGACAACGGAGATGGTGCGCACTTTAGGTCCGACGTCGATCGCATCCGCAAGCTCGCAAGTGAGGGCAGTGCCTCAAACATTCGCGCAGCGCGCGACATGTTCAGTCTGTTAAAGGAGGGGGCGCTGCCTAAGCGCCTAGTCGCGCCGGCCCGCGGCGTCGCCGATGAATATAAGGAGTTTATCGGCAGACTTAAGCACGACGTAAGTAGTCACCTCACACCGGTGAAGAGCCTCATTGCACGGTTGAAGGAAGCACCGCGCTCGGAAGAGCCGGAATCCTTAAAGCGCCTCGATGTAGCAGCCAGGCGCGAGGCGACCAACTTCCTTCAGACCTGGATAACACTGTGTGATGCCCGCTCGATGGACGAAACCGAGCGGCTACTGAAAGCGTTCTTCCGGGGCCTCGCATCCATTGAGCCAGGGATCATCGTACAGCCGCAATCGGGAAAGGGCGCACGAATGGACTTCTCGCTCGATAAGCCCTTCGCGGGCCTCGATCCGGATGTCACCGGAGTCTTCATCCCGCCGACCTTAGGATCCAGAGCCCTCTACGTCCACGGCATCATCTTCAGACACAAGCCCACCGATGCGGCCATCGGCCAGGCGGTGGAGGAACAGGGAACCGCTGCCCCCACATTCATCTTCTGTCAGGGATCACTCACGCTGGAGCAGCGCGCCGCGTTGAGCCGCCATCACCCGGTGCTGCTCATCGATGATGACCTCGTGATGTTTGCAGCGGTGCATCCGGACACTCGGCTTGCCGCCCTCATGCGAGTGGCGCTCCTTACCTACCTTGACAATCCGTACGATGACTACGGCGGCAACCCGGTGCCGCCGGAGATGTTCTTTGGACGGCGCGAGGAGCGCCGGGCGCTTGAGAACGTTAAAGCAGCGGCGGTGCTCTATGGCGGAAGGCGGCTGGGTAAATCCTCACTCCTTGATCAGGTGCGGCGCGATGGGCGAGCAGCCGGAGCGGAGACGGTCTTGTACATCCCGTTAAATCGTGCCGCTCACGGCGTATCCGACGATTACGAGTTCCTGGGATGGGATGCGATCCGCCGCGCCATGACACACGCGGGCATCCTTGCGCAACCTAAACGCGAGCCGACCAATGCCCGCGAAGTTCAGCGCTTCCTCGAGGGGGAGGTGCTCGGCGATCGGGTGAAGGTCAAGCGCATCTACCTCCTCATCGATGAAGCCGATGAGCTCATGGGCCACGACTTGAACAAGAAGGGCTCGCCTTTCATCTCCAGCCTCGTGCACCTGGCGGAGTCCGTCCGCGAGAAGTGCGCTCTGAGATTCGTGATCGCTGGTCTGCATAATCTGACGCGCATGGCATCAGATGAGAATTCCGCACTCGGAAAGTTCGACGCAATTGCCCTCAAGCCCTTCTGGTCGGCCGAGGACATCAAGCGCGGCATCGACTTGATTCGAGTGCCACTCGAGGCCCTCGGGTATTACTTCGCTCCCGGTAAGGAGGACATGCCGCTTCGAGTGATGGCGGTGTGTAACTTCTATCCCGCATTCATTCAGCTTTACTGTAAGCGGCTGCTCGCACACCTTCACAACCGGCGCGATCGCCACGAGCCGCCGACTTTCATCGATGAGCGGGATCTGGATGCGGTCGAGCTGGACAAGGAGTTTTTGGGCGACATTCGCGCCAAGTTCAAACTGAACCTGTCGCTCGATAAGCGCTACGCGACGATTGCGCTCATTTTGGCCGACCAGTACTACAGCGAAGGGTCAAAGAGCCTTACTGCAAGCGAGATCCGGGGTCTCTGCGAGCTCGTGGCGCCTCGACACTTTACTTCCACGGGCCCCGGTGGGTATGAAGCCCTCCTTGAGGAGATGGAGATCCTCACCATCCTTGAGCGCGGCGCCGGCGGCCGCTACAGCCTGCGGACACCTAACATTGCGATGATGATTGGCGACCGGGAAAGCGTCGAGCAGCAGCTCGACTCCTTGAAGGATGAGACTCCGGCTCAGACCCGCTCGCGCGGCGAGATCCGCCTTGAGTTAAATCCAACAAAGAAGGAATCCCGCGAGCACCCGATCTTCCCGATGCCCGCTGCCTGGGTTCGGGGCATCTTTGGCACAAGCGCGGTTGATGCCGGCAAGAGTGACGAATCTCCCGATCGCAACCTACTCATCCTGGTAGGCAACGAGCGCTCAGGAATCGGGGCGTTTGGCCGCGTGAAAGGTGAGGCGCACATTGCTGACACGGCCACACTCGATGTGGCGTACTACCCGTCTGCGCACGCGGCTCGCTCGGCACTCGTGCGAAGCGCACGCACAATCGCCTCAACGGCCTTGCGGGGACGGCGCCTGCATTGCATCGCAAGTGGCTCCTGGAATATTGATCAAGTTGAGGAATACGTGCGCCTCGCGGGAACGCTCGCACAGCGCCCCCCAGGGACGCCGGCGGGCTTCCCAGTCATGCGTCTTGCTCTCATCGCAAACCCCGATCAAGCCTATGGGATCGCGCGCCTCACCGAGGCTGGCACAAACGCCGGATTGCAGGTGGTCGCGGTTCCGCCTTGGTCGGACGACGCACTTTACTACTACCTTGAGAGCACGGAAAAACCGGAGTTGTGCCACAGCAATGCCGCACGCGAGGCGCTCTTGAGCGCTTCCTGTGGATTTGGTAGTGATGTCGAGCGGCTGTGCGGCCCGCGACACAGCACCGAGGAGGCCTTCCAAGCCATTGCTGATGCCGAGCGGCAGCTGGCCCCGAGTCTCGAGATCTTCTATCAGCAGATCGGCATGCCGCGGGCTCTCTCCAGTGAGAGCTTGAGGCGCATCGAGGACCTCCTGCGTGTCCTGGATGGCGAAAAGCGGGAGTCTGCTGAAACAGAGGAGTACCGGAGCGAATGCAGCGTCTCGGAGGCGACCTTCGAGTTCGTGCAGTGGATGGGGCTATTGCAGGAAGCCCCTGGTGGGCTCTGGCGCGTACCGACCCTTTATAAACGGCTTCTCAAATGACGGATGAGCTGGATATCGGATCGGGGGGAGGCGAGCGGGCCGCTCTTGGCGCCCGGTCGATTGCGACCGAGCTCTACTGGATCCTGCCTACACCGCGCGCCTTTGTTGAGGCGGTTGCAGCGGCGCTCGCGACCGAGCGTGCGTTACTGCTCCGCCTGCCCGCGATTGCGGTTACCGGGCTACACCGGGCAGTCGAGAACGCCCTCGAACGGGTGCACTTGGGCGCAACCTACCGACGCTGGCTCAAAATCGAGGACGGGATGAACGTTGCGACGCAGATTGGAGCCGCGTTAGGCATGAAGCCAATCTCGGCCGAAGAGCTCGCGCTGATAGAGCAAGCGCCGGCGCGCGCGATCATCGTTGAAGCCATGAGCGGTAATGCTGCGAGAAACTGTGCGGAATACGTGTCAAGGTTTACCGCGGCACTCCCTGCGAGTGAGCCCCATGGCGGAGCACGGCTTCTCGCTCTGATCCCCGAAGAACTCGAGGGTATCGAACCCGCTTTGGCGAACGGGATTCGCGAGATCCGCTTCTCAGGCGCCCTGTCGAAGGAGGAGATGGCGGCTTACGTTGCGGTGCGCATGACGGAGCGCCGCGGTCCTGCAAACACCGGGCTGCTCAGGAACCTTGTCACGGAGTTTGCAGGCTTCGATGCCCAATTCGCCGAGGAACTCGTTGCCTTTTCCGACGAGGCGCTGCTTGCGTTACCGCTTACTCTCGAGAGCCTCGCGGCGCAGGCCGATTCTAGGTGGCGAAGCGGCCGGTGGGCGGCCCTTTGCTATGCCGACCTTTCCGGCAAGCGCATGCGGCACACCTTGTATGAGGTTCAACTTTCGCGCCATGCGGGCCCTGAGCAACGAGAAGCCGAAGAAGCATTGAGGAGAAAGTACTGGCGAGCCTGCGTAAGATCCCTTCTGCCTTATCTTGAGGAGCACCGCTCCTCCGTGATGGCTCCGCTTCGCGCCGCGCTTAAAGCGCACGCAAGTAAAACAGGCGGGAAGCTGGTGAGACCTACGCTGACGGGCAAGCGCGTGGAGACCACCAGCATCGATGATGTCGAATACAACCAGATCCCGGGTCTTATCTACCACGAGCAATTCAGGGTGCCCGCTGATCCGAAAGCAAACCAGGCTGTGGAGATCTGCTACGCCGCCAAGACCGTGCGCGATGAGCTCGCACACATGCGTGCGCCAAGGCCGGAGGCAATTCTCAAGATGACAACTTCGATGGACCGGCTTCTTTCCGGCTAAACCTTGCGGAGTAGCGGGCGCACCCCGCGGCTTTCAGCGCCTCGTTAAGCTAGTCACAGACAAGGCATCTGGAGAGCCCCGCGCTGGTCCATTCGCCCGCAACGCATCTACCTGTCCATTGCGACACGAACGTGCTTACGCAGGGTTGCAGCGATCTGTTCGCGCTCCGTCTGCGGAGGGCGGAGCTTCTGTAGAAAGCTTCTGACTTCTGCAGTAAGGTCCGTGTGGCCCTCAGACGCGAGGATGTCGCCCACGGCTCGCCAGCCCTGCTCAACCTCCCGTCGAGTTGCCTGGAGTCTCCATTTTCCGTCCTCCATGCTGAAGCCGCCCGTCCGAAGCTCTGAGGCCACTGAGTGCACCCGATCATGCGTATGCGTCGACTCACCGCGAACGTGTGCACGATATATCCCGTCGGGCTTTCGGCTCCTACTCTCGCCTCGAACCGCCCTCTCGGTCGCGTTCGCTGCAATGCCTTCCTTCCGTAAATGCGCAGCAAACCTTTACCGCCACTCGCGGAGAGTAGCCTTCCGGATGTTTAACCGCTGCCCTTGCTCGCTGACAGCCTTGAGGACCATGTGAACGTGTGGGTGTGGCGCATCCGTGTGTAGCACCATGGCATATCGATGCCTGAGCCCGAATTCCTCCCTCGCAAAATTCCCAACCGCGGCCAGCACCTTATCCGGGGGTGTCCCCGCCGGCATCGAGAACAGTCGACGCCACCGCGTTTCCAGATCGGCCTTGCGCCGCCCTGAAACGGCAACGCTTTAGAACGTCAGGCGCACGCCCGCCCAGACTGCGAAGGGTTCCGCGGGCGACACGGCATTCTCATTTGTCCAGTTGTTCGGATTCGGAATTAATGCGCCGCTCGGCGTAAAGGCGTTGCTGGTGAGGAAGCCGGCCGTTGCGTACTTCCTATCTAAGAGATTGACGACGCGAGCAAACAGCTGCACTTGTTTCGCCAGGCGATAGCTTGTCTGCAGATTGACGACCGTGTAGCCGGGGATCCACCCGGTGCCCTCGACGTAGGTGCCTGCCGCGTTGGTCTGACCGGCCTGATTGGCATTGTTTTCGTTGCCGTGCAGGTAGGAGCCAGAAGCGGCAACCAGGCTGCCGCCGATCTGCCAGCGGCTGGTCAGATCGTAGTCCAGCACCAGTCGCCCCGTGTGCCGGGGGATGAGCGGAATGCGGTCGCCGGGGCTGACCACGATATCGCCGTTCGCGTCGGCAGTGCTGTTGGAGGCGGCATTGACGGCAAAGCTCGACTGGAAGGTCGCATCCACCAGGCTGTACGCCAAGTGCCAGTGCAAGCCGCCCTCTTTGCCCCCGAGCGCTAGGTCGAGTCCCTGCCGGCGTGTGCGGCCGACGTTGTCGAAGTAGCCGGCATTGATCGCGCTGGCGACGAACTGAATGTCGTTGCTGTTGAGGGTGCGGAACACGTCCGCGCTCCAGGTGAGGCGCTGGTCCGGCAGGTTGCCGCGCGCGCCAAGCTCCACCGTGCGTGCGACGACCTGCTGCAGATTGGGATCGCTGGCAAAGTCGTTCGGCAGGCCGCAGGGCGCGGCGGGATTGGCGCAGCCGAGCTCGATCACGGTCGGGGCGCGGCTCGCCTCGTTGTAGTCGGCGTACAAGGTCAGCGCATCGCTCGGGGTCACGGTGAAGCCGAACGCGGGATTGAGGCGGCTGAAGGTGTGATCGCCGGACAGCGCGGTGGGCTCGTTGAAGCCCGGGCCGAGATTGGTGCTGAGGCTATAGCCGTTGAGCGTCTCGGTGTTGCTGTTGTAACGCGCTGAGAGCGTGAAATGCAGCAGCTTGCTCGGCGAGAGCGTATCGGTGAAATACGCACCGTAGATCTTGTTGCCGCCGTCGAGTGAGATCACGGTTTCATCGTTGTAGGGACTCACCGCGGGGATGAGCGCGCGGTTGGCGGTCAGGCCGCCGTACTGATACGACTGGGCGAAGGTGTCCTGCGAGTCGGTGTAATCCGCACCCAGTACGGCCTGGTTGCTGGCGCCGAACAGGTCCTGCGAATCGGTCAGCTGCAAGCCGACGCCCTTGCTGCTCTGTTCCAGGCGCCCGGTGGCGTTTTGTCCTGGGGAGCAGTAGGCGAGTGCCGTCTCGTTGGCCGGCGGTGCGCCGCAGTCGATCGGCGGACCGACGTAATCGGTGTTGTCCAGATAGCTGTCGTTGACGTTGCCGTCGATGGTTTCAGTGATCAGGTGGCGATAGTAGACATTCCCCGCTAACAGCAGCTTCTCGGCCAGGAACTGCGTGCCGGTGAGGTTGAAGAAATTCATGAGATTGGCGGTGTAGTCGGGCGTGTAGCTGGACTCATACAGGTAGTTCAGCATGCTCTCCGGCGTGGCGCCGTTGCCCCACAGGTTCGTGTCCGCGTAGGTGTAACTCAGGTCGAGATCGGACTTGTCCGTCTCCCAGCCCACCTTGCCGAAAGCCTGCACCACGCGGCTCGGCGAGTGCTGCCGCCAGCCGGTCTCGTCAAAGAAGCTGCCGGCAAGGAAATAGTCGAAGTTGCCCAGAGCACCGCCGGTCTCCCCTTCGAACGCGCGCCGTCCGAAGGAGCCGCCATAGGCTTCGAACTGCGTGCCCGGGTCGTCATGACCACTCTTGGTACGTATCGAGAGCGCCCCGCCCAGGGTGTTGAGACCGAACACCGGATTCGAGCCGGACATGAGCGTCACGGTGGAGATCGCCGACTGCGGGATCAGGTCCCAGTTGACAGTGTCGCCGAAGGACTCATTCACGCGCACGCCGTCCACGTAGACCGAGAGTCCCTCGGGTGTTCCGAGCAGCGGCGAGGCGGTGAACCCGTGGTAGTAAATGTCCGTCTGGTACGGGTTGCCGGCGCTGTCGCCGGCATTGACGCCGCTGAAGTTGTTGTTCAGGTAGTCGGCGATGTTCAAAGCCTGCTGCCGCTGCATGTCCTTGCTGTCGCCGGTCTGAACGTTGGCGGGCACCTCATTGAGCGGCACCCCGAGTCCCGGGAGCGGTGTGGTACCAATGACCACCACCTGCGGCAATTCCTGGGACGCGGCCGGGTTGCTTGTGCTGGAGGCATCAGCGGCTGCGGTGCGCGTGCCAAGCATCACGTATGCCACGGCTGCGAGAGCCCATGACACCGGTGACCTCGGCACATAAACCATAGACCGTCCCTCTTCCATTCAGGGGCTCACCCGCGCTGACGGTGTATTTCTCTGCCGAAAGGCTTTCCCGGTCAGGCCTCCCCTGCCGCATGTCCCAACCCCGACAGGACGCGACCTCCGCCCGCGCGAGTTAGGATTGTCACCCATAATCTGGTCGGGATATTCTCCGATCCACCCGGGAGTTTTTCCCGGTTTTATCCGGCCATTTTCCCGACCGCCAGCTTTCGTGGTCGGGCAGACGTTCGGCCACTGCCATCGAATGGGCGGCGTTGATCGGCAATTCAGACGTGATTTGGCAGGACTGACATCAGCCCCATGAACATGGCGCTCATCATCGGTCGTCCACTCTCCCTCGGCGTCGCCATGCTCCTCGTGGCTTGTCAGCATTCCCCTCCCTATAAGCCCTATTTACCAAGCCGCCCCTCATGGGAGATGTATCCTCGCGCCAGTAGCCCCTCGCCGGATTGTCCAGGGCAATACCGCACGACGATCGAGGACTACAACGGCAGCATCTTTTTGGGCTGCTGGGGCAGCAAAACAAACTGATTTCCGACGACTCGGTCCACAGAGCGATTCCCGGATGCACCGGGAGTTTTTCCCGAGAATTGCTAGACTTGGCGAATCGACCGATCTCGGAAGTCGCATCATGCGTGAGTCGCAGTTGCCCTCGCAGCCGGCAGCTCGGACCCCCGAGTGGCCATGGCTCGATATCGCCGCGGTAATCGGCATCACCGTCCTGTCCTTCGTGCTCGCAGCGCGATTCCAGCTCAACGAGGCTCTTTACAGCCTGACACGCCACTGGGAGCGCGTGCAGCTCGATGAGTTGCCCATCGGGCTACTCGTTATGTCGATGTGTCTGATCGGATTGTCCTGGAAGCGCTATCGGAACGCGCGCCTCGAGGTGCGTGCGCGGCAGAGCGCCGAAGCACGTCTTGAAGGCGTACTCGCCGAAAACCGTGAGCTCGCGCGCGAAAGCCTGCGCATTCAGGAGAGCGAGCGCAAACATTTGGCGCGCGAGCTGCACGATGAGCTCGGACAATATCTGAACGCCATTAAGCTCGACGCCGTGGCCATCAGCGACAGCGGCGGCGGCGATCCCGAATTGTCGGTGCACGCCGCGCGCGCGATCACTAATGCCGTCAACCACGTGCACGCTGCGGTGAGTGACATGATTGCGCGCCTGCGGCCGGTTGGACTTGACGAGCTCGGTCTGGCGGCTGCGGTCGAGCACTGCGTGGATCAATGGGGACAACGGCTTCCGGATACTAAATTTGAACTGTCCGTGGACGGTGATTTCTCTGACCTCAGTGAGCCGCTGAGTCTGACGTTGTATCGATTGGTTCAGGAGGGGCTGACCAACGTCTACAAGCATGCGAGCGCACAGCGAGTGCAAATCACCCTCGAGCGCGTCAAACTGGCCAACGGTCGGACGGACGAGCTGTGCTTGACGGTTGCCGATGACGGCCGCGGAATGGACTCGAGCACGCGAACCTCTCGTTTTGGCTTGAGTGGGATGCGCGAGCGAGTGGAAATGGCCGGCGGAAGCTTCATCCTCAAGAGTGCGCCCGGCTGCGGGCTGCGCCTCGCGGCGCGGCTACCGGTAAGCTAGAAGCGGAATGACTAGCGCCGATAAACAGCCGGTGAGCGTGTTGCTCGTGGATGACCACGCGGTGGTCCGTGAGGGGTATCGGCGATTGCTCGAGCGACGGGGTGATATCGTCGTGGTCGGTGAGGCGGCTGACGCCGACAAGGCCTACGCACTATTTTGCCGCCTTGAGCCACAGATCGTCGTCATGGACATTACCTTGCCCGGAACCAGCGGCCTCGAGTCCATGCGGCGCATGTTGCTGAGCAAGCCTGGTGCACGGGTGCTGATCTTCAGCATGCACGAAGACGCAATCTTTGCGCGGCGCGCGCTCCAGGCCGGCGCCTTCGGGTACGTCACCAAAGCGAGCGCACCGAACGTGTTGGTGGAAGCAATCAACACCGTTGCGTCTGGAAAAAAATACCTCAGCCCGGAAATGGCACAAAAGCTCGCCCTGCGCGACCTAGTTACTGACCAAGCGGCGGTGGGTGCTCTTTCTGCACGCGAGTTTGAAGTGCTGCGTCTACTCGCGCAGGGACGGTCGATCAGAGAAATTGCGCAAACGATGGACCTTAACCCGAAGACGATCGCCAATCATCAATCGGCAATCAAACACAAGCTCGGCGCGGACACGGCGATTCAACTGTTCAAGCGGGCCACTCAGTTGGGTTTGGGACTTCATGTCGCGCGACGGCAGCGTCCGCCGTAGCGGCGGCTGGAACCGGCGCACGCCCCGCTCGCAACCGGAACCCTGTACTGCCGCACAGCATCTGCGGGTCTGCTCGAGGCCTGCGAGCACACCGAGCGCGGCCTGGGTGAGCAACGCGCGTCTTGGGCAAGGAGCGCAGGTGGCTCGACGGCTGCCGGGGTCTGCCGCAGCGAGGGTTTCATGCCAGGTAGCACATGCATTTAAAGGCATAAACGCAACAAATGCCCTACAGGGCATGTACGGTTTAAATGCCGTACGAGGCATGAGCTGCTGCACGTCCAAGAGCGTCACGAGCCCTGCCGGGAGCGCGGTCCGGATAACGCAACGGTACCGTTGCGTTTCTACGGCAGGGCGAGTACCGTCCGCGAGTGCGCCGGGTCACACGCGATCAGAAGGAGAAAACCATGCCCGCACTCAAGCAGACGGTTTTTGCCGCGGCCGCCGCCGGCGCGCTCCTGTGTCTGCCGGTCACGCCAGCCGCGGCCGCCGGCCCTCTTCTCTTCGCCCCATGGGCATTGGCGCACGTCATCGGGGCCGGGGTAAGGCTTGCCACCCTGCCGCTGGAGGTGGCCGCGGCAGCGGCCTCCGCTGGGCAACCCGCAGCTTCCTACCCACCGAGCCCCGGCTATTACGGGGGGCCACCCGGCTACTATGCGCCGCCCAATTATTACGCACGGCCTCCCGCGTATTACGGGCCGCCCGCAGGGTATTACCCTGCGCCGCAGGCTTATTACCGGCCCGCGCCCGCCTATGCTCCGCCGATGCCGCGGTACTACGCGCAGTCGCGTGGTTACTATGGACCACGCACGTCGTACTCTGGCTCCTATGGTGCCCAAGGCTTCTCTCGAGCGGGCGGCTTCGCCTATCGGCGCCGGTAAGGCTCGGCGCCGCTCGCCGACTCGCAAGGCACGTCACGGCGGCAGGCCCTCGCAGGCTGCCGCCCTGGAGCTGCGCGATCGGATCCTGGAAGTCGCGACCGAGCTGTTCCTGACGGAGGGCTACGGATCGACATCCATCGAAGCAGTGGCGGCGCGTGCGCGCATCTCGAAGCGCACGTTCTATCACCGCTTCCACGACAAGGCGGCGCTGTTCGCCGCGGTCGTCCATCGCATCATCGAGAACATCCGTCCGCCTCCGGGAGTGCCCCTCCTCGAGGGCGCAACTTTGCAGGAGATCTTGCGGCGCCTCGCCGGATTCATCCTGCGCGCCGCGCTTTCCCCTCAGGCTATCGCACTGCACCGCCTCGTTACCGCCGAGGCAGCGCGCTTTCCCAATCTGATTCGTGCGGTCTACGACGAGGGTTGGGCTCAGGAGGCGACGACGTTGATTGGCGATCTGCTCGCGCGTGAACTGCCAGATGCACGGCTGACCGTCGAGCTTCGAAGCTTCGCGGCCGCGCAGTTTCTGCATATGGTCGTTGCTCAGCCGCAGCGTCGTACCATGGGTGTGGGCGTACCCATGACGCCGAGCGAGCTCGACGCGTGGGCTGACCACGCCGTGAATCTGTTTCTCAACGGCTGTCGAGGATTGTCCGGCCGGACACCGCCTAAAAGACGATAATTTGCTGGCGAACGCCGGGGCCTCTTGCCGGGCAGCGGTTGGCTGCGTCGTGAAAGGACGGTTATGCCGCAGATCCTGGCGCCCATTGAGCACGTCGTCGTGGTGATGCTCGGCCTAACCGACCCCGTGAGTGATTTTGGCGTGCGTGGACAGTTCGCGGACGAGGGAGCTGATGGGACGCCGGGCCGCGAGGCCGTCACAACACGTAGCGAGCATCGTTGTGCGTTCTGAGAAAGGTCCGCATCTCCTGGTATGAGGCGCGCTCCGCCTCACGCATGATTTCGACTTTTTCTCGTGGATCAGTCGCGGCGTCAAAGCGCCTCAGCAGCGCCACCATCGATGAGCGATAGCGCGTATAGCGCTCCACCTCCCTGGCTGGTTGCAGGCCCTCTTCAAGAGTGCGCATCGCGACGATCCCTATGAATAACCAGATGATCACGACGTGCATGTGGGTGGTCGTCAGGATCCCACTCTGCGCACCCGCCGCAGCGGCAGCGGCGCCAGAGCCGAACAGCGCGCCGAACCCGACGAGAGCTGCGAGCGCGAGATTGGAAACAAAAATGATCAGAATGAAAACAAGGGCGACGTTGCGGAGGAGCTCAAGCTGACGGGTGGCTGAGCTCGAAAAGAGACCTTCGTCTGTTCCGAGCCGGTAATTGGCATATTGAACCTGGTGCTCAAAGCGCAGCAGACGGTAGGCGGAGAACACCGTGGCAAGCGTGGCATCCGAAGCGGCGAGACGCGAATCGCGGCTTCTGTCGGGATGAAGCCAAAAGTTCTCCTCGGCGTCGTCGTCCAGAACCGTGCGCAGCTGTGCAGGCAGATGCCCCTCGTACGCGAGGCGGTATTCCGCAAACCACGCGCGCCGCTCGTCGAGGAATTTTCCTCTGGTCACGGAATCCCTCATTGACGGGAGAATCTCCGGCAACCGGCACACCATCGTCTGGAAGTGAAACTGCCTGAGTCTCTCCGTCATCAGACGACTGCAAAGCCAGCGGCGCTTGGACGGTCCGGCAAGCGCTCCCACCGAGCCGAGCATCAGGCTGAACATGCCCATGATTGCGCTGGCTCCCGCAACATACCCGGGCCACCGTACCGGATATTCGTCCTGCACCAACGCCAGGGAAGCCCCCAGCAACGCGCCTACCCCGAGGATGATCGCGACAGATCCGATAACGCGCCGCCGTCTCTTCGCCCGTTTGGCCGGGATGTCATAGGTCGAAAACAACTCTCGCAATTCCGGGAAGTCGAGGACGTGCAGGATGTCGCGGAACGTATCCGCGGCCAACTCCCGATCTCGCCGGGTGACCAGCAAATCGTCGTTAAACTTTTGCGGCGGCCTGTTCAACGGATTTGCCGGTCTCGTTTGTCGAACGTGTGATTTGGAAATTCGGATGCTGGCCTTTAGCTTAACTCCAGACGCCAGCGATCGAATAACGTGTTGCCGCAGCGCACAATGATTCGACGGGCTGCACCCGGCAAGGCGGAGGGCGGGATCCCGGGGCCGGCAACGGCGTTATGCGGCGTGGGATGCCGTCAATGCCAATCGTCTGGCCTCGGAGAATCGCCTTGAGCGGGCTCGTACGACGTTGGCACGCGCACGCGACGTGTTAGTGAAGCGGTTCGGCGCGCAGCGATTCTATGTTGTTCGGCTGGACCAGTTCGCGGTCAGCCTACCTGGTGACAGCAACCTGTCGCCTTTCGCGACGCGGCAGTCGCCGACTGAACAAGAGCAGCATAGGAACGACAGCACAGGCGAAAAGTGCCAGCGTGTCGGGCTCCGGAACAGCGGTCGACCCCGACACACTCCAGCCCGTGGTCGCGGGTAGTCCCGAGAATTCAGTATTCGCAGCGTCCAAATACCCCACAAGACTGCCGCCGTTGAACAGCAGGCTGATATTCGTGTCGCTGCAGGGTGCGGAGTAGTTCCGTCCACCCCAGGTCAGCATTGCTGTGTTGGAAGATCCGCAAGCGCTGTAGTTGAATTCGATCTCGGTGAACCCGCCAATAGAAACCGCGTTTGCAGATGCATCACCGCTCGATAGATCGTAGACCATGACCTGCGCTAGCGGAGTGGAAGGGAACGGAGTTTTCTCCCAAAGGTACATGTTGGCATTGGAGTAGGCATTATCAGGAGGGCCCTGAAGGTCGCCGGCGGCCTGGTCGAAGCCGCTGGTCGAGTTGCATTCTGCCGTGAGAGGAATTCCAACGTTCGGGTTGAGATCCGCCCCGAGACTGTCGATCGTCACCTGGGTCAAGCCTGAGCCGCTCCCGTTCAGATTGCAGACCGCGGCGGAAGATCCATAGTCAACACGGATTCCTCGTGCGTGACCTTGCGGAGCCACTGCCGTGGCTAACAGGCCGACCAAACATACAAATACGACGCGAAATTTCATCGCTCTTCCCTTATGATTTTTGGCTTTCTTGAGGCCAACTATTACCAATCCACTGGCTCAAAGAATGCTCCAGCCCGCATCCGTTTCGCAAGGTCCCTCAATGGCCTGACTGAGCCCTGAGCAGCGCGCGCGATATGCGCCCTAAAATCAGCGAGTTGCGCGTTCGTACCGCTCCGCGCGCAGCCCTTAGGAAGACCCTTGTCGGATTCAGTGTCTGGCGAATCTGGATATGGGTTTTGACAATAGTCACGTGGATGACTGTGTGCGCCAGCTGCATCATCAGCGTGGCCTAACCCGGCTGCCGCTCGGCCCTTGTCGGGAACTGAGCGCAGGCGTTACCACTAAGTTTTTGCGGGTTGGGGGTGGCTCTTAATCCGCTCTACTCGACGTTCGACGAGCTGAGGATAAAGACCCGTCGGGCCAAATCTCTGGCGGAGTACGGCACCCGCCGCTACGAGAGTGCGGAGCGCGCCGTCCGTATCCCCTCTTGCGGCGAGCAGTTCCGCGTTGACTGAATCCCAGACGGCATAGCGCCAGGCGTTCGTGGCGTCGTTCTTGTGGGCTTCCTCGAGCGATGCCTTGGATCTGGTCAGGAATGTTGCGGCACGTTGCAGGTCTCCGGCGTGCACAGCGAGGTCGGCTTCGTTGAGCAGCACTTGGTCGAGGAACGGACCGCCGGGTAGCTCAGCGATTTCTTTGGCCTGCTGGAACTTGGCGCTGGCATCCTCCCACCGCTCGCGATAGGCATCGATCATTCCGAGACTGTTGAGAGTCGAGGCAAAATCCGTATCCGTGGAGCTCAGGCGTTTGTCCCTCACGAGGCTCTTGTCGATATTGAGGGCTCTCGTAAGCAGGGGCTCCGCCTGGTCGATGTGTCCGACCATGAGCTCGGCGCGTCCCATGTTATTGAGGAGCGTAGCGACTTCGGGGTGTTCGCCATCGCGGTCCGGGTGCTCCGGGTCGCGGTAAATCTCCTCATAGACAGGCAGCGCCTGCGCGTACGTTGCGGCCGCCTGTCCATACCGACCGGCCTCGTACTGGATCGAGCCCAGATCATTCAGCGCGCGTGCCGTGCGCACATCGTGCAGACCGAAGGTGTTTTGGAGAGCGCGTTGGGCGTCCGCCATGCTGGCCTCCGCTTCAGTGAATCTATCTTCACCGTAATACACCTTGCCGAGTGAGGTGAGCGTGTTGGCAAGGATCGGAGCCCCGTCCTTGCCGCGCTTACGATCGGCCTCGAGCGCCTCGCGACACAGGCTCTCCGCCTGCTTCGGATCACGATCTGCAAGAAAATCAGCCAGTCCGGTGAGCGCCTCGGAGCGTCCCGGACTTGAGGGCGGCAGCTTGCTGCGTGCCAGCGCGACCGCCTTCAACAGCAGCTGCTTGGCGATATCTTCGCTCTTGAGTCTGGCAGCGGCGTCATCGGCCTCGTTGTTGAGGATTGCAGACGCGTAGGCGGTCATGGTGTGAACGCGCGACTCCACCGGCACGCTGGTTGCTGCCTGGTCCGCCATGGCCTCTGACAGGAGTTTCTCGGCCTCCGGATAGACGCCCAAACCGGCGTAGCTCTGACCCATCGCAGTCCGCAGTTCAGAGCGTGTTCGCGGCTCGTTGTCGAGACCATGGTTGATATCCCTCGTCGCTTGATCGAGCAGAGCTTTGGCGGTGACCGTTGCGCCCTGATTATGCTCGGGGTCTCCTTGTTGGAAGATCGAGACCAGGAACCTCACGGTGCGGCTTGCGGTGTTGGATTCACTGCGTGCCACTCTTGCCTCGAGATACGCCCACGCCGCGAGGATGCCCATCCCAAGGGCTACGGCGGACACCATTCGTATCGCGAGCTGGCGCCGCGCGTGTTCGCGCTCGCTTGAAAACTCGATGTAGGCAACCAGCGGTGCCGGGAGCTCTTCGCGGTGCTCCCGTAACAAGTACCTGCCATCGTTCAGATCGAGGTCGGTGAGCAACCCGCGTTCGCGGCCGAAGCGCTCGCGAATAACAGCGAACAGAGAGCTTCGAGCCGCGCCACCACCCGAACCAGACCCGTCGGACGCCGTCTTCAGCTTCTGCCAGCGTGCATAGCGCTCCTCGAGCGTGCGCCGGATCCTCAGAGCGGCGGAGCTCTTCTCGAGCTCGTCGCGGGCGGCTTGCCACTCGGTCAGCAGTGCTTCATGGGCCAGGCGGACCGTCGCAGTTCCGCTGGAATCATCAGCAACGAGCAATCGCGCGGCGGGATCGAGTAGCGCGTCTATCAGGCGGCGCTTCGGCGTACCCTCTGGAAAGTCTGCTAACGGCGCTGACCGCGCCACCCGGCGCTCGATTCCCGTGCCGGTGACGCTTACCTGTACGAGTGCGAACAGCACCTGCCGCAACGCGTCGCGGACCTCGGGCGGCTGTGCATCGACGACTGCCCTCGCCCGGGTGGCGATGGCTCCTTTAAGACCCCCGAGCTCCGTGTAACTCGCATAAGTGAGCGTGCTCTGTCCGAGGCCTTGCGCATCCTTCTTGTAGAGTTGATCAAGAACGTAAGAAAGCAGCGGAAGCGCGCCCGGCTCCGCTGCGGCGTCTTGGGCAATCAAATCGTTCAACGGAATCCCGGTGTTGGCGTCTGTCTCGAAGCGCAGCGCGGCGGCTTCGGCCGGACCCCGGATCATGTGGCTGATCTCAGCCGGCAGCGGCGGAGACAGGTCGAGGCGCCCGTGGCCATCTGCAAGCTGCAGCAGCTCGGGTGTTTCCGCGGCGCGATGCCAAAAGTCGGCGCGCATCGTGGCGATCACCCACACGCGGTTCGAGCGAACGAGCCCCGCGAGCAGCTGAACGAAGCGTGATCGCTCCTCGGGAGATATGCGTTGCCCGGTGAACAGTTCCTCCATCTGATCGATGACCAATATCAGGTCAGCTTGCTCGTATTCGAGGATGCGTCCCGCGCGCCGGGCGTCTTGCGCCAACCGATCCAGCACCATGACGAATGGCATGTCGGGGTGCGTCGCCGTCTGACGCAGATGCTCTGCCAGGGTCCGGGGCGCGATCTCGCGGAATCCGGCTTCGTCCCGTGCCAGGACGCGCGCCAGCGCGTCGAACAGATCCTCGTCCGGGCGCTTCTCGCTTGGACGGAATACCGCACGGCACAAAAAGGCGCTACCCGAGATGCGCTGCGGCACGACCAGTCGCGGCACAATGCCTGCCTTAACCAGCGAGGACTTCCCCGAACCGCTGGCACCCAGGACGAGGAGAAACGGCTGGTGCGCCTGTGCGCTGGCGACCAGACGCAGCAAAGCCGATCCGATAGCCCCTTCTCGACCGAAAAAGATCGGAGCGTGCTCGGTTTCGTAGGCCTCGAGCCCGCGGAAAGGCGGCTGCGTCCACACCCGGACGGCCGCGGAGCGCACCTCCGGATCGAGTCTCGCGATACGCCGCTTCACACAAGTCCGCAGGTCAGCTTCGAGACGCTGGGCAAAGGCTTCCAGACTCTCGAACTCTGAGTAGGCCCCGATGAATTTCACACCGTCGGAAAAATGCCGCGACCAGAATGTGTCGAGCGCTTCGATCTGCTTGAGGATTTCCTTTCGGCTTTGTGCGTCCCACAGGTCGAGCTCAACCTTGCGGCGACTGCGGTACACGAGCAGATCCGGAAGTCGATCTTTATGACAGAGGGATCCGTCCAGCGCGTCCTCAAATTCCCACTCAGTGCCCGTGACGGGAGTCCGCCCATCACTGCCGTGGAAGCGCTCCGGCATCGGCGTGCCAAGCCGCGATTCAAGTATGATTATTACGGCGTCGAAGTTTCTCGGCGGCTCGATCGCGTCCTGGAAATGACCGGACGCAAGCATCGGCTCGTACTCCCAGAGGTACGGTTCGATCACGAGGAATCGCGCAAACTCCTGCGCCAGCTTCTCGATGATCTGGGCGGCCACTTCACGCGCCGCGACCACGTCTCCGGGCGATGATACGAAGACTCTTATACGCTCTCGGTTCACGATCTAGAGCCCTGTTCCCCTGCTCACCGCTTGACGCGCTGGCCAATGCCTCATATGGCAAATGCACTGCGCACGCCCGCGCGAGCCCACGCGATCACCCGAGTGTATGTGTGCAAGTTACCCGCCGCGCGGGCAGCATCGCCGACCAACGACCCCCCCCTTAATCCGCTCTGATTTCTTGCTGAGCTTACTAAGGGGTACTTCTGGTTTCGGGATACTGTAGCGCGTCGGAGCTTGCGGGTGCCAGACGCTTTAATGGGTTAACAGGCTCCGCTCCGAGTGATCTCCTGAACGTCGGTCTCTTTCCGCGCAATCCCCGCCTGAGCTTCGAGGAGGTCGGACGCTTTGCGTAGGCGCTCCTCGATCGGAACGCCGATTCCAAGAGTCCCGCGGCATCGGCACCTGCGTATACACTGAGCCGATCGCGATCCTTGGTGACGGCGTCCATGAAAATATTTCCGCTCTTGATCGTCTCGATCCTGCTCTGCACGGCTGCGCCCGCCTCCGAAGACCGCTCACTGGCCGCCAGCGCCCACCAAGCCCTCGCCGTGGTCTCAGGCAAGCTGCACGTGCCAGGCCTGCGCCGGCCGGTTCGTGTTCTGCGCGACAAATGGGGTCTCGCACACATCTACGCGCAGAATCAGCACGACCTTTTCTTTGCCCAAGGAGTGGTCGCCGCACAGGATCGGCTGTTCCAGATGGAAGTGTGGAAGCGCGCTGGTCAGGGAAGGCTCAGCGAGATTCTGGGAACGTCCGCTCTGCAGCGCGACATCAACGCGCGCGCCCTGCAGTACCGGGGCGACATGCAGAACGAGTACCAGAGCTACTCGCCCGACACCGAGGCGATACTGACGGCGTTCACGGACGGCATCAACGCTTACATCGCGCTGCTCAAGCGCTCCGGCAGTCCCGGCCTGCCGATCGAGTTTCAGCTGGCGGGATTCTCGCCCGATGCCTGGCACCCGCAGGACTGCCTGAATCGCATGGCGGCCTTCTCCATGACAGGCAACGCCTCCCGTGAGCTTCTAGCAGCTCAGGCGCTGACGGAGCTCGGTGTGGGCAAGGCTGCGAAGTTCTTGAACCCTGATCCGCCCGTCGCTCTGGATCCCGCCCCCGGCGTGGATCTCACCGGGCTCTCACCCGACCTGCTCAAGAATCTCATCGGCAGCGATCATCGCGTCGAGTTCCCCGCACATCCGCGCGAGGGAAGTAACAACTGGACGATCGCCGGCACACTGACCGCGAGCGGCAAGCCGCTGCTTGCCAATGATCCTCACCGGGTACTCGCGCTGCCCTCGCTGCGCTACATGGTTCATCTCGTCGCTCCCGGATGGGATGTGATTGGCGCCGGGGAACCGGCCTTGCCGGGAGTCGCCCTCGGCCACAACGAGCACATCGCCTGGGGGTTCACCATCTTCGACCTCGACCAGCAGGATCTGTACCTCGAGGAGCTCAATCCCGCCGATCCGCTGCAGTACCGGACGGAGAGCGGATGGACGCCGATGCTGATCCGCCGCGACCAGTTCCTGATCAAAGGTGCAGCGACGCAAACCGTCGACCTGAAATTCACGCGCCACGGCGCGGTGCTCTGGGAGGACGGCAAACGGGCGCTCGCGTTGCGGTGGGTCGGAAGCGAGCCGGGGACCGCGGGCTATCTGGCATCCCTCGCCATCGACCGGGCGCAGAACTGGGCTCAGTTCGAGGCGGCGGCACCGCGCTGGAAGGTGCCTCCCGAAAACATCGTCTATGCCGATCGCGCCGGCAACATCGGCGAACACTCCGTGGGCCTCACGCCGATTCGCAGCTGGACCGGCCTTCTGCCGATGCCCGGTACCGGCCGCTACGAGTGGGACGGATTCCTGCCGACCCCAAAGTTGCCGCATTCGTTTAACCCGGCCGCAGGGTTCGTGGCCACGGCAAACCACAGGATGATTCCCGATCATTACCCCTACAAGGTCGGGTTCGATTGGGCGCCGCCTTATCGCTTTGAGCGCATCCGCTCCGTCATTGAAGCCGCTCGCCACGCCCCACACAAACTCACGATCGCCGACATGGAGACGCTGCAGAACGACGTCGTGTCACTGCCGGCGCGCGAG
>Ga0210393_10000729_pt1 | contig 28582 bp, 30 predicted proteins | sample IncBWC27OmetaG_FD_160068 | JGI IMG/M metagenome (GOLD analysis project Ga0210393, IMG submission 160068) | Forest soil microbial communities from Barre Woods Harvard Forest LTER site, Petersham, Massachusetts, United States - Inc-BW-C-27-O ...
GTCGCGGGATTGGCTGCGATCTGGAAGTCCAGCACGCCCAAGGTCGCGGGTGCTGACGTCGAGCCGGCGAAGCTGGAATCTCCCTCGTAGGTTGCGGCAATCGTGTGGTTCCGGGCTAACAGCGCACTTGGGTTGTAGCTGAAGGTGAAAGAACCGCTGCTCAAGGTTCCGGTACCGGCGGCTGTCGAACTGCCATCGACATAGAAGTTTATCGTTCCCGTCGGCGTACCAGTTCCAGTCGTGGGCGCGACTGTGGCTTTTGCAGCTATCGGGCCAGTTCCTTTCACGTTCACGAACGCGGGGGACAGAGTCACGGACGTGGTAGTCGGTCTCTTTACGGCCGAAGCCCAATTGGTGACGAAGACATGAGCGTCGACCGACCCCAGACCGGTCACCTGGTCGTAGTTAGCCGCGGTCTTGTATCCGAACTGCAAGGGTGGGGTTGCCGGACAGTTCGTTGTGCCCACCTGGCACGGAACCGTGTTGCCGCTTGGGTTTGAGGCGCCTCCGTTGTTGTAGTCGCCGGCGGGTACGTCGTGGAACGCTGCAGGCACGCTCTGCGCCAACTGATAAAGAGTAGGGTTAATATTGCCCAAGCCGGCGGGTGACGTGTTCTTCAGTTGTTGGTTGAGCAAGGTTACGATGCCAGCGAAGATCGGCGTGGCGACAGATGTGCCCCCGTAGATGCCAGCGCCCTGAATTCCGCCTGCGCAGCCATTATTTGTGCAAACGATGTAACCGTCGTGGTCGGCGGAGGCGGACATGGCTACGTCCGGCACGTTGCGAGAGTTATTGCTGGGCACGCCAGGGCCGGTTTGCCCGGCTGGTTTTGGGAAATATAGGCTGGTCCCGCCCCCTGTGGCGGCGAGGTGGGGGTCGAATCCAGTTCCTGTCGAATTGTCGTCCCACGCTAGCTCAGGAATGTAGGAGAGCGCGGAGGCGCCGTTGGAGCCGTTTGTAGTGCCCCAGTAACTCCCGCTTCCTTCGTTGAATTCCGTGCCGCCCACTGCTGTCACCTCCGGAACACTGGCGGGAATATTTACCGCGAGGCCCTGGGTCGCAACTGTGTTTCCGGAAGAGTCACATCCAGCCGCACCGCTGTCACCAGACGAGGCAATAAAGGTTATGCCCTCAGAATTGCCCTTTTGTACTAGGCTTTGGAGTGTAAGAGCGTTATTTTGCCCGTTCGCGGACTCACAACCGCCGTAGCTTATGCTGATAACTGGGGCCACGTCATTGTCGATGGCGTACTGAGCCGAGTTGAATACGCCGCCGTCGTTCGGGTCGCATATGACGAAGATAATGGTCGCGTTGCGCGCGACCGCGCCCGACCATTCCAAGTCGATATCCGCCTCGGCCAGATCGCCCGTGATGCCCGGATGGGTGCAACCTGTGGCGAGCATCTGCTGGGGAACGTTCACCGGCAGACCAAACGCAGATCGAAACTCAGCAATGTCCGCCGCATAGATGTCAGTCTGTCCCATAATCGCGATCTTCATGCCCGTACCGTCGATTCCAGCGGTGTAGAGTGGGCCGATGTCGTAGATCGTCGCAATATCGCCCGGAGCCAGGTAATTACCGCCGCCACTGAAATAGTCGGGACTCGTTGTTGTGGCATCCGACTTCTTGACGTTCATAGGCACGAGAGGGAAGTTGTTCAGCCCGCGGAAACCGGCCACAATGCCCTCCAGAGCCTTGGGAATGGATGGGTCTGTGGCGTTGGCAAAGCGTTCTTCACCATCCACGTTGTAGCTATGAAGTTCGGTGTGGAACGCGCGTTCCACTTGGGCGACCGTGCCGCTGAAGGCGACCCAATCATGCCCGCGCGCAACCTGAGCAACGCTGAAACCCTGCGAACGCAGCCAGTGAGTGATTTTCGCCAGGTCGGCATTGCTCAAGCCAAAGCGCTGGCCAAACTGCTCCGGCGTCAGCCACTTGTGATAATTCGGCGACGATGGATCTTGTTGCTCAGCCAGCAACTGTTTGAGGGCGGCCTGCTGGTCCGTTGACGGCTGGATGAGTAAGGTCACGAAAGGCAGTTTCATCGACGCCTGAACCGGACCTTGGTCATATTGTGGCTGGGCCTTCGGACTGAGAGTGCCCTTTAGGACTACGGTCTGGCTAGCATCAATTGTGCCGACGATTCGATCTGGCTGTGCCGCCCACGTAGAAGCGCACGTGGCGAACAAGAGGAAGCACAAGGCGACGAAAAAGAACAAAGAGCGGTGAGCCACGGCGCTGCGGTTCGACATTGCAGATGGCATTATCTCCTCCAACACTCAACTCGGTTACACAGGGATGTGCCTACCACCTGGGGAAGGGTAAAACGGATGGGCCGATTATCGTGGAAGGCAAGTGGGCCGTCAACGTAATTATCCAGGTACTAAAGACTCAACCGGAAAAGGAAATCCCTTGGCACCCTTTCCCGATTCTGAATTAGAAAACGCCTCCGCATACCTACGTGATCTGGGTGGGCTCTCTCCCGACCCATAGATTGGGGCCATGGGGCTGCCCGGGAAATTTTCTCTTCTGCTTGCAATGCTCTTCCTCTGCGGTGCAAGCGCCGCTCAAGATTTGCCGGAGGACTCATCCCCACACGCCTTTTGGGACCGAGCCAACACGATCCTTTTTGCCAGTCACGCCACACTGGAAGCAGTGGACTTTCGGATAACGCACCTTAACTTGAGCGACGGGGGAAGGGAACTAGATCCCATGGCAAAGGCGTTGTGCGAGAGCGGAACCGCAGGCCAGTTGGTTTTCTTCGGAGGCAGGATGGCCGCGGTGGTTGCGATCAGTTATTTGCTGCACAAAACCGGACATCACAAACTGGAGCGCGCTTTTCCGGTCTATGCCAGTGGCGATTCCGCATACGGAGTAGCGTACAGCTTCGCCCATCGCTAGGGGCGCCGAATCGAAACCGAACCGAGACAAGGGTGCACAATCATCTCGCTCGCGCCAGTACGAGAGTGACATCATCGGGTTGCTCGTTGGGGCCAATCCAATCGTCAACGGCGGCGGTCACGATCTCGCTGATGCGGGTAAGCGGCAAGTCGCGATTCTCACGCAGCAAGTCGATCAGCCGGGCTTCGCCAAACTCCCCAAAATCATTTTCCGGCTCGGTCACACCGTCGGTGTAGCCGACAAAAATCTCACCCCGGCAGAGCTCGACCGAAGCCTCGTTGTAGCTTCTCTGATCAAACAGGCCGACCACGGTTCCGCCGCATTCCAGGCGGCGAATGGAACCGTCCTCACTCATGATGAAGGGCGGCAGGTGGCCTCCGTTGCTATAAGTGAGCTTGCGCTCCACCCCGTTGTAGATCCCCAGAAATAATGTCGCATATTTTTCCGGAGGCGTGCTCTCGTAGAGCTGATGATTCAGCAGGGAGAGCAAAGCGCCAGGAGACATGTCGACGCCCCGGAATCCCGAAGCGAGCATGACTTCGGGCCTAACTGCTGCGCCCACGGCTGCGGGCTCGCGCAAAACCGGAACGTCTTGCAAGCTGAGGGCGCGCACGGCGGCGTGAATGGTTGCCATCAGGAGCGCGGCGGAGATTCCTTTGCCGCTAACATCGCCCACGGCCAGAATCAGGCGATCCGAATCCAGCGTCAAAAAATCATAGTAGTCGCCGCTGACTGTCCGTGCGGGACGGAAAAATCCGTGCACTTCGAGCGTCGCGAGTTGAACGCTCTCCTGAGGAAACAACTGCGCCTGGACCTCCTGAGCGATCACGAGTTCGTTCTCCAGGCGCTGCTTGTCTTTCTGCTCTTCGATCAGCTTCTCCAGCGAAGCGGTCATGGAGTTGAACGAGTTCGCCAGAGTCGCGACTTGATCGTTGGACTTCACCGGAATACGGTGGCTGAAGTCGCCGCGGTTGACGTGCTGAGTGCCTTCGTAGAGTTGCGCCACCGCGCCGGTCACCGTGCGCGTGAGCTGAGTGCCAATCCATATTGCAAGCAGTTCGATGATTGCGAAAAAAATGACTGCGAACAGCAGGAAAAATTCAACCGTCGGCGCAAAATCTCCCTGAGCAGAAAACAGACGCTCATAGAGCTTCGAAATGCGAGTCTGCACGGTGATGCCGATGGGATTGGCCGTCTCCCCGTCATCCCAATCCATTACGGAGACCGAAGTGACGAACAGCACGCCTCGATCCAGCGCGCGAGTCGGTGGGGGAATGGTGCCGGAATTGAATGTCAGTTTCGCCTTGCTGGTATCGAGCACGACCTTCTTGTTGTCTCCGGCGAGGACTTGCGTGCCCCGGGCTGGCCCTGGTTCACTTCTGTCTACCTTGTGGAGAGTCAGCCCTTCATACAAAGTGATTTCGCCTAAGTTCGCGGCGAGAGTCTGCAGCAACTGGTCAACTGGTTCGCTGGATATAACGGTAAGATTTCCTTCTTTCAACGGCACAGTTTCGAGCACGCGCAGGAAAAGTTTGTCATGGTCGCGCACCACGCCGCGGAAAGGAGTTTTCAGATACGACGGAGATATGGGCGCCTCGACCTCCGTTGGAGAACTGTTGAGAACTATTTTCTGGTTCAACCAGACACAGATTTGGCGATTGGCCCAGTGCTTGTCCGTCTGGTGCAGGGTTTCCAGCGAAGCCACCCAAGCGGCTGGCTCGCGTTGTATCTGGGAAGAAAGGTGCCGAGCAATCGTGGAGTTCGCGGCGGACAAACTGCTCAACTCGGAGTTTAACCCCGTCGTAACAATAAAGGTGGCGAACTGCCCGGCAAATAAATAGAACGATCCGAGCGCGAGCGCAACCAGCAATACAAGCGGGATGAAGCCGATGAACACATAAGTGACGATGAGGCGGTTACGCAGCCGCCATAGGGCCTTGGCCCTGATCCAGCGAAATGCCAGGATTGAGAAAAGAACGATGACGAGGAAGCTCAGGAAGCTCACCCACCCGCCAAGACTGTCGCCGTAAGCGAGATGAAAAAACCCGAACACCCTCTGCAGCAGGAATAGAAGCAGGTCCAGACCTAGCAGGTACCAGGCGATCAGCGCCACTCTGCTGGAGGGCAGCATTCCTGCCTCGCGAAGCCGCAGACGGAGGTAGCGATAAGGCAAGGCCATGGTGTAGAACCGAATTATAGAAGAGAAGGCGGGATCAGGCTGCAGACGTCGGGCTTCAGGGTGCGACCATTTGAAGCCTGAAGCCGGAAGCCTGCCTGTTCAAATTTCTGGATAGAAATCGAAGAACGCTTCCAGGCTGGTCTTTAGCTGTTTTTCAATCTCATCCTTGCTGCCTTCGAGCACGTGCATGGTCACGTGGGCTTCGCGTCCGTTCTTGAGCTTGAGGGTTGCGTCCCCAACTTCAGCGACTTCCTCAGAGGGCAGCAGCCGCAATCCATATACCAGAGTTAAGTTTGCCATGCAGCGATTCTACCGCGTTGGGAATCCTGAAGCCTGGAGCCCGCAGCCTAATGCGTGAAGCCCTGTTCGTCTTCTCGGACCCTTCGATTTAAGATTCTCACGATCTTCATTTAGAATGCCGTCGTGCTCCGAAACATCTTTGTAATTTTGTTTAGCGTCGGCTTAGCGCTGCTGGCCAGCGCCCAACAATCCGCCCCGCCACCGGTCAAGCTGAACATGCTGAATGTCTGCTCGCCTTCGCCAGAGGAACAGCAGGAGATCGCTTCCGCATTGGCGAAGATTCCCAAGCAGCCGCTTTTCAGTCCTGATTTTGAGGTTGATCGCGGGCGCTCGACACTCGATCAGAGTCCCGATTTTCTGAAGGCAGGAGCGAGCGCCCAATTCTCGGCTGACTCTGGAACCGCCGATTGGGTGCGCATTCGCCGCGAGTTCTCCGTGCAGGCTCTCTTTTCAACGGTCCAGTACTCGTTCAGTCGCGACCCGAAAAACATGGTCGAGACTCTGATCTTCCACGTGCGCGATCCCAAGGACTTGATGCAGGTGGCCATTGAAGACAACGCATCCGCTGTGACCACGGCCGCGAATATGCTTTCCACCAGTACTCCCGCCAGTCGCATCAAGCTGGAGCGCTTCGGTAAATCGTCGGTGGTATTGGGTCGCTGTACTGGAACGGAGGGAAGTCCTGCGCCGGATCAAAGCGCCTACGAGCCGCTCTTTCGGAGCGCGACAGCAATCGTGACCAACTATCGTAACCTTCTGGCAGCGCTGACCACAGTACCGGCAGAGTTGGTGCGGGTCAGCAGTCTGGAAGCAGCCAAGGCAAAGCCTGCCGCAAAAGGTGCGACGAAGAAGACCGTGCCAGATAAGTCCACGCCGCAAAATGAATGACCAAATCCGCGTGCTGAACCCAAATCTGAAATCCGTAATCTAACTAGTTACTTTATGGACAACATCCGCAACGTCGTCATCATTGGCTCCGGCTGCGCCGGGCACACTGCAGCGCTCTACACCGCGCGAGCGAACCTGAAACCGCTGGTGCTCGAAGGCCACGAACCGGGCGGCCAGCTCTCGCTAACCACGCTGGTCGAGAACTTTCCCGGCTTCCCCGAAGGCATTCAGGGGCCGGAACTGATCGAGAACATGCGCAAGCAAGCGTCACGCTTCGGCGCAGAGTATAAGCATGGTCACGTAACCAGCGTTGATCTCAGCGGGAATCCCTTCAAGCTCCAGGTCAGCCACGAAGTGATTCACACTCGCACGCTTATCGTCGCGAGTGGAGCGTCGGCGCGCTGGCTGGGATTGCCTCACGAGCAGCAGTTAATCGGGCACGGCGTTTCTTCCTGTGCCACGTGCGACGGCTTCTTCTTCTCAGGCAAGGAAATTACGGTGATCGGAGGTGGCGATTCCGCCATGGAAGAAGCGATTTTTCTGTCTCGCTTCGCAACAAAAGTCACGGTCATTCATAGGCGGGAACATTTCCGCGCGTCGAAGATCATGCTGGAGCGAGCCCAGAAAAACGAGAAAATCGCGTTCCTGCTGGATACGGTTGTTGAAGACGTAAACGACATTCACAAGAAAGAGGTCACCAGCCTGACGTTGCGGAATCTCAAGACTGGTAAGGTCTGGGATTTCCCCACCAGTGCGATGTTCCTGGGCATTGGCCATATCCCCAATACCAAGATATTTGATGGGCAGCTCGAGATGGATCAGGACGGCTACCTGAAAACGAAGGATTACGTCTTCACCCGTGTGCGCGGAGTCTATGCCTGCGGCGATGTACAAGACCGCCGCTATCGTCAGGCGATCACGGCCGCTGGCTCGGGATGCATGGCAGCGCTCGAAGTCGAGAAGTTTCTGGAAGAATAAATTGGGCACGGGCGTTCTCGCCTGTGCGGGCGCAGCTTGAAATTCATCGTGGAGGCTATGCATGCCAGACGAACAAACAACCTGTCCGCACGTAAAAGAGATTCGTCAGGTCAAACCCAGTGGCAAAGGCTGCAAGGAGTGCCTCGAGATGGGCGATACGTGGGTCCACCTGAGGGAATGTCTCATCTGCGGTCACGTCGGCTGTTGCGACTCATCCAAGAACAAGCACGCCACCAAGCACTTTCACCATACTAAACACCCGATCATGCAGTCGTTCGAGCCGGGAGAGAACTGGCGCTGGTGCTACGTGGATGAAGTCTTTTTGAGCTAGCAAGGAGTTAGCCACCACGCAAACTGAGGGGCGTACAATCCAGACTGCTTATGGGACTTTTCCCTTCCGACTTGCCGGTTGTTTTGTGTGCGATTTGCAGCAATCCCATAACCTTTGTTGAGCAGGCCACTGCTGTAACTGATAAGAACGGCAGACGAGTTCATTGGGACTGTTGGCTCAAAACAGACAAGGTTTCGCAAAAGCCGGAGAAATCTTGAGCCCGACGCACTCCCTGATCGCCGTCACATCCCAGCTCACCCCCACTTGTGATACAAATTCCTGTGATCTTCATGCACGTGCAAGGTAGTCATAACTCCATCTTCTCTACCTGCGCAGGCGTACGGTGCTAAGGGCGCTCTTCATATCTTTGTCGGAGAGCCACTGGCTGCGCACCGTCGCCGAGCGTTCCTCCATCGGACAAAAAATCTCCAGCCGTTTTGTAGCGGGTACTCAGGTCGAGGACGTGCTTCGCGCCACGCGCGCTATCAACGAGTCCGGCCCGACCGTCTCGATAGACAATCTTGGCGAAAACGTCAGCAACGTCGACGAAGCCCGAGCCAGCACTCAGCTCTATCACCAATTGCTCGACGACATCGCCGAACAAAAACTAAACGCCAACGTCAGTTTGAAGCTTACTCACATGGGCCTCGACGTGGACGAGAAACTGGCGCGTGATCTGGTGACCGGACTCGTGGCGAAGGCCGCGGCCATGAGCCCGCGCAACTTTGTTCGCGTCGACATGGAAGGCTCGCCCTACACCCAGCGCACGCTTGACTTCGTCCATGAACTGCACCGTGCGCCCGGCAATCAGGGATGCGTGGGCGCGGTTATTCAGTCTTACATGCGGCGCTCGGAGAGCGACGTCGAGAAATTGCTGGCGGAAGGAATTCGCATTCGTCTGTGTAAAGGCGCCTACAAAGAACCAGCGGAGATCGCTTTTCAACCAAAGTCAGAAGTTGACGCCAACTATGTCAAGCTGATGAAGATTCTGATGAAGAGCAAGGTCTATCACGGGCTGGCCACGCACGACGAAAACATCATCAATCAGGCAAAGGCCTTTGCCATCAAAGAAAGAATTTCCCGCGACGCATTTGAATTTCAGATGCTTCACGGCATTCGCCGTGATCTGCAACAGAGCCTGGTGCGCGACGGCTGGCGAATGCGCGTCTACATCCCGTTCGGAACCGAATGGTACCCCTACCTGATGCGGCGGCTCGCCGAGCGCCCAGCGAACGTTCTGTTCATCGCAAAAAACCTGTTTCGGCGATAACCCAACGGACCTCCCTCATTCCGCCACTATCTTCGTTTGTCATTCCGAGAAGCGAAGCGACGAGGAATCTGTTTTTCGCCGACCACGCGAAGAATCCAGAGCCTTCGCCTTCCTCGGGAGGACAAACTAGGAGTTCTCGCGATATTCCCGTCGCATTCTGCTAGCATAAATACATGGGTAGCCGTGGCCAGACAGCGATTGCGGAAGCATTCGCCGCCCTAGTTGGCCCCCAGGTTGGGGATGAGGATATCGATCTCGTTCGCGCCGCCTTGACCATCGCCCTGACCGAATATCCCGATCTCGATATCGAAGCCTACGTTGCCCGGGTCGATGAACTCGCGCACATGGCGGAAGCTCGTATCTCCGAGGTTGGCGACGCAGCCCAGACCATCGCCGCCCTGAATCGCACCCTTTTCGATGAAGCCGGGTTGCGCGGCAATCGCGAGGAATACTACGATCCGCGCAATTCCTTTCTGAACGCTGTGCTTGACCGCGGACTTGGCATTCCCATCACCCTCGCCCTTATCTATATGGAAGTTGGCCGCCGTCTCGGCTTCCCTCTGTTTGGCGTAGGCATGCCCGGACACTTCCTGCTCAAGCACTATGACATTGACGGCCGTGAGACGTTAGTCGATTGCTTTAGCGGTGGCGATATCCTCAGCCCCCAGGATTGCCAGCGCCGCCTCGACGAAATCTATTCCGGCCAGATGACTCTGCGTCCTGAATTCCTTTTTGCCGTCAGCCGGCGTCAGATATTGACCCGTATCTTGAACAATCTCAAGACAATTCACCTGTCCACGCGCAATTTCCGCAAAGCGCTGCCCCTGGTCGATCTGGTGCTCGTGATCTACCCCCGCTCTCCCGAGGACGTTAAGCAACGTGCTCTCTTGCGCTACAGTCTCGATCAAACGTCGGGCGCAGCCGAAGATTTAGAGCAGTATCTGAAGATGTCGCCGGATGCTTCCGACGCCGACGAAATCCGCCAGACTGCTCTTTCCATCCGTAGAATGCTTGCCTTAATGAACTAGTTCGTCCATGTCCGGGCGGAGACTCGTCCAAATTCCACAGGATGTGCGCAGATCCCGGGGGTGACGAACGAACTGCAAAATCTTTCATCTTGACAGGCGCTCGCCGCTGACCCACAATGTCCCGACATTTTTTTGAGCATCCGAGCAGTTAGTTGCGGAAGTCCGCTCTCCCCTTTTGCCATCCCCCTGGCAAGGCCTTCCACATTCTCGGATGTTTGATGGTCAAAATTTTCGAGTGTTTGCTAACAAAATTCAGGAGGATTTATGCGCGTGAAAGCGCTTGTGTTATTTGTGGTGACTTTGGCCTTGGCAGCTTCTGCCTGGGCCGCCGGTACTGAGACTTTGCTCTACAGCTTTTGTGCTCAGAGCAGTTGTACGGACGGCAATCAACCCTACGGCTCCGTCGTTGCCGACGCCAAAGGTAATCTTTATGGCACGACCTACTATGGCGGTACCAACAACGATGGCACGGTCTACGAGTTGACGAATTCCGGTGGCACGTGGACAGAAACGGTACTCTACAGCTTTCTCGGCGCCAGCAGCGACGATGGTGCGAACCCCTTTACCGGTCTGGTCTTCGATACGGCCGGAAACCTTTACGGCGTGACCCAGAACGGTGGCGCAAGCAGCCAGGGTACGGTGTTTAAGCTGACCAAATCGGGTAGCACATGGAAGGAGAGTGTCCTTCATACCTTCGACAACATTAGCGGTGACGACGGGAGCTACCCATACGCCAGGTTGGTCTTTGACGCGGCCGGCAACCTGTACGGTAATACCCAACAAGGCGGTAAGTTCGGCGGCGGTATAATTTTCGAGTTAAAAAAGTCAGGAAGCAGCTTCACCTACCACCTGATCCACAGCTTCGCCACAAGTGCCAGCACCTCGTACCAACCTTACGGCGGAATGGTTATTGACAAGAACGGTTATCTTTACGGCACCACGTACTATGGTGGTGTTATTTGGAATGCTGGCTCAGTTTACCAAATGCGCCAAGTCAGCGGTGTGTGGATCTTTTCGGTAATTTACAATTTCCTCGGAGATTCACTCGGACAATACTCCTATGGCGACTTGGCCGCGGATTCAGCCGGCAACCTCTATGGCACGACCTATTCGGGTGGCAGCTTTAACCTCGGAGAGGTTTTCAAGCTGACGCTAGGCAAGAACAACGCTTGGACGGAATCGGTCATCCACAGCTTCCAGGGTTACGCCAAGAAGGACGGCTCCAACCCGTATTACGCAGGAGTCACCGTGGATGCAGACGGAAATGTCTACGGCAGCACCTATCAAGGTGGGTCAAGTACAGCCAACAATCTGAATTATGGCACTGTGTACAAGCTGACGGCCGGCACCTACAAGGAAAGTGTGCTCTGGAGTTTCGGTACCAGTGGCGACGGATACTATCCGCTCCACGAGCCGATTGTCGTCGACGGAAAGCTCTACGGTACGACCTATGTCGGGGGAGCTCATGGAGGGGGCACCGTATATGAGGTAGTACCGTAGTCAGGGTTTTTAGGGACGCTACTCTGGATCCGCTCTACCTTCCCGCCGCCGGGCCTCATGGCTCGGCGGCGATTTTCTTTCTGGATCATGTGCCTGCAGATGAACCGACCCGGCGGATGATATTGGATTGTGAGAGGGTCGCGGCGTTGGCTGGATAAGCGCTGCACTTCGGCAGGCTCTCGAAGGCCCTACTCTTCTGGCGGTTCGCTTGGTTCCGCTGGCGCCAGCGGCAACTTGGACGCGCCATTCAGCACGTTGCGTTCCTGGGGCGAGAATTGTCTCTTGTAAGCTTCGGAGTCAATCTCGCGCTGCCGCGCCTCTGGCGGCATCGCCCGCAAGGCCTGAACGGCGTTCCGCACTGCTTGGCGGCGTTCTGGAGGAAGTTGCTGCATCTGATCGTGGATTTGCCGGGCTTGCTGTTTCTGCTCCGGAGTCAGGTGCTCCCAGGTTTCCATCCGGTTCAACATTTGTTGTTGTTTTTCCGGGGGCACGCTGTTGAAGCGCTGCAATTGGTTGCGCAGTTGTTGCTGCCGTTGCGGGGGAAGATTGCGGAATTGCGGATCGTTTTCCAGCGCTTTTCGCTGTTGCTCCGGGGGAAGGTTCCGGTGCTGGCGTAGCCATTCTCCTGCGTGATGTTGCTGTTGTTGCTTCTTCTGCGGGTGCTCCTCAGGATGTTTCTGCGCCATCGACGGACACGCGCTCACAAGCGCCAACACCAGGGTGGCGATTCTCACCCGTGCCGTCATGGACTTCACCCGCACTCGTATCCCCCCGGTGTCTTTTCTCAACTCCCTGTTCAATTCGTGTAATGCGATCTTGGCCGCGCTTCGTGGACATCACTAGGGATTGGCATCCACATCTTTCTGCACTTGCAGATCATCGAGCAGCTCGAAATCGGAATACAGTTCGTTATTCTTGTCCAGCGCCTGCAAATCCCCCACAGCCGTTCCCGGTTCCGCCACCATCAGGGCTCTGGTTGCCTCGGGCGTAGAATTTCGCCCAGCATCGGTGCGGAACAAAGTGATACTCATCACCATAAGCACGGCCAGCGAAACCGCCAGCGCCGGCTTGCGAATCCATTGCCACCAACCCTCTGGCTGCCGTGCCACTTCTTCGCGCAGACGAGCGCGAAGCCGCACGTCGAAGTAGGGCGACGGCTCCGGCACTTGCCACTCATCCAGCAGCGCCATGGTCTGGCGGAACTCGTTCAGCTTGCCCGCACAGCCAGTGCAGCTCTCGAGATGTTCATTTACTTCGGGTGTGAACGCGTCCAGGCCGGCGGCCAGTTCCGGCATCAGTTCGCAAACTTCATTGCATTTCATGACTACATCCTTCATACAAACTCTTTCAGTTGCACGCGCAAGGTTTCATAAGCGCGGAACAACAGCGACTTAATGGCGGACTCACTCAGCTTCAAAACTTCTGCGATCTGGCGATAGTCCATCTGCTGATACTTGTGCATGACTACCGCGATCCGTTGCCGCTCGGGCAATTCCTGTACGCGCTGACGAATGGCAGCCAGGCGCTCGCGCCGGACAATCGCTTCTTCCGCGCTGAGCGAGTCATCGGGCACGTCCATGGTCATCCCGCTTTCCTGGTCCGGTTCGTCCAGGCTGACGGTATTTTCCGGGCGCTCGTGGCGAGTATCGCGCGCATGGTTTACGGCCAGATTGCTCGCGATCCGATACAACCACGTCGTAAACTTAGCGCTCGCTTCGTAAGTCTCCCGCGAACGATACACCCGCAAGAACACTTCCTGCGCCAGATCCTCGGCCACCGCGGTGTTGTGCGCCATGCGATACATAAAGCTCAGCATGGGCCGGCGATACTTCTGCACCAGATACTCGAAAGCCGACTCGTCGCCAGCCTTCACCCGGAGCATGATCTGGGCATCGCTCAATCCCTCGCTGGGTGGCTCACCCGCAATCTTCGCCCCAGAATGAGGGACGCCTGCCATCGACAGGAACCCGCGGTTCATGGCTACACTGCTCACATTGGAGTGAACCCCTCGGGGCTCTGAAAGTTGCGCGTCCTCGGGATCGGCCGAAGGCTTGGAAGTCCCTTGGGCAGATGGAACTTGGGGCACTTTCTCGAGGCTGAATCGGTTTGGCATCCGGCGATGGCAGAAACTCTCCGGAGGACATCTTGGGCGCCTGCATCCGGAGCTACAGAATTCTAGGCTATCATGGACGAAGGTCCACGAAAAACTGTTTCTTTGCTACAATATAGCGGCTGATTCAGGCAGGGCGCTTAACTCAGCGGTAGAGTGCCATCTTCACACGGTGGAAGTCATAGGTTCGAATCCTATAGCGCCCACCAGTAACCAACTGGTGTTACAGAAGTTATCCCCTCCCGCGGGACCGCGTCCTCGTTTATTAGTTCGGCTCGAGAAAGGCGCTTTTGGGCAAGTCCGGGCTAGCTCATTAAGGCTGGCCCCGCCGCAACTTTCGGCGGGCGGAAGGTTTTATATCAAGTGATCAAATTGAAATCTTGTGAGCAGCGCTTTGACTTTCGGCTCGCTTGAGCTGAGGTTTAACCGCGGAGGCAAGAAGGCCGAAGATGAGAACGGGATTGAAGGCTAACTCTGGGTTTCCGGTAAAAGCTTTTTTAGCGGGTGTCGTGCTGATCTTGGTGGCATCGATTTTGTGTGCGCAGGATTCTGGCATCAGTGCCGGCGGAAGGTGGATGGAATACGATTCCCAGGATCAGATGACCTTGGTCAAGACGGCCAGGTTTGAGCTTGACGCCGACAATTCGTTGCCAGGCAGCGAGGCTAGTCCCAAAGTCATTCTCTTCTGCACAGGTGGCAAACTCAATCTGGCCGACTTTCGTCCCAATGCCGTGATTGCGCCGCCCAACCGTCCCGGTTTTTGGGGGCAGCCGCAGATGGAGGTCACCGTCCGCGTAGATAATTCGCACAGCAATCACGGATGGAATTGGGTGAACGGCCACTTCCTTTCGATGGACAAAGGAACGGTGCGTGAGATGCTCGGCGCGCAAGTATTCAAAGTCGAAGTTGGGACCCCGCGCGGTCCGGAGATTGCGAGCTTTTCTCCAGCAGGCCTCGATTTGGGTCGGATGAAGAAAGCCTGTGATCTGACTCCGAAGAAACCGTAAACGCTTTACTGAGGTAGTGTGGGCGCGTGCTTCTCCGCCCGCGCGGCCGGAACCGTTGTTCCAGAAAGCGTGGCCCACCCTCGCCGGGAGAGATCCCAAAAAATCAGGTAGCCGGCAACTGCGGCAAGCGATAGCAGAAAGATTCCCCAGAACCATTGCTGGAAGACAAGTTTTCCGATGCCGAAAAGGCATCCGTAAACCAGAATCACTCCCATCACCCAGTTGAAGGTGTTGCCCGCCAGGTCCCGCACTTCCGGCATCTCGGGCACCAGCCGCGCGATATGTTTCCAGCCATACACCGTCGGATGCACCCGCTTGTAGAACCCTACCAGCGTCTGCTGCGACTCGGGCTTGGTGACAAAGGTCGCGATCAACCAGGCGATGGTGGTGATGAGTCCCGTGATCAGCGCAGTCTTGGCGTATACCAACGCATTGTTGCCGGTGAGGGAAATGCGGCTCAGAGCGATGGTGACCGCTGCTGCGACCGCCATCGCCGAAATCTCGCTCCAGGCATTAATCCGCCACCAGTACCAGCGCAGAATGTAGACCGCCCCCGTGCCAAAGCCGATATTCAACACCAGCTGCCAGCCCTGATTGATGGAGGTCAACTGCATCGCCGTATAACCGCTGCCTAGCACCAGCAGCACAGTAAAAATCTTGCTGATCATCACATAATGTTTCTCATCAGCCGCGCGCACGAAAAAGCGTTTGTAAAGATCATTCACAAGATACGAACTGCCCCAGTTCAATTGGGTTCCGATGGTGGACATGAAAGCCGCCAGGAACGCCGCCACCATCAGCCCGCGTAAAGCAGGCGGAAGATAATCTCGCAAGACCATCACGTAGCCTTGCTCCGGATTCTGCACAAAAGCGGCGCTCGGATGCAGCCCTCCATTCGGCGAATAAACCACCATCGCCACGAGCCCCGTAATCACCCATGGCCACGGCCGCAGCGCGTAGTGCGCGATGTTGAACCAGAGCGTCGCTCCCAGCGAGTTCTTCTCATCCTTGGCGCTGAACATGCGCTGCGCCACATATCCGCCTCCACCCGGCTCCGCGCCGGGATACCACGCCAGCCACCACTGCATTCCAAGATAAACGATAAAAGTCAGCACTGGCAGGGTCCAAAGCGCGTTCGTAGTCAGGCCGAGATGAAGGTCCGGCAGGAATGCTGTCGGATCTGACGTCTGGACTCCGGTCGCGCGAACATTGTTCTCGATCACCTGCAGATGCATCTGCAGCGCCTGCATTCCTCCAACCTTCGACACCGCAACCCACGCCAGCACAATAATCATGGTCATCTTCAAGGCAAACTGAAACAGATCTGTCACCAGAACGCCCCAGAGTCCGCCGATGAAGGTGTAGAGTCCGGTAAACGGAATCAGAATAAATATGCATATCAGCACCGACGTATATCGAGGATCGCCCAGCGTGTGCTGAAAAACGTGTCCGCCGACGGACACTTGCAACACTCTTCCTTGAGCAATCACAGGTCCGAGCAAGACGGTGATGATGCTGACCATGGCCTGCGTCACCCATCCCAGAATGAAGCAGTTCATGAAAAGCCCAAGATAAATAGCCTTGAACCCGCGCAGAAACGCTGCTGGCTTTCCCCCGTAGCGAAGCTCGACCAACTGCACGTCGGTCAATACTTCCGCCCGGCGCCAATAGCGCGCGAAGAAGAAAACCGTCATCATGCCGCCGACGCAGGAACCCCACCAGATCCAATTTCCCGCGATGCCCTGCCTGGCAACCAGCCCACAAACCAGCAGAGGAGTGTCGGCGGCAAAAGTTGTGGCCACCATTGAAGTCCCGGCCAGCCACCACGAAACATCGCGGCCCGAAATGAAAAACTCTTCCGTGTTCCCGCTAGCCCGGCGGCGGTAGTAAAGACCAATCAGCAGATTGACCAGCAGGTACCCAACAATGACAATCCAGTCCGTAGAAGTAAGGGGCATGAGTTTTCCGTTGACCGGGACATTCTATCCGTTCGGGCTACGGGTGTGAGAGGAATTACATGATTGCGAGTGCCGGCATGGGCATCCATGCGCGTGCTGGTGCGCGATTGAAATCACAGCGGATAATCGAAGATGGGCAGCCAAGCCCAGTCTACTGGGAGGGAGGGCGCTTGGGACTCAACAAGCGGCCCATCCCAGTGTCCATTCGAGGCAGTACTCTGGATCTTTTCGCTACCAGCGTGGTTCGCGAGGCTGGCGGGCATGGCCCTGGTAGTCGTCGCGTCCACCGCCACCACTTGACCGCCCGCCACCGCCGGGACGGCCACCACCGCCGGGACGGCCGCCGCCGCGAGGTCCGCCAGGACCGCCGCGATCGGTCTTGGGACGCGCTTCGTTAATGTTCAACGCGCGTCCGCCGAGCTCTTTGCCGTTGAGGGCGGCAATGGCTTTCTCGGCTTCGGCCGCGTCGGCCATTTCTACAAATGCAAATCCTCGCGAACGACCCGTGTCACGATCGGTGACCACGCTGACTTGATCGATCTTGCCATGAGGCTCAAACAAGGTCCGTAGTTCCGCTTCGGTGGTGCTGTGAGGGAGATTGCCAACAAAAAGCTTCTTCATGGATTTCCTTTTTCTGTGAGCCAACGCGAGACGTCAGATTTCGTCGGCGGGTTTGGTTGAGTGAGTCGCGTCGGAATGCAGGGCGCGCGGTTCGGTGGAAAGAGTGTTTTCCTCGCAGCTCAATTGAGCCAGCTGGTTCTTCCAACCGCGAAGTCACAGACGGAATCCTGTAAGCGCTGTTTTGTCGCGGCTGAATGTCCGGCACTGATTATACCCGCTTGCCCTTGGCAACAAGGGAAAATATGAAAGTCGGGCTTCAGGAAACCCGATTCGCGGGCCCGTTTCAGGGTGGCCATCTGTCCATCCGACGGAACTGCGGCGTTACTTTGGAGGCAGCTCTGCTGCCGACTAACGTTGACTCATCTGCTATAATATCCTTGCGTTTGAACGAAATCGGTTGTCGAGCAGCTTCTTGCAAACTAGCTAGTCCTGCCCTCAGTACCTCCGACTCGCACCAACGTAAATAATCTGAAAAGGATACAAGCGACAAAATGGCAGAACAAGGAACAGTTAAGTGGTTTAACGACGCTAAGGGCTACGGCTTTATCAGCCGCCAGACTGGCGAAGACGTTTTTGTGCACTTCTCGGCGATCCAGGCGGGTGGTTTTCGCAGCCTGCAGGAGGGCCAGAGCGTAGAGTTCGAGGTCACCAAAGGACCAAAGGGCTGGCAAGCTGAGAACGTTCGCCCTCTGTAAGCCGGCGACGTTCAATTAAAATCCGTGCCCGTCAACCGCAAGAAGACGGGCACGTTCTACAGAAACATAATCCGCACTCCGGGATGGAGTCCTCTTCATGCAGGCTGAATCAAAAGGTTCTTTCGCCGTCATCCGCTACAACTTGCGCACCTACGAATCCGGCGGCGTTATGGCCGTGATTAAGGGTAAAGAAAGCGCCGAGTCCGTTCTCAAACAGTTCGAACAGAGCCAGACTTCCGAAGATCGGCACATCGGCTGGCGCTACTTCCTCGAAAAGACCGACCTGAAAGCAGGGATGGATCCCGCTGAGGCCACAGCCCTCCGCCAATCCCGCCTCGAAATTCGAGAAGCCGAAGCTTAGTCCTTCGCGCAATGCTTCCTGGTTTTCGATGTCCGTTCCCGCGGTAGCCCGCTGAGCAGCCCAATTAGTGTCGTCGCTCCGTCTCGCGCAGGATGATTGCGAAATTACGGCCGCCAAAGGCGAATCCTTGCTCGATGCGTCCAACGATCGCAATTTTGGCCCCGCTGGCGGGAACGCCGAATCTTTCGCTAAAAACCCACATCGTTCCGGTGCCATCGTCGATCTGAAAGACACCGCTGCCCAGAGCTCCAAACGAATCGGTGACCCGTCCCGCGATCGAGATTTCTTTGCCCGCGAACCGGCCAGGATCCTGGTCGATCCTGGCGATGCTCTCGCGCGGAGGACATCCCGCCAACAGAAGACCGGAAAAACTCAACAACAACACAAGCAAGGTTCTGTTTCGCATTCTCGTCACGTGACTCTCCAGAACTTCCGAGTCTCCAAGACTGCCGAAGTTGGAAGCTGTAAGTTTTAAACCCGAATCCTGGTCGCAAGTTGTCCGGACCGCGCTCCCCGGGTTAGAGTATTTGGTTCAGACTAACCACACCAATTGAGCATTCCCATGACCATGCTGGAACATATCGGGAATCTGTTTTCCTATGACGACTGGGCGAATCGCGACGTCTTAACTTCGCTCGAAGCCTTGAAATCTCCACCGGAGCGCTCGTTGAAACTACTGGCACACATTCTTTCCGCCAAAAGACTATGGCTCGAGCGCCTGCTCGCCGAGAAGCAGACACTCCCGGTCTGGCCGCTCTTCACCCCGAAAGATTGCAAGTCAGAACTCGATCAACTTCACGAACGCTGGAAGAATTATCTGACTTTACTGGGCGAGGGTGGCCTTTCCGATTCGTGCACTTACAAGAACACCAAAGGCGATACGTTCACCAGCAAGAAGCAAGACATCCTGCTACACGTGATCATGCATTCTGCATATCATCGTGGCCAGATTGCCGCTGATGTCCGCGCCGCCGGCTTCTCCCCTGCCTATACCGATTTCATTCACGCGGTGCGGCAAGGGTTTGTGGAATAGGCACAGCCGCAGATGGAGTGCGACGGCCGGCACCTTCGAGAGAAAATGTGGCGACTATAACAGCCAGAAGTGTGATCGGGGGCAGGGACAGCCACGTGTACAGAGGTACCTCAGCCGCTGAGTGCAGTCGCGCCGTCGGGATCAGAAGAGAACCGAGAGCCAGAACGAGAGCGGCGACCCACTGCCATATCTGACAGCCAAAGGCGGCCTTCATGAATGCCCGCGATAGGAGGCCTGCCTTTCCGATATTTTCATAGTTCGCCAGCAAGACCAGTAGCGCCAGGATCAGCAGCGGCTGATTGTATGCCGATAGTTTGGGCAGGATGGCCAGCGTCACCGCGCTTACCCAGGCCAACGCCCATCCGAAGTCTGTTGAGGCTGCCGCGCTCTCTCTGCATCGCCAGCACTGAAACGCAAGCAGGATCACCAGCGCTGCTGCCACCAGAGTTGCCAGCAAAGAAGGAAGAAGCACTTGCAATATGGAAGGATTTGCCGCGTAACTCTGATATTCAGCCGCGGCCTTCAAGAAGCGCCCAATCCAGTGCGGCGAGATTGCCTCCGCCGCTCCGACCAAACCCGTCATCGTTCCAACGAAGCTCCACACCAGATGCTTGCGCTCTCGCCAACGGCCTGCTGCCCAAAGCACGAACCACAGAATGAGCAGTCCCGAAATCTGCGGTTTTATGGTGGCGAGCGCCAACAGAAATCCACTCAGCCACAGCCATTTGTGAACCGCAGCTGCCGCTGCAGCCGCCAGCACCAGAATTACCAATGCCGAGAGGTTCTGCATGTGAAATTCCTGCACCGCGCTGAAAGTGCTGATCGAAAGAATCATTCCCGAAAAGACCAGCAAGCGCGGGGCACGGAATCCAATGGCGTACATCCAGAGCGGGACGCTGCATGCGGTGCCTAAGAGTTGAGCCCAGCGAAATACCTCGGCGGCGGACGCAAACGGCAACGTGAGGCTGGGAGCCAGGAGGAAGATGACGTATAGCGGATACGCGAATGCGACCTGGTCAATGGGATCGGCGGGGTTCTTGGAATCCAGCTGCCTTCCGTAGTACCCGACCTGTATCTGCCGAGTCACATCGGCGCTGTAGGGATCGCGCCCATGCAACAGTAGTTCGCGAGCGCCCAGCCACCACGGATAAAGATCTGAGTTATTGCCGATCGGTCGACCCTTGGCGACCGCCTGTGCGGTAAATTCGGGCACAAGAATGGTTTCCGCCCAGCGCCACACGCCGAAACAGACCAGCAGCGAGGCTGTGAGCACAAGCCATTGCCCGTTGCGCCCAGCCAGATCGAGTTTCACGTTTGCATTCTACCCTCTCGTCCCGCTGCATGGCGCGCTTCGCACCGGTATGATGGTTTTCAGTTTGCTTTCTAAAATTGCGCTATGCTTGACTGGGAGAACATGAAAAAGCTCGTCGCGCTGTTCGTTTTGCTTTTCGTTAGCAGTCTGTCATTAGCGCAGGCGCCGGCGCAGTCACAGCAACCATCGCAGCCGCAGTCCACGGCGCAGCCGGAGCAGCCGCAAGCGCAGCCTCAGGTGAAGTCTCAGGTCGACCCGCTCGCCGATCCCATCTCTAACAATGCTGTCGCTGCGCTCCGTGTTCATTGGCAGCTCATGCTTTTCTCTTTCATGGGCATGGGCGCAAAGAAGAATGCGGATGCAATCACGAACACCGCTTTTTCTCTGGATGCGACGGAAGGGAACTGGTCTGCGATCCATCCTGTTCCTGGAACGGCGGGCCGTATCGGGGCGATGGCTGCGAGCGTCCGCGATCAGGTTTACGTGTTCGGCGGCTATGTAGTGTACGCGCAGGGTGGAGAAATGGTCGTTCCCGACGTCAGTTCGTATCAGCCTTCGCATGACCGCTGGTTCCGCATCGCTGATATTCCAAAGCCCGTGGCTGACTCGGTGATTGGCGTTTATCGCGATCGCTGGATTTACCTGGTCGGCGGCCGTTCGAACGCGGGCGTGGTCAATGACGTTCAAGTGTACGACGTGGAGAAAGACAGGTGGGCGCCAGCGACTCCGATTCCCGGACCGGCGGTCTTCGGCCATGCCGGCGGACTGGTCGGCGAGACCATCATTTATGTCGACGGTGCGCGTGAGAACCCATCCGGCGACAATCCGAAGTACGTCGCGTCCGACGAATGCTGGATGGGCAAGATTGACCATCACGACAAGACCAAGATTCAATGGAGCAAGTTGCCGAATCATCCGGGCGCGTCGCGTTACCGCATCGCCGGGGGTGGTTCCGAAACCGATCAGAAGATCTATTTTGCAGGTGGAACCGACAATCCTTACGACTACAACGGCGTCGGCTTCGATGGTAAACCGTCGGAGCCGTCTCCGGTGACCTTCGACTTCAACTTGCACACCAAGAAATGGGAGACCATCAACGACAACACTCCCGATCCGACCATGGATCATCGGGGACTGCTGGTGACGCACGAAGGTCTGGTGCTCATCGGTGGTATGGAGAAGGGACAGAAGGTCACAACGCGAGTCACCCTTTTGTCGAAAGAACCGAAGGGGAAATAGAGTACGGCGGACGGGTGGCCCGCTCCTTGCGCTTTCTGCAAGGGGCCGGAACCAACAATCCCAACCTATTCTTCGTTATCTTGTTGTAAACTTACGAACAAACACATTCTCAGGACGTTACGCGAGCTGCCCCCACAGCCGGTCGAGGACCGCGGACCTTATGCAAAAAGACGCGAATGCTGATGACAAAAAATTAAATGATCGGGCTGGTGCGGGGAAGAAGCCGTATCAAAAACCGGAATTCCGGTACGAGCGGGTCTTTGAAACCATGGCTTTGGCTTGTGGCAAGGTGAGTCCCACCGAACTGCAGTGCCGCTTCAATCGAAAGAGTTCGTAGCGTCTTCCATGGCAGTCACGACAGAGGCTTGCGCCGATCATAAACTCGATCTCGCGGCGGAGGTTCTCCGCGCGGGCGGCGGCGTACGCCTGCTGGCGCTGGGAAACAGCATGCTTCCGGCGATCTGGCCCGGCGATGTTCTCTGCATCGAGCATAGGGCTGGGGACGAGATTGTTCCGGGAGACATTGTGCTGGTGGCGCGGGACGGGAGGTTTTTTATCCATCGTCTGATGGAGAAGTGCGAGTCGGGGTGGATCATGCGGGGAGATTCGCTTCTGCAGAACGACCCTCCGGTCGAAGAGATTCAAGTGCTGGGCAAAGTGTCTACCATTCATCGCAAGGGTCGAGCTGTCTGTCCAAATGGGCGAGTCTCGCCGCTGGCTGCCGTATTTGCAGCGATGCTTTGCCGTTGGGATTTAATCCGCAACGTCGCCCTGCGAATGCATTTATTGTGGGACCGGCGCGCCTACCAATGAGCCATTCTTCGGAAGTGGCGCTGACCGACGCGGTCGCCATTGGGATCGGGGGGATGGCGATTGCGCTGCATACGCAAGACGTCGGGTTTCGCCAGTTGCTCGAAGATCGCTACGCGGGGTTTATAGAAGCCGCTTTCCATCCTCAATTCGAGTTCGACATTGAACTTTTCGATCCTTCGGACCTTGAGACTGCGGAAACAAAGCACGCTGACGATGACGTACAAGTAAGGCTGCAGGACGGAGAGTGGTTGCTGCAGCGTGGCGACTTCCACGCGCGGTGGGATGCATCGGTCGGACGCGGTCACATTCGGCAATCGCGCAACCCATATGCTGTCGACTCGGTGCTGCGGATTGTTCATACGCTGATTCTGGCTCGGCAGGGCGGATTTCTGGTTCATGCTGCGAGCGCGATTCATCACGGGCGCGCGTTCTTGTTTGCAGGGGTGTCGGGAGCGGGCAAGACAACCATTTCCCGTTTGGCGCCAGGAGACGCCACATTGCTGACCGACGAAATTTCCTATGTGCGGCGCGCCGGGAACGCGTACGAGGCTTGGGGCACGCCATTCGCGGGGGAGTTAGCGAGAGTCGGTGAAAACCTGGCAGCGCCTTTGAGCGTACTTTTCTTGCTGGAGAAAGGTCCAGAAAATCGGATCGAAGAAGTTGCTGCGGCGGAGGCAGTCAGATTGCTGTTGCGAAATATTCTGTTCTTCGCGGAGGATCCGGAACTGGTGAGTTTGGTCTTCCGCTCCGCATGCGAGTTTGTAGAGAAGGTACCTGTTCGGCGATTGATATTTGTTCCCGACGAACGGGTGTGGGAGATAATACGGTAGCCGCTGGAGACAACGTCATCGCCGAGAAATACATTGCGAGAAGTTCGGCCATCGCTGCCCGCCTCATCGGCGGCGAAATGATGATTATGTCGGCGGTGGACTCGACCTTTTTCACTCTGAACGAAGTTGCCACGGTGATTTGGCAGGCCGCAGATGGATACACGCCGTTGTCGGATATCGTGGCCAGCAGGATCTGTCCGGAGTTCGAGGTTGATGCGGAGCAGGCGGGGCGCGACGCCGAGCAGTTCGTCAGCGATCTTGCGCAACACGGTGTTCTCCTGGTCTCGGAAAAGCCCATCACGCCGGCGTCGCCCTCGGAGGCGGCATGAGCCTGCTGGCGGAGATGAACCAGAAGGCGCTCGGCCTCGGCATTCCCATCAGCGTGCATCTCGACATTACTTATCGTTGCAATGAGAGATGCGTCCACTGCTATCTGGACCACGACGATCACGGCGAGATGACGACGGCCGAGATCAAGGACATTCTGAATCAGCTATCGGATGCTGGAGTCTTCTTTCTAACGCTCAGCGGCGGGGAAGTTCTCATGCGCCGCGATTTCTTCGAGATCGTGGAGCATGCGCGCCGCTTGCTGTTCAACGTCAAGGTGAAGACGAACGGGGTGATGATCCGGGAGCACGAAGCCAGGCGCATCAGGGAGTTGGGCGTCGAGCAGGTGCAAATCAGCGTCTACTCGCACCGTCCCGAAATTCACGATGCGATCACGAAGTTACCGGGTTCGCTGAAACGGACGGTCGAAGCGATACGGTTTCTCAAATCTCAAGGCCTCAAGGTCGTGATTGCCAACGTGCTCATGGCAGGCAATTTCTTCGACAACGCGGGAGTGATGGCGTTGGCGAAAGAGTTGGGAGTTTCCTACACTCTCGATCCGACGATCACGCCGAAGATGGATGGAGATAGGTCTATCCTCGCGCTGCGGATTCAGGGATCGGAGCTCAAGCAGGTTTTCCGCAGCGAAGAGTTGGTGGGTGATGTGGAAGAATTCTGTGCTCCTCCGCCCGCGCCCGGCGACGATGTTATGGACGGGTTGCCGTGTAGCGCAGGTCACACGGCCTGCTACATTTCTCCCTACGGCGACGTTTTTCCGTGCGTGCAATTTCCGCTTCCCAGCGGCAACTTGCGGCGGCAGAGGTTTGCGGATATCTGGCAGAACTCGTCGCAACTGAAAGAAGTCCGTTCGATCCGTGCCCGTGATTTGCCGACCTGTTCGACTTGCGCCCACGTGGGAACCTGCACGCGCTGTCCTGGTCTGGCGTATATGGAAGGGAATATGCGCGGGCCGTCGACCGCCGATTGTGAGAAGTCGTTTCAGCGGACGGGCATCCCGTCGGCGAATATGTTGTCGCGGGCGCGCGTGGCTTCTGCCGTTCCGTTGATTCAGATTCAGGCGGCTGTGTAGTTTTCCATACCCGAGGTCTTGCGTGGCCTAAAGCGCTACAGAGCTTTGCTCCGCCTGGACGGGCCAGGCGCCTCTCCCCGCACGGCTTTTCCCTCTGCACGTAGGTCACCTAGCGAAAATCCTTTTGATCACTGCTGGTTACGAAAGTAAGGATCAAGATTCCCGAAACCTGAGCGAAGATGAGAATGGAACAATGCTGAAATTTTGAGGAGAGACGATGCGAGCGTATTCATTCCGTTGGTTCTTCGCGACAGCCGGGTTGCTCCTGCTGAGCATTCCGCTTTCGGCCCAGGCAGTGAAAGACGAAGCCCCATCGAACGACACGAGCAACCAGACGAACCACTTGGGATATCCGCAGGACTGGAGTTCGCGGCATCTGGTGATGCCGGGGCTGCGCGCCGAGGATGCATTGGCGGCGGGAGAGCGCGACCCGCGATACCTCTACAGCCTAGTAATGCGGCAGGTGGCGGCGCGAAACTCGCGCATAAGCGCGCACACGGGCATCTTAATGCCGAGACCCCGACGGCACATTAAGATCGACTGGTCGGTTTCGCTAGAGAATGGCTACGTACCGCAGAATCAGTTTCCCGCGAAATACCAGTTTGGCATAGGGCAGGAGAATTGCAATTCCGATTACGCGCTGTTTGGACTCACCGTCACCACTGGGACGCAGGCCAACCTCGTCGGGATCAACAATCTATACACGACCGGAACATCGCCGTGTAATGCCGGGGCTCCGTGGGTAGCATTCGCCTACAATACGGTCACACAGACGGGAGGGCAGATCCGGACGTCGCCGACGCTGTCGACCGACGGGACGAAGGTGGCGTTCATCGAGAGCACCAGCGGAGGTTCCTACTTCCACGTCCTGGTGCTGCCGAATCCGATTCCGACGCCGCCGTCGCAGTCAGGCACGGTTTTGAGTCCGCTGACCCCCACTTCATGCACGACCCCAACGACACCGGGCTGCATGACGACGCTTGCCATCCAGACTAGCGCGACCGATTCGAATTCCTCACCTTGGGTGGATTACAGCGCGGACGCGGCATACGTGGGCGCCGACAATGGCGTGCTGTACAAGATCTCTCCGGTATTCGGGGGCGGCGCGCCGGTGCTGGTCACCACCGGAGGCTGGCCGGTCACGGTCTCGACGCAGAGTAACAAGGTGCTGACCGCTCCGGTTGTCGACGACAACGCGGCCAGGATTTTCATTGGCGATGGATATGGCTACTTGTATGGGGTCAATATGACCAACCCCGGCACATCCCTGGCGCAGGTGACAGTCGGGTGGGTGGGGCACGGAGCCGGGACGGGGGTTGTAGACCCGCCATTTGCGGTCACGGATCCCGCCAACCCACCCACCGACCAGGTGTTCGTATTTACAGGATGCAGCACAGTGCTGGGCATCGGCGGGGCGATCAGCCAGATTCCCGCGAATTTCACAAGTTCCACCACGCTCACTACCAGCAACACCGTAGATCTGGGTTCGGGCAGCGGAACCGGGGACTGTACGACCGATAACGCCCATTCGGGGGCGTTCGATAACGCGTTCTGGTTGAATGGGTCGACGTCGGGGCACATGTTAGCATGCGGATTCGTGTCCGGGACTACGGCCAAGCCGCTTATCCCGTCGAATCCAAAAATGTATTTCTTCCCCTTCGCGAGTCACGTCATTACAAGCACGGGATCGTCTACCTTTGTGGTGAACAAGACAGTGGTAGGGGACGAGTGTTCGCCGTTGACCGAGTTTTACGACGGCACGACGGACCGCGTGTTCTTCGGAGCCGGTGGCACAACCGACGGATACTTGCAGAGCTCAACGATTACCACCTCGTTGACGACACCGAACTGCACGGGCCTGCCGACATCCACTTGCGTGAGTTCCCCGAGCGCTCTTGGAGGAACCAGCGCGATTGTTATCGATAACCAAGTGTCGAGCGGCGGTGGTGCGAACATCTACTTCTCGACCATGGCAGCGGGGTCCGTGAACGGCCAGAAGTGCAACGTACCCGGCGGAACCGCGAATCCCTATTGTGCGGTGAAACTGACCCAGTCGGGATTGCAGTAAGTTCTCCGGGTGCGAGCGAGAGAACTCGGTTTTTCGAGCGACACGTGCAACCGGACATTGGAGAACCCAATCAGTCTCGTCATCACCTGCCGCTGCGGGACCACCGGCAACGGCATTAAATCCCTTCCATCAACTAGCCAGCGTCTTGCCGCGTGAATAGACTGTCCCCGGCTCTCCTGCCGCGTTAGTACACTCGACCAAGGTTACCGAGGGTGGCACGGACGGGCCATTCCTTGAATGGCCGCGTGGGAGCACACTGGATTCCAGAGACAATCCAATGGTGCAAGAGTCGATCCAAACCGAGCTTTTCGTCACCCTCGTCCAGCGCTACGAGCAGAACCCTCGCGAATTCGTAAGGCTGCCGCAGCAGACCGTGGATTCATCGTCGGCGCGGATAGCCGTCGCTGAAATGCGCAACGAAGGGTATGTCGAGGAACAGGTGAGGGGAGTGGTTCGGCTTACGCCGCGCGGATATCAGGTGTACCGGAGTCAGCCGCTTCCGGCAGCCTAGAGAATCAAAATCCTTTCTCAGTTTCTGAGGTTGTGCCTTTTCCGATCCGGCCTTTCTGAGCTACCTTTCTCGCCCCGCTTCTCTTAGTCTGACCGCATCAAAGTGGTTGCTGGAAGCCACAATTCAGCAATTCTGCGGTACACTTCTTGGGACCTAAATCGGGATTTGAATCCAGGCTTTCAATTCCAGGCGTAATTACCGAGAGGAGATCGTCATGCGCATTCGAACCAGTTTGGTGCTTGGCTTATGCATCGCATTGCCGTCCTTGAGTTTCGCCGACTTCCGCTACGACGAAACCACGAAGGTTACTGGAGGCTCTTTGGTGAGCATGGCAAAGCTTGCTGGCACCTTCAGCAAGCAGGCCCATTCCATCACAGACCCGACGAATTCCACGATTCTGGTGAAGGGCAATCGCATGGCCCATATCAATCCGGACTCGACTGAGGTAATCGATCTTGACCAGGAAACGGTCACGCGAATGGATCACGCCAAGAAGCAATACACGGTAGTCACCTTTCAGGAAATGAAAGCGGCAATGGAAGAGGCTGTGAAAAAAGCCCAGGCGCAGCCGCAACAAGCGCCTACACCCCAGCCGGCGAGCACTACTCCGCCGCCGCAAATGAAGTTCAAGGTGACGGTTACCAATACAGGGACAACCAAGCCGGTTGCGGGCTTGTCGGCGTCGGAGTCCATTCTCAAAATGACGGCTGAGGCCACAGACCAACAGTCGGGGCAAACCGGCGGCATGGCCATCACCAACGACATGTGGATGGTCCCGGAGATTCCCGGGTATGGCGAAGTGCGGGATTTCAATAGCCGGATGGCCGCCAAGATGGGGACGGTGTTCAGCGGCGCGATGCCCTCGTCCGTGTCTCCGCAGATGCTCTCATCGCAGCCGGGCATGGGCTCTGGCATGGCCGACATGGCAAAGGAGATGTCGAAACTGAAAGGCGTCCCGGTTTCGCAGGTCATGCGGATGGGGACAACTCTCGATGGAAGTCCTCTTCCCGCTGCTTCGGAAGCACCACTGCCGGCGTCGAATGGTCCGGGAGCGGGGGATGTCGCCAACCAGGCCGCCACCAACGCGGCTAATTCGGCCGCGAATACGACGACGTCAAATGCAGAAAACCAAGTTGGCAGCCACATGGGCAGTTACAGCGGGGTGGCTTCAAGCCTCGGAAATCTGGGCTTCGGAGGTTTTCACAAGAAGAAGCCCCAACCGCCTGCTGCGC